>ERZ795053.1040-NODE-1040-length-35555-cov-8.990732_pt1 | contig 35555 bp, 31 predicted proteins | sample MGYA00375137_ERZ795053 | MGnify/ENA primary metagenome ERZ795053 (study PRJEB30182, sample SAMN05720284) | activated sludge metagenome | isolation source: Anaerobic digester | place: Hong Kong | collected 2014-12-17 ...
AGGGGGGCCCGGGACGCGGGGTGGTTCATGTAGGAGCGCCGGCAGGCGCGAAGGCGGCGGTGGAGTGCTGCACGCGCGTCGATTGCCGCACCGCCGGGTTCGCAGCTGCCGCAGCGCCTGCAGGGTGGCTGGGGACGACCCGGTGGTTTCAGCGTGCGATGGCGGGCCGGGTGGGGGTGGCGGCGTCGGTGCGGGCTTCGACCAGCTTGACGACTGCGAGCGAGATGTTGTCGCCGGTGCCACCGGCGCGCTCGCGGCCGAGCGCGACCAGGCGTTCTGCGGCGGCACGCGCAGGAAACTCCTGCAGGGTCGAGGCGAGCTCGAACTCGGTGAAATGTGCCCACAGACCGTCCGAGCACAGCAGGAAGGCGTCGCCGCCGAGGGGCGACTCCTCGCGACCGTAGTCGATGCGCGGCTCGCGGTCGCTGCCCAGGCAGGATAGCAGCACGTTGCGCTGCGGGTGACGGAGCGCGCTGCGATCGTCCAGGCGGCCCTTGCGCACCAACTCGGCCACGAGCGAGTGGTCGCCGCTTACCGACATCGTGCGCGTGCCGCGAAAGTGGTACATGCGCGAATCGCCGCAGTGCGCCCAGTAGGCCTTGCCCTGCTGCATCATGAAGACCACCGCGGTGCTGTGCGGGTCCTGCTCGCTGGTGAAGCGGGTCAGCTTGATGACGACGTGGGCCTCGTCGATGATGCTGCGCAGCAGGTGCTCGGGCGTCTCGTGCAGCGGCGCGTAGGCCTCGAAGTTCTGCCGCGCGCGCATCAGCACCTGCTCGGCGGCCATGGCGCCACCGCTATGGCCGCCCATGCCGTCCGCGAGCACCGCCATCATCATGCCCGGGCGCTTCGGGTGGCCGAACAGTGCGACGCGGTCCTGCTGTTCCTTGCGGTCGCCCAGATGCATGGCGACACAGGTTTCGGCGGTGAAAGGCATGGGGATAGGGTGGACGCGATCGGAACGGATCACGGGATGATATCAACCCGGCACAGGGCTCAGGCGGCAGGATGCCGTCCGGGGCTAAGGCCGGGCGTGAAATCCGTCACGCCCGGCGCGGTTCATCACGAGGCCGTACCGAGGCGGGCGTCGATCAGCTCGATCCAGTGCAGCACCGGCTTGTCCGTGCCCGCCTGCAGGTGGGTGATGCAGCCGATGTTGGCCGAGGCGATCCGCCCGGCACCCCCCTCGAGCAGGGCGTCGAGCTTGTTCGCGCGCAGGCGGCCGGAAAGCTCGGGCTGGAGGATCGAGTAGGTGCCCGCCGAACCGCAGCACAGGTGGGCATCGCGCACCGGGGTGAGTTCGTAGCCCGCCGCCGTCAGCAGGGACTCGACCGTGCCGCGGATGCGCTGGCCGTGCTGCAGCGTGCAGGGCGCGTGCCAGGCGAGCGGCTCGCGCGGCTGCGCGCGGGCGGCGAGCCGCGCCCGCAGGGCCTCGCCCTCGGCGAGGACGAGCTCGGCGATGTCGCGCGTGAGCTCGGCGACTCGCCGCGCGCGCTCGGCATACGCCGGGTCGTGCTGCAACAGGTGGCCATAGTCGCGCACCTGCACGCCGCAGCCGGAGGCCGTCATCACGATCGCCTCGATGCGCCCGGCCTCGATGTCGGGCCACCAGACGTCGATGTTGCGGCGGGCGTCGGCGCGCGCGCCCTCGGCGTCGTCGAGGTGGAAGCGCACCGCGCCGCAGCAGCCAGCGCCGGGCAGCTCCACCATCGAGATGCCGAGGGCGTCGAGCACGCGCGCCGCGGCGGCGTTGATCGAGGGCGCCATCGCCGGCTGCGCGCAACCGGCGAGCGCGATCACCCGGCGCGCGTGGCGCGGCGCCGGCCATGCACCGGCCGGGCGCAGCGTCGGCACCTTGTCCTGCAGCGACTTGGGCAGCAGCCCGCGCACCGCCCGCCCCGCCCCCATCGCCAGGCCGAACAGCCTGGGCCGCGGCACGAACTCGCGCAGCGTGCGCCGCATCAGCGCCTCGCCACCATGGCGCGGCACGCGCTCGGCGACCACCGCGCGGCCGATGTCGAGCAGGCGGCTGTAGTGCACGCCGGAAGGACAGGTGGATTCACACGACCGGCAGGTGAGGCAGCGGTCGAGGTGCAGGCGGGTCTTCTCGGTGGGCTCGGCACCCTCGAGAACCTGCTTGATCAGGTAGATACGCCCGCGCGGGCCGTCGAGCTCGTCACCGAGCAGCTGGTAGGTCGGGCAGGTGGCGGTGCAGAAGCCGCAATGCACGCACTTGCGCAGGATTTCCTCGGCCTCGCGGCCCTCGGGGGTGTCGCGGATGAAATCGGCGAGCTGGGTCTGCATGGCTCAGAACTCCGGGTAGAGACGGCCGGGGTTGAAGATCCCCGCGGGGTCGAAGGCCTGCTTCAATCGGCGATGCACCACCGCGAGCGGCGCGGCCAGGGGCTGGAACACGCCGGCAGCGCGATCGCCGGCGCGGAAGGCCGTGGCATGGCCGCCAAGCTCGACGGCGCGCGCGCGCACCGCCTGCGCATCGGCGGCGCCCGCGAGCCAGCGCTGCGCGCCGCCCCACTCGACGAGCTGGCGCCCGGGCAGGCCGAGCGCGGGCGCGGTCGAGGGCACGGACAGCCGCCACAGCACGCTGCCCTCCTCTACCGCGAAGCCGGGCAGGGTCTGCTCGCGCACCGCGGTCCACAAGGCCTGCGCCGCGCCAGGCGCGAGCGCCTCGCCGCCGAGCCGCGCACAGGCCGCCTGCACCGCCGCCTCGGCGCCCGAAAGGCGCAGGTGCAGCACACCGTCCTGCCACAGCGTCGCCGACACCGGCAGCGGCTGGCCGCCCCATTCGTTGACGCGCCGCAGCGCGCTCGCCTCGTCGAGCTCGAAGCGCAGCGTGGCCTCGGCCACCGGACGCGGCAGCACCTTGAGCGAGACCTCGAGCAGGATGCCGAGCGTGCCCAGGCTGCCCGTGACCAGGCGGGAGATGTCGTAGCCGGCGACGTTCTTCATGACCTGGCCGCCGAAGCGCAGCACCTCGCCGCGGCCGTCGAGCAGCTTGACGCCGAGCATGAAGTCGCGCACCGCGCCGGCGTTCGCCCGCCGCGGCCCGGAAAGACCCGCGCCGACACAGCCGCCTACCGTGGCCCCGGGGCCGAAGTGCGGCGGCTCGAAGGCGAGGTACTGGCCCCTGTCGGCGAGCACCGCCTCGAGCTCGGCAAGCGGCGTAGCGCCGCGCACCGTCACCACCAGCTCGGTGGGCTCGTAGGCGACCACGCCGTGGTTGGCGCGCAGATCGAAGGGCTCGCCCGCGAGCGGCCCGCCGTAGAAATCCTTGCTGCCGCCAGCGCGCAGGCACAGCGGCGTGCGCGCCGCCGCGGCCGCGCGTACGCGCTCGGCCCATTCCTTCTCGATCGTCGTCATCGTCTCATCGTCCAGTCATTCATTTGCCCGACCGCGCCAGCGGTCGTCGGTGTGTTGCCGCGGGCGACGCCGCGCCCTTCCGATCACCGCGCCGTTTCGTGCAGGAGCGCCGGCAGGCGCGAAGGCGGTCGTCGGGGCAGGCAGGTGCATCGATGGCGGAGGCGCCGGTTCGCGCCTGCCGGCGCTCCTACATGAACCGTCAAGACGCCGGGTGGAGCGGCGCAACTCACGCACCCGGTTCAGAAGCGCGGGATGTCCGGATACGGCACATGGCCCTTGCTCACCTTCATGCGCCCGTACTCGGCGCAGCGGTTGAGCGTGGGGATCGCCTTGCCGGGGTTGAGCAGCCCGGGCGGGTCGAAGGCCGCCTTGACGCGGAAGAACTGGCGCACCTCCGCCGTCGTGAACTGCGCGCACATCTGGTTGATCTTCTCCAGCCCGACGCCGTGCTCGCCGGTGATGGTGCCGCCGAGCGCCACCGAGAGCTCGAGGATCTCGGCGCCGAACGCCTCGGCACGCTCGAGCTCGTCGGGCTGGTTGGCGTCGAACAGGATCAGCGGGTGCAGGTTGCCGTCACCGGCATGGAAGACGTTCATGCAGCGCAGGCCGTACTTGCCCTCCATGGCCTGGATCGCGGTGAGGATCTCGCCGATGCGCTTGCGCGGGATGGTGCCGTCCATGCAGTAGTAGTCGGGCGAGATCCGCCCCGCCGCCGGGAAGGCAGCCTTGCGCCCGGCCCAGAAGCGCAGGCGCTCGGCTTCGTCGCGCGACACGCGGATCTCGCTGGCGCCGCTTTCCTGCAGCACCGCGCGTACGCGGTCGACCTCCTCGGCGACCTCCTCCGGCGTGCCATCGGCCTCGCACAGCAGGATCGCCTTGGCGTCGAGCGGATAGCCGGCACGCACGAACTCCTCGACCGCCGCGGTGGCGGGCTGGTCCATCATCTCGAGGCCGGCGGGGATGATGCCGGCGGCGATGATCTTCGCCACCGCGTCGCCGGCGCGCACGACGTCGTCGAAGGTCGCCAGCACGCACTGCGCGAGCTGGGGCTTGGGCACCAGCTTGACGGTGACCTCGGTGAGCACCACCAGCATGCCCTCGGAGCCGGTCACCAGCGCCAGCAGGTCGTAGCCCGGCGAATCGAGCGCGCCCGAGCCGATCTCGACGATCTCGCCCTCGATGGTGACGCCGCGCACGCGCAGCAGGTTATGCACCGTGAGCCCGTACTTGAGGCAATGCACGCCGCCGGCGTTCTCGGAGACGTTGCCGCCGATCGAGCAGGCGATCTGCGAGGACGGGTCGGGCGCGTAATACAGGCCGTAGGGCGCCGCGGCCTCGGAGATCGCCAGGTTGCGCACGCCGGGCTGCACGACGGCAGTGCGCGCGAGCGGATCGAGCGCGACGATGCGGTTGAAGCGCGCCAGCGACAGCAGCACGCCGCGGGTGTGCGGCAGCGCGCCGCCCGACAGCCCGGTGCCCGCGCCGCGCGCCACCACCGGCACGCCCATCTGGTGGCAGATGCGCAGCACCGCGACCACCTGCTCCTCGGTGCTCGGCAGGGCCACGACCAGCGGCAGCGCGCGGTAGGCGGCGAGGCCGTCGCACTCGTAGGGACGCAGGTCCTCGGCGTCGTACATCAGCGTGCCGGCGGGCAGAACCCGACTCAGCGCCTCGATCACGCGCGCCTTGTCCACCGCGGAAAAATCGCCCTCGGTCTCGCCGAACGCCAGTACTTCGTTTTCCAGCATCATCGTCGTCTCCTTGCCAAGCGCGGCCGATCGCGCCTCGTCCACCGCGCCGCCACCGCGAAATCCGCGCCGACGCAGCGGCCCCTCCAGCCTGCAGCGAGTATAGAGGGTCGCGCCGGGCGCCTGCTTGACGCCTCTTCTCCAGCGCCTTGAAGAAAATTCAACCCGCGCGGCGGTGCCTCAAGGCAGCACGGCCTGAAGCCAGTCCGCGAACGCGGCGCATTCCCAGCGCTCGAGCGCACCCGGGCGCCAGCACAGGTAGTGGGCGTGGGGCGAGCGCAGCGGGCGCGAGGACAGCGCCAGCAGCCGCCCGCCGTCGAACCACGCCGCACCCAGGCGCTGGCGTACCAAGGCGACGCCGAAGCCGCTCGCCGCCGCATCGTAGGCCAGCCCGAGGTCGTTGAACTGCGCCCCGCGCGCGGGCTCGGGCAGGGTCAGCCCGCAATGCGCGAACCAGTTCGACCACGGCTCGAGCGGGCTGCGCACGAGCGCCGTGGCGCTGCACTCGGCCACGCTGGCGAAGCCGTCGAAGGGGCCGTGCTCGGCGAGGAAGGCGGGGCTGCAGGCGGGGACCACGTCGTCGCACAGCAGCAGGCGGTGCTCGAGGTCGGTGTAGCCGCCGGCGCCGTAGCGGATCTCGAGGTCGGCCTCCTCGGCGACGACGTCGCGCAAGGGGATGGACACCTGCAGCGTGAGCTCGATCTCCGGCCAGTCGCGGCGGAAGAGCTCGAGTTTGGGCATCACGAACTGGCGGCAGAACGAGGGCGTCACCGCCACCCGCAGCCGCGGCGCCACGGCCGGCGCGCGCTCGCCCGGCAGCTCGCGCAGCGCGGCGAGGGCGACGCCGACCTGCTGAAGGTAGGCCGCACCCTCGGCGGTCGGGGTGAAGTCGCTGCGCGAGAACAGCCGCACGCCGAGGTGGGACTCGAGCTGGCGCAGGCGGTGGCTGACCGCGCTCACGGTCACGCACAGCTCTTCGGCCGCGCGGCTCGCGCTGCGCAGGCGCGCGACCGCCTCGAAGGTGAGCAGGCACTGGATGGGCGGGATGCGTCGTTGGGCCATGGCGGCGGTGCGTGTGGAGGCGTACGGGAAGACGCGAAGACGGCGAACGCGCCGATTATGCGCGCGACGGACGCCGCCCGGAATCGGCGACGATGCCGCACGACCGCGCCAGGCTCGGGACACGCGAGGTGTGCGGTCTGGCAGTTTGTCATTACCATGAGGGCCGGGTGCAGCCTCGGCCATCAGGGGGCCTCGGCCCGTCCTCGCTCCGTCCCGTCCTCGCTTCGCGTCCGCCTTCGGCTTCATCCTCGCCCCCGCCTTCGCCCGCCCGCCTCCCATCCATGTCCCGCCCGCACCGACTGCTGCCCTTCCTGGCCTGGCCCGCGCAATGGCGCGAGCACGGGCTGCGCGGCGATCTCGTCGCCGGCGTCACGGTCGCGCTGGTGCTGATCCCGCAGGCCCTGGCCTACGCCAAGCTCGCCGGCCTGCCGCCGCACATCGGCCTCTACGCCGCGCTGGTGCCGGCGGTGGTGGCGGCCCTGTTCGGCTCCTGCGGCCAGCTGTCCACCGGCCCGGTGGCGCTGACCAGCCTGCTCGTGGGCGCCAGCATCCTGCCGCTGGCGGGCAGCCCCGGGGACGACCTCGTCGGCCTCGCGCTGCTGCTCGCGCTGCTGTCGGGCCTGTTCCAGCTCGCGCTCGGCGTGCTGCGCCTGGGCTGGCTGCTCAACCTGCTGTCGGTGCCGGTGCTGATGGGCTTCGTCAACGCCGCGGCGCTGATCATCTGCCTCACCCAGATCCCGCCGCTGCTCGGGCTGGCCATGCCGCACTCCGATCATCTGCTGGTCGATTTCGTGCGCGCGCTCGGCGGGCTGGACGCGCTGCAACCGGCCGCGGTGGCGTTCGGCGTCGGCAGCCTGGTCGCGCTGATCGCGCTCAAGCGCCTGTGGCCACGCCTGCCCGGCGTGCCGCTGGTGGTGGCGGCGACGATCGCGATCTCGGCGTGGACCGGCTTCGCGGCGCAGGGCGGCGCGGTCGTGGGCGAAGTGCCGGCCGGACTGCCCGGCTTCAGCCTGCCACCGCTGCGGCCGGAACTGATCGCCACGCTGCTGCCGGCGGCCTTCGTGGTGGCGATGGTGAGCTTCATGGAGGCGGCCTCCAGCGCCAAGCTGATCTCCGGGCGCACCCGGCAGCCCTGGGACCAGGACCAGGAGCTCGTCGGCCAGGGCCTGGGCAAGCTCGCCGCCGCCTTCACCGGCGGCCTGCCGGTGAGCGCCTCGTTCTCGCGCTCGGCGCTCAATTACGTCAATGAGGCGCGCACCGGCCTGTCCTCGCTGGTCACCGCCGCCTTCGTGCTGGTCACCCTGCTGTGGTTCACCCCGCTGCTCTGGCACCTGCCCAAGCCGGTGCTGGCGGCGATCATCCTGCAGGCGGTGGCGGGACTGATCGACACCGGAGTGATGCTGCGCGCATGGCGGGCGAGCCGCGACGACGGCGCGGCCGCGGCAGTCACCTTCCTCGCCACGCTCGCCTTCGCGCCCAACATCCAGAACGGCGTGTTCACCGGGCTGATCCTGTCGCTCGCGCTGCTGGTGTATCGCGGCATGCGCCCGCGCGTGGCGCTGCTGGGCCTGCACGAGGACGGCACCTACCGCGACCGCGAGCGCTTCGACCTGCCCCACCCGCATGCGCAGCTGGTGATCCTGCGCTTCGACAGCCCGCTCAGCTTCGTCACCGCCGCCACCTTCGAGGACGCCATGCTTGGCGCGGCGCGCGCGCAGGACGGCGTGAAGATCGTGCTGGTCTCGGCCGCCGGCATCAACGCCATCGACGCCACCGGCCTGCACACGCTCGCCAGCCTGGTCGAGCGCTTCCACGTCCAGGGGCAGACCATCGCCTTCTGCGGCCTCAAGAAGCAGGTGATCGACGCCATGGAACGCGACGGGCTGTGGTCGCGTATCGGCAAGCAATCGAGCTACCGCACCGAGCACCAGGCGCTCGACGCCCTACTGCCCACCCTCGCCGCCCCGGCCGGGTAGACGCGCCGGCAGGCGCAAAGGCGTCGGTGGATTTCCGTACGCACGTCGATTACCGGACCGACGGGTTCGCAGCTGCCGCAGCTCCTACAGGGGTCCCGGGACGCGTGGTGGTTACGGGAGGTCCGGGACGCGTGGGGGTTTGTGTAGGAGGTCCGGGACGCGCGGCGGTTTATGTAGGAGCGCCGGCAGGCGCGAAAGCGGCGGTGGAACAGGGTACGCGTGTCGCTTGCCGGTCGGCCCGATTCGCAGCTGCCGCAGCTCCTGCAGCGGGGCCGGACCGCCGGGTTCGCAGCTGCCGCAACTCCGACAGGACACCACCGCAAACCGGGGCGGGGCGGCGGGGGCGTTTTGCATTGACTTCCGGGGCCGACTCGGCTATCGTGCGCGATTCTTCGCAGACCCATCAACTGGAGCAACACCATGTACGCGGTGATAAAAACCGGTGGCAAGCAGTATCGCGTCGCTGCCGGCGAAAAGATCAAGGTAGAACAGATACCGGCCGACGTGGGTTCCGAGATCACCATCGACCAGGTCTTCATGGTCGGTGAAGGCGATGCCGTCAAGATCGGCACGCCCGTTGTGGCCGGGGCTTCCGTCAAGGCGACCGTGGTCTCCCACGGCCGTCACGACAAGATCAAGATTTTCAAGATGCGCCGTCGCAAGCACTACCAGAAGCACCAGGGGCATCGTCAGAACTACACCGAGCTTCGCATCGAAGCGATCTCGGCCTAAGGCGCAGGGGGTAATCCGACATGGCACACAAAAAAGCTGGCGGCAGTTCGCGTAACGGCCGCGACTCGGAATCGAAACGCCTCGGCGTCAAGCGCTACGGTGGCCAGTTCGTGCTCGCCGGCAACATCATCGTTCGCCAGCGCGGCACCGAATACCACCCGGGCGACAACGTCGGCATCGGCAAGGACCACACCCTGTTCGCGCTGACCAACGGCGTCGTGCAGTTCGCGGTCAAGGGCCCGTCGCGTCGCCGCACCGTGATCATCGTGCCGGAAGCGGCCTGATCGCGCTCCGGTTCGCATTGCAGCATCGAAAGCCCTATCCCGGTGGTAGGGCTTTTTCATTTTCGGGGTGCGCCTGCCGGCCTGCCCCGCCAAGAGGTTGATCAGGCATGAAGTTCTTTGACGAAGCCCGCATCGAGGTGTACGCCGGCGACGGCGGCAACGGCGCGGCCACCTTCCGCCGTGAGAAGTACATCCCCAAGGGCGGCCCGAGCGGTGGCGACGGCGGCCGCGGCGGCAGCGTGTACGCGGTGGCCGACCGCAACCTCAACACCCTGATCGACTACCGCTACACCCGCAGCTTCCGCGCCGAGCGCGGCGAGAACGGCGGCAGCCGCGACTGCTACGGCAAGGGCGGCGACGACATCACGCTGCGCTTCCCCGTCGGCACGGTGATCAAGGACCAGGAGACCGGCGAGCTCGTCGCCGACCTCGACGTGGACGGCAAGACCGTGCTGATCGCCCAGGGCGGCCGCGGCGGCCTTGGCAACATCCACTTCAAGTCCAGCACCAACCGCGCCCCGCGCAAGAAGACCATGGGCAAGGAAGGCGAATACCGCAACCTGCACCTGGAGCTCAAGGTCCTGGCCGACGTCGGCCTGCTCGGCATGCCCAACGCCGGCAAGTCGACCTTCATCCGCAGCGTGTCCGCGGCCAAGCCCAAGGTCGCCGACTACCCCTTCACCACGCTCGCGCCCAACCTCGGCGTGGTGCGCACCAGCGAGGCGCGCAGCTTCGTGATCGCCGACATCCCCGGCCTCATCGAGGGCGCGGCCGAGGGCGCCGGGCTGGGCCACCAGTTCCTGCGCCACCTGCAGCGCACGCACCTGCTGCTGCACTTGGTCGACCTCGCCCCCTTCGACCCCGAGGCCGATCCGGTCGCGGACGCCAAGGCGATCGCCGAGGAGCTGCGCAAGTACGACGAGGACCTGTACGCCAAGCCGCGCTGGCTGGTGCTGAACAAGCTCGACCTCATCCCCGAGGAAGAGCGCGCCGAGCGCGTGGCCGCCTTCCTCGAGGCCTACGGCCCGGTCGAGCGCCACTTCCAGATCTCCGCCATGAAGGGTGAAGGCACGCAGGCGCTGATCTTCGCGATCCAGGACCTGCTCGACGCCGAGCGCGACCGCATCGAGGCCGAGCGCGCCGAGCGCGAGGCTGCCGAGGCCGCCCGCCTGGCCGCCGCGGACGCCGAGCGCGCCGCCGCCGACGCCGCCTACGAGCGCGAGGCCCTGCTCGATGCGGACGACGAGCTTCCCGAGGACGAGCCCGACGCCGAAGAGGACGACGCTCCCCCGCCGCGCTGAACCCATCCCGCGTGCCGCCCGGCGGGCGGCGCGCACTTCGCAGCCTTTGCCGCCCCACTCTCTCCGCTGCCCGCACGCAACCCGATGAGAACCAAGCTCCGCAACGCCCGCCGCCTCGTGGTCAAGGTCGGCTCCGCCCTCGTCACCAACAACGGCGCCGGCCTCGACAAGGACGCGCTCGACGCCTGGGCGCGCCAGATCGCCGCGCTGCGCGCCGAGGGGCGCGAGGTCGCGCTCGTGTCCTCGGGCGCGATCGCCGCCGGCATGCAGCGCCTGGGCTGGACGAAGCGCCCCACCGAGATGAGCAAGCTGCAGGCCGCCGCCGCGGTCGGCCAGATGGGTCTGGTCGAGGCCTACGAGAAGGCCTTCTCGCGCCACGGCCTGCACACCGCGCAGATCCTGCTCACCCACGAGGACCTGGCCGACCGCAACCGCTACCTCAACGCGCGCAGCACGCTCACCACCCTGCTCGCGCTCGGCGTGGTGCCGATCATCAACGAGAACGACACCGTGGTCACCGACGAGATCAAGTTCGGCGACAACGACACCCTCGGCGCGCTCGTCGCCAACCTGATCGAGGCCGAGGCCCTGATCATCCTCACCGACCAGCAGGGCCTGTACACCGCCGACCCGCGCAAGGACCCGGCCGCCACGCTGATCGGCGAGGGCCGCGCCGAGGACCGCCAGTACGAGGCCATGGCCGGCGGCTCGGGCAGCGCGATCAGCAAGGGCGGCATGATCACCAAGATCCGCGCCGCCCAGCGCGCCGCGCGCAGCGGCGCCCACACCTGCATCGCCAGCGGCCGCGAGCCCGACCCCATCCTGCGCCTGGCCGCGGGCGAGGCGCTCGGCACCCTGCTCTACGCCAGCAGCACGCCGCTGCAGGCGCGCAAGCAGTGGCTGGCCGACCACCTCCAGCTCGCCGGCGACCTGGTCATCGACGACGGCGCGGTGGCGGCGCTGAAGAGCGGCAAGAGCCTGTTGCCGGTGGGGGTGGTCGAGGTGCGCGGCGATTTCGAGCGCGGCGCGGTGGTGGCCTGCCGCAATATCGCGGGCGAGGAGGTGGCGCGGGGTCTTGTAAATTACTCCGCATCGGAATGCCGGCGCATCGCGCGCCGGCCGACCGCGGAGATCGGAAATCTGCTGGGCTATGTCGACGAACCGGAAGTGGTCCACCGGGACAACATGGTTAGCCATAACGTCAGGAGCTAGGGGTCCGCGCGGCAGAACGCTGGAGCAGGGCGCGCCGGGTTTTCCGGCCCTTCGTCCTTCACGCCGCGCGCAGCGAGCACATCCTGCGCAGATTCAGCGCCATACCGACGAACCTCCAGTCCGCGTTGCCGCGCTCCAGGCCCCGCATGCTGAACTGTCGTAATCCCAACACGTTCTTGATCCAGCCGTTGGGCGGCGCGGCAATCCATTTTCGTCGCGCGTAGGCCGCCTTACCCGCCTTGCTGTCGAGTCTGTCGGCCATTTTTTTGCCGTGCGTGGATTGCGTTGCCGGTCGCAGCTCAACGGGTGCTTTCCCTCACGGCCCAACGCCACCAGTTCGGTGCCGCAGCCGTCCAGGCCCCTGAACGCCTGCTCCGAGCGGTTGCCGGTATCGGCAAGCGCCGGGCGCGGTCGCTGCTCCAAGCTCGCGTGCACGGCCAGCAGCCCCTCCCCCGGAAGCTGTCCGGCGTCGCTGGCGTTATTGGTCAGTTGGACCGCCATGTGTCCGCCGAAGCCTGCAGGGGGGGGCTGTCACACGGACGGCTCCACCGTGTCGAACATGGACAGCGCTCATGGTTTCGTGCGTCAATTCGACGTCTCGCGCATCGTTCGGACCTAGAATTAACGCAGCAATGGGGAGACTCCGTGAGAAAATGCAAAAAATGCCTGCTGCCGGAAGCGGCTCCGGGTGCCGATCTCGATTCTTCGGGGGTGTGTGCCGCATGCCGGGCGACCCCTACCCGCCGGACAACGCAGCCGGACGCCAGTCGGTATCGCGAGGACCTTGAGGCAAGCCTGGAGGCGGCGCGCAACCACGCCGGTTCGAGCTACGACTGTATTGTTCCGCTGAGCGGTGGGAAGGATAGCCTCTTCCTCCTTCACCGACTCAAGGTCGAGTATGGGATGCGTGTTCTGGCCTTCACCTGCGACATCGACCTGCCTCCGATCGCATGGGCCAATATCCGCCTGGCGCTGCGCAAGCTTGATATCGACCATCTGGTCTTCACCCCTGCCCATGCGTTCCTCACCAAGTTGTTCCGCTACCTGCTGAAGAATCAGGAAGCACGCGGAGCGGTGTATTCAGTGTCCTACGTCTATGCGCCGCTGTTCGAGGGCGCGGCGATCAGGCTCGCGATCGAGAAGAACATCCCGCTCGTGCTCGCCGGCTACTCCCCCGGCCAGCCAGAGCCCGAGCGCATGCTCTACGAGTTCGCCCCCGCGCTCGTCAGTGGCGAGGATTGGACGCCGCCACACCTCAAGGAATGCGGCGAGTTCTCCGCAGACGAACTCGAAGCGTTCTACAACCCGCTGCGCTTGCCGGCCGGCACACGATTCCCGCGCTATATCGCCCCCTATCACGCCTGGGAGTACGATCAGGATCAGGTCGTCCGCAAGGTCACCGAACTTGGACTGGTCCGGCGCAGCACACATGCAAGCCCGATCGTGAGCAACTACCCGATCAACTGGCTGATGATGTATTCCGATCTGCACAATTTCGGCTACAACCCCTATGCGCCCGAGTTCGCCGCATTGATCCGCGAGGGCCGGGCGAGTCTGCGCTATTGGCGCGTGATGGCTCCCATCGTCGATCTGATGATCCGGCACAAGATCGGCCTGGGCCGCGAGGTGCGGCGCAGCATGAAGTGGCTCGGCCTGGATGATGCGGATCTGCGCATCACGCTGCCGCGCGGCGCGTACGATCCTCCCATGCTGCGTGGGGGCTGAGCATCATGGACGATGCGCCACTGAGCCTTTTGGACCGTTTGCGCTCGCGCGCGCTCGAGACGCCGCAACATATCGCATACCTGTATCGGCATCCGGGCAGCAGCGAGCGATGGGACACCTTGAGTTGGGGTCAGGTGCTTGCCCGGGTGGAAGCCATGTCGGCGGCGCTCGCCGACCTCGGCCTTCGCGATGGCGACCGTGCCGCGATCATGATGCCGACCTCGCCGGATTGGGAGATCTGCCAGTTCGCCGCCATGGCCGTCGGCTGTGCCGTGATCGGGCTCGATCTGCACGACGCTCCACGCAACCTGCGCCACATCCTGGAGGCTACCCGCCCACGGATCATCTTCACCACCGATCCAGGCCAGCTCGAGCGGATTGCAGAGTGCTGGCACGCCCCCGAGTTGGCGGTCATCTCGAGCGGCGAGGCGAAGACCTCGGGCACCCACCTCCTGGCGACCCTGCTCGCCACCGCGAGCGCGCTGGAGAAGAGCCGGTCACCGCAGCCCGATCAGGTGGCCACGATCGTTTTCACCTCGGGGAGCACGGGACAGCCCAAGGGCATCGCCTACACCCATCGACAGATCATCTCAGCCTCCGACCTGATCCTCGAGCGTTTTCCGGACATCCGTTCGGATGCACGGCTGGTGTGCTGGCTGCCGCTCTCCAACCTGTTCCAGCGCATGGTGAATTTCTGCGCGATGCGCCGCGGCGCGGCGTCCTATTTCATCGCTGATCCGCATACCATCGCCAGCGTGCTGCCGCAGACCGAGCCCACCTTCTTCATCGGGGTACCACGTTTCTTCGAGAAGCTGCATGCGGGCATCGTCAGGGAGATCGAATCGAAGCCTTTGCCGCTCCGCGTGCTGCTCGAGACCTCCTGGGCAATCGGCATGCGCGCCGCACGCGCACGCCGGGAACGGCGTTCGGCGGACATGCTGACGCGCGCCTTGTTGCCACTCGCCGATCGCGTGCTCGCCCGCATCCGGGCAGTCATGGGGCGTAATCTCCAATTCATGGTGAGCGGCTCCGCCCCCTTGCCGGTGTGGCTGGCAGAACGCCTGCACGGCCTGGGCTGGCTGGTACTCGAAGCCTACGGGATCAGCGAGAACGTCGCACCGATCGCAATGAACACGCCGGATGACTTCCGCTTCGGCAGCGTGGGGCACGTGTTGCCGGGCAACGAGCTACGCATCGCCGATGACGGCGAATTGCTCGTTCGCGGCCCGTGCGTTTTCGGGGGTTACTACGAAGGCACCGACGAAGGTTCGCCGATTGACGCCGAGGGCTTCCTCCACACCGGCGACTATGCGCGCATCGACGATGCGGGCTACCTGTGGCTGGAGGGGCGCAAGAGCGATGTATTCAAGACCTCCACCGGCCGCCGCATTGCACCGGCACCGATCGAGGGGGCACTCAGGAGCATCCCCGGGGTCGAGCATGCCGTCGTGATCGGACATGATCGTCCGTATCCGGTGGCGATCCTCGCACTCGCCGCCCATTCGCTGCAGGGAGCAGGCGGCGAGCGCGCAGTTCTCGAACGAATCGCTGCGGATGTGGTGGCGACATGCGGGATCTTTCCCCCGTATCAGCGTCCAGGGGCGCTGATCGTGACATTCCGTCCCTTCTCCATCGAGACCGGCGAACTGACCGCCAACCTCAAGATCCGGCGGCGACCCGTCGAGCTCGGTTTCCGCACGCAGATCGATGAGGCTTATTCACGCCCGGCCAGCCGCACCGAGCGCGGCGCGACCACCGCACTTCCTGTGATCACCTCGTCATGAGCACTTATTTTCTGACCGGCGCATCCGGCGCCGTTGGCAGCGCCATCGTCCCTCTGCTGCTGGTCGACCCTGCCACGAAGCTGAGGATCCTGCTGCGTGCTCGCACGCCGGCTCATCTGGAGGAGCGCTTCCAGTCGCTCTGCGAGTTCTGGCGCATCGCCCCGGAGAACGCAGATCGCAGACGCATCGAGCCGCTGCGCGGCGATGCGGCTTTGCCGCAGTTCGGACTGTCGGCCGTGGACTACGCTCGGGTTTGCGAGGACACCACCCATGTAATCCATTGTGCCGCCAGCGTCCGCATGAACGAGACGCTCGACGAGGCCCGCGCCTCGGCCATCGGCTCGGCACGAGAGGTGCTCACGCTTGCCCGTGCCCTGCAGGCGCGAAGCCTGCTGAGAAAGGTCGAGTTCGTCAGCACCGTTGGCATCGCAGGGAAGCGGCAGGGGGCGCTGCCGGAACGCTGGATCGACGAAGCGCGCGAGTTCCATAACAGCTACGAGCAATCCAAGGCGGAAGCCGAGCAGCTCGTTCGCCACGCGATCGACACCGAGGGCCTGCCAGTCACGGTGCACCGGCCGAGCATGGTGATCGGCGACTCGCGCGACGGGCGCATCATCCATTTCCAGATCTTTTATTTCATCGCCGAGTTCATGAGTGGCCGCAAGACCTTCGGCCTTTACCCGGACTTCGGCGAGGTACGCCTCGATGTGATTCCCGTGGATTGGGTGGCACGCGCCATCGTGGACGCGAGCCGCAGCCCCGAAACCGCCGGCAGCATCTTCCACCTGTGCTCGGGTCCTCAGCGCTCACCACGCCTGAACGAGTTGCGCCCCATCCTGCGCCAAGCCTTCCGCGACCACGGGCATCGCCTGCCGCCATGCTTCACCGTGCCGCATCGGCTGTTCGCCGCCCTGCCCCGCATCGGTGCGCTGGTCGCGCCGCCGCGAATGCGGCGGGCCCTGTCCACCCTCCCGATCTATCTCGACTACCTGGCCGATAACCAGGGCTTCGACAACCGGGTCTTCGTCGCACGACTCGCCGAGCGTTCGCTTCGCCTGCCCGATTGGGGGGAGTACCTTCCGGTGGTGCTGTCCTACTATCTGAAGGCGAAATACGGCCCTCGCCAATCGCCTTGAGCAAGCAGCCGCCAAAGCGGCGCCGACACCGGACCTATGCGTTCCTGCGCAGCGCATCGACCGGCTGAATTCGAGCGACCCGCCAGGCGGGCAGCAGGGATGCGAGCACGGTGGCGACCAGTCCCACCGAAAAACTGCTCGCAAGCACGCTGGGCACCAGGCGGATATGCGCCGTATAGCCCAGATTCGCGTTCGGGGGCGGTGGCATTTCGATCCCGATCGCGGACAGCACCAGCGCACTCACACCGCCCAGCGCGACGCCCAAGCCGCCACCGATCATGCCGAGCAGGACGTTTTCGACGATCACCAGCCGGCGGATGTCACCGCGCCGGTTGCCGAGCGCCATCATCGTGCCGAACTCGCCCACACGTTCGAATGCGCTCATGTTCACGCTGTTGGCGACTCCCAGCAGCACGAGCACGAGGATGATCAGTTGCAGGAAACCGAACTGCCGCTCGTACAGCGCAACCGTGTTCTCGTAAAAGGAGTTCAAGGTACGCCAGGTCAGCACAGCGAAACCGCTCCCTGCCAGGCCTGAGCGCAAGGCCTCAGCGGTCGACTCGGTGAGTGGGGTCTCACGCAGGGAAATCACGAACGTATTGACTCCCGCGGTGCCGAGCAACTCCTGCGCAGCCTCGAGCGAAATGCTGACCGCGCGTAGATCGAAATCGGCCGAGAAGCTCTGGAACACCCCGACAACCTCGAGTTCCAGGCTGTTCAGCGCCCCATCGAGCGTATTCGCAAGCAGCGTCACGTAGTCGCCCGGTTCCAGCTTGAGTGCCTGCGCCACGCCCTGGCCGAGGAGGACGCCGTATCGATCCGCCGCGCCGAGCTGGCGGCCGGCTGTGATCTTGAGCTGGCTCCCGAGGACAGCCTCCTTGTCTGCCTCCACGCCCTGGCCGACGATGGCCCAATCCGACCGGCCGTTGTTGATCAGCCCGGAGAAGTTGACCCGTGCCATGACGTCCTCGACGCCCGGCCGGGCCGCGAGCAAGCCGCGCAGGCCCTCAGAATCCTCGATCACGTAACGCTCCGGGCTACGCGCGCCACGCTCCTGGAACCCTTCCTTCGCCACCTGGATGTGTCCCGACTGCGAATGGATCAGCGCCTCGCCAAGCTGGTGATAGACGTCGTGCACGAATCCACCGCTGAGGATCAGCGCCATCACCCCGAAAACGATCGCTGCGAGCGTCATTGCGGTCCGCAAGCGCTGACGGACGATGTTGCGGAATGCAAGCCTGAACATGGTGCGGCAGACTCCTAGCGGTTATGACGAAGGGCGTCCACGATCTCCAGCCGCGAAGCCTTCCAGGCTGGGTAGGCACTCGCTGCGAGCGTGGTCACGAGGGCAAGGCCAAGCGCCTGTACCAACAGCGAGACGGTCACCAGGATCTCGCCGCGATAGCTCTCGGACATGCCGGGCGGCGGCGGCATGGGGATCCCCACCCAGGAGATCGCGAATCCACCGACGACGCCAAGGATTGCGCCCATTGCGGCCCCGGTGAGACCAATGGTCAGTCCCTCGAACAGGAACTGCCGCAAGATCTGGCGGCGGGTCCGTCCGATGGCCATGCAGGTGCCGATCTCCGCCGTGCGCTCAAAAACGTTCATCATCATGATGTTGGAGATGCTGAGCACGATGATGATGCCGATGATGGTCTGTACCACGCCCATCTGGCGTGACAACAGGGAAACGAGCTTGCTGTAGAAATCCGCCATCTCGTACCAGGGAACGAAGACGAGGCCGCTCCCGGAGTGGCCGGCGCGCAACGACTCCAGCACCGCGGGGGTCCGCGCGGTATCGTCGAGAACGAGGATCAGGCGATGCACATCCTCTGTCCGCAGCAGGCGTTGCGCGAGCGCGAGCGGCATCCTCGCGGCAGAGTCATCGTAGGCCTTGCTAACGGTGGTGAACAATCCTGCCACCACCGCCTCCACCGCATTCAGGCCGCCGGCAGCCGTGTTTGCGAGCAGGACAACCCGGTCCCCCACCCGCACTCCGAGGTTCTCGGCCAAGCCGCGACCAAGCAGAATCCCTTCGTCCGACGCACCCGACAGGACGGAGCCTTCGGCCACGATCATCGCCCTGCTGAGGACACGCTCGGCCTCCGGATCGACGCCTTCCCCAAGGAAGGACAGGGTGTGCTCCCCATGGCTGATCATGCCGTTGAATGCAAGGCGCGGTGCAATGACCTTCAGTCCAGGGACGGCCGCAAGCCGGCCAAGCTCGGCGGGTCCGTCGTCCACCAGGAACTCGAAGGGATCCGCCTGGCCGTGTTCGAGGTAGCCGTCGCGAACCACATGTACGTGCCCGAGTCCGTTCTGGATCGTGCCCTCGCGTGTCGCCCAGAAGATCCACTCGACGAAGCCCGTCGCCAGCACCAGCGCGACCACACCAAAGGCGACCGCGATCACCCCGAAAAGGCTGCGCCGGTATTGCCGCGTGACGTTGCGCGCGGCGGCACGATACTCCTGGATGAGATAGGCGAACGCGCCAGGCAGCCTCATTTGCTCCCCCGATATGCCACCGCCACGTCGGTCCTCCGCTTGCGCAAGTTCCTCATCTTAGCCTGTCGCCCACCTTGCCTGCATGCCCTCCCAAGGCAGCACACCGAAAGAAACCCCTTGGTCTTGCCCATGGAGACAGTCCAGCCAGCCAGCCAGCCAGCCAGCCGCAGAGTGTCGGTTTTTTTTACACTCACCACGACAAAACCCAGGATCATTTTCAATCGGACACTTTTCAGAATCTATTTTCCTTTTATTTTCCGTGCCTTACCCAGGATCAACGATTAGTGGCACGGCGTTTGCTTATTGATGCATGGCCCGGCGAATGAATCTCGGGTGAACTTTGAAGCTAATCGACACAATGAGGTCACTCATGAAACTCAAGACTCTCGCAGCAGCGGTCCTGCTCGCCGGCATGGCTACGGGCGCGGCTCAGGCGGCCCCCTGGGTTGGCAATTTCAACACGTCCAACGGTGCGACCTTCAACGACGGGTTGCTGCTCAACATCGACGGTTTCGACATCTACTCGCAGGGTTCGGCGGCGTTCTTCGTCGGTGGCACCCAGCTCTCTCCGACCGGCAGCACGCTGGCCGTCGGTGATATCGTGACCACCTACTACCAAGGCGTAGTCAGCGCGTTCAACACCGGTGTCTCGTCGCCCAACCTTGCGTGGGCCTCCCAGCCGGGTGGTAGCTACCAGCTCACCGTCGCCGCCGTGTTCAACGAGATCGTGACTTTTGCTACCCCGGGCTTTGCACTGGTTCAGCCCATTTCCGGCGGTCGCGTTTCCGTATTCTATGACGACGCCACTCTCAGCAACAGCTTCATCACGAGCACGGCTCAAGTGTTGGCCGGGACTGGCTACACTGACGGCCTGTTGATCGCCGACGGCAGCGTCAGCGGCGCCTCCCTTCCGACCTCCTTCTCGACCAACGGAACTGAGGCGGGTGGCGTTGCCAACCTGAAGGGCCCCCTCACCTTGGCTCAGGCCGGTTGGGACGATCCTGCTAACCTCGCCGACGTCGTGGGTTTCCTGCCCACGGTTCCGAGCGACTACTCCTCAAGGACCACGCTGCAGTTCGGTCCGAACGAAGGAACCTCCTTCCAGACCAAAAACTTCTTCGACGCTGCCAACGGCTGGACGCCGGTCGCCTCGATCGCTGGCCGGACCATCCGTGCCGACGCGAACGTGAACCTCATTCCCGAACCCGCCACGCTGGCCCTGCTCGGCCTCGGCTTGTTCGGTGCCGGCTTGGCTCGCCGCCGCAAGGCTTGAGTCCGGTTCGAAGCGCATCAGAAAGAGGCCTGCGGGCCTCTTTCTTTTTCTGCAGGCTAGAATCGCTACATGAAGACTGATGCCCGGGATTTCCTGCTTTCCACGCTGTTGATCGGACTCAATCTGGCAGCGTCCGCATTCGCGCTATCCCTATGCTGGCCCCTCGTCACGACGCTGGCCGGATCTTTCGCACAGGTGGTCGGCGCTTTGCTGGCACCAGCGACCTATGGGCTGTGCACGGCCGCTTCTCTGGCGCTGCTAGGACGCTTTCATCCGCTGCGCGAGGGTGAATATGACCTCGCACACGAACAGTTCACCCAGTGGAAAGTGCGGCATGTTGTCGCCGAACTCGGCAAACTGGCGTTGTCACTCTATTTTCCGGTCTTCGCACGTGCGGCCTTCTATGCCTTGTTCGGCACCCGGGTGGGGCGCCAGGTGGCAGTGGCGGGCAAGATCCTCGATCCGGGGCTCACCGTCCTCGAGGAAGGCTGCGTTCTCGGTGAGGGTTGTATCGTCACCTCGCACACAATGTGGGGCGAGCGCTTCGTTATGCGTGAAGTACATGTCGGTGCGAACGCGACCGTCGGGGTGGGCTGCATCCTGATGCCCGGGGTGCGCGTTGGCAGCCGTGCCGTACTGCTCCCAGGATCGGTCGTCAAGACCGGTACCGTGATCGGCAGTGGCGAGATCTGGGGGGGCGTCCCAGCATCCCGCCTCAAGGGCCCCGGCGACCACGCCTGAGTCATCACGGCCGGCTCAGCTCGCAGCCGCTCGGCGTTCGCTTTCGACGCGTTCCCGGAGGGCTTCGTTAACCTGCACGAAACCGCGCAGCACGTTGTCGCGCAACCACGGGGCAAACAGCGGCACGAGCAATCCGGAAAATGTTTCTCGCTGCCTCACGACCACCCCGCCGCTTGCGCGTGGCTCCAGTTCGAAGCGGTGGAGTCCGTCCATCAGACCACGCACGCCGAAATGCCCGAGCCAGGCAAAGCTCTTCCCGGCCTCGACTTCGGTCACCCGAAGCCGGTAGCGATCGCGCTTGAGGCCGGGCCACTCGATCAGGACGAGCAATTCACCACCGACGACGGCTTCGCCAGCGGCCTCCGGAAGGGCTGGATTCCACTCGGCATAGCGATCGACGCGAACCAGGATCTCCCAGACGCTTTCGACCGGGGCATCGACGAACACTTCGGTCTCGAGGCGCAGACAGAAGAATCCCTCGCGGAAGACCCGTGGCGACGCATTGCCTGCAAGCATCCCTTGCATCCTCGTCAAACCTCCGCGTGATTCCGGGTCAGCATGTGTTCCGCCACGCGCAGTGCGTTCGCCGCAATCGTCAAGGCGGGATTGGTTCCGCCACTCGAGGGAAAGAACGAGGCATCGACCACATACAGATTGGCGACTCCGTGCGCGCGGTTGTTGCGATCGAGCACACTGCTTGCCGGATCGTCACCGAAGCGGCAGGTCCCGCACACGTGCGCGAGCATTCGGTTCTTCTCCGCCTGCCGGAGCGGGAGAAATCGATAGGGTTTCAGCGCGCGCGCAATGCCTTGCCGGAAGAGCCGCAGGCGGGCTCGATCGGGCTCGCGCAGGACGTAATGAACCCGTGGTGGATCGCCCGCCTCGATACGGTTGTCGGGGTAAGGAAGATCCTCCATGATCCCTGCCAGCAGCACTCCCCGTCGGAACAAGGCCGCCAGACCGCGTTCAAGCAGCGGTCGCATCGCCTTCGCCACGACGCCAGCGAACGGCAGCGCAGCGGACGCATCGGCGATCACCTCCGTGGCCAGCATCGAAGCGGGCGGCAAGGCGCCAAAGGACTGCAGGGTGCCGAGCTTTTCTCCTGCGCCAACATAGAAATCGCTCAGCCCGATCTCCTTGGACCGCGGATCGCCCCGCGCGCGCGTGAAGACCAGGTAGAGATCGACGCCATGACGCATGAGGTTGCGTCCAACCAGTCCGGAACGGTTCGCGAGCCCGTCGGGCCAGCCCGGTGAGCGCGACGAAAGCAACAGGCACGGGGTCGCCAGCGCACCTGCACCGAGGGCGTAATGCCTGGCACGGACACGGAACTCCGTCCCGTGCCGCCGACACACGAGGGCGGTGATGCGATCGCCCGCCGCCTCGAGCGTGATCGCCTCGCACTCGTCCAGCAATACCGCACCGTGCTCACGGACGGCCGGCCTCAGGCAGCTACGCGCTGCATCGTTCTTGCAATCGCGCGCGCAAAGAAAACCCTGACAGCAGGCGCAATCGTTCACAAACTCGCATGCGAGCGGCAAACGATAAGGATGCAGACCCGCGGCAGCGAAATGCCTGGCCAGTTCCGCATTGTGCGGCCCCGGAACTGGGGCGGCGGGCAAGGCCTCGTCGGCTGGGCGCAGCGGGTCGCGCGCGCCGCGCACGCGATACAGTCGCTCGGCGCGACGGTAGAAGGGAAGCATCTCCTCGTAGGAAACCGGCCACGCATCCGGCAGCGAGGAGCCGCCGGCCAGCGCATGCAAACGGGGGCCAGGGCGAAAGTCCTCCGGGAAGAACCGCTCCATTGCCATGCCGAAGAGCGCGCTGCTGCCGCCCCCCCCGCAGCCCAACAAGGGAACGAAGCCGCCGCCCCCCGAGAGGACCTCTTCGCTCCAGCGCCCTCCTTGGCGCAACAAGGCCTGGTGGCGGGGAGCGGCAAGCGCAGCCTCCTCGAAATGCGTCTCGGGATAGAAACCGCGCAACCCGTCCGAGGGTTCGAGACCCGCCCGCCCCTTCTCGACGAACAGCACCCTCTGCCCAGCAGCCGCCAAGGCATGACCCAGGGTCGCGCCCCCCACGCCGGTGCCGACCACCACGCAGTCCCAAACCCGATCCGTCACCGCCGCGAGATCATCCACGGAGCACCTCGTCCACCACTGCCGTCAGTCGTGCCACCGGATCGTAGCCTGCGATGCTACGCCCCATCTCGCGCGCGCGCAGATGAATGGCGGAATCATCCAGCAGGTCCCGGACCCGCGCACGCAGACCAGCTATCGACAACGAGTCGCTTCTCACGCAGACTCCAACTCCAGCCGATTCGACGTAGCTCATGCTCAACTGTTGATCCATGTGCGCAGCGATGCCGAGTACCGGCTTGCCCTCGGCGAGGGCCTGGTAGACCGTCAGGCTGCCACCGTTACAGATCATCAGATCCGCGCGTGCTGCGAGACGCTCGCCCGGGGCAAAATCGACCAGCCTTGCATTGCTCGGTACGCTCCGGGGGATGGCCTTGCCCGCGGTGGTTACCATGACCAGCACATCGAGGCCGGCGAGTGCCTGCAACACCACGTCGAGCAATTCCGCTCGCCCGGAACTTCCCAGCGTGACGTAGACCAGCGGCCGGTCGTCGGGGAGTGCATCCCACCACTCGGGCAGGGGAACGGCGGGCGACCACGACACCGGCCCAATATACGTGTGCGAGGGGGGCAGGTCGACCGTCGGCACAAGTTCCGCTGCATCCACGTAGAGAGTCCGATCGGCATCGGCGTAGACGCTGAACCAGTCATTGCCCAGTCCGGCGAGTCCGTGCTCGGCCCGCACACGGTTGAGCGGCCTGCACTGGAGTGCCGAGGCCACCGGCCACACCGCGCGGAACAGCCAGGCTGCGAGTGCCGACGGCAGCACACGACCAATGGGCAGCTCAGGCATGGGCAGGCGACGCGTCGGCGTATAGGGGCTCCAATACGCGTTGACCAGCGACAGATAAGGCACGCCAGCCAGCCGCGCGCTCACGGACAGCGAGAGGCGGTGATCGCCAACCACCACGTCGGGACGCAAGCCCTCCAGAAGCGCAAGGTCCGCAGCCACGTAAGCGCGCAGCGTGGCCGCATCGTAAAGGGGCCGCCCACGCGCCACATTGTCCAGGAAACGATCACTCGGCATCGTCTCGAGCTCATGCAGTGCGCAGGACAATGGCCCGAGAAAGCGCGCAAAACGAGGATCCGCAGCCAGATGCACCTCGAAGCGCTCGGGATCGATCGCCCGCGCGAGCGCGACCGGACGAGCGAGATGCGCGAGCGTGACCGCGTCCGCGACGAATAGCACGCGCGGACGCCGTCTTTCCCGCGCGACGTCGGTGACGGCGATCACGCCTGTCCGCCCGTATCCGGCGTGGTCGGGTGGCGCGCTTCACGCTCGCTGGTACCCACGCCGTAATGGCCCGGCGCGAGGATGTTCGCTGGATCGAGCGCAGCCTTGATGCGATCGTTCAGGCGCTTGAGCTCCGGCGCATCGTCATGAAGCGTGTCCCACGCGGCGAGTCCCGCGCGATACTGCTCGTAGCATCGTTTGCACATGTGATCGAGCAGCGCTGCATAGAGTTGCCTGCTGCGCTCAACCTCGTCGGGATCCTCCCGATCGTAGATGATTGCCATCAGGCAGATCATCGAGCGGGGATTCATCAGCAGCATCGCAACGTAGTAATCGAAGCCGTGGGCGGCAAACAGGGCCTTGGTATCGCTCACGTAGGGCCACAGATGCGCATTCGTGAACGGGAGAATCGGAGCGAACCAGATCAGCCCGCAATTGTCTCGCGCCGGGTGCACGGCCCCGACGGGCGGCGGCCGGCGCGCCCGGTAGTAGGCATGCTTGACGAAATACTCGGTGGGAACACCACGCTGGATCTTATGCACGAAGGGCGCCGACTCGAGCACAGGGAGCGAGGTGCCGGCCAGTCTTTGCGTCATCCCTCGCAAGGCTTCGCTCTTCCACGCCCACCTGACAATGCGTTCGATCCAGGGAATCTGCCAGTCAGCCACGAAAATCAGCCGGCCGTAAGGGGCGAGCGCCTTGCGGATCAGTCTGCGCTGCTCTCGCACCAGGCTGCGAGTCCCGTAAATCGCACCAGCGCAACTCCATGGCGCGACACCGTACTTGCTACGCAGCATGCCCAAGTCTGCATCGGTGAGCGCCCCGCCCTGCGGCACTGGCTCGGCGATCCGCTGCGTCAGGATCGTGAGCGAGACGAAATCGTTGATCAGGTGCATCTTCGTCGTGACGACGCCCCCGAGGGCGAGCTTGCGGTACGCATCGACGACTGCAGGCATGTGGGACTCGTCAGAGACTTGAAAAACGAAGGACTCATGACACTCCGGCGCCGGCATCAACCAGATCCCGGCCCTGGTCACCACGCCCAGATTCGACTGGGTGAACAAGCCCTCGAGATAAGGACCGACGCCCCACTTATGGGTATGCCAGGTGTGAAGGCCCTCTCGCGTGCTTCCGGTGCGGACCACCTCGCCGTCCGCGAGCACGACTTCCAGCCCGCAGAGGTTGCCGAAATGATCGCCGTACGGCGTCTCGCCCACACCACGCTCGATCGCGTTGCCGATCACGCTGCCCTGCGCAGTGCCGTCGATGCAGTCGATCCACAGCTTGTGGCCGTGCTCGGCAAGATGGGCGTTGAACTGTTCATAGGTCACGCCCGGTTCGATGACGGCGTAGGCAAGTTCCTCATTGACCTCGAGGATGCGATTCATCCGCTCGAGGATCATAACCATCGCGCCGTCGGTGCAGGCGAGTGTCGTCGCGTAACCCCAGTTGCGCCCCTTGCTGGACGGCCACACGGGTATGCCGTGGCGCGCGGCGATCCGCATGGTGGCAGCGACCTCCTCGGTCGAGGCTGGAAAAACGACTACCGCGCACTCGGTGCGCCAGGGGATGGTGCAGCGAGAATATTGGTCTAGCGCTTCAGGCGTGGTGAGCACGTGTTCGGCGCCGAGCACCGCATTCAACTCGGCCAGCACGCCGACGGGCAAGCGCCCTGAACGGTTCCTTGATTCCATCGGACGATTTCCCGAGATCGGACGAAATGAAGGATTTCACTCTACCCCAAGTACATGCACTGCGGAACGGTCTGCGCTGCCGCGAGAACCACCCTGCCGGAGCGCGGAACCGCCGACTCTGCTCGGCACATTGGAGGTGAATCGAATATCATCCATAAGCAAGCCGGCACACTCGCCGGTCCGGTCAAATCACGCTGGCAACCATCGACATGTCGCTCTTCGGGCTTTTCAATCTGGGCAAGGGCTTTCGTGAGCACTTCCGCATCGACGCAGCGCTGGACGACACGCTCCGCGAAGACGTCTATCGCATCCGGCACGAGGTCTATTGCGAGGAACTCCGGTTCGAGCCGGAGCGCGCCGACCGACGGGAAATCGACACGTTTGATGCACATAGCCTGCACTGCCTGCTACGGCGAGTCGCTGAACCGCATACTCTGGTCGGATGCGCCCGCCTCGTGCTGACCGATCCGAAGGATCCGGATGCGCCCCTGCCGTTCGAGCGCACTTGCGCGGGCGCACTCGATCCACGCATCGTCGATACGGCCGCACTGCGGCGCGACCGGATCGCAGAGGTGTCACGACTGGCTGTGCGGGCACCATTCCGGCGACGCAAGGGCGAAGACCGTGTCGCAGCCAGCATCAGCAACGAGGACTTCGGAAGCGCAACACAGCCGCGTTTCCCTTATATCCCGATCGGACTGTATCTCGGGGCGATCTCGCTGGCGGTCCACAAGGACATCGAAACCCTCTTCGTCCTCACGGAACCACGGCTGGCAAGTCATTTCTCCAAGCTGGGCGTCGATATCCGCCAGATCGGCGCACCGATATCCCATCGCGGTGTCCGCGTCCCATCGATGATGGATGTCGACAGCATCATCCGCAACATGCGCTCCCTCATGCGTCCGTTCTGGCGGGCAGTACACGAGGAAATCGGCCGCGGCTTCGAAAAGCCCTGATCGGGACAGGGGCGGCCAGGATTCCTGACCGATCCCCTACCACACCACCCGGCATGCCGGTCCGCACCGGGCGATCCGAAGGGTGCGCCCATGCTGGGCGCACAAAAAAGGGGCCGCAGCGTACCGCGGCCCCCTCGCGGGAGTCCGCCATGCCGGCAGTCCCGCGGAAGCTGGTGAACAATCAGCCCTTCAGCGCCACCTTGATCTGCTCGAGCGTGCTCGGATCGTCGATCGTGGTCAGGTCGCCCGCATCGCGGCCTTCGGCCAGCGCCTGGATCGAGCGCCGCAGCATCTTGCCCGAGCGCGTCTTGGGCAGGCCGTTGATGAAGTGCACACGGGCCGGACGCGCGATCGCGCCGAGGCTCTCGTCGACCTTCTTCATGACCTCCTTCTCGAGCGCGGCGCGCTTCTCGGGGGTGTCGACGTCGGCGGCGTTCTTGACCACCGCAAAGGCCATCGGCATCTGGCCCTTGAGCTCGTCGGCCACACCCACCACCGCCACCTCGGCGATCGCCGGGTGGGTCTGCACGGCCTCCTCGATCTCGCGCGTGCCGAGGCGGTGGCCGGCGACGTTGATGACGTCGTCCATGCGGCCGAGGATGGTGAAGTAGCCCTTGTCGTCCTTGATGCCCCAGTCGGACGAGGAATACACCACCGGCTCGGTGAACAGCGTGAAGTAGGTGCTGACGAAGCGCTCGTCCTGGCCCCACACGGTCGACAGGCAGCCCGGCGGCAGCGGCGGCAGGATGCCGACGATGCCCTTCTCGTTGGCGCCGCACTCGGTGCCGTCCTCGCGGAAGATGCGCAGGTCGTAGCCATACACCGGGAAGGCGGGCGAGCCGAGCTTGATCGGGCTGTCCTCGACGCCGCGGCAGATGGCGAGCATCGGCCAGCCGGTCTCGGTCTGCCAGTAGTTGTCGATGACCGGGATGCCGAGCTCTTCCATGATCCACTGGTGGCTGGTCTCGTCCAGCGGCTCGCCGGCCAGGAACAGGTGCTTGAGCGAGGACAGGTCGTACTTCTTGAGGAAGGCCGGGTCCTGCTTCTTGAGCACGCGCACCGCGGTGGGCGCAGAGAACATCACCGTGACCCTGTACTTCTCGACGATCTGCCACCAGATGCCGGCGTCGGGGCGCAGCGGCGTGCCCTCGTACATGATCGTGGCCATGCCGGCGAGCAGCGGGCCGTAGATGATGTAGCTGTGGCCGACCACCCAGCCGATGTCCGAGGTCGAGAACATGGTCTCGCCCGCACCGCCGGTGAAGATGTGCTTCATCGACGCGGTCAGGGCCACGGTGTAGCCGCCGGTGTCGCGCTGCACGCCCTTGGGCTTGCCGGTGGTGCCGGAGGTGTACAGGATGTAGCTCGGTTCGGAGGACTCCAGCCACACGACCGGGACCTGGGCGTCCATGTGCCTGGCGCGCAGCTCGGCGTAATCGACGTCACGCCCTGCGACCTTGGCGAAGCCCTTGTCGAGGCCGCGATCGACGATCAGCACCTTGGCGGGCGGGAACTCCGCGAGCTTGCAGGCCTCGTCCACCAGGTGCTTGTAGGGCACCGGCTTGCCGTTGCGCATGCCAGCGTCCGAGCTGACCATCAGCACCGGCTTGGCGTCGTCGATGCGGGTGGCGAGCGAGCCGGCCGCGAAGCCGCCGAACACCACCGAGTGGATGGCGCCGATGCGCGCGCAGGCGAGCATGGCGAACGCGGCCTCGGCGATCATCGGCATGTAGATCAGCACGCGGTCGCCGCGCTGGACGCCGAGTTCCTGGTAGATCGCCGCCATGCGCTCGACCTCGCGCTGCAGCTCGGCGAAGGAATACACCTTCTCCTCGTCGGTCTCGGTCGAGATGTACACCAGCGCGCGGTCGTTCGGGCGCGTGGCGGCGTGGCGATCGACGGCGTTGTAGCACAGGTTGGTCTCGCCGCCCTTGAACCACTTGACGAACGGCGGCTTGGAATAGTCGCAGACCTGCTCTGCGGGCTTGTTCCAATGCACGAGCTGGGCCTGTTCGGCCCAGAACCCGTCGCGGTCTTCGATGGAACGGCGGTGGAACTGCTGGTAATCGGTCATTGCTTCCTCTCCCGTCTGCCTTCAATGATCGTGTTGTTGCACGCGACGTGTGCGGGCCCCTCGGCGCCGGGACAGCGCCTCGAAACCCGCTTGCACACCCCTTTTCGGACGGCCCCGCAGCTGCGGCCGCCGTCCGCTCATCCGCCCCCGCCCTTGTCGTGGAACTCGCGGAGTCTTGCGAGCGGTAGTCCGGATTGAAGCCTGGATTCTAGCAATTCGAGCAGCGGCAGCAGCGCGCCGACGAGCGCGGGCAGCTGCCCGGCGACCTCGTCGCGCGCGCCAGCGCGCAGCAGGCGCAGCGCGCCATCGACGCTGGGGATGCGCGCGAGCTCGCGCTCGATCGCCGCCGGGTCGACCACGCCGCCCTCGGCGACGACGCGGTTGCCACCCGCCGCACGCGCCTGGTCGGCGCGCTCCTGGGCGAGCGCGAGCAGCGCGCCGATCGCCTCGCGACCGTCGGCGACCGCGCTGGCGACGCCGATGCTCAGCGTCACGCGGATGCGCTCGTCGCGGTAGGCCATCACCAGCTTCTCGACGCCTTCGCGCAGGCGCAGCGCGAAGGCGCAGGTGGACACGCGGTCGATGCCCGGCGACAGCAGCGCGAAGCAGGCCTGGCCGTGCTGCGACAAGGTGTCCTCGGCGCGGATGCGCCCGCTCACCAGCTTGCCGAGCTTGCGCAGGATCAGCTGCACGACCTGCACGCCGTAGCGCGCGGCGAGCTCGTCGAACTGGTCGATGCCGATCACCATCGCGCCGATGTCGGCCTGGCGCCGGCGCGCCTCGGCCACTGCCTGGGCGCCGTGGTGCTCGAGGTAGGCCTCGGTCGCGAGCCCCGACTCGGGGTCGACCGGGCTCTGGCGCTCGAGCGCGGCGCGGCTGCGCTCGAGCTCGCCCTGTGCCTTGGACAGGCGCAGCAGCGACATCAGCGTGGCGAGCAGCTCGACCCCGCCCGTGCCCTTGGTGACGAAGCCGTTGGCACCGAGGGCGAGCGCGCGTTCGCGCGCGGACTCGTCCTCGTCGCCGGAGATGATCACCACCGGCAGGTCGCGCACCCGTGGCAGCTTCGAGGCGCGCAGGCGCTCGAGCAGGCCGTAGCCGTCCAGACGCGGCATGCCGATGTCGGTCAGCACGATCTCGATCGCCGGATCGACCAGCAGCGCCTCCCACGCGGCCTCGCCGTCGGGCTCCTCGCGCGCCTCGAAGCGGCCGCGGATATGCTTGACGATGGACGCGCGCACCATGCGCGAGTCGTCCACGACGAGGATGCGCGGCAGCCTGCCTTCCGCGTCGGTCGTCGGCGCCTGGTCCATGGCAGCGGGCTCAGGCGCCGATGCGCACGACGGTGCGGCCCTTGACGCGGCCGTGGATGAAGTCGTCGAAGGCGCCCGGCAGCGCGTCGAAGTCGATCGTGCGCGTGATGGCAGCGAGGTGGCGCGGCTTGAGGTCGGTCGCCAGGCGGTCCCAAACCCGCTGGCGGGTCGGAAAGCCCATGTAGCCCGAATCCACCCCGAGCAGGCTCACGCCGCGCAGGATGAACGGGAACACGGTGGTGTCGATGTTGAAGCTCGCCGCGTTGCCGATGCTGGCCACCGTGCCGGCCTGCTTCATGGTCGCCAGCACCCAGTGCAGGATCTGCCCGCCGACGTTGTCCACCGCGCCGGCCCAGCGCGCCGCCTCGAGCGGCCGCACCTTGTCGAAGTCGATCGACGAGCGCAGCAGGATCTCGGCCGCGCCCAGCATCTTCAGATAGTCGGCCTCGGCCTCCTTGCCGGTGAGCGCGACCACGTGGTAACCAAGCTGCGCCAGCATGTCGATGGCGAGCGCGCCGACGCCGCCGGTGGCGCCGGTGACCACCACCGGCCCGTTGGCCGGCGCCAGGCCGTTGTCTTCCATGCGCACGATGCCGAGCGCGGCGGTGAAGCCGGCGGTGCCCAGCGCCATGGCCTCGAAGAGGTCCAGCCCGGCTGGCAGCGGCACCACCCAGCCCGCCGGCACGCGCGCGTACTCGGCAAAGCCGCCATGGTGGGCTACGCCGATGTCGAAGCTGGTGGCGATGACCTTGTCGCCCGGCTGGAAGCGCGCATCGGCGCTGCCGACCACCTCGCCGCACAGGTCGATGCCGCCGACGCAGGGGAAGCGGCGGATGATCTTGCCCGCGCCGGTCGCGGCGAGCGCGTCCTTGTAGTTGATGCTGGAGTAGTGCACGCGGATCGTCACCTCGCCCGCGTCGAGCTGGTCGACACTCATCGTGCGCATGCCGGCGACCACCTTGCGGTTCTCGTCCTGGTCGATCACGAAGGCCTTGAAGGGATTCATCCGGGAGTCTCCTGTCGATGTGGCGTGCAGCCCTGCGGCCGCGCTGATTCATAATTATAGCTGCAACTCGGAATCTGCCCGAACACCGTTCGCCGCCTCAAGTTCGCGCCGCGGCAGCCGTCAATCCGGATTGATCCCGTGCGCCGCACCGCTGCCACACCGACCGCGCCAGAGACCGCGACCATGCCCCTGCTGCCCAGCCCCCTGCCCTCGTCCGCAGCCTACATCGACGCCTTCAGCCGCGCCGGGCTGCCCGTCCTGCGCCACACCGCGCGCGCCTTCGAGGAGTTGCGCGGCGCCGAACACCCGCCCGGCGCGCGCGAGATCGCCGCGGTGGTGCTCGCCGATCCGCTGATGACCCTGCGCCTGCTCACGCATCTCGAGTCGAACCGGCGCGCCTCGCAGAACCACGACATCACCACCATCGAGCGCGCGGTGCTGATGCTGGGCGTGGAGCCCTTCTTCACCGCCTTCTCCGCGCTGCCCACGGTGGAGGACACCCTCGCGGCGCATCCCAAGGCGCTCGTCGTGGTGCTCAAGCTGATCGCGCGCGCACGCCGTGCGGCCACGCTCGCGCGCGAGTTCGCGACCATGCGGCGCGATCACGAGGTGCAGGAGATCACCGTGGCCACCCTGCTGCGCGAGGCCACCGAGATCGTGTGCGCGATCCATGCGCCGACGCTCACCCTGGAGGCGATCGCGCGCCGGCAGGCCGATCCCGCGCGGCCCGCGGCCGAGGTGCAGCGCGAGGTCTTCGGCGTCAGCGCCGCGGAGCTGCAGCACGCGCTGATCGCCGCGTGGCGGTTGCCGGGCCTGCTCGCCGGGCTGCTCGACAGCGACCACGCCGACAACCCGCGCGTGCGCACCATCACGCTCGCCACCCGCTTCGCCCGCCACCAGGCGCGCGGCTGGACCAGCCCGGCGCTGCAGGACGACCTGGCCGAGCTCGAGGCGCTGCTGCACCAGCCGCGCGAGAGCCTGCTGCAGCGCCTGGGCGTGCCGGCCGATCTGCGTGCCGGCCTGCTGCCGGACACGCAGGCGGAGTGAGCGGAGCGCACCGCAGCCCGGCGGCTCGCGGCCAGCCCCTTCAGCCGCAGAGCAGGATCAGGTTGCTGAAGTCGAGCAGCAGCGCCGGCTGCTGGTAGGCGGCGAAGAGCAGGCCGAGCACGATCGCCGCCAGCACGACCAGCGCCAGGCGCAGCAGCGCTTTCTTCATCGCGCAGCCAGCCGAGCGAGCGGAGCCTCGCGCACCGGCAGCGACAGCGCCGCCGCCATCACCGAGAGCGCGATCGACAGCCACCACGCCATTTCGTACGAGCCGCTGAGGTCGAAGATGCGTCCGCCCAGCCAGGCGCCCAGGAAGCCGCCGATCTGGTGGCCGAGGAAGACGATGCCGTACAGCATGCCGACGTAGCGCATGCCGAAGATGCAGCCCACCAGGCCGCTGGTGAGCGGCACCGTGCCCAGCCACAGCAGGCCCATCACCGCGGCGAAGACGTAGAGCGTGAGCGGGCTGAGCGGGAACAGCATCAGCGCCAGGATGGCCACGATGCGCAGCGCGTAGATCCACGCCAGCAGCCACTTCTTGCTGTACAGGCCGCCCAGCCAGCCCGACAGGAAGGAGCCGAAGATGTTGAACAGCCCGATCATCGCCACCGCGCTCATGCCGATATTGGCCGACAGGCCCATGTCGACCACGTAGGCCGGCAGGTGCAGCATCACGAAGGCGGTCTGGAAGCCGCACACGAAGAAGCTCCAGAACAGGAAGTGGAAGCTCGGCGTACGCATCGCCTCGGCGAGCGCCTGGCGCAGCGACTGCTCGACGCCACCGCCGCGCGCGCTGGTGCCGGTGACCGCGGCGGAAAGCGGAATGATGAAGGCAATGCCCAGCGCCATCCACAGCAGCGCATCCTGCCAGCCGACGGCGGTGATCAGCCCCTGCCCGACCGGCAGCACCGCGAACTGGCCGAAGCTGCCGCCGGCCGAGGCGATGCCGAGCGCGAGGCTGCGCTTCTCCGGCGCGGCCATGCGCCCGATCACCCCCAGCACCACGCTGAAGGTGGTGCCCGACAGGCCCATCCCGATCAGCAGGCCGGCGCCGAGGTTGAGCCCGAGCGCGCTGTCGGCATAGGCCATGACCACGAGGCCGAGGACGTACAGCACCGCCCCGCCCGCCAGGGTGCGGCCGGCGCCGTGGCGGTCGGCGAAGGCGCCGGCGAAGGGCTGGAACACGCCCCACAGCAGGTTCTGCAGCGCGATCGAGAAGGAGAACAGCTCGCGCGACCAGCCGTGGTCGAGCGTCATCGGCTGCAGGAAGAGGCCGCCGGTGTGGCGCACGCCCATGGCCAGGGTGAGGATCAGCGCCCCGCAGGCCATGACGACCGCGGGGCGGCGCAGGAAGGCGGGGGCCGCGAGGGGGGAAGACGGGAGGGACAAGATGGGATTTCCGCTGCAAGGGAGGCGATTCGCCGCCACCGTGGCATGCGCAACAGGTGGCGCGAGGCCGCGAGTATAAGATGCGCGCATTCGCAACGGAGACCCCGAAATGAGCATCGGCAGCGCAGTCCTCCTCGGCCTCGTCGTCCTCGCGCTGGTGTACGGCGTGGTGATCTACAACGGCCTCGTGCAGCTCAAGCACAACCTCGCCAAGGCCTGGGCCAACATCGACGTGCTGCTCAAGCAGCGCCACGACGAGCTGCCCAAGCTGGTCGAGGTGTGCCGGCAGTACAAGCAGTTCGAGCAGGACACCCTGGCGCGCGTGACCGAGGCGCGCGCCCGCGTCGCCCAGGCCCGCGAGGCCCGCGACGTGGCCGCGCTCGGCGCCGCCGAGAACCTGCTGCGCGGCGGCCTGGGGCAGCTCTTCGCGGTCGCCGAGGCCTACCCCGAGCTGCGTGCCAACGAGCACTTCATGCAGCTGCAGAGCCGCATCACCGCGCTCGAGAACGCCATCGCCGACCGCCGCGAGTGGTACAACGAGGCAGTCAATGTGCACAACGTACGCATCGAGCAGCTCCCCGACCTGCTGATCGCGCGCCCGCTCGGCTACGCCGAGCAGCCGCTGCTGCAGTTCAGCGTCGCCGAGAAGGCGGATGTGGATCTGAAGGCCCTCTTCGGCAGCTGAGCGCGCGCGGCGGGGCGCGCGCGGCATCGCGTGCGAGGCGGGCCGGCTCGGAGGCACGGCAGCAGCCGGTGGGCGATCACCCCGCAGGCCTCGCCCCCTCCCCCGGCGCATTCGACCCCACCAGCCATCCCATCATGCTCGTCCACCTTCGTCACCTGCGGGCAGACCTCGCCTTGCCGGCCATCCAGCTCGGCGCGATTGCGCTCGCGCTGCGCCTCGGCCCCGGGCCGGGCAGCCTGGCCGCGCTCGCGGTGCTGCTCGGCAGCGGCCTGTTCGGCACCCTGCGCGCGCTGCGCCACGCCCGCCTGATCGCCGACACCCCGACCGCGCGCGTCGCCTCGGCGGCGCAGGGCTACACCGAGCTGCAGGGCCGCGGCGCGGCGCTCGCCGGCGACCCGTTGCTGTCGCCGGCCAATGCGCTGCCAGTGCTGTGGTACCGCCTGCGCATCGAGCGCCGCCAGCGCGACGGCAAGTGGCGGTTGGTGAGCGCCGACACCAGCGACGCATCCTTCCTGCTCGACGACGGCAGCGCGCGCTGCGTGGTCGATCCGGAGGGCGCCGAGATGCTGGTGCGGCGATGCGACGTGTTCGTCCGCGACGACTTGCGCTACACGCAGTGGTCGCTGATCGAGCACGACAAGCTATATGTGATCGGCGACTTCGCCACCCTGGGCAGCGCCGAGGTGCGCACCGACACCGCGGCTGAGGTGCGCGAGCTGCTCGCCGTCTGGAAGGCCGACCGCCCCGCCCTGCTGCAGCGTTTCGACCTCGACGGCGACGGCGAGATCGGCCTGCGCGAGTGGGAACACGCCCGCGCCCAGGCGCGCCGCGAGGTGCGCCAGCGCCAGGCCGAGGCGCTCGCCGCGCCCGAGCTGCACCTGATGCGCCGGCCGAGCGACGGCCGCCTGTACCTGATCTCGGATCTCGCCCCCGAGCGCATCGGCCGCCAGTACCGCTGGCTCGCCGCCTTCCACGCCGCAGTGTTCCTGGGCGCCAGCGCGGCGACCGCTTGGTTCGCGCAGATCGGGGTGTTCTGACGCCGGACTCAGCCGGCGCTTGCCGGACCGCCCCATTCGCGGCTCCCGCCGCTCCTACACGACAATCGAAGCCGCGCCGGTTCTCCATTCGCGGCTGCCGCCGCTCCTACATGAAAATCGAAGCCGCG
>ERZ795053.1041-NODE-1041-length-35541-cov-9.780561_pt1 | contig 35541 bp, 26 predicted proteins | sample MGYA00375137_ERZ795053 | MGnify/ENA primary metagenome ERZ795053 (study PRJEB30182, sample SAMN05720284) | activated sludge metagenome | isolation source: Anaerobic digester | place: Hong Kong | collected 2014-12-17 ...
GTGTATTGTTTTCCGTCCGGATATTGTGGCGAACCGAGCTGTTGCCAGGTCGTGTAAGCGTTGCTGTGATCCCGGTCGATACGGAAGTGCTGCATCAACAACCTTCCGGCGGGCAAACCCGACAGGGTCAATCGGATGTTCGCATCCTGCGCCGGCAGGTCCTCATCGTGATAATTCCACAGCAGAACAGCTGCCTGGTGATCATCTACTGTGGCCAGCGCTGAGATGTCTGGCACCGGTCCGCGGACACTGGAATCCCGGATAGTCATGGCATCATAGGCCAGATCTCCGGTCACCGGTACTCGGGAGCCGGAGAGTTGGCCCATCATGCGAAACACATTGAGGACCGGCTTATCGACCCCGTTAGTGGACAGATCACGGAATCCATGAAACCAGGGCTGATCTTCGAACTCAAAAGCCCAGGTGACTGCACCCAGTAAGTTGACGCCATAGTGATCAGCAAGTTCCATTTTGCGGGGAAATGCAGCAGCCGTGTAGCTGGAATACATGGTGCCATTGCGATATCCATTGTGTGGATAGACATCCATCGAACAAGCAGCACATCCTTCCGGATCCGACTCTCCGATGATGATCGGCAAATGTTTCAGGCGGGGATGGGAAGCCACGATCTCAAAACCGCGTGCGATATCGTTTAATTGAGCTCCCATGTTCATGCGTACATGACCATCTACAAATTTTGGTGCTCCTTTGGCATGGAAGGCAATGAAATCCAGGGGGCTGCCTTGCTGGCTGGTCGCGTAATTGGTTCCATTTTCAACGTGAAAGAGGAAGCTATCAAGGAAGGCTGCGGCTTTATCCCAGCCCGGTCCCGTGCTATGAGGACCACCGATGCGAGCACCTGGTAAGGCTCTTTTGACTGCTTCAGCTGAAAAATCATATAATTTTTGATATTCCTCGGCGGTGCCCTGCCAGTAGCCAATGTTGGGCTCATTCCATACCTCCCAGAGCCAGGTTTCCACTTCGACCTGGCCATACCTTTCAACACAATGCAATACCCATTGATGGATGAGTTCGCCCCATTTTTGATAATCTTTCGGCGGATAAGCCCATCCGGTAAAAATGTTGGCATATTGATTTCCCGGTTGCCAATCGTGTCGATACGGAAATGGATTGCTGGATAAGGCTTCCGGCATAAATCCTATTTCGACCAACGGCTTCATCCCGCGCTGTACATACGTATCAAAAATCGAGTCGGTCAGCTTCCAGTTGTACACCGGATTTCCATCTGCATCCTCGGTATAGGCGTTGGTGGATCCCCATTTAAGAGCAGGTACGCCATCGCCGGTGGTAAGCAGGTTGTGGGTCCGGACATACACCGGGGCCGGGCTCAAGGCAGCTAACGCAGTCAATAATTTTCTCCCGTCTTTCATGTAGGTATAGTTCGGCTCATCGTAACCAAACCACGAATAAATGGGCTTCATGGGCCCGATCGACCGCGTGAAATCAATTTGGATCCGGGTTGGGGGTAGCTGATCCGCAACTGGAATTCCTTCACTTCCCAGCGTCCAGACAGGTCGTATCTTTTGTGAAGCTTCTTCCGGGTCAATGTAATTGGCCAGTTCACGCATTCCGATGACCCGGTACTGGTGGTCCTTCAGATAATTAAGATAGGATTCAAACAGCTCCGGCGGCGTGGTGACCCAATCGTGGGCAAAGTCGGGAACACCGTGGACGGTTAATACCACAATCTTTCCGTCTTTTGCCTGTCGCAAAGCCTGCATGATCCGGGAAGTATCCGTTCCCGAGGTGCTGTAGCTGGGGATCAGATAGGGATGATCGGAAAATGGATCGTAAGGACGGCTCCCGCCTACGCGGGCAAATTGATATCCTTTTCGCTTCAGGATGGGTAGGGCCAATGGATCGGTATCGTAGGCTGGATAGGCGAAGGTGGTCGGCTTTGCCATATTGTGCTGGATGCAGCGATCTTCGATGACTTCCAGTTCGCGGACGATGTGGGTGCTGTCGATGGCGTTCAGATGGGTATGGCTGCCGGTGTGGTTACCGATTTCAAAACCCATTTGCTGCAGCTGCCGGATCTGCTGCCAGGTCATGTATTTGGTGGTGTCTGCAAAATCCGGAGGGAATTCGCAGACATAAAATGTAGCGCCGAATCCGTATTTTTTGAGCAGGGGAGCTACATAAGTCGCATGGGTTACGGCAGCGTCGTCGAAACTAAGTACGACAAGTCGATCCGGGATTGGTTGCTTCAGAAGTTGCGCCTGTAAGGATTGCCACCCAGACAGGCAGAAGCAAAAAAACAAGCATTGCAGGAGGCCCGTTAAATTGGAACACGTTATTCTTTTCATTGCCGGGTATTAATCCAGATAAAATACTTCGGACAGCGCAGTACTCACCGGAGAATGATCCGGATGGGTAACCATGATATCAGCCATAAAATCCCACCATCGCCGGACTATTTCATTGGATCCCAGATCCTGAGAGCCGGTTCCATCTGCCACTTTTTGGAAAGCGAATAACGTATCGGATTCTTCGTCCAGGAAGATGGAATATTCCCGGATGCCAGCGTTGGTTAACAGATTGCTTAATTCGGGCCATAGGGCTGCATGCCGGCGCCGGTATTCCTCCTGGCAGCCTGGCAATAATTTCATTTTAAAAGCGACGCGTTGCATTATTGGATGGTTAAGGTGAATGGAGCATTGGTCATCTCAGCGGTAATTTGATTTTTTTCCTGATCGTATTTCCATTCATTGGCCCCATAGACCTGACCGGGTTTACTTTCCCACTCCAGGTGTACGGTCCAATGGTGCCGGACCTCGCTTTGGATCTGCAGTTGACCCGTCGTACGGAGCCAGGTTATTGAAAGCGGTGAATAGTAAAATCCGTCACCCAGTGGCTCTAAGCATTTTAGGGAAGCATTTCCATCCGGAAAAATAAAAACCTCCAAATGGTCAGAAGAACTCAAGGTGTCCCCGGGGCCGATAATCTGTTGTGTTTCCGGATCAAGCGGCAAAATGCGCGCATCCGGATATTGCCGACGATAGGTGTTGATGGTGGTTGCCGGGTCCACGACATCTTGGATTTGTGCCGGATCTTGCGGTAGGTCTGATGTTAAATCCGGCATATCGATACCGTCTGCATCCTCCAGTGTGAGGGAGTCCCGGGTGTGAACCAGCACATGTACGTTCTTCATGGACCAATTCCGGGCGTGGCGGATGACACCGCATGCTTTTGCTTCGATGGAAACATTTTCCCAAGTAAGGTCATGAATCGGCTTTGCGGCATAAGCATTGGCATAAAATGCCTGCTCGGCTCCGGTGGCGGAAACATCGGAAATCCGGATATTTCGAAATTCCGGGATACCGCGTTCTCTGGGCTCTACGGGAGTAGTCATCACTTTCCAGTGTGCCGGCCATTCAGATTCCGGTATCTCCGGAGGAATCTGGGGATAGCTGTATTCCGGATACCAGTTTAACTCAAAGTGAAACGGACTGGTTACATCCTCCATAGCAATGTCGTGAAACCAGATGTTCTCGATGACCCCTCCCCGGACCTGAGCCGACTTAAAACGAATTCCGGTATTGGTCCCTTGCGCTTTCAGGCCATACACTTCAATGTTGCGCATGCCACCGGATGTCTCACTCCCGATGGTAAAAAGTCCGTGCCCGGCGCGGGTGATGCAATTCCGGTAAACGATGTTCTCGCTGGGACGGTTAACACGTAATCCATCTGCGTCTCTTCCTGCTTTGATGCAAAGGTTGTCATCGTTGCAGTCGATATCGCAATTCTCCACCAGGATATCGGAAGATGAGTCCGAATTGATGCCGTCAGAGCTGGGTCCATAACCGCCGATGTTATTCCTGATGACCAGGCCATCGACGTGTATCCTGCTGCTGTAGGTCAGGGAAATGGTCCAAAAGCCGGCACGAAGGACCTTGAAATCCTGCAGCAGGACATTTTGGGCATTGTAGACGGCCACTGGCCTAACACGCTTGCAATCGTAATCGACCGCCCAGCGGATGTTGCGCTTTGTATACTCGGTCCACATACCGCCGGTACGCGGCGGATCGCCCCAAAATTTATCCCACCAGAACTTGCCATTACCGTCGATGATTCCCTTGCCGGTAATTCGTACGTCGTGTTGTTCGTAAATATTGATCAATGCAGCCGGCCACAGCATTTCAATGCCAGCAATCCGTGTCCGGATGTCCGGATAGCGCTTGTCATCCTGGATGGCTTGGATGGTAACCAGCGAATCCAGATGCAATTCGACGTTGGATTTTAGAAAAAGGGCTCCCGTCCGGTATATCCCGGATTTCAGAATCACCTTTCCTCCTCCGGCTGCCGCTGCGGCATCGATGGCTTTTTGAATGGCCTGGGTATTATCCACCAGAGTATCCGGTTGTGCCCCATAGTCGTTTACTGCAAATATCTGGTCAGGGATCGGTGCAAATCCCGGTTGGTAAAAGATGGCTTCCAGATTCTGAACAAGCGGGCTTTTGCCGGCCGGTTGGTCAACCTGTTGGGGCGCATGGCAACTGAGGAATACGAACAGGGTGATTCCAGCTGCTTGATGACAAAGATGTTTTAGTCGCACGATTCAGGTGTAAGCGTTCCTTAAAGTTAGTGCCCTGGAATAAAAGACCGCAATCAGCCAGTGATTTTTCAATGATAAGTTGTTGACGTCAATGAATGGACGGATCGCTTTCAATTACCTATTTTCGCTCCTATGCAACAACTGAAAAATAAAGTTATCTGGATTACCGGTGCCTCAGGTGGAATCGGAGAAGCACTGGCTTATGCTTTTTCCAAAGAAGGAGCTCGGTTGGTATTAACAGCGCGAAATGCAGAAAAGCTGGAAGTGATTGCTGAAAAATGTCGTCAATCCGGGGTAGAAGTGTTGGTTGTTCCGTTGGATGTTACCGATCTGATGGCGTTGGAACAGGCAGCAAAGGAGGTCCAGGAGATCATGAAGCAGGTGGATGTACTGGTCCTGAACGCCGGGCGCAGTCAGCGATCGCTGGCCGTGGAGACTCCGTTGTCTATTGACCGTACGTTAATGGAATTAAATTTTTTTAGCCCGGTTGCCCTTACCAAAGCGCTGCTGCCCGGCATGCTGGAACGGAAAGCTGGACACCTCGTGGTGATAAGCAGCCTTGCCGGTAAATTTGGTGTTCCCAGACGGACAGCATATTGTTCGTCCAAACATGCCCTGCAGGGATTTTACGAAGCGCTGCGAGCCGAACTCGCTGCCACGCCTGTCCAGGTTACCATTTTATCACCGGGCCGCATCCAGACCGAGATATCGCTGCATGCATTAAATCGGGATGGACAGGAACATGGGACGATGGACAAGGGCCAGTTGGATGGGATGCCGGTAGAACTTTGCGCCGCCAAAATCCTTTCGGCGGTAAAAAACAACCGCAAGGATGTCTTAATCGGAAGGAAAGAGTTGATCATGTACTACATCCATAAATGGTGGCCCGGATTGTATTACCGTTTAATCCCAAACATTCAATGAGGTATGTTTTTATCCTGTTGGCCTGGCTGGCCATAAGTACATCAGTAAGTGCTCAATCCTTCCAATACCAGCCTCCCAGACACTACCGCTGTCAGTATACCAATAAGCCTGTCACCATCGATGGCGAGGGCAATGATCCTGCCTGGCAAAATGTAAGCTGGTCCGAATCTTTTGTTGATATCGAAGGGGACCGTCGCCCATTGCCTTATCAGGATACGCGGGTGAAAATGCTATGGGACTCGGCACAATTGTACATTCTTGCTGAATTGCACGAGGCGAATGTGTGGGCAACGCTTAAGAACCACGATGATATCATCTACCGGGATAACGACTTTGAAGTTTTTATTGATCCGGACCGGGATAGTCACGATTATTTTGAAATCGAATTCAACGCCTTAAATACCGTGTTTGATCTGTTTTTATCGGCTCCGTACCGGGACGGCGGACCCGTGATCACCGACTGGGATTTCAAAGCAATGCGTTCTGCTGTAAAAGTATATGGGAGCCTTAACGATCCGTCTGACCAGGACAGTTGCTGGATGGTAGAGATGGCGCTGCCTTTGAGTGGACTGGCTCGCAAGGGCCGTCATCCATCCGCCGGGGGGGTCTGGAAGATCAATTTTTCCAGGGTGCATCATGAGACGGAAGTGGTAGGAGATCGCTATGTGAAATTAAGGACACCCGAGGGAAAACCGATGCCGGAGTACAACTGGGTGTGGGCGCCACAGGGGATCATCAACATGCATTATCCGGAGCAATGGGGGTATCTCTTATTCGATCGGGGGGATGATACGGCAAGTATCCCGCCAGACGATGCGGTGATCCAGCACCTCTATGTCTTATATCACCAGTTGAGGGCTATTCGTGAAGAAAAAGGACAATACCCGGAGCGATTGGATGATCATTATGTGGTCAATGGCATTCGGTATGCTTGTGCCTTTCTTCTGGCTGGATCCGAATATTTACTCACACTTTCAAACGATATGAATCAGTCCTGGACGATTCGCGAAGATGGCCGCGTAAAATCTGAATCCAGATAGACGGTTGAAACCGGCCTGGAATAGGCCTCATTGGAAATATTATTTTTTGTTATCATTGCGGCTAGCCCCAACAGAATTTAAAATCAGCACAAAATCATGTCTAAACACATTGTCGGGATACAGCAAATCGGTGTCGGTGTGCGCAATGCCAAGGAAGCCTGGAAATGGTACCGGGAACAATTTGGTATGGATATCAATGTCTTTGAGGATACGGCGGTGGCAACGCTGATGCTCCCACATACAGACGGGAAGACGTGTGAACGCTATGCCGCATTGGCTGTAAATATGGAAGGCGGCGGTGGTTTTGAGATCTGGCAACACACTGGGTTCGAATCCCGTCCTCCGCATTTTGATGTCCAGGTGGGCGATACCGGGATTTTTATTTGCAAGCTGAAGTGCCGGAATGTCCCTGCCGCTTTTGCTGAGCATCACCGGCGTGGTCTTGATATCCTGGGCACCCTGTACTCGGATCCGCAGGAAATGAAACATTACTACGTGAAAGATCCTTATGGTAACATCTTTGAGGTTGTTCACGAAGATTATCACTACAAAGCACAAAAATCACTGACGGGAGGCGTGGTAGGCGCCGTCATCGGTGTGTCCGATATCGATAAAGCGCTGGAGGTCTATACCGGTATCCTGGAATACGACCAGGTGGTTTACGACAAGACCGGCGTGTTTGAGGACTTTGCCCATCTACCGGGGGGTGACCAGCGTTATCGCCGGGTCCTCCTTTATCATTCCGCCATCCGCACTGGACCATTTGCCCGGTTGCTGGGCCCGACGCAGATCGAACTGATCCAACCGCTGGACCGGAAGCCCAAGAAAATTTTTGAAGGTCGTATCTGGGGTGAACTGGGTTACATCCACCTATGTTTCGACATCCTGGGTATGGAACACCTGGAGAAAGAATGTGCCTCCAAAGGCTATCCGTTTACCGTCAATAGTGCTGACAGTTTTGACATGGGTGTTGCTGCGGGCCATTTTGCCTACATCGAAGACCCGGATGGCACACTGATCGAATTTGTAGAAACCCACAAGTTGCCAATTATGGAGAAATGGGGTTGGTATATGAATCTAAAGGGCCGGAATCCTAAAAAATCACTTCCCAACTGGATGATCAATACCATGGCATGGAAACGGGTGAAGGATGCGTAAATTTTGAAGGTTGAAGGTTGAGCCCACTCCGGAAAGTCAATTTCAATAAACCTATTGTCATTTCGACTGTAGGCGAAGAATGAGACGAAACGGAGAAATCTAAATAATTTTGATTTTTAGATTTTTATATATTTCATATTTTCAAATAGATCTCTCCACTCGACGCTTTAAGGCGTCTCGGTCGACCTGCCCGTCCGTTCAGGCGGGGATGACATCAGGTTTTTCGCTTTTCCGGAGTGCACTAAGTGTTGAAGGTTGAATGGGCAATAGTCCGGGGCCATTCAGGGCCTTTACTTGCAAGCGATGTGACTGTTCTTTCCCGAATCGTATTTTTCCCACAACCAAATAATTTCTGAATTATTTACTTGACAAATGTAAAAGATATCCATTATCTTTACAAATGTTAAGTAAATAAGAGTTTCATGTTACCACCTTCACTTGGCGAATTTGAAGAAATGGTCCTGCTCGCAGTAGCAGCCCAGCACGACCAGGCTTACGGGGTCTCCATCCAGGAAGCACTGGAAGAACATCTGGGCAAGTCCATTAACATCAGTGCGATCCATGTTGCCCTCAAACGCATGTTGGAAAAAGGGTTGTTGGAGTCGCGGTATGGGGGAATAACCAACGACCGGGGCGGTCGCAGGAAAAAATTTTATGTGATTACCATAGCGGGGAAACGTGCGCTGGATCGCCAGTATGAACTGCGTACTTCCCTGTATCAAAGAATCCCTAAAATTACCTTTAGCTAGTGAGGACCGGGCCACCCAAACGCGCCCTGCAATTCCTCCGCTGGTTTTGCCGGGAAGATTACCTGGAAGAGATCGAAGGGGACCTGATCGAAGTATTTGAGAAGCAATACCCAAATTCGCCCCGTCAGGCCAACTGGAATTTTTTCTGGCAGGTGCTCCGGCATTTTCGTCCGGATTTTATCCGCTCTTTTACCAATTATCCAATCATGGACGCCGATATGTATGCACATTATCTGAAGGTGGCCTGGCGTAGCCTGATTCGGCAAGGCAGGTATACTTTAATCAATCTGTCCGGCCTGACCACCGGTATGACTTGTTTTCTGCTGATTGCACTTTTCATTCAATATGAGCTCAGTTATGACCGGCAGCATGAGAAGGCAGACCGGATTTATCGGGTAGCGCAAAAGCAGCAAGGAAATACATTTCGGGGCACTGATCTTTTTGCGGTTACTCCTGCTCCGCTTGCTCCGGCACTACGGGAAAATTTTCCCGAGGTGGAGTCGGCAGTAACCTGCACCCTGGAGGAGCACTTGTTTTCCAAGGAGGGTGAATTCTTCTCACCCAGGCTGCTTTTTGCAGATCCGAACCTGTTTGATGTTTTCACGATCACGATGTTACAAGGGAACGGAGCAAAGGCTCTGAAAGATCCGGATGGGATATTGTTAAGCCGTTCGTTGGCTGAAAAGTATTTCGGTACGGAAGAGCCCATGGGCAAAACTATTTTGATGGATGATCAGCGACCACTTATCGTTCGGGGTATTTTTCAAGACATGCCCAGGAACCAGCATTTTACGGCGGAAGGAATTTTATCCATACGCAACATTGACTATTACGAAGATGATTTTGGAAAATGGGCCAGCAACAATTATTACACTTACCTGGCGTTGAAAAGTGGATCTGATTACCATCATCTAGAGCAGCGGATGCATCTTTTTGATAATGAAATTGCCGCTGCTTATTCCGGCTTACCATTCAAAGCAGCATTTTTCCTCCAGCCATTGACGGACATCCACCTATTTTCCAGGGTTAACGTTGAAGCGGGCATTAATGGGTATAACCGGTACGTTTACCTGCTGGGTGCGATCGGATTGATCATCTTGTTGCTAGCCGCAATTAATTACATGAACCTGGCTACTGCCCGGTCCGCCCGCCGGATCAAAGAAATAGGTATCCGCAAAGTGATGGGGGCCCTGCGCAGCCAATTAATTGGTCAATTACTTGGGGAATCCATTATCCTTACCTGCTTGAGTTTTATGCTTGCCCTACTTTTGGCTTATAGCCTGCTACCCAACTTCAACCGTTTACTGGATCAGGCTATTCCATTTGACTTGGTCGGGAATCCCTGGATATTGGTGAGTCTGGCGCTGACAGCTATTTTGATCGGCGGTTTGTCCGGCCTGTATCCGGCGATGATCGTATCCGCGCTATCCCCGCTAAAAGCCTTCAAAGGAAAGCTGATGGGAAACCTGCGGCAAGGCATTTCTTTGAGAAATGTGCTGATTGTCAGTCAGTTTACAGCAGCAGTAGTATTAGCTGTTGGCAGCGTTGTCGTGTACCAACAGTTGCAGTATATCCGGAATAAAAAACTGGGCTTTAACAAAGAACACATCGTCTATGTGCCTTTTTCCAGTGATGAGATCGCTCACAACATACCGACCATCCGGAATGAACTGTTGTCCGACCCAAAGATCCGGAAGGTAAGTGTAAGTACCAATTTAATCCTCAATACCGGTAATCAAGGGATTGTTGATGCGTGGGATGGTAATCAGAAGGAGAGGAATTTATACTGCTACCGCTACTTTGTTGATGAAAATTTTCTGGATCTGTTCGAGATCCCGCTGGTGGCCGGCAGGGGGTTATCTACTGCATTTTCCACCGATTCAACCGGGAGTGTCCTGCTGAACGAATCTGCTGTAAGAGCAATTGGTTGGACACCAGAAGCGGCTATCGGCAAATCCTTTAATGGAAGCCATGTCGTGGGTGTCGTCCAGGATTTTCACTTTCAGCCGATGGATCAACGAATCGAGCCAATGTGTATCCGGTTTCGTCACCCAAACAATCAATGGCTGCGGAATGGATATCTGTCGGTGAAACTGGAAGCAGATGGCCAGGATAAAACCCTGAATCATATTCTTGCGGTCCTTAAAAAGGTTGCCCCCAAAACACCTTTCCAATACCAATTCCTGGATCAATCCTATGCACAGCAGTATGATGCGGAAAGCCGGCTTGGAAGGGCGTTCAACCTATTTACCTTTTTAGCTCTTTTCATTGCTTGTATGGGACTTTTCGGATTGGTTTCCTATCAAATCGTTCAGCGCACCAGGGAGTTGGGAATCCGGAAAGTTCTTGGAGCACCGGCCTTAAAACTGGTAACCTTGTTATCCCGAGATTTTGTCAAGCTGGTCGTCATCGCCCTGGGATTTGCCGTGCCAATCGCCTGGTTCGCCATGCAGCAATGGCTTGACCATTTCGCCTACCGCATCGAGATAAGATGGTGGGTGTTCTTTCTGGTAGCCGTTCCGGCGCTCGGTGTTTCTTTTTTCACCGTTGGATTGCAGAGTTGGCTGGCGGCTATTGCCAATCCAGTCGAGTCACTGAAAGAGGATTGACCGGATAATGCAGTGTGAAAACCGGAAGAAAGATTTAAGCCTGCGGTAGATTCCATTGGATTCCTCAAGGGCAGTGGTATAATTTGAATGCGTCACCAGGTGGAGAAATGCTTTCTCCATCACCGGATAGTAACAGGTATTGAATAATTTTAAATCACCTACAGCTAATGAGCCACCAACCACCAAAACATGCAATGAATTTCCTGCGTTGGTTTTGCCGGGAAGACTATCTGGAAGAGATCGAAGGAGACCTCATCGAAGTATTTGAACAGCGGAGCAAAGAAAATCTGAGAAAGGCCAACCGATATTTTTTCTGGCAGGTAATAAGACATTTCCGGCCGGATTTTATCCGACCGTTTAAATTATTTGACTTGTTTCGGCCGGAGTTGCTCCGCCACAATCTATTAATTTCCTACCGGAGTTTTGTACGCAATAAAACGACCTTCCTTATTAATTTAACCGGTTTATCTACCGGGCTGACTTTCTTCTTTCTGATTTGTCTGTGGGTCAATGACGAACTGCATGTCGATAAGTTTCTGCCTCATGACGAACAACTATTTCAGGTGCTGCAATCCGTTCAGACACCGAATGGCATTGAAACCATAGAGGCTACACCTGGACCGCTGGCTGCCGCACTCAAGGATGAGCTATCGGAAGTGGAGTATGCAACGACTGTGATACCAGCTACCTTCAATACCAGTCAAGGCGTAATCTCCGTGCAGGATACGTTACTGAAAGCCGCAGCCAAATACGTCAGCCGCGATTTTTTTCAGGTCTTTTCGTATCCACTTTTGGCCGGGGACTCAAACCGGGTAATCGCGAATAAAAACGATGCGGTCATTTCAGAGCGACTGGCCATTAACTTGTTTAAAAGTCCTGAAAAGGCAATCGGACAACAAATTAATTGGCAAACACAATCCTTAAGCGGTCCATGTCTGGTTTCAGGCGTATTCTCGGACCCGCCTGCCAGTGCAACCGACCATTTTGACCTGGTATTGAGTTATGATTGGTATCTGGATGCTGCTCCGGAAGGTGGATGGGCTGATAGCAGTCCCCGCTCCTACGTTATGCTCAAAGATGGATTCAAACCGGATCATTTTCGCAATAAAATCAGGAATTTTCTAAGCACCAAGGATGAAAATCTAAATTCAGTTTTGACCATTCAACGATACTCCGACCGGTACTTGCACGATCGATTTGAGAATGGCGTTGTAGCAGGAGGCAGAATTGAATACATCCGGTTGTTTTTGCTGATCGGCCTGTTTATTTTGGCTATTGCCAGCATTAATTTTATGAACCTTTCTACTGCTAAGGCAAGCGTTCGCTTAACCGATGTGGGTGTAAAAAAGGTCATAGGTGCCAGTCGCGGTCAACTTGTCATTCAATACCTGTGCGAATCGCTTTTGATAGCCTTTTCATCCTTGTTGTTGTCGACATTCTTGTTGGCCGCTCTACTCCCCAGATTTAATGAACTCACCGGAAAGGAATTGCAACTAGGCATTACTCCTAACCTGGCAATGGGACTATTGCTGGTTACCCTAATCACGGGTATAATAGCTGGTATTTATCCTGCCATATTTCTTTCCGGGCATCAGGCTGTCAAGGTCTTAAAAGGCAAACTTAGAACGGTGATGGGGGAAGTTTGGGTAAGAAAAGGACTCATTGTTTTTCAATTTTCGGTTTCACTTTTGTTAATCGTTGCCGTCATTGTCGTCTACAAACAGATAAATCTGATCCAATCGGGTAAGACCCTGGGGTATGACCGGGATCAGGTCATTTATTTTGGTGTTGATAGGCCGGGACAAGCATTTGTTGACGCACTCAGAAATATCCCGGATGTTGTTTCCGTTGGCGGTGGAAGCCTTACTGCAGGTAAACAACTTGGCGGTACATCCGATGTCCGGTGGGAAGGAAAGCCGGCGGATAATCAAACATTTTTTTCTGCTTTCTGGCTAGGCTACGATCTGATCGAAACGCTCGGTATTCCGGTCACCGCTGGCCGGTCCTTTTCAAAGTCATTTGGATCGTCCGATCAGGTAATCCTCAATGAGGAAGCGGTCGCAAAGATGGGATTAAAGGATCCGGTCGGGAAAAAAATACAAATCGGCGGTGAGGACCGGGAAATCGTGGGAGTGGTCAAAGACTTTCATTTTGAGTCCTTTTACCAGGCCATGAAACCATGCATCTTATTGCTGGCTCCGATGGAGTATGCCCCGAGACTGTCCATCAAGATTCGAAGCGGTTCTGAAAAGCCTGCGATTGCGAAGATCAAAGCAGTTTTTGAGACGTATTATCCGGGCCTTGTATTTGATTATAAATTTATGGATGAAGACTTTCAGCGGCTCTATGCGGCAGAAAACCGGGTCTCGGTGTTATCCAGATATTTTGCTGGCCTGGCTATCCTGATTTCCTGCCTAGGATTATTTGGTCTCGCAATGTTTACTGCCGACCGCCGAAGAAAGGAAATAGGCATACGAAAAATACTGGGATCCGGGGCACTCCAGATCATCGCCCTGTTAACCGCTGATTTTACAAAAATCGTCTTGATCGCGGTGACCGTAGGAATTCCGGCCAGCTATTGGTTAGCGACACGTTGGTTAAACCGTTTTGCGTTGCATATTGAATTGCATTGGTGGTATTTTGTTTTTCCCGCTGTTTTTGCATTGCTGATTGCATGGCTGACGGTCGGTTTGCAGACCATCCGGGTTGCTCTTCTGCATCCGGTCGAATCGTTAAAAAATAACTGAATTTAATAGTGCATGGAATAAGCAACGGGTCTCCCGGATTTATTGGCAGGTCATTTGAAACCGGCAGCCAGCCGGGCAGGAGCTGTTAACCAGCCAGCGATGGAATAACAGTCAGCGTTGTTAGGCATACCTAGATGCTGCTATTATTTATTGGTCTCCGTGTTTTGCAAGGCTTCCTCTTCCTCCATTTCCAATAGGATATTCGCGATAAGCGCAGTCCATCCGGTCTGATGGGAGGCGCCCATACCCCGGCCGGTGTCCCCGTGAAAAAACTCATAAAATAAATGCAAGCCTTTAAAATGCGGATCGGTAGCAAAGTGATGTTCCGGATCGTCATTATGGTAGGTATATTTATTCGTGTCATCCAATTCAAATAGACGCAGTAAGCGCTTGCTGATCTCTATGGCAATCTGTTTAAGATTAAGCTTGTTCCCCGATCCGGTGGGAAATTCATAAAGATAGGAAGGTCCATAATACGTATAGTACTCGCGGAGGGACTGGATGATCAAATAATTGATCGGTAGCCAGATGGGTCCCCGCCAGTTTGAATTGCCCCCAAACATGTTGGTCGAGCTTTCGCCAGGTTCGTAGTGGATGGAGTGCTGGCCATGATGCTCAAAGATAAACGGATTAGCCTGGTGGAATTTTGACAGGGAACGTATGCCATAGTCCGAGAGAAATTCTTCTTCGTCCAGGAGCCTCTTTAATAAATGTTCGAGCCGGAAGCCCCGCATGATGGAGAAGAGGTAGTAGCCATCTTTATTATCTTCTTCAATGCGGGATATCAGTGATGCCAGGTCGGGTCGCGTGCGGACGATGGTTATCGCCCGGCTATTGAACTCATCCAGGTTTTTAAACAGGTCCTTATGCATGACTTCGACGGCAAAAAGCGGTATGATGCCTACAAGGGACCTAACCCGCATGCGTTCATTGGTCCCGTTATCCAGTTGCACGACATCGTAATAGAATGCATCTTCATCATCCCAGAGGGAAATATCCTTTTTGCCGATGTGGTGCATCGCCCAGGCTATGTTGAGAAAGTGGCGGAAAAATTTAGCCGCCGACTCCTCATAGGAAGGATTGTACTGGGCGAGCTCCAGGGACATTCGCAGCATGTTTAACGCGAATAAGGCCATCCAGCTGGTCGCATCCGCCTGCTGCAGTTTTTTAATGCCCGGAGGCATGTGATTGCGATCGAAGACGCCGATGTTATCCAGGCCGAGAAAGCCTCCCTCAAACAAGTCAATGCCATTGACGTCCTTTTGATTGACCCACCAGGTAAAGTTGATCAGCAATTTTTGGAAAGCCCGTTCCAGGTAATCCAGATCGGGGTGGTTGTTGAGGGTCTTGTCCTTGATGTAGACCTGCCACACCGCCCAGGAATGTACAGGGGGATTCACATCGCTAAAATTCCATTCGTAGGCGGGAATCTGGCCATTGGGATGCATGTAGTACTCGCGCAGGATGAGTAATAACTGTTCCTTGGCAAAATCGATGTCAATGGTTGAAAAGGCTACAGTATGAAAAGCCAGGTCCCAGGCAGCGTACCAGGGATATTCCCATTTGTCGGGCATGGAAATGACATTCCGGTTGGTCAGGTGCTGCCAGTCAAAATTGCGCAGATGGTTGCGTTCCGGTACTTTTTTGGATCCGGGCTCTCCGAAAAGCCATTGGAAGACGTCCAGATAATAAAACTGCTTGGACCACAACAAGCCCGCATAGGTCTGACGGATCAGCTCAAGACGCTCCAGGGTGAGGGATGGAGGTAAGAGGTTTTGATAAAATTCATCCGCTTCCTGGATGCGGGAATTAAAGATGGCGTCAAAAGTCTGCCAGGGGGCATCCAATGCTTTTTTACTCAGCCGTATCCTTACGGTGTAGGATTTTTGGCCGGGAACCTGTGCCTTTATCCACACGGCTGCTTTGGTGCCGCGAAGTTCCGGATTGACGGTGTCCAGGCCGTAAACCACGTGGTCGTGGATGCCATCTTTCGGATAGAGGTGATCGTTAGGTGTTTGGAAAAGGCGTTCGGAATTGGTCTCATTGTCGCAGAACAACTGAGTTCCCTCCTCATGGTAAAACCAATAACCTCCGTCGCGGATGGATTGCGCCTGAATGTGACTGGGGCCAGCCGAGCGTAATTTCGGAGGGTTGTATTTGGCGTTGTGTTTCCAATAATTGCGGAACCAGAGGTGCGGGAGGATGTGAAGCATCGCGGTACGGCGAGACCGGTTAAAGACGGTGATTTTTAGCAGGATGTCCTCTGGCCCTCCTTTGGCATATTCGATAAAACAATCAAAATAGCGCTGATGGTTGAATACACCGGTCTCCAGGACTTCAAATTCCGGTTGGGCCCGGCTCCGTTGGTTTTTTTCAATCAGATCCTGATAAGGGTACGTCTGGATGGGGTATTTGTATAAAAACTTGCAATAAGAATACGTTGGGGTTGCTGCCAGATGGAAATACAATTCCTTGACGTCTTCTCCATGATTGCCCTGCCAATTGGTCAGACCAAACAGCCTTTCTTTCAGGATGGGGTCTTTGCCATTCCAGAATACCGGACCAATGCAAAGGATCTGATGATTGTTGCTGAATCCGGCGATACCGTCTTCTCCCCAGCGATAGGCATAACTGCGCGCCCGGTCGTGGTTGATGTATTCCCAGACAGAACCGTTTTCACTATAATCCTCCCGGACGGTTGCCCATTGCCGGTCGGCCACATATGGCCCCCATTTCTTCCATTCTTCTCCGTGCCTTGCAGCGAATAGACGCCGCTGTTCTGCATGGATCTGCTCCATAGCTCTAGTTTGTACTGGTAGGGACTTGATGTGATTCAAAGGTACGTATCCGGATGTATTTTTTGAGGAGGTGTACGCTCAGAACTTTTTAAAGATCGGCATTGCGCTTCGTGGAATTTCTTTTGCCGGGCTTGGTGAGTGGTTCTTCAGGTCTTCGGTAATGGTGATACATGTCATTGGTTACCGGTGGATAATTCAGGAAAATAGCCCTGTTTGTCCCTTAAAGCGAATGTCATGAAACGAATGCCATTGATCTATCTGCTGTTTTTTCTGTTGACCTGGCTGGCCTGTTCCAGATCCCGGGAATTGGTGCCTACCAGAGCCCGGCAAGTAAAAACCACCCAGGTCATTGGCTATCATGCACCGGTCGAATTGACCATAGCCTGGTATCCTTATCAGGAGTTGGAGTTCAAACAGAAGAAAGACCGGAACTGGGTCATATTCAGTGATACCGCCCAATACCGGGGTGGAATGATTCCTATGATCCTTGTTACCTATCCGGAATCAAAGGATTCCATCTGGATGGATATGCATGTAGACACCAGATTGCTTGGAAATCTCATTAAACATACGCTGATGACTCAGGAGCCCATCCAGCGACCTTTCGGGCAATATCTGGATCGGGCATCTTGTACCAAATGTCACCCGAAAGATATTCAAGTCGACTTCAACTGACCGAGTCAGGATACATCACAGTTGACTCATTTTCATCCGCGCAGCATGTGTATTTCATGTTTATGTTCTAATTTAGGTGAAACGAATGCTCATGCGCACCCTGATCATCATTCCCTTTCTATTGGCTTTCCTGATTCAAGGTTTCGGACAGGAGCCGCTCATTTTTCAGAATGCTACGCCGGTTGAGCCCAATCGGTACGAGAAAATTGAGGGCAACCCAATGCTATTTAAAGACTGGCAGACCGGCCGGATTATCGGTAAGGGAGGTACCATATTTCCGGATATCACCTTGAATTATAATGGGTATGCACACGGTTTTGAGGTTAAGCAAGGCGATCACTACATCGAACTGGATGAGAGCCAGTGCTTGATGGTAGAAGTTTTACAGAATGGCGATACCATGCGATTTGTCACAGAACTGTTACCTCCGGTTCAGGGTCAGTGGGTGGAACAGATCTATGTAGGAAACGGCGTGTACTGCATTAAGCATTTTAATGTGGAAGTAAGTACTCAAGTGGTCCAGAATGTTGGAAACAAGGTTGAGTTCAAGCGATTTAATCCCATCGCCCATTATTTCTTTCTGGTGGATGGAGAAATGAAAGAGTTCAGGCCCAAGCGCAAGATGATCCTGAAGATGCTGGGAAGCTCCAAGGAAATTGAAAAATACGTTGATGATAATGGCATCGACATTGAGACGGACGCCGGTCTCAGGCATTTACTGGAGTACTATGCACAATCCAAAATGTGATTTTGAGCGCAATCCGAATCCGTTAGTTAAAGATACCCCCTGCAGAAGATGCTAAATCCTGGTCGGTTTAGTCTTTCACCTCAATGTCGTAGACCTGAACTTTACGCCACAAGTGCCCGCATTCAGCGATGAACTTCTTGTGTAATGGATCTACCTGATAGGCATTCTGATCTTCAACGGAATCAAAATACATCAACTCGGAAGCAGACCAGCTGCTGTCGATGACATCCCGCTCTTCGGTAGCGGCAGGTACACCTACATAAAGTTTCTGCACCGTAGAGATGGCGGCCAGTGCCTTGATGCCACTCAGTAGTTGTTCCAGATCTGCGGTAGATTCCGGATTCTTCAACCAAAAAAAGACATGGTGAATTACGCTAGGTTTTGCGCTCATGATTTCATTTTTAAACCGGGGCGAAAGTTAACCAATGTGAATGGAATCCCGGTGTGTGTGGGATTAAAATGTGCTTCTGAAGGCAGCCATCTACCGGACCAGCCGGCTAATGGAGTCAGGGTCAATGCGATTCGACTTCTCAAGAGCTGGCCAATATGCGATCTACAGGGAAACAGCTAGACAATCTGACCAAAATTTGGCCAAATTGTTTCCAATCTTCTCATGTATTGTTAAAAAAGACACCCGATATGAGAATATTATTAAGAAGATATTAAATAATTAAAAAAGATTGATAATTTTCCCGTGGATTTGCAATAACATAGTAAAAAGGCTTTGGTTTACACTTGCCATCAAGGCCAGCGTTTGAATCACTTCTTTTATTTCACCTAAATCTCATTGGAAATGAAAAAATCGTGTCTACTCCTTTTTGCTACCCTATTGGTAGCAACTTTGATGGGACAGAACGTCCAGGGAGTGGTTTCATCGGATACCGGTGAACCGCTCATCGGGGTTTCTATCCTGGAAAAGGGGACCTCCAATGGTACCATCACGGATATCGATGGGTCCTACCAACTCAAACTCAACAATGCACAGGCCACTCTGGTCTTTTCCTACACCGGATTCCAGTCGAAAGAAATTGCCGTTAACGGTCAGGCGCAGATTGATGTCGTCCTGATCGCTGGCGCCATGCTGGATGAAGTGGTAGTTACCGGACTGAATATCCCGCGCGAAAAGAAGGCGTTGGGCTATGCAGCCAGCACCATTGATGCCAAGGAATTGGAAATGACCCCAATCACTAATTTTGCCACCGCTCTGTATGGCAAGGCCCCGGGAGTATCCATCCGTACGACTCCAGGTGGCGCTACGAGCGGCTCAAACATCAACGTGAGGGGCTTCTCGTCCATCACCGGAAACACCCAGCCACTTATCGTCCTGGATGGGGTGCCGATTCGAAATGGCGAATACAACAACACCAACTACTGGGGAGACCAGCGCATCCGTGGAAACGGTTTGACCGACATCAACATGGATGACATTGAAAACATTTCCGTGCTGAAAGGTGCTTCTGCAGCCGCCTTGTATGGCTCGGAAGCGGTGAACGGGGTGATCCTCCTTACTTCTAAAAAAGGAGCGAAGGACAAAGGATTGGGCGTGGAGTTCAATGCCAGTTACAGTGCCGATCGCATCGCTTATCTGCCGCGCTATCAGAACATCCGCGGGCCTGGTTATTTTACCAGCCTGGCAGATGCCGGTCAGGATGAAGCTGGCTTCATTTATTATGACGTTAATAAAGACGGTACACCGGATACCCGGGGATTGATCAATACCAGTGTAAACTTTGGTCCCCTCTTTGATGGCCAGCCGATTATGGCCTGGGATGGTGTTATCCGTCCATACGTTGCATCGAATGCCAGTTATGCCGACCTCTTTCAGAATGCCCATAGTTCTGACATCAACCTGGCGGTTACAAATGGTGGGGAACGGTCTTCCATCCGTTTTTCATTTACCCGTCAGGACAACCAGATGATCTCCTTTGGTTCCAAAAACCAGCGGAACATTGCCAACCTGACAACCAGTTTCAGAACCAATAAAAATCTGAACACGGTCCTGAATGTCAAATACATCAACCAGTACACCAAAGACCGTCCTTATAAAGTGGATCGCCTGATCAACAACTTTACCGGGATGATGAACACTTTTGAAGCAGCTGACTGGTACTTCAACAAGTACAAGACCAGTCTGGGTTATAAATTCCGTACAGGTACCCAGGCCAGTTTGACACCCGATGAAAACATCATTTACAATGGATTCAAAGGCGATATCGCCGATTACGTCTGGCGGGTTAACGAGCAGCACTCGGACGAATACAGCAACCGGGTCATCGCCAATATCCAACAAAGTTGGACCATACTGGAAGGTTTAACCTTGAGGGGTATTATCGGTACCGACCTGACGACCCTGAATACGCAAAACCGGAACTCCACCGAACAGCCCAGCGCACTGTATGCGAATCCGGGTGGTGGATTTTCCTTAAGCAATGAAGTGAATACCCTGGTTTACGGCGATGTATTATTGTCATATGACATCAGCCTGACCCGGGACCTGGATTTGGGTTTAAAAGCCGGCTACAATGCGCGGAAAGAAGATTATTCACTGGTTAACCGCGGAACTTCCGGCGGCCTGAGCCCGGAGAACTTCTTTGATATTTCTGCATCGATCAATACCCCGGGTGGATCCAATAACCGGACATCGCGGGTATTGGACGCGATGCTTGGCATTGCTAGCCTGAGCTACAAAGACTTCGTTTACCTGGAGGGTACCATTCGGAGGGACCGGACCTCTACGATTTCCCCGAACAACAACTCTTTCATTTACCCGTCGGTTAACGCCAGCTTCCTGCTGAACGAAGCATTTGCTTTGCCAAGTGCTTTCCGTTTAGCCAAATTGCGTGCCTCCTATGGGATCGTAGGTAATTACCCGGACATTTACCGGGCGAATATCGCCTACAACCAAAACACATTGGGTGTACAGTACGAAGGCGGACGCCCCATCCTGTATTCCTACATCAGCAATGCCTTCGGCAACGATCTGATCCGGCCTGAGCAAAAACGCGAATTTGAAATTGGTCTTGAAGCCAATCTCTGGGCTAGGCTTCGTGCAGATTTCAGCTTCTACAATGGTCGTATCGTCGATCAGATCCTCCCGGTTGACCTGCCCCGGTCGTCAGGCGCCCGTACGGTGCTGACCAATATCGGTACCCTGCGGAATAAGGGCATTGAAATCCAGATAGGTGGTGATGTGGTCCAGAAAGAGAACTTCTACTGGAATGCAACCATAAATTATGCACGGAACGTGAACGCAGTTGAAAAACTGGCCAACGGAGCTACCGAACTGCTGCATGCCGACTTTGATGGAAATGCTGCACAGATCCGTTCTGTGGTCGGACAACCGATCGGGGACATTTATGCCCACCCGGTCGCTACCAATGAGAAAGGTGAAAAGATCGTTGCACCCAACGGGCTTTATCAGCTGGATGGCAACACCTGGGAAAAATATGGCAATGCATTACCTGATTTCGAGGGCGGTATCATCAATTCACTGGGTTACCGCGGATTCACCCTGGACATCGTTGCGGATTTCAGTGTAGGGGGATCGATCATGCCGACCGGTATTTACTGGTTGACAAGCCGTGGTTTGACCGAAGAGAGTTTGAATTACATGGATGCTGAACATGGTGGACTGCGTTATTACGTGGATGCCAACGGTCAGGGGATCCAGACTTCGGCCGATCGCGGACCTAATGGTGAGCAAGTATTTAACGACGGTATTCTTCTCGAAGGCGTTTCCCTTTCAGGTGAAACCAATACCAACGTAATCTCACAGGCTACCTATTACAATGGTACCTACAACTGGGGTGGCCCTCAGTACGGTAACTCCCGGTATGAATTGTACATCAATAAAAACAATTGGTTTAAAGTGCGTGAGTTGGCGCTGGGCTACAACATTCCTCAAACCATAACGGCTAAGGCCGGTATGTCGAATGCCAGAATCTCCGTATTTGGCCGTAATCTTTTCTTTATCTACCGGAGCATCAAAGATCTGGACCCGGAACAAACCACTGCCGGTTCGCGCTGGTACCAGAACATCAACAATGCAGGTAATAATCCATCATTCCGCACATTCGGAATTGAATTACGGACAAAATTTTAATCACGATTAAAAAAGACCAAAAATGAAATCTATTCTTATAAATAGCATCCTGGTCGTTCTGGTGTTGCTCTCTGCCTGTCAAAAAGCCGACTTCGCAGATGCTTATCCGGATCCTTCCAAGGTGTCAACCACATCCATCGAGCGACAGTTTACCGGGATACTGAATTCCGGTGTGGACTATGTCGTTCCCAATTACCGCAATTATTTTGTTACCCTGCGGATTACCTTAAATCCGTGGACTCAGTCCATTGGCTGGATCAATACACCGAATCAGTATGTACCCGGGTCATCCGGTGTGGAGGACGTTTGGTTCAATTATTACGACGTACTGGCGCAATACCGCGAATTCCAGAAAGTGTGGAATGCAACGGAAGCAACCAAGCAGGAAGACCTGAAGATATTTAATATGGCCGCAGCTATCTTCCTGTATGGCGAGACGGAGCGGATGGTCGATCTATTTGGTGAGATTCCATTCTTCGAAGCCGGACTGCTGAGTACCAACAATGGTGATTACAACAATTCGTATGCAGCTTTCGATCAAGGCGATGCTGTCTATGGATTTATGTTGGATGAATTGAAGTCCATTGCCGATCAGATGAAGACCCTTTCCGTAGGGACTGGATTCCAGGCTTCCTTCAAAGCTCAGGACATTATCAATAATGGCAACCTGGATTTGTGGAGACGATATGCCAATGCACTCCGCTTACGGATGCTGACCCGCGTGTCAGCCAGTTCTGAATTCAGTTCACGAGCCAGTTCGGAGATCGCTGAGATCATCGGAAATCCGACCGATTATCCGGTGGTGGAAAATAACGATCAGAACATCATGATTGATGTTTTCGACATTAATACGCCGATCAACTCCAAAGGTTTCCAGCAAGGGATTAATTCCAGTGGCTGGGACGGTGACGATGCTCCTGAGAAAATGATCAACTTCCTCAAAGACTCAAAGGATCCCAGGTTGCGTATTTTGTTTGAGCCGGGTACCGAAGCCGGAGGTGAATACGTAGGTCTTAATCCGCTTTTGACTGGTAACGAGCAGCAAGCCCTGGTCAACGGAGGTCAGATCGCTTATTACAACCGGACAACCACCAGCCAAAATCAGTTCTTCCCCGGTGTGATCATTAATGCCGCCGAAGTTAGTTTCCTGAAAGCAGAATATTATGTAAAAGGTGGCAATGATGCGTTGGCTCAGGCTGCTTACGAAACCGGAATCCGCCAGTCCATCGAATTTTATATGTCGGTGAATGCTGGTAGTGACGATCAGGTGGCAGCAGCTACGCCTCCGACGGAGGAAGAAATTATCGCATTGCTGGCTTCTGATCCGGTCAACTGGAGCAACGCGACGACCAGTGATGCCAAGATGGCCCTGATCGCTTACCAGAAGTGGGTGCATTTCAACATCATCCAGCCCTACCAGAACTGGGCGGAGCTCAGACGCCTGGATGTACCCCAGCTACAGTTCTGGGTGGATAATTCCAGCACCCAGACCAATCCGCCGGTACGGTGGAGCATCCCTGGGAATGAAATAACCTACAATGCGGCTAATTATCAGGCCATTTCCGGCAATGATAAACTGGATCGCAAGCTCTTTTGGGATGTAAAATAAATAGTCTTTCATAGTCATAAAATTGGAATCGGGTGCTTATTTTAGAAAGATGAGCACCCGAATTTTTTTATATAGTTCCGGACTGAACCTATGAGAAGTAACTCCAGTCGCGGGCTGATGCCCAAATGGGCGGTAATTGTTGGACTCTTCGGATGCATGCTACTCATTGGTCTGCGTTATGGACCGGACTTGGCCAGACAAAATGCCTCGGACGAGCATCCTCCTGTCTTGCCGGTAGCTCAGGTGACCATTGGAGAGGCTGCTGCGCGAAAATATTGTCAGGCTTGTCATTTGTTTCCCGAGCCGGACCTATTGGATCAGCACACCTGGGTTAATAACGTACTTCCCAATATGGGATCCCGCCTGGGAATCCGCACCTCCGGATATGACCCGGTCAGGGAAGCGGACCCCGCTGAGCGTATTTATCTGAAACAACTGAATGTCTACCCGGACAAGCCCCTGATCACTAAAGCAGAATGGCAGTCCATCGTTGACTATTACCGTTCTCAGGCGCCCAGGCAGCTCCCTTCTCCGCCGGCCAGGACCAATATCTCCAGTCAACCACCACCTTTTGTAGCCAGTGAAATCAAAATTGGCGAAAAAGAAGTCCCCCAGGTGTCGTTGTTGAAATACGATCCGGCGGGACAACGGCTTTACATCGGTGACCATCTTGAATTGTATGCTCTGGATAAGGCGTTGACCATCCAGTCCTCCTGGCAATTGCAAACGCCCGCGGTAGATATGGCTCATGCCCTGAAATCGCTTTTTGTTTTGGGCATCGGCACCTTCAGCCCCTCGGACAAGAAGGAAGGGGTCTTTTTCCCCCTGTTGTCCGCAGATCCGGCGCTAGCCCGGACCATGATCATTGAACACTTGCCCAGACCGGTCCAGTTTGCCATTGGAGATTTGAATGGAGATGCAAAATCCGATGTGGTCGTGTGCGGGTTTGGCAATCATCAGGGAAGGTTGGCCTGGTACGATGGAGGATCTGCTTCCGGAGAACACGTGTTAACAACTTTGCCGGGAGCCCGTAAGGCAATCATTCAGGACCTGAATGGTGATGGGAAGCCCGAGATATTGGCGCTTATGGCTCAGGCCTGGGAGAAATTGTCCATTTATTACAACCAGGGAGGGGGGGTATTTAAAGAAGAGACGGCTTTGAGTTTTCCACCGGTTTACGGGGTGAGTTACTTTGAGTTGGCCGACTTTAACCGCGACGGGCACGTGGACGTGCTGCTGACGAACGGTGACAATTGGGATTATTCTCCGATTGACAAGCCCTATCACGGTATCCGCATCTTTCTGAATGACGGCCAGAATCATTTTAATGAATCTTTTTTCTTTCCTATGTACGGATGCAGTGAAGCGCGTGCTTTAGATTTCGACAAGGACGGAGACCTGGACCTGGTGGCCATCGCATTTTACAACAATTTAACGACGGTAAGCACCCGGAGTTTTGTGTACCTGGAAAATACCGGGAATCTGCATTTCGTAGCCCACTACATGCCTGAAACGGGCAATGGCCGCTGGCTGACCATGGATGTCGGAGACTTTGATCAGGATGGCTATGCCGACGTCTTTTTAGGATCCTATTTTCACAACCTGGCAGAACTGACGAAATCCCTTAAGACCGGAATGACGAGTTTTCCCCAGGTCATGCTATTGAATTACCGGAAATAGCAATTGTTAAAACCCAAAACAAATTGCTCTTATAAATCTTTGGGTTAAACATTCATACCGACAATGAACGGATTGAAAGCTTTGGAAATAATCAGTACCGGGCTTCCCACCTGCAATCCCAGCAAATCCTCCGATGTGGCCAAAACATTTACCACTTCGGAGCCGACCAGGACATCTACTAAAAAGAGCACGCCGGTCGGCCGGATCTGAACGATGGTCCCCTGAGCCCGGTAGCGGCCACTGACGGTTTCCGAGGAGAAAAGCTCAGCCGGACTGCCCTGCCGTATCAATTGTCCTTGTTCGATGACGCAGACCTGCTGGGCCAGTTTAAACAATTCCGGTAGGTCATGCGAAACCAGGAAGATGGTTAAATTATACGTGTCCTTGAGGCGAATGAGGTAGTCCTGAAGCGTTTGACGCATGGAGGCATCCAGCGCAGCCAACGGCTCGTCAAGAAGCAGGATCCGGGGCTTACGCACGATAGCCCGGGCAAGCGCAACCCGTTGTTGTTGACCGCCGGATAATTGCCTGGGGTACCGGTCTGCCAGCGAATGGAGATCCATCATCTGCATCAGTTCATCAATTATTTTCGGAGAGTCTTCCTTGGGAAGCCCGAAAAGCAGGTTTTCTTGAACCTTCAGATGCGGAAAGAGTGCATAATCCTGAAAAACGAACCCTACGGATCGGTGTTGGGGAGACGTGTTTTTTTGGCTATTGCTGTCGTACCATACCGTATCATCGACCTGAAGATGGCCTTCATCAGGAGTCATCAGGCCGGCCATCATCCGTAGAATGGACGTTTTGCCGGATCCGGAAGGGCCGAATAGTCCGGTTATGGTCCCCGGGAGCGCCAGCGACTTAACGTCAAGCTCCATGATGCCCTGAGCGGAGTGTAATCTTTTCTTAAAATGCCAGCGGATCATCGGTTCCAGGTATTGAAGCTCCTGCCATTGATCCATGACACGAGCCAGACGATGAGAAAGGTAATGACCAGTAGAATCAGTGCGTAGGCATTGGCGGCCCGGTAGTTCAATGTTTCGACGGCTTCAAAGATGGCTACGGATGCGACCCGCGTCCGGCCGGGAATGTTGCCTCCGATCATGAGGATCACCCCAAATTCACCGATTGTATGCGCAAAACTGAGTACCGTACCGGTGAGTATGGCGGGGCGGATGTTAGGGATCAGGATGCGTCGCAAGATCACCCAGCGGGACTTTCCCAGGGTTAGTCCGGCTTCGGTGAGGGAGTGGGGCAGTGATTGCAGTGCGGCCTGGATCGGCTGGACCATAAATGGCAGACTGTAGATCATGGATGCGACAACGAGGCCGCCAAAAGAGAAAACCAGCCGGATGGCCAGCCATTTTTCCAGCCATGCTCCAAATAAATAGGATGGGCTAAAGGCGACCAAAATATAAAAGCCCAGTACGGTGGGTGGCAGCACCAGGGGCATGCTGATTAAGGTTTCCAGGAAGGGTTTCCAGCGACTGCGGTGATTGGCCAGCAAATAGGCGAGAGGTATCCCTGCAAAGAGCAGAATCACCGTCGTAATTCCGGCTAATTCAAGCGATAATAATATTGGTTGCCAGTCCATCAGGATTCCAGTATGAGTTCATTAGCCCTTATCCAGGCTGTCAATCGCTGACCAGGTACTATCATGAAAGCATCCACCATGGCGGTTGGGACGATGGCCGTAATGGCATGACTTTCCTGCTCCAGGATGATTTGGCAAAGCAGCTCACCCCGGTTGACCTGTCTGGTTTTACAGGTCAATTTATTTTGAATGCCCATTTCAATGTGCTCGTCCTTGCTCAGCGCTATGGCGGACTCTTTAAAAAGAACATGTACTTCCCGACCTGGTTCCAATAGTTTTCTGGCAGATGCGCTGTCGATCAACAAGACATGCCAAATGGTATGGGCAAGTGAGACCCGTACCTGCAGCAAATGATCTTCTTGCTGATAGTCGACAATGGTTGCGTTCAGTTTATTCATTTACGACTGGCAAATATCCGGATTTCAGGAATATTTCCTGTGCAGTTGGGGAAGTAAGGAATGATAAGAATGATTCTGCCTGCGGATGTGGGGCGCCATTGTGCAATACAATAACACCACCTTGTTCGATCGGATGGTACAAACTATCCGGTATTGTCAACCAGTGGGTGGTTGGAGGCAGCGAGGTTGAAAAGCGGTAAGATCCGGCGGTAAAACCAAGTTCTGCAGCTCCGCTTTGGACGAATTGCGTGGTTTGTCCAATGCTTTCTCCGTAGACCAGTTTGCTGCGAACCTGGTCCAGTATGCCCATATTTTCCAAACATTCGATAGCCGCGCGTCCATAGGGTGCAACTTCCGGATTGGCTACGGCTATGTGCCGGATGTCCGGATTAAGTAAGCGATTCAATGATGTTATCGGACTTCCGGAAAGGTCAAGTAAAACCAATGCTCCCCGTGTATAGACAACCGGGTTCGATGCGGTGACTCCGGCCTCAGTCAATTGTTGCGGGAAGTTCATATCCGCAGATAAAAAGACATCATAGGGAGCACCGTGTAGGATCTGAGCCGTGATCTTGCCCGATGCATTCAGGATGAGCTGGGATTTGATGCCATAGATGGAGTCAAACCGATTAATAATGCGATCCATTACCGGTTGGAGGTTTGCGGCGGCAGCTATCGTTAACGATTTTTCTCCGGGAGCAGAACAGGACAATAACCAATGCGACAAACTCAGCAAGCAAATGACAACTCCGGTCTGGATTCGCAATCCGGTCATTTTGAATTTGCTGGATGAACGGAGAGGTAGATCCAGCAAGCGAGATCCTCCGCCGGGACGGTGGTATGGATTTCTACATCATGCCCGTAGGCACGATTTAAGTGTTGGTCGTCTTTCCAGATGACTTCCCATTCGGCCATCAGCGCTTGCGGCATATGACCTTGTACTGCGCGGGGAAGGTATCGTCCTTCGGGTACTTCCAGACGGTGTAAGCCATCAGGGATGCCTTGAAAGTCACCTACGGGACAACCGATAAAGGCTGTGTAATGATCCTGGAAGTTGGAGGCATAATCGTAATAAACCACCCAGATTTCATCATTGAGTCGCTGCGGTACCTGTTGCTGAATCTGTTGTTCGTAAAATGATTTCCAGAGCTCGCCAAGATCAATCATGGATTGACCATTCCGATTAATTGTGCGCACCTGTATGCCGGCCAGGTAAGCCTTTGATCTGTCAATTGACTTCATGAAAACAAGATACGATATTTCCATGGGAGCTTCCGGGGGAAGAAAAGATTGGCCACCTCTGGATACGCGCCTGGCCAGGACGGATTTTCAGTCATGAACACCGAATGAGAAACGTTCTGGAAATCCCATTCGCCGTTCCAGGTAGGGGATCAGAGGTGACCTTTCAAGTTAAAACGCAAACCGGACAGTTGCTTCCAAACCAGTCGGCAGTGCCGGCTGGATTCACATCCTGTCCTGTCAAATAGACTTTGGGATAAATGGAGGTCACCGGAATGGGTAGACTTTTTCGTTCGGATGATTGTTTTCCGGGATGGATCGGATTAAAAGAGCCCGGGCAGAATCTCCACCCAGGCCCAAATAGACTGTATTCACGATGTTCTTAGGAAGAGGACGAATGGGTTAATGATCCATCCATTCGACCCGATATCTGAACAAAGGACCGTGGGTTAGCAATCAGGTCACTAGGACCCACTCATTTTTTTTAGTGCCGGGAAGGTGTAGATCAGGGTTAATCTTCCGATCCCATATTGCGTATGGTCCCCTTTCCAGTAAATATCGCGGAATTCACCGGCGATTTCTGCTTTGAACCGGGACTTGAACTTATAGCCTAAACCGGCATAGTATCGGTATTCCTGTCCGTAAAACCGGTCGAATTTCGGTGCGATGGACCACAGTCCTTCGATATAGGTATTGATGTAAAGTGGTTTTACTTCCTTACCTATCGACAAGGGAAAGGCTGGATTGATGCGGTAGCGCGGTCGGTAAGAGTAATCATAATTTTCCCGGTATCTATTTTGTATCCACCGTTCTTCCCACCACATTCGATGGGTCAAAGTCCATTTCCACACGGGCTGGCTTGCAACAGCGAAAAGATAAGTGCGCCATTCATGCCGGGCAGTCAATTCGAAGGGATTGTAAGTGCGCAAAGTCGCACCAATTCCAGCCTTTAACCAATGATTTACGCTCCGACCTCCTTCCAGGTGCCCTTCCCAAAGCAGAATGTCGGTGTAGGCATGCAGGTTCTCCAGATCTTCCGGAATGGTCAGGTGGCGTGAAGCGCCAAAGGTCATACCAGTTACGAACCAATGGTTATCCACAGGAAGCGTGACAATGGCTCCGGGCAGGCTGGCACCATACCGGTTGATTTGACCATGCAGCGGCACAGCCCATAATGTCATGCCGGACAGGAGTAGGACAAAAAGATCTATTCGGGGGGCGGGAAGGGTATTTTCAGGCCGAATCATGATTCATTGAGCAATTGATTCGTGGGCGAAAGTAGCGTGGACCGCCTGGGTGTCACAGAACCTGGATAAGGCAAGTTTATGATCTATATCATACAAATAATTGCCAATGAAATGATGGCAAAAACAGCTAATTGACCATTTTCTATTGGCGATTAATGACGATGTCAGTTATTAATAGGCATAATATTAATTATTTAACCATTACAAATATGAATCATGTAAAAAATACCCAAAACGAATATGCGCTAAGTGCCGTATCACTGCATTAAATTAACCAAACGGTTAAACTTAATGGATAAACCAAATAGTCAAGACCGGGTCGATACGGAGGCGCGCATACTGGAGGCGGCGCGTTTGGTTTTTTTCAAACAGGGCATGGCTGGCGCCCGGATGCAGGACATTGCCAACCAGGCCGGAGTTAATAAGGCGCTGCTTCATTATTACTTCCGCAGTAAAGACAAGCTCTTCCAAACTATTTTTATCCAGGCATTTCAAACCATGTTGGCTTCATTTAAAGAGATCATCGTCTCCCCGGTGGGAATCCGGGAAAAACTGGAGGCCTTCATTCATATTTATATCTCCAACATGCGACAGAACCCGTACCTGCCGCTGTTTATCATCAATGAAATCAATAAGAATCCCGATAGTTTCCCGAAACAACTAATTCCCCAGCATAACCAGGTTGATTTGCGGCAACTCTTTGTACAGGCTCAAAAAGAAATCGAGGAAGGCAAAATTGCGCCTTTCAAGCCTTTGCATCTGATCATGAATGTATTGGGCATGAGCATCTTTACATTCATTGCAAAACCAATGATGGTCCAGATGCTGGGCATCAATGAAACGCAGTATGAAACATTTCTCAATGAGCGCGAAGAACAAATCATTTCTTTTGTCCGCAGTGCTCTTAATCCATCATAAAACGAAATCGATCGTATGAGAAATTTTTGGATCCAACTCACTTGCATCGTGGCACTGCCCCTGACCGGATGGAGCCAGAACATCACTCTGGAATCCTGTCTGAATCAAGCCGTGGCCACCAATCCGTTGTACCGGATGCAGGAACGGCTGCCGGTCATAGAGGAGGCACAAGCCAAGCAAGTTACCGCTATGTGGCTTCCATCGCTCAAATTAGGCGGCCAGGCCACCTGGCAATCCCAGGTGACCTCTGTCCCCATTGAATTTCCGGGGATTAATATCCCGACGCCTACGAAAGATCAGTACCGGGTGACAGCTGACGTGCAGCAGACGATCTGGGACGGTGGGATGATTCAGGCGCAAGAGCAGCTATTGAAAGCACAGACCGCTGTCCAGCAGCAGTCCCTGGAAACACAATTGTATGCCATCAAAGAACAAGTCATCCAAACCTATTTCAACATAAGGCTTGCTCAGGACCAGTTGAATTTGTTGCAAACACAGCAACAATCGATTCAGGGCCGGTTAAAGCAAATTCACGATCTGGTCAATGCGCAGATCACCAGCATTTCGGATGAACGCCAGTTGGAGATGAAGGCGGAAGAATTAGCCCTGAATATTCTGGATGCACGAGCACAGAAGCAGGTCGCTTTAGATGCGCTGGAGACTCTGACCGGACAGCATTATGACACGACCGCTGTATTTGAAGATTATACCATGGCAACTGCTGATGAGGCGCAGCATCCAATGATCGCACTTTATGCGCGTCAGACCGAAGCAACCAAGGCCCAGGAGACCATCATCCTGCGACAGAACCGGCCGCAAATCGGTGCTTTCGCTACTGCAGGATATGGTCGACCCGGATTAAATATGTTAAGTAATGAATTTGATACCTATGCCATCGTTGGCGCCCGGCTTACCTGGGATCTTTCAAAGTTCTACAACGGTACCCAAAAACACGCATTAGCGGTGCAGCGCCTGCAACGGGAGCAAATCCAGGATCAACAGGATGCCTGGCAAAAAGGTCAGGATGTACAGATGCAGCGGGAAGAAAACGCGCTGGCTTCGGCACAGCGTTCGCGGGACTCCTGGGATCGCAGGCTGGCGCTGGCGCAGGCCAATCGCAAGGATTACGAGGGACGATATGACGCAGGGTTGGTCGCATACAGTGAATTACTTGACCGGATCACCGAAGAGCAGACCGCCGAGCAAATGGTCACGCAGGCCAGAGTCAGAGCTCAGTGGCAAGAGGCACGAATTGCCTGGTTGAAAGGCGAGTTGTGATCATCAAATTGGTTAAAGAAATTTTTGATCGATAAGATTGATTTTGTCTTAATAGTTTAAAATCAAGCATTTTACGCATGAAAAAAGGAATAATATTTGGTATGTTGGCTGGCTTTTGGATGTGGTCGGCCTGTTCTTCCCAAAAGTTGGGATACGATGCCAGTGGCGTATTTGAAACCGATGAGGTCATTGTAGCAGCACAGGTGGCAGGTCTGGTAAAGACGCTGCGTCTGGAAGAAGGAATGCATCTCGCTGCGGGCGATACCCTAGGTCAGGTAGACTGTGCCGGTCTAGCGCTACAGAAAGAACAACTGGAGGCCAGCATCAACGCATTGCAGATCAAGACCATGAGTGCCCAGCCTCAGGTGGCTGTTTTACAGCAGCAGATCCAAGCTCAGGAAAAGCAGGTTTCAGTCCTGGAGGCACAGCGGGCCGTCTGGATCAAAGAGAAAAACCGGGTAGAACCCCTGGTGGCCAGCAAATCGATTCCGGCCAAACAACTGGATGACATAACCGGTCAACTGGACGTATTGCAGCAACAGGTAAATCTGGCGACCCAGCAAATCCAGGTCTTAAAACAACAAATTGCCGCACAGCAGTCGGTTACACATGAGCAAAACGAATCCATTTTAAGTGAAGGCGAACCTCTGGTCAAGCGGGTGGCACAGATCCAGGACCAGATCGATCGATGCAATATCGTAAACCCCTTGGATGGGGTGGTCCTGACCCAGTATGTCGAGCAGGATGAAATGGTCAATCCGGGTAAGCCATTATACCGGCTGGGAAATCTGAAGCAAATGATCCTGCGCGCCTATGTCACTGCCGACCAATTGCAGCAAGTCAAAGTGGGTGATGGCATTAACGTGCGCATCGATGATGGCAATGGCGGGTTTAAGTCTTATCCCGGCACCATCGAATGGATTGCGGAAGAGGCTGAGTTCACGCCCAAAACCATTCAGACGAAAAATGAACGGAGCAGCCAGGTCTATGCTATGAAAGTCCGTGTTCAAAATGACGGACAAATTAAAATTGGGATGTATGGAGAAGTTGATTTCCAGAGCGCCGGCAGTTAAGATCCAGCAACTGCGTAAGACTTACGAAAACGATACCGTCTTGGCCATCAAAGGTTTGGACCTGACGGTGGGCAGCGGTGAGTTACTGGCATTGATCGGCCCGGATGGAGCGGGAAAGACTTCCCTGTTTCGTATCCTGGCAACCTTGATTCTGCCTGACGGAGGACAGGTCGAGGTATTGGGCTATGATGTGGTGAAAGACTTTCAATCCCTGCGCCTCATCACGGGATACATGCCGGGTCGCTTCGCCTTGTATCAGGACCTGACCGTTCTGGAGAACCTGAGCTTTTTTGCAACGGTCTTCAATACCTCCATCGAAGCCAATTACGACATCATCCGGGATATTTATGTTCAATTGGAGCCATTTAAGCACCGTCGGGCTAGCCAGTTGAGTGGTGGGATGAAACAAAAACTGGCCTTGTGCTGTACCCTGGTCCATAAACCTTCCATTTTGCTGCTGGACGAACCGACCACCGGTGTAGACCCGGTCAGCCGGCAGGAATTCTGGGATATTCTCGACAAGCTGAAAGCGGATGGGATGACCATGATCGTCAGTACCCCGTATATGGATGAAGCCCGTCGCTGTGACCGGATTGCAATGATGAATCGTGGCGAACTGCTCGATATATCCACACCGGAAGCCTTGATCGATGGATTTGGGAAGCCGCTCTATGCCATCCAAAGCGACAGGATGTTTGCCTTATTGCAGGATTTACGTAAGTATCCGGTTACAGATACCTGCTTTGCATTCGGAGAAGCTCATCATGTGACTTTTAAAAAGTCCATCCAGGTGGATGATCTCCGTGGTTACCTGCAGATGCAGGGACATCACCACGTGGATATTGCACAGATACAGCCAACGGTAGAAGATTGCTTTATGGACCAACTAGCATCCTGATCATGGAGACACCAGTCATTCAGGTACGAGAATTAACCAAAAAATTCGGCCATTTTACCGCCGTTGATCACATCTCTTTTGATGTACACCAAGGTGAGATTTTTGGCTTTCTGGGCGCCAATGGAGCCGGCAAAACGACAGCAATGCGAATGATTTGCGGTCTGCTGACGCCTACCTCAGGGAAGGTCGATGTGTTGGGCCTGAACATAGCCACCCAGACAGATGCCGTCAAGCGACAGATCGGGTATATGAGTCAGAAGTTTTCGCTCTACGACGGGCTGACGGTAAGAGAGAATGTGACTTTTTATGGAGGCATCTACGGTATGGGGAAAGATCAACTGAAATTAAAGATTGCTGAGCTTGCCGAGAAGTTAGGTCTGGAAGACAAGATTGATCATCAGGTAAGTTCCTTACCCCTGGGCTGGAAGCAGAAACTGGCCTTTTTAGTAGCTATTCAGCATGATCCCAAAGTTGTTTTTTTGGATGAACCCACGGGAGGCGTGGATCCCATCACACGCCGTCAATTCTGGGAGCTGATCTACGAAGCCGCTGAACGAGGCATTACTGTATTTGTAACCACGCATTACATGGATGAGGCGGAATATTGTGACCGGGTTTGCATCATGGTGGACGGAAGTGTCGCGGCGCTTGACCGTCCGGAAAATCTGCGCCACAAAATGGGAAAAGAGACCATGCATGAAGTTTTTTATCAACTGGCCCGTGCGGCCCAAAGACAGGAATAGGCTTACATGAAAACGTTTTTGGCATTTATACGCAAAGAGTTCTGGCATATCCTAAGGGACCGCCGGTCACTGATCATTCTCTTTGGCATGCCCGTCATGCAAATCGTCCTCTTTGGCTTTGCGCTCTCCAATGAGCTGAAGAACAGCAAGATTGCCATATTGGATGCTTCCCACGATCCGTACACGCAACGCATCATCCAGCAACTGAATGCCAGTGATTATTTTACGATTACAACCAGTATCCAGGACGAAAAAGAAATCGAAGGGCTGTTTCACAAAAACAAGGTAAAAATGGTGGTGGTCTTTCCTGCCGGATTTGCCGATCTGCTGTCCCATCAACATCAGGCTACCGTTCAACTTATTGCTGATGCTACGGACACCAATACAGCCAATACCATGGTGAGTTATGCCAGTGCCATTCTGGGCAGTTTTCAGGACTGGCTACTGGACCAGCAAACATTGCCTTACACCATTCATGCAGAGACCCATATGCTTTACAATCCCCAGCTCCGCAGTGCCTATAACTTTGTGCCTGGTCTGATGGCGATGATCATCATGATCCTGTCGGCGATGATGACGTCGGTTGCTATTGTCCGCGAGCGGGAAAACGGGAATATGGAAGTATTGTTGGTGAGCCCGTTAAAACCCATGTGGATCGTCATTGCCAAAGCAGTACCTTATTTTCTGCTTTCTTTTGTCAATGTCCTGATCATCCTCTTGCTCAGCTATACATTATTGAGT
>ERZ795053.1042-NODE-1042-length-35536-cov-16.331079_pt1 | contig 35536 bp, 32 predicted proteins | sample MGYA00375137_ERZ795053 | MGnify/ENA primary metagenome ERZ795053 (study PRJEB30182, sample SAMN05720284) | activated sludge metagenome | isolation source: Anaerobic digester | place: Hong Kong | collected 2014-12-17 ...
TTTCAGAAATCTGAACCTGATATAAGATGCGTTATTCATCTGTTCAATGTATCTGTCAATCCACATTTACATTAAATTTGCATGCAGAACTTAACCATGCTTCGTAATTCAACCTCAATTCTTCGGTTAACATTTTATACGGCATTATTGCTGCTGTTTGCTTCCTGCAGTCCTGCCAGGAAGGTTCAGAAAAGGGGTGGTTACCTTATGGCCGGGCACAGTGTTAAGGTGGACAGGCCGGGTATAGACACATACGACCTTCTTAATTTTGCTCAGCCAAAGCCAAACCGGAAATTTATGGGTTTATTCAGGCCCGGGGTATTGGTTTATGATCTGAATTCCGGTGGAAAAGACCGGAAATTCAAGCGGTGGATGCGGAATAACCTTGGAAGAGCTCCCGTATTGCTCGATTCTGCATTGATTGACAACTCCCTCATTCCTATGAGGGTCTATCTTAACAACAAAGGCTACTTTGGCGCAGAAGTGCAGCGCAGGATAGAATTGAGGGGGGCCAGGGCTTTTGTAAATTATCAGACCAAAACCAAAGATCCGTTTATTTTCGGACAAGTGGTTTTTGATATTCCGGACGACAGCCTTCGTTATTTTCTTAATACTGAAGGAACGGCTTCGCTGATTACTTCGGGAAAGCAGTACGATGCTTATCTGATGCGGGATGAACGCGAACGCATCACCCGGGTACTGAAAGATGCCGGCTACTATGCTTTTTCACGGGAATATATTTTTTTTGAAGTAGATACCACAAGAGCAAAGGGTAAAGCAGACATCAAAGTCAGGGTTGAGAATGTCAGGACAAAACCTTCCGGTCTGATGGATTCAGCTTCATTCCGTCCCCACCAGCGTTATTTTATCAGCAATATTTTCGTGAATACCAACTTTGCTGAAATGGTTGGCGATTCTTTACCGAAAAATGATACTCTTGCATACAGGAAAAATAACGATTCGCTGCTTCTGCCAAATCCCGATTTTTACCTGATATACAAAAACAGGTTGCGTATACGGCCTGCAGCATTATCAAGGGCAGTATTTATTCAACCCGGAACCCCTTTTAACCAGCAAAAAATTAATCTCACCTATAATCGCCTTCAGAACCTGGGTTTAAGCAGGTTTGTGTCCGTGAACCTGAATCCTGCCGAAATTGCGCCTGAACTGCAACCTGAGGGCATTTCGCTGCTCGACTGTGATATCCGAATGGTACGAAGTCCGGTGAATATGATTAATCCTGAAGTAGAGGCCACCAATGCAGGAGGATTTGTTGGATTGGGAGGCAGTTTGAATTACCGCAACAGGAATATTTTCAGAGGGGCGGAAACATTCAGGTTAAAGTTGCGTGGCGCTTTCGAGGTAGAACCGGACCTCGGGCTGGGAATTGAACCCCGGGCGGGAATCTTTAATTCACTTGAGGCTGGGGTTGAAACAGGTCTGGATTTTCCAACATTACTCAGCCCTTTCCGGATAGAGGGAATCAACCGGAATTACAGGGCGAAAACCACCGTTGCCCTTGGTCTTAATTATCAGCAGCGAAGTTATTATACCAGGTATGTGAGTTATGCTTCCTTTGGCTATGACTGGTATAGCAGCAATACCACCCGGCATCTTTTTTCACCTGTTGAACTGAGTTCGGTGAGCATTGTTCGCGACAGCACCTTCAATGCCATTCTAAAGGATTTTAAAGATCCGCGGTACCTGAATCAATACACCGATCACCTGGTGATGGCCCTGAAGTATTCCTTTATCTTTAATAATCAGAATCTTTCCAGTAAGAAAAATTATTTCTATTTCAGGGCTAATTTCGAATCTGCCGGGAATCTTCTTAATCTTTACAGCAATATTGCAAATGCACCCGTAGATGAGGATGGGAACTTTACCCTTTTCAGGATCAGATTTGCCCAGTATATAAGGACAGATTTTGACTTCCGTTATTATAAGCCTTTGACGGCAAAACAGCAACTGGTATACAGGGCGGCATTGGGGGTGGGCGTTCCTTACGGAAACTCATCCGTACTGCCTTTTGAAAAGGGCTTTTTTGCCGGAGGAGCCAATGGATTGCGCGGTTGGCCAATCAGGTCTGTGGGCCCGGGTGAGTACTACACCCCTGTAAAATCCGGGTTCGAACGGGTTGGTGATATCTGGCTTGAAGCGAACCTGGAATACCGTTTTCCAATGTATAGCTTTCTGAATGGCGCATTCTTTATTGATGCCGGAAATATCTGGCTGCTCAGGGAGAATGAAGACTTCCCCGGCGGAAAGCTGGATTTGAAAAAATTACCTGCTTCCTTGGCATTGGATACAGGATTGGGTCTCCGGTTCGATTTCAGCTTTTTTATCTTCAGGATTGACGGGGGATTGCCGGTTTATGACCCCGGAAAATTAACAGATAGCCGGTGGTTCAGCATATCAAAATTTCAGTTGCGCGATATTACCTGGAATTTTGGAATTGGTTATCCTTTCTGATACGGAAAAAACAATATGATTGAATTGGATACACGGCTGATGGCCGGCAATATATTGAATGAACTGGGGCACGAGCCTACGGAAGGTCAGAAAACGCTGGTTCAGTTACTGAGTACCTTTATCACTGAGCCGCAAAAGCCTCACCGGCAGCCCGCTTTTCTGCTTCGCGGATACGCCGGTACCGGTAAGACTTCACTGGTGAGCGCGTTGGTGAGGATACTCCCCCTTGCCGGATTGCAATCCGTATTGCTGGCCCCCACCGGAAGGGCTGCCAAGGTGCTGGCTTCTTACTCAAGAAAGCAGGCGTTGACAATTCACCGGAAGATTTATAAAGCCATTTCTGCGGAGGATGGCAAACTGAGGATGGAACTTTCGGCCAATCCCCATAAATATACGCTTTTTATTGTTGATGAGGCTTCGATGATTCCCGGCCCGGGGGGAGCCGGGGAATCCGGCATCTATGGCCACCGCGACCTGCTCGACGACCTGATTACTTATGTCTACAGCAGTGAGGGATGCCGGCTGATTCTGATCGGCGACCGGGCGCAGTTACCTCCTGTCGGCAATGAAGAAAGTCCGGCATTGGATGAGGATATTCTGAATAATCAGTACCACCTGGATACTGTTGTTTATGAGTTGCACGAAGTCGTGCGTCAATCGCTGGAAAGCGGAATACTTACCAATGCCACCCGCCTGAGGCGGCAATTAACCCCTGAGAAACCGGAATTGCCGTTTTTTCACCTCCGGGGGTTTGAAGATATCCGGATGATTGACGGCGCTTCCTTCGAAGATGCCCTCAATTCATGCTACTCAAGGTTTGGGGTTGAAAACACGGCAATCATCACACGGTCGAACAAACGCGCCAACCTTTTTAACAATGAGGTACGCGCACGGCTGCTCTTCAGGGAAACGGAACTTTCGGCCGGCGATATCATTATGATAACCCGGAACAATTATTTCTGGCTGCCTTCGGGAGCGAAAGCCGGGTTTATCGCCAATGGCGATATGGCGGAGGTGCGCAGAATAAGACATATCGGAGAAATGTACGGATACAGGTTCGCGGATGTGAGCATCAAGCTGGTTGATTATCCTGAAGAAGAGGTAATTGACGTGAAACTGCTGCTTGACTCCATGAACACGAATACGCCCAATATGCCCCAGGAGGAGATGCAGAAACTCTTTGATGAAATTCTTCTTGACTACACTGAGATTACATCTGAAAAAGCCAGGGTTGAAAAGGTGAAAAGCAGTCAGTTTTATAATGCCGTTCAAGCCAAGTTTGCCTATGCGCTTACCTGCCATAAAACCCAGGGCGGGCAGTGGGATGCCGTATTTATTGACCATGGCTACCTGACTGCGGAAATGGTGGACGCCGGCTTTGTCAGGTGGTTGTACACCGCGCTCACCCGCTCGACCACCGAAGTTTACCTGGTCAATTTTAATGAAATGTTTTTTGAAAAGTAGCAGGACATTTCCTGATGCTGTTTTTACCCGCTTCGCCAATTGGTTCTGAATACTTATCTTTGCAAGCCTTTTCAGATAATACCGGGATAAACAGGAAACCGATGAAAACCGACCGACCGACCATAGAAAAGCTTTTCAGGGATTTTGAAGGAAAGCATGTACTGATCCTGGGAGATGTAATGATCGATGCTTATCTCCGGGGAAAAGTGGAGCGGATTTCGCCCGAAGCTCCGGTTCCCGTGGTACAGCTTAACAAGCGCGAGAACCTGCTGGGCGGCGCGGCCAATGTGGCATTGAACATCAGGGCCCTGGGCGCGGTACCGGTGCTTTGCTCGGTTATTGGGGAAGATCAGCGTGGACAGGAGTTTATGCAGTTGCTGAAGGATGACGGAATTTCGGGAGAAGGCATTCTGCAGAGCGATTCAAGAATCACTACCACAAAATTCCGGATTATCGGCAATAAAGTGCAGATGCTCAGGGTGGACGAAGAAATGGACACGGATCTGAATGATCGGGAAGCTGAAAGACTGCTTGATAAAATCAGGGAGCTGATGCAGCGATTGCCCGTTTCTGTAGTGATATTTCAGGATTATGACAAAGGAGTGCTGACAAGAAGCCTGATAGAAGATGTCATTCAACTGGCAAATTCAAAGGGAGTTCCGGTAGTGGTTGATCCCAAGAAAAAACATTTTGACGCTTACCGGGGGGTTGATCTGTTTAAACCAAATCTTAAGGAACTGCGTGAAGGACTTAAAATTGACATTGATTCCGGAGATATTGAATCCATACGTTCTGCAGTTTCGCATTTGCAGGAGAGCCAGTCCATCCGTTCGGTAATGGTTACTTTGTCGGAGGCCGGTGTATATCTGAATGAAAAGGCTGACGGGAAAACCAATGAGGTATTGGTTCCTGCGCACCTGCGCAACATCGCCGATGTTTCTGGCGCCGGAGATACCGTGATCAGTGTTGCATCGCTGTGTCGTGCACTCGGGGCGTCTTCGTGGCTCACAGCGGCGCTTTCAAATCTGGCCGGAGGCCTGGTGTGCGAGTTTGTGGGTGTTGTGCCTGTGAACAGACAGCGGCTGATGACCGAGGCATTGGAATTACTGACAGATTCCGGATTGAAAACCGGCTGACCCGCTTTGGTTTTGCGATGACAGGGATAAAATAAAGTCAGCCTGAAAACGTTATGAACAAAAAATTAAACTGTGCGTAGAAAAGCCATTACCATAATCTTAGCCATTGTATTGATTGCCCTGATGAGTCCGGGGGTTCACGCCCAGCGGCTTAAGGTGCGCAATCTGCCCGCATATGACCTGGCCCCTTATCATTTCGGGTTTATTCTGGGTATGAACCAGATGTTGTTTTCCATCAGAACAACACCCGGATTCCAGAATATTACCTATTCATCACTCCAGACACCCGATCTGTATTCAGATTCTGCCAGGTTAGCCGGGCTTGAACATAAGCCAGCCTTCGGGTTTACCATCGGCATCGTTTCGAACCTGAGACTGGCTGAGTCTTTCGATCTGCGTTTTGTCCCTTCACTTTCCTTTGGCGAACGCGACCTTGAATATTCAATCATCACCAATTTCGAAGGAGAAAGAGATCAGATACTGGTCAATAAAAAAATGCAATCAACCTTTGTTGAATTTCCCCTTCACATCAAATATAAAGGCAGTCGCTTGAATAATGTCCGGCCATACTGGCTTGCCGGCGCCAAATATGCCATTGACCTTGCCAGTGACTCAAAGAAAAAGGAAGAGAATAACAACATTTATGTAGCCTTGAACCGAAGCGATCTTTACGGCGAATTGGGCGCCGGATTCGATTTTTACACCACTTTTTTCAAGTTCGGCATCGAACTGAAGATGTCATACGGTTTGAATGATATTCTGAAACGGGAAGGAAATATCTACACTGGTGCAGTTGACCGCCTGAACTCCAAACTGTTCCTGCTTTCATTCACTTTTGAGTAATTCGCTGAAGGTTGTTCTGATTTTTTGCTGCCTGTCCAGGTTTTGCTTTCATTACTTCCGATCAGCCAGATATTGTAATTTCCATGAGAAAAATCCTTGAGATGAAGCTGAATCCGGCCGAAGCAGGAGATCCTGCGCGCTGGAAGCATATTGCCGCTTCATTGCTGGGTGTACCTCAGGGGCGGATTTATCATATCCGGCCCCTCAAGCGCTCGTTGGACGCGCGTCAGAAAATTGTTTTCAGGCTTAAGGCCGAGGTATTTATTGGTGAGCATCTGCCTTTTGAGGAAAAGATCATCCGGAAAGCCTATCCGGATGTATCAACCCGGCCCCCGGTCATCATCGCCGGTGCAGGGCCGGCCGGGCTGTATGCAGCCCTGACCCTGATTGAACAAGGATATAAGCCTGTGATTCTGGAAAGAGGGAAAGATGTTAAAGCCCGGAAATTTGATATCTCGGTACTGAACCGCGGAGAAAAACTGAATCCGGATTCTAATTATTGTTTCGGAGAGGGTGGGGCTGGCACCTATTCCGACGGTAAGCTCTATACGCGTTCCACCAAGCGGGGAGATGTTTCATCCGTACTCAGGATCCTGGTTGAACACGGCGCGCCGGAGGATATCCTGATCGATGCGCACCCGCATATAGGCACGGACAAGCTGCCGGGCATCATTTCCGCCATCAGAAGGACCATTCTTGAGTCGGGTGGAGAGTTTTATTTTAACTGCCGGGTTACAGGGCTGATTACTCATAAAGGAAAGATCCGGGGGGTGACTGACCAGCAAGGCAGGGAGTTTTTTTCAAGGGCTGTAATCCTTGCCACGGGGCATTCCGCCCGCGATGTGTATGAAATGCTGCACAACCAGGGCCTCACGATAGAAGCCAAGCCCTTTGCGCTGGGGATCAGGATTGAACACCCTCAGGCGCTGATAGATACCATCCAATACCGTATCCCTGACCGCGGTCCTCATATCCCGGCGGCAGCGTATAGCCTTGTTACCCAGGTTGAGGGCAGGGGCGTTTTCTCTTTCTGTATGTGCCCCGGCGGTATTATTGTGCCTGCGGCAACAGGTGCCGGTGAAGTGGTCGTCAATGGGATGTCCAATTCCAGACGGAACTCGCCGTTTGCCAATTCGGGAATCGCTGTGGCTGTTGAGCCTTCCGACTGGCAGGCATATAGTCCGGAAGGGCCGTTTGCAGCCCTGAGGTTGCAACAGGAAATTGAACGCAAAGCATGGGAAGCTGCCGGTGGAACATTGAAAGCGCCTGCCCAGCGTATGACAGACTTTATAAATGATGTTGCTTCAAAAAGCCTGCCTGACTGTTCCTATCATCCTGGTCTGCAAAGCTTCCCGCTGAATGAAATCCTTCCTCCGTTCATCTCCGGCCGGCTGAAACAGGCATTCCGTGACTTCGATAATAAGATGAAAGGTTTCTTAACAGAGGAAGCGATTCTGACTGCCGTGGAATCGCGCACTTCATCTCCGGTTCGCATCCCGCGCGATGAAGTTACACTTATACATCCTCAGTTATCAGGGTTGTATCCCTGCGGCGAAGGGGCCGGGTATGCCGGCGGGATTGTTTCATCGGCCATGGACGGGCAGAAAGTGGCAATGGCGGTGGCCGGAAGTCTGCGCTGATTCCAATTTTAACCCGGATCGTGCATTTCAATTATGATTTTTGACCCTTCCGTTGGTGTTTCAGATAATATTCGGTAGGTTTGCATAGCAAGTCAAACCGTTCATTCAGTCCCTAAACGAATCAGCAAATATGGAAGCAAATCAGCCTGACAATAGCCTGTTTGAAGTCCTGCGCCGGAAATCTCAGCTTAAACAGGATGTCTACCAGATTACCCATAGTACTTTCCGGCTTTTCAAGAACGTGATTCTTGAAATGGTAGCCGATTATCAGCAAAAATATAATGGCAATCAGCAGTCCATTCCCTTTGAATACCGTGACAGGGGAGAGTTTGAACTTGAACTGCGGTTTGGGGGTGATGTGCTTATTTTTATGATGCATACCAATATTTTTGAGTTTTCGCGTATGCATGAAGTGATGAAAACCACTTATATTCATGATGACAAGCAACGTTCCTATTGCGGGGTCATCAACATTTACAATTTTCTTGCCGATTCATTCCGCTATAACCGCATCAATGACCTTGGGTATATGATCGGCCGGGTTTTCGTAAATAAGGATAATCATTATTTTATCGAAGGGAAAAGGGAAATCGGCATGCTCTTCAATAATTTTTCCTCGTCGGTAATGACAAAAGAGTCGGCCCGGCAGATTGTAGAATCATCTGTTCTGTATACCATTAACTTCGACCTGCTCACCCCACCTTACGACCAGGTAAAGGAAGTTACCGTGTTCGAAATGCAGGCTTCCCTCGAAAACATGAAACTCAGAACAGGAAAAAGGCTGGGCTTCCGGTTCCAGGCCGACCATGAGGAATTTAGACAATAAGTGTCTTATTTCTGTAAATAGCTGATAAATAAGATTGTACGAAATAATTAAAAATCTACCCGGGATTGGCATCAAAAAAAAGTTTAAAAAAAATAATTCACTGTTTGGAGGTTTCAAAATTAGTTGTACATTTGCAGTCCCTAAGGAAATACCTAACGGTCCGTTCGTCTAGGGGTTAGGACGCCAGGTTTTCATCCTGGTAACAGGGGTTCGATTCCCCTACGGACTGCTAACATAGCATTAACAAAATGGCAAATCACAAATCGTCACTCAAAAGAATCAGGGCTAACGAAACCCGTCGTATCCGCAACAGGTATTATGCAAAGACCATGCGCAATGCCGTTCGTAAGTTCAGGGCGCTCGATAATAAAGCCGAAGCCTCGGAAAAACTCCCGGGACTTATCTCCATGATAGATAAACTTGCCAAGAAAACCATTATCCATAAAAACAAGGCCGGTAACCTTAAGTCGAAACTTACCCGCCTGGTGAATAAAATGGCATAACTACCAGAGATTAACACACAGCCCCCGTACGTGAGTGCGGGGGCTTTTTTGTATTATGATGTTTCGATATTTATTATCTTTATGGAATTATATTTCATGTATAGCTATTTTAATGTAATTCAGAAGATATGGAAGATAATAAAGTCAGGGTTCCCATCAAATACTGGGCTGAGGATGATAAACCCCGCGAAAAACTTATCAGTAAAGGAAAAGAAGCGTTAAGCGATGCCGAACTGTTGGCCATCCTTCTGCGATCTGGTACAAAAACCCGCTCTGCCGTCGAGCTCGGGCGCGATCTGCTCCAGCAGGTTGATAACAATCTTATCGGACTTTCCAGGCTGTCAGCGGAAGAACTGACCAGGCACAACGGGATAGGCGAAGCAAAGGCGTTAAGTATCATCGCTGCCCTTGAGCTTGGCATGCGGCGGCGGGCGGCAGAAATACCGGTAAAAAAGACCATATCTTCCAGCCGGGATGCGTTTGAGATATTCTATCCGAATCTTGCCGACAGCCTTTATGAGGAGTTCTGGGTGCTCTTTCTCAACCGGGCCAACCGTAAAATATCCGTGATGTCGGTAAGCGAAGGCGGGCAGGCAGGGACAGTGGCCGACCCGAAAAAGATATTTAAAATGGCGCTTGACCAGAATGCGGCTTACATTATTTTATGCCACAACCATCCCTCGGGCAACCTCAGGCCCAGCGATGCCGACATCAGGCTAACCCGCAAAATGAAAGAAGCCGGGCAGCTGCTCGATCTTCCCGTGCTTGATCATCTTATTATCGGCGACGAAAAATATTATAGCTTTGCGGATGAAGGACAGATGTAAAACTGGTCTGATGACCCGATCTTTGTCCTTAACACTATTTTCTCCGTAAAAAGCATATTTCTTATGATAAAAATAGTCACAGTTATCGGTGCGCGCCCGCAGATCATCAAAGCTGCAGCCCTGAGCAGGGCCATCGCCAATGGATTTGCTGACCGTATAACCGAAATTATCGTGCATACCGGTCAGCATTACGATGAAAATATGTCGCAGGTATTTTTTGATGAACTGGGCATCCCGAAACCGGATTATAATCTTGGGGTCGGAAGCGGACAGCATGGCGTTCAGACAGCCCGGATGATACAGGGAATTGAAGAAATCCTGTCAAAGGAAAAGCCAGATATGCTGGTCCTTTACGGCGATACCAACTCGACACTTGCCGGCGCGGTCGCGGCATCCAAGATGCATGTTCCCATTGCCCATATAGAAGCCGGGCTGCGTTCATTCAATAAATCCATGCCCGAGGAGATCAACCGCATTATGTGCGACCACGCTTCCACGCTCTTGTTCAGCCCGACGGCCACCGGGTTTGCCAACCTGCTGCGCGAAGGGTTTAACGCCACGGCCCGGCCTCCATTTACCATTGACAACCCGAAAATCTATCATTGCGGGGATGTGATGTACGACAACAGCCTTCACTTTGCGGAATTGGCTGAGCAAAAGTCACGGATACTCGAAGGCCTGGGCCTTGAAACGGGGAACTACCTGCTTTCTACCATTCACCGCGACAACAACACCGATATCCCCGAACGGTTGAATGCCATCTTTGAAGCCCTTGACGGCATCAGCCGCAGGCGGCAACTTCAGGTGGTACTGCCTTTGCATCCCCGCACTTCCGGATTACTCAGCCAGAACCTTTCACAAGAATTATATGCTTCGGTAAATGAAAATCATCTGATCAGGATCATTCCGCCGGTTTCATTCCTGGATATGACCCGCCTTGAAAAAAACGCCCGGTTGATCCTGACCGATTCGGGAGGGGTGCAGAAGGAAGCCTATTTCTTTGAAAAGCCCTGTGTGATAGCCCGCTCCGAAACGGAATGGACTGAAATTACAGCTGCAGGTGCCGGTATTGTAGCCGATGCGGATACCGCCCGCTTGCTTCAGTCCCTGGAGCAATTCCTCGATCATCCGCCGGTGAACTTTCCGGCCGTGTTTGGCGATGGCCGGGCGGCGGAGTTTATTTGTAGTGAAATCATTAACCTGCAGGCTATTAGCGCATAGTGATGACCATTTTGAACTCCTGCAGGCAACCGTCTGCCATATAGCTAGTCATGATCGGTGATGGCTAAAGTTGGGGTCAAATTCAGACCTTAAAGCCATGCAAATAAGTATCCATTTTAGTGTTTGTTGCATATGCGAGGAAATTCGCCGGAATGGTTTTCAGGCAACCGGAATGATATTTTGGAGGCCTAAGGCAGTGTCACATTAATAATTTAGGAAAATTGTTCCGGTAAGTCAGGTGCTATTAATCAGTTAATATAAAATGAATTGCTTATTTGCTTTGGAAATCAGATTTTTTTGTACTTTTGCAATCCGTTTTAAAAACACCATGAATTAATAATTAAACCTAACGCAGATGTTGAAAAACTATGAAACCGTTTTCATTATGACTCCCGTTTTGTCTGATGAACAGATGAAGGAAGCGGTTGGAAAATTTCAGAAATTGCTGAAAGACAAGGGGGCTGAGATAGTCCACGAAGATCACTGGGGCTTGCGCAAGCTGGCTTATCCTATCCAGAAGAAAACTTCGGGATTTTATCATTTAATTGAATTCAAATCCGAGGGTAGCCTTATCGGAGATCTTGAAGTTGCCTTTAAACGTGATGAGCGGATCCTCCGTTTCCTCACCGTAGCGCTCGACAAGCATGCCGTTGCCTACAACGAGAAAAAGCGTTTAAACAAAGCAGCCGCAGTTGCTGAAACAAATCCGGAAGCCTGATCAGGTTAAATTTTAAATTCATTGAACAATGGCAAATCAACCCAATTCTGAAATAAAATATCTTACACCGATCGCGGTCGATGTTAAGAAAAAGAAATACTGCCGCTTCAAAAAGAGCGGGATCAAGTATATCGATTACAAGGATGCCGACTTCCTTATGAAATTCGTGAATGAGCAGGGTAAGATCCTTCCCCGCCGCATCACCGGTACATCAACCAAATACCAGCGCAAGGTCGCGCAGGCGGTTAAAAGGGCCCGTCATATTGCCCTGATGCCTTACGTGGCTGATCTTTTAAAGTAAAGGAGGGAACATACCATGGAAGTTATTCTCAAGAAAGACATCCCCAATCTGGGCTATGCAACTGATATCGTGAAGGTTCGCGATGGTTACGGACGCAATTACCTTATTCCGCAGGGCTTTGCAATGCTGGCTACCGAAGCCAACAAGAAAATGAATGCCGAAACCCTGAAGCAGAAAGCTTTTAAGGAAGAGAAAGTCCGTAAGGAAGCCGAAGCAATGGTTAAACTGCTCGAAAACGTAAAAGTTAAAATCGGTGCCAAGGTTGCTTCAACCGGTAAGATTTTTGGTTCCGTCAATGCACTGCAGATTGCGGAAGCGCTGAAAGAGCAGTTCAATTACGATATCGACCGCAAGAAGATCCACCTTGATGGAGATTCCGTTAAGGAAGTCGGTGAATACAAGGCCAAAGTTATGCTGCACAAAGGCGTGAGCGTAATGGTGAACTTTGAGGTATTCGCTGAATAGGCTATACCAGGATTTTTTGTAACTTTAATCCCGGCCAAAAAGCCGGGATTTTTTCATTAGGATGCTGAGTAAAAACCAATTAAAGCTGATCAATTCCCTGCGCCTGTCGAAAAACCGGCAGGAGGAGGGGCTTTTTATCGCCGAAGGGGTTAAGCTGGTGGATGAATTGTTATCCAGCGATTTTGCGGTTGAAAAGATTTTTGCCACTGCCGGCTGGATAAGCGGAAGTCATATCCCAAAACATCGTTACCTGGTTGATATTGTTGAAATAAGCCAGCAGGAACTCGAAAAAATAAGTGTACTGAATACCCCGAATCAGGTACTTGCCATTGCCCGGATTCCGGAAACCCACGCTGCTGGTGATCTTTCGGGTGAATGGGTGCTGGCGCTTGACCAGATCAGGGATCCCGGTAACCTGGGGACAATCATCCGCACAGCCGATTGGTTCGGGATTGACCGCATTGTTGCCGCATCGGGCAGCGTCGATATCTGGAATCCAAAGGTTGTTCAGGCAAGTATGGGTTCCGTTTTCCGGATGCCATTCCATTATGTTGATCTTCAGAAATTTTTGAATACCCATGCTTCGCAAGTGCCGGTTTACGGTACCCTGCTCGAAGGGGAAGATGTAACTACTGTCCGGTTCAAAACAGGTGGAATAGTAGTAATAGGTAACGAATCGCACGGAATTTCGGAAGAGATCATCCCCCTGATCACCGGACGGATTACCATTCCGGGGGCATTAAAAGGACCCAAAGGCCGCGCTGAATCGCTGAACGCCTCCATCGCTGCCGCGCTGATCTGTTATGAGATCAGGCGTCAACATCCTTTGGGATAGACAAAAATTACCGGCTGATAACAACATTAAGCGGAAGCTGCTGTTATATTGCCTGAGTGCTGATGCTGAATTCTCCGGGCTGTTAAGGCCTGGTCTTCAATGTAAAATGAATTTAATTTTTCTGATCAATGATACTGAAAGTCGTTCTGCTTGCCACTGCAATCATCGGATTATCCATTGCCGGTATAGCCATAAAAATGTTTGTGAAAAAGGGAGGGGAGTTTAAGAAATCCTGCTCAAGCGTTGACCCCAATACAGGTCAGCGGTTGGGATGCACCTGCGGGAACAGCGAAGGAAGCTCCTGCGAAAATAAAACTGCCTGATTTACTCGGCGTTATTATCTTCAAACAGTTTTTCGAGTCCCGGGCTGGTCCAGTGCTGGTTGGTGCCTTGCGCGTCGCTGAAGATGAAATGCGCTTCCAGGCCAGGATGCTTACTGAGAAAATCCCTTGACTTTTCAACACCCATCACCATAAATGCCGTTGCGAAGGCATCGGCGGAGATGCAGTCATCCGCAAGTACCGAAACACTCAGCAGTGAATGCGTAACGGGATAGCCCGTTTTCGGGTCGATGGTATGAGAGTATTTCACGCCATCTTTCACGAAATATCTCCGGTAGTTTCCTGAGGAAGCCAGCGCTTTATCTTTCAGTTTTACCACCACGTCAACGGTGCGGGTTTCATCGCCTTCGCCGGCGGGTTTCTCGATGCCGACCCGCCATAATTTACCGCCTGGCTTCGCTCCCCTGGCAAGCACCTCGCCGCCCACATCGATCAGATAGTTTTTTATACCTTCTGTTTCAAGCATTTTTCCGATCAGGTCGGCTGAGTAGCCCTGCGCGATGGCATTATAATCGATCATAATGGCCGGGTCTGCCTTGATAAGCCGGCCGTTCTCCAAAGAGATATTTCTGTAGTTCACCAGGGGAAGAATACTGTCAACCTGTTCCTGGCTGAGTTTCATGGCATCGGTAAATCCAAAGCCCCAGGCATTGGTCAGCGGCATGGTGGTGATGTCGAATGCGCCATCTGTCATTTCAGAGACTTCCTGTGCCTTTTTGAATACATAAGTGAAGGCATCGTCGGCGACCGCTGTTGAATCATTATTGTTGAACCTTGAAATAACAGATTCTTTAAGATAAACCGAGGCTGACATGTCGAATGCCCTGAAAAAACTGTCGATGGCGGGCTGGAAGTTCCTTCCTTCCTCATCGTAATAGGTGATGGCATAATAGGTTCCCTGTGCCATCCCGTTAAGTTTAACTTCCTTGAGATTGTGCATTCTTCCGCATGAGGCCATTACAACTGACACTGCAATCAGGCTCAAAAATCCGGTTTTTGTCATCTGGTTTGTTTTGGTTGTGCGAAATTAGAAAAATTATGCCGGTTGTCACAAAAAAAGCCCTGAACCGGTTTCAGGGCTTTCGAAGAGGCAGGAGTCTGTTATCCTCCGAAATCGTCAAATGCAATGTTTTCCTTTGGCACGCCGAGGTTATCAAGCATTTTAAATACGGCTGAGTTCATCATGGGCGGGCCGCAGAGGTAGAATTCAATCTCCTCAGGTTCAGGATGTTTGCTGAGATAATTGTCGAGTACTACCTGATGGATAAATCCGGTATATCCGTTCCAGTTGTCTTCCGGCAAAGGTTCCGAAAGGGCGATGTTGAACTTGAAATTCGGAAAATCCTTTTCAATCGCCTTGAATTCATCATCATAGAAGACTTCGCGCAACGAGCGTGCTCCATACCAATAGGTCACTTTCCTGTTTGTTTTTTCGGTGTGGAACATATGGAAAATCTGGCTTCTGAGCGGGGCCATACCAGCACCTCCGCCGATGTAGAGCATTTCTTTGTCGCTGTGCTTGATATGAAATTCACCGTAAGGGCCGGAAACCATTACCTTGTCGCCCGGTTTGCGGGAGAATATGTAGGATGAACAGATTCCGGGATTCACGTTCATAAACTGATTTTTGGCCCTGTCCCAGGGTGGGGTGGCAATACGGATGTTAAGCATCACAATGTTCCCCTCGGCCGGGTGATTGGCCATGGAGTATGCCCTGAAAATCGGTTCGGGATTTTTCATTTTGAGATCCCATATCTTCAGTTTATCCCAGTCTTCGCGGAATTTATCCTCAACGATGATATCCTTGAAATCGACCTCACACTTGGGTACATCAATCTGGATGTAACCTCCTGATTGAAAATCGAGGGTTTCGCCTTCAGGCAGCCTGACAACGAATTCTTTGATGAAAGTAGCAACATTGCGGTTGCTGACCACTTCGCATTCCCATTTCTTAATTCCGAAGATTTCTTTGGGGATACCGATTTTCAGGTCGCCGCGCACCTTCACCTGACAGCCGAGCCGCCAGTTGTTCTGCTGCTCTTTGCGGGTAAAGTAGCCCTTTTCGGTTGGCAGAATGTCGCCGGCGCCTTCAAAAACCTGGCATTTACACATGGCGCAGGTTCCGCCGCCTCCGCATGCTGAAGGCAGGAAGATTTTCTGTGCCGAGAGGGTGCTCAGCAATGATGAACCCGGATCTGCTTCGATCTCGGTTTCATCGTTGATGGTAATTTTTACTTTTCCCGGAGGTGTGAGTTTTGCACGCACATAAAGCAGCACACCGACCAGAAGCAGGATTATGGTGAGGAAAACCACAATGCTTATCAATACAATAATTCCGGTTCCCATGGCAGTATTTTTCTCTGTTAATTAAATTAATTCCTGTTATCCTAGAGTTTGATGCCCATGAAACTCATAAAGGCAATACCCATCAGGCCTGTGATGATAAAGGTAATACCCAGGCCCCTCAGCGGTTTGGGTACATTAGAATACCGGATTTTCTCCCTGATTGCGGCAATGGCCACAATGGCAAGAAACCAGCCTATTCCGCTCCCCAGACCGAATGCCGTGGCTTCGGCTATGGATTCGTAATCCCGCTCCTGCATAAAGAGCGAGCCTCCGAGTATGGCACAGTTTACAGCGATTAGCGGAAGGAAGATACCGAGTGAAGCATAAAGGGTAGGGGAGAACTTCTCGATTACCATCTCAACCAATTGCACCATAGAGGCGATTACCGCGATGAACATGATGAAGCTGAGAAAGCTCAGGTCAATATTGGCAAACTCTCCGCCCAGCCATGAAAGGGCCCCCTTGCGGAGAAGATAGTTGTTGATCAGGTAATCGACCGGTACGGTGATGCCCAGCACAAATATTACCGCAATCCCCAGTCCGACAGAAGTTTTTACCGTTTTTGATACAGCCAGGTATGAACACATCCCCAGGAAGTATGCAAAAATCATGTTGTCAATAAAAATTGACTTTACAAATATATTTATCAGATTTTCCATAATCAGTCTGTGTATTGGGTGATTGACTAATTTTCTTCCTGAAGGTCAGGGTTCTTTGCACGCTGCACCCAGATAATGATACCTACCACAATAAGAGCCATAGGAGGTAAAATCATCAGGCCATTGTTGACATATCCGAGTTCATAGAATGCTTTTGGCATTACATGATAGCCCCACACGGTTCCTGAGCCCAGCAATTCGCGGAAGAAAGCCACGATAATGAGAATAATTCCGTATCCCAGGCCATTCCCGACGCCATCCACGAAGGAAGGCCACGGTTTGTTGGCCATGGCGAAAGCTTCAAGGCGACCCATAATGATGCAGTTTGTGATGATGAGCCCTACGAACACGGAAAGCTGTTTACTTACATCATAAACATAAGCCTTAAGTATCTGGTCGACCAGAATTACCAGCGCCGCGATAACAGTCAGCTGAACAATAATCCTGATCCGTGGTGGGATGGTGTTGCGCAGCAATGAAATTGACAGGTTTGAGATGGCTGTGACCGCAATAACCGAAAGTGCCATCACAAATGCAGGTTCAAGCTTAACGGTAACAGCAAGCGCTGAACATATACCAAGTACCTGAACGGTGATGGGGTTATCTTTGTTGAGCGGGCCCAGCAGCAACTTCTTGATTTTAGCTGAGAACATGGGTTCTCTCTCAGTTTTTGCAGTACTCATAAGGCTTTCTGATTTTTAAAATAGGGTACATAATTTTCCAGGCAATTTCTGAGCATATCAGATACACCATTGCTGGTGATGGTTCCGCCGGAGATTGCATCTACACCATGGGCAGGGTCGATGCTGGAATTTGCGACACCCCCCTTCACCACCTGAATAGAAGCGAAGTTGCCATTGGCATCAAAAAGGGTTTTTGCCGGGAATTGGGCAGTAAAGATCTCTGTGGCGATTTCGGCTCCCAGACCGGGCGTTTCGCCTTTATGCCCGAAAGTGACACCTTCAACCGTATTAAAGTCCCCTTTTAATGCAATGTTCCCCCAGATGGGGCCCCAGAGCCCTACGCCATACAACGGTATGATGTAAATGTCCTCATTGTCCTTACGGCAGACAAATAATGGGAAAACCGGTTCCTGGGCCTGTTTGCCCTGGGCAAGCTGCTGTTTGGCCTTAAGTTCGGATTTTACATCTACAAAAAAAGCCCTGCGGTCGCCTTTTTCAAACTTTCCGCCGGCATAAACGCCTACCTCTTCTCCGGCAGCATTGATGACAATCTCTTTGATAATGTGCTTGTCATAAAGTTGTTCGGCATCCGAAGTGGTTGACTCTATGTGGGCTGAGCGCAGAATATCCTGTATCTTCTCGATCTTGACATTCCTTTCCTGCGCCGGTTGCAGCAGGATAGCGGCAGCCGAAAGCAAAGCTGCTACCAGGATGACCATGATAGAAGCGTATCTGAATATATAACCGTTACTGTACATGATTACGATGTGTTTTAAATTTGGGTTGATTTCAGGCTTTTGCAGGTTTCATGCGTTTCAGCCTGCGCTTGATGTTCGCTTCAACAACATAATGGTCAATCAGCGGTGCAAATACATTCATGAGAAGTATGGCCAGCATCATGCCTTCGGGATATGCCGGATTGAGCACGCGAATAAGCACGGCCATCACACCGATCAGAAAACCGTATATGATTTTACCCTTGTTGGTCTGTGACGCGGTGACCGGGTCGGTGGCCATAAACACCATGCCAAAAGCAAAACCACCCATTACCAGATGATAGTAAAAGGGAACATCCATATAGGCATTCACCGAAGCAAGGTTAAGCAGGCCGCCCATAAAGATACCTCCCAACGCGACGGAAACCATGATTCTCAGACTTCCTACGCCGGTAAATGCCAGTATAACGGCACCAATCAGAATGGCAAGCGTTGAAGTCTCTCCGATGGAGCCCGGAATGGTCCCTATAAACATTTCCATAAAGCTGTGGGTGAAATTCACCGTTTCAGCGCCGATTCCCGCGGCCGCTTCGGCCAGGGGTGTAGCGCCTGAAAATGCATCAGCCTTTTCGGCAATCCACACTTTATCGCCCGATATCTGGGCGGGGTAAGCAAAAAACAGGAATGCACGCGCGGTTAGGGCAGGGTTGAGAATATTCATTCCGGTGCCGCCGAAAACTTCTTTTCCGATGATCACGGCGAAGGCTGTAGCGACAGAAACCATCCACAGGGGGATGTCCGGTGGAACTACCAGCGGAATCAGCATCCCTGAAACCAGGAATCCTTCATTCACCTCGTGGTGCCTGATCTGCGCGAAAGCAAATTCAATGGCAAGCCCGGTAACATATGAAACAACGATGATGGGCAATACTTTCCAGAGACCGTAGAGAACTTTATCCCAGAATGCAACAGTTTCGCCATGTGAAAGAAAATGCTGATGTCCAACATTCCAGATGCCGAAGAGCAGGGCCGGAATCATAGCGATGACCACAAGGCTCATCGTGCGCTTCATATCTATGCTGTCGCGGATATGACTGCCATGTGAAGTTGTTTTGTCGGGGACAAAAAGGAAAGTTTCGAACGCATCGAATGTTGAGTGAAGCTTCTCGAACTTTCCGCCCTTCTGAAACTGGGGCTTGATTTTGTCCAGTTGTTTTCTGAGCGCTTTCATTCAGTAACGTATTGATTTTTAATTTTCTGTTTGTTTCGTGTCATTGAATCCCCTGCTTAGCTCATCTCCTTGCGCATAATTTCAAGGCCTTTTCTGATGATGGTTTGTATCTCGGTTTTTGAAGTGTCCATAAATTCGCACAAAGCAAAGTCTTCGGGTTCAACTTCATAAATCCCAAGGTTTTCCATCAGGTCAATGTCTTCGGTAAGAATGGCTTTGATCAGCTGCAGCGGATAAATATCCATCGGCAGTACCTTTTCAAACTGACCTGTCATCACATAGGCCCGTTCACCTCCATGCAGGTTGGTGTCCAGTCTGTATTCCTTTGAGGGATTTATCCAGGAGAAAAATGCCCTGGAGGTACTGAATTTTCCGAAACCGGGTAAAGCCCAGCCCAGGAATTCATGATAATTGCCTTCAGGAATAACCGTTACCATGGAATCATAGAATCCCAGAAAATTATCGGGCCTGATTTGTTTCCCGGTGAGTACATTTCCTGATATATATCTCACGTTTTCATCGTTCACATTGCCTTTTACCATCGTGCTGATGGAAGCGCCCCGCCTGGTTTTATAGTACTGCGGGCGGGTAACTTCTGACCCTGCGAGTGCAGCTGTTACTGAGGAATCATATATGCCTTCCATAAAAAGGCGTCCGATGGTAATGACATCCTGCACGCCGGCGAACCAGACAACGTCGCCTTTGTTAATCGGATCGATGTGATGAATCTGGACCCCCACATTGCCTGCAGGGTGAGGCCCTGAAAATGTATTGATGGTCACATTACGCGCACCGAGGAATTCTTTTGCTGCAGTTTGTTTGCTTACATTCAGATGAACCTTGCCATCGCTCAGCCTGGATAGTACGTCGAGCCCCGTCTGAAAGTACGTTCCCTGCCCGCTTACAATAAAATCGTAATCAGGTGCCAGCGGAGCGGTGTCGAACGCGGAGATGTGCACCGCTTTGGGGGTTTGTTCCGGGTTGGCAATCACGGCATACGGTCGTTGCCGGATCACAGTCCAGACACCGCTTTGAAGCAGTTTCTCAGCAATCTCCTGTCTGGTCATGGAAGCGGGATCGGCCTTCCCGAAATCTATGGCTTCGTATTTCCCGTCTGATTCAATCCGGACTTCAAGCAACAAACGCTTGTCACCACGCTTAATCTCAGTGATTGTCCCGCTGACAGGTGAAGTAAAAATAATATTCTCCCGGTACTTGTCGATAAACAGCGGGGAGCCTGCCTTCACTCCGTCACCTTCCTTTACCTGCAGACGCGGGAAAACACCGGTAAAATCAGTTGGCTTGATGGCGAACTGCTGTGAAGATAATCCTGAAATCTTTTTTTCGGCTGAACCTTTTAGCCTGATGTTAAGCCCTTTGGTAAGTTTAATGGTCTTCGGCATAATGTTGGAAATTTCAGACTGTCGCATTAAAAGCGGCAAAGGTATTGATTAAGTTAAATATTTACTTTTGTAAATGAGACTTTTTTTTACATTGCCCATTTTCTTAGCAAATCTACAGAATAATTCAGCTTTAATCAAAAATTAACCCGGCTTGTTTACGTTATTCCGGTACGAAAACCGTTTTGAATTATCCTGAGGGATTAATCTATTGTTAATTTTGTAACAAATCAATTCTCAAACAACTTATGAATAGCATTGTTCAACCGGCACTGGTTAAATTCATTGTTTTTCTGTGTTTCATTTACATACCGGCTGTTACACATGCGCAGGCCGGCGAAGAGCAACCGGGGAAAAGCGGCAAAAGGACAAAGGAACGGGAAGTCAGACAAGCGAAAGACAACAACAGCTACTTCGATTCCGGATTTATGCGGTATGAGGATTTTATCTATCGGGAATCGCTCAGAACGGTGCTTTTTCACCGGGAAGGCTGGGAGCTGACACCCCCGATGATTCTTTTCAATTCCGACGAAAAGCTGATGCTTTCTTTTGATGATCTGGATGCCGATTATAAAGTATGGCAATATACGGTAATCCATTGCGATGCGGTCTGGAAGCCGACAGACTTATGGCCGAATGAGTATATCGGAGGGTTTACGGATGATTATATCCGGGATTATAAATATTCATACAACACGCTGCAGGCGTTTACCCATTACAACCTGGTAATCCCTAACGACAACTTCAGATTTACTTTGCCCGGAAACTATATTCTGAAGGTGTATCCCGAGGGAATGCCTGATCAGCCGGCCATTACCCGGCGGTTTATGGTGGTTGATCCGAAGGTGACCGTGAAAGCGCGGGTAAAGCGATCCAGTGTGATTGACCAGTATTTTACGCATCAGGAAGTGCCGTTTTCGATCCTTAATTCGGCCTATCCGATTGCAGAGCCGTATCGTGACCTGAAGGTTGTATTACTGCAGAACAACCGGTGGGACAATGCCATCTGGGATCTTGCCCCGATGATGCTTCGCGCCGATGAGTTGGATTACCACTATACCGATGGCAGAAATTCCTTTGAAGCCGGGAATGAATTCCGCTATTTTGATATTAAAAGTCTTCGTTATACTTCTGAAAGAGTAAATCAGGTTGAAAACCGGAATGATGGCTATCATGTTACCCTTTTACCTGATGCTGCGCGTACTTTCAAGCCTTATGTTACATATTCCGACATCAATGGTCAGCGCCTGATTAAGACGGAAGACGCCCGTGATAATGATCTGGAAGCAGAATATGTCTGGGTGCATTTTTTTCTACCGTGGGAGGCTCCGATGACAGACGGTGCGCCGTATATCATGGGCGCCCTTACCGACTGGCAGTTCAGTGCAGCCGGCAATACTCCTGAGCAGGGTAAAGCACCGGGAAGAATGAATTATAATTTCGCCCGTCAGGGTTACGAAGCAAAACTTTTCCTGAAACAGGGGTATTATAATTATTTGTATGCTTTTCTTCCGAACGGGGAGTCGGGGGCGGAACTCTCCAGACTGGAAGGCAGCCGGTATGAAACCCGCAACAGCTATACGATTCTGGTTTATTACCGGGAGCAGGGGTCGCGTTTCGACAGGCTGATCGCTGCGGAAGTTGTGGAAAATTAAGGGGGGGGATACCCGGATTAGACGGACTTTTTCAGGGTTTGATATAATAATTCCTTTTTCCGCTGCCCGCTGTACGATCTATTATTTTTTCACGTAAGTTTGACATCCCAAAAAACAAGTGAGCTATCAGGATGGAGAATTTTATAGTTTCAGCCCGTAAATACCGGCCGGCATCATTTGCCACGGTGATAGGCCAGGCTTCTATTACAAATACACTCAAGAATGCAATCCGTAACCAGCAGATCGCGCAGGCATTCCTTTTTACAGGACCGAGAGGGGTAGGGAAAACCACCTGTGCCCGTATACTGGCCAAGACGATTAACTGCCGTTCACTGACCCCTGATGGAGAAGCCTGTAATGAATGCGAATCATGTCTTTCGTTTAATAAGTCGTCTTCCTTTAATATCTATGAACTGGATGCCGCATCCAACAATTCGGTGGATGATATCCGGAACCTTGTGGATCAGGTACGTATACCCCCGCAATCCGGAAAATACAAGGTATATATTATTGATGAGGTTCACATGCTTTCAGCGGCAGCTTTCAACGCTTTTCTGAAAACCCTTGAAGAGCCGCCTGCATATGCCAAGTTTATTCTGGCCACCACGGAAAAACACAAGATACTGCCGACCATACTTTCGCGCTGCCAGATTTTTGATTTTCGCCGGATAGGGGTGGAGGATATCGCCCATCATCTTGCATGGGTAGCTGAAAACGAGCATGTTAACGCTGATCCTGATGCGTTGCACATCATTGCTCAGAAGGCCGACGGCGGCTTACGTGACGCGCTTTCCATGTTTGACCAGCTGGTCAGTTTCGCCGGCGACAGGCTTACCTATAAACAGGTGATTGATAACCTGAATGTGCTTGATTATGATTATTATTTCAGGATTACAGACTTTATTCTTGAAGGAAATATAAGCCGGACATTGCTTACCGTGAATGAAATCATCGATAATGGTTTCGACGGGCAGCATTTTATCACCGGACTTGGAAATCATCTGAGGAACCTGCTGGTTTGCCGCGATGAAGAAACCGTGGGCCTGCTTGAGACCAGCGCAAATATCCGTAATCTTTACCTTAATCAGTCAACCGCCTGTCGACCTGATTTCCTGCTTAAAGCCCTTGATCTGAGCAATAATTGCGACCTCAGTTATAAAACCAGCAACAATAAGCGCCTGCATCTCGAAATTGCCTTGTTGCAACTCTGCAACCTGGCTTCACCTGTTCAGCCTCCGGCAGGACCCCGGGGAGCTGCGGCTATGGCTGTACCCAAAGAGCCGGCCCCGGCTTCAAAACCTGTTGATTCAAGACCAAAGCCACAGGAACAACCGCCGCTTAAGACATTGCAGGAACCGGAATCAGGCATTCCGGCTGCAAATGTGAATAAAGCTGCCGAACCGCTCACTTCATATCCTGTAAAAACCACCGCACCTGAGGGTAAAGAGTCTCCTGCCGCTGTCAGAACCTATACCGGAGTTAACATCGGGAATCTGATGAAACCCGGCTCAGGCGCCGCTGATCCGGCTGAAGAGAACACATCGGCCCAGGAGCCGGAAGTACTCCCGCCGGACAGGGAAAATTTTACCCAAAGCGATCTTGAACTCGTTTGGAAACCCATGGCTGAATCCGTGGCAAAGGACTCGCCAAACCTTTTTAATACCCTTACCTGCCGCATTCCTGTGCTTACAGATGGATTTAAGGTCATCGTTACCGTAGATAATAAAATCCAGGACAGTGAAATTTTCGGGAAAAGAACCGAAATATTGGGCTATCTGCGTAAAGAGCTCAGAAACTGGGGTATACAACTGGAGACTCATGTTACTGACCGGCCGGTTGAATCGCGCAAGCCATATACAGATCAGGAAAAATTCAATGCAATGGCTGAACGAAACCCGGCCATAAAAACGTTGAAGGATCAGTTGAACCTTGATATAGAAATGTAAGCTGACAGATGACGAGGTAATGCCCCGTCATTGAGCATTATGCCGTGATTTTGCAATACATTCTGACTGGTGTCGCACCGGCGGAATGTGTTGCTATACTCAGGTGCGACGCGGCATTTTTATATATGCTATTGAATCTGTGAGATTTGTGTTTTCCAGGGTAAGTCTAAATTTATCTTTATTATGAAGTTTATCATCAGTGGTTATTTTGATGCGGGTTTTTCAATCGGAATTGATGATTATCCTTTTGTTAATCCGGAAGTGATCGCCATGCTGAATCAGCAATATGATTTCAGTGTCAAATACAACAAACCTGCTGATCAGTATGCTTTTGCAGATGAGTTAAATAAGGCAGAATACACTTGTGATGATGCCGAAGGACATATTGGCCTGAGTGTCCCGATAGGGGCGGGGCTTGAAATCGACCTGCAGGGAAGCGCCATGCTGAAGCAATTGCATGCGGAAGCGATGCAGGCAGTGGCTGATCCCCGGTTTATGGGTTCCTATTACAGCAACCCGCCTGCAGGTATTGCTGATATCATCAGTGATTTTCAGGCTGAAGCCGGTTTCCGGAAAGCAGTTGTTCATCTCTATGGGCTGGGTATTGGTTATCTTTATATTGAATCGGATGAACTGAGTGAGCACCTCGCGGATTACGCATTGTGGATTTACCGCTGTTACGAATATGCCACGTATGGCACATACAGCAGCGGTGACTTCAGAAACGGTTTCAGGAAGTCGGTTTCAAGTATTTTCCGGTCATTTGGTAAGCGCGATGGTATTGAGCAGATTACACGCCGGAGGATACCCTGTGATTTCTTCCCCGGCTATCAGGTGGTGCTGATGTGCACCAAACAGGGAGATGTGGCCTGCGCAGAAAAAATACTTTATGGTTATGACGAGCTTACCCCTATCCGCCTGGATGATGGGAATATTCAGCTGGGGTGGGCTGCGGCCATCGTGGAACCTGTTAATGAGGACTATGTTACCCGAATCCAGTTCCTGCTGAAAATGACTCAGGTGTATTATGGCATTTGCGATGGATTCGAACGCCTGTTCTCTCATCACATTTCTCAATCCGTAAGGGAAAACCTGAGCGGGGACGCATCATTGTATGATGCCGTTTCGCTGAACAGGCTTCGCACCATCGCCCATACAGTGGCAGAGTATACCCGTTTCGGCGCGCTCACGCAGAATATCTCTGATCTGAAGTTGCTGAATGCCTTCGATCAATTGGGCGGCCTCTCTGCAAAAATTGAACATATGGCTTCCGCCTGCGAGATTTTTACCAACATTCAGAATGAGGTGATTGAACAAAAACAGGCCAGCCGCGACAAGCGTCTGAATGTATATGCAATGGCACTGACCGCTTTAACCATCGTAAGTGTGCTGGCGGATATGATGAGCATCAATGAAGCGATTCAGGGAGATAAGTGGACGCTGCTGATAAAACTTGCCGCAATCCTCGGTCTTCTGGTTCTGGTAATTTACATGACTTTTGAAGGACGGTTCAGAAAACTGAAACTGCATAGGCGCTGAGACTTGTTTTCCCTTTTGATTTATTTGATATTCAGTGATTCAGCCGACTTTCATTTGAAGGGCTTCTGAGAATCTTTTCACTTTCCGGACCGGAATCTCCCCAATGAAAGGACAGGATTACCGGGAAGCGTAGTGCTTTGTCAGAATAATGGTAAGCGGAACAGGATATTTGAGAAAAGAATCATAAGCACGAGGGCAAGCGGATATACGGCGGCATAGGCCACCTGCGCGATACCGCTGTCGGACTGTGTGTTGATGGCGGCAAGACCGGGGGTGCTGGTCATGCCCCCCGTGATGACGCCCATCAGGGTGAGGAAATTCATTTTCAGGATGTACCTTCCAATCAAAAGTGCCAGGATCAGCGGGATAATGGTAATGGCAGCCCCGGCTGCAATAAGTCCCGCTCCGTAACTTTCAAAAGTCTCCCCGATATGGCCACCTGCCTCACAGCCGACCGTGGCAAGAAACATCAGTAACCCGAGTTCCCTGAAAAGCTGGTTGGCATTACTCGACATAGACCAGATTATGGGCCCTGTTTTGCCTATCCCGCTCAGAATCAGTGCGGCAGACAAAACACCTCCGGTGATGCCAAGGCTGAAATCGAACAGCCCGAAAACAGGAATTTTAATCATTCCGATCAGAATGCCGATGACAATGCCAAGGGTAATGGGAAGAAAGTCTGTTTCCGAAAGCCGTTTGTCGTCATTGCCAAGCAGTTTTACTACCTGTCGCATACTGTCGCGGCTTGCCGCAACCATCAGCCGGTCGCCGAACCGAAGCATGGTATAATGCATTGGCCGCAGTTCAACACCGCTTCTGCGGATTCTTACCACCGTGGCATCGTAGTTCGCGCCCAGGTTGAGTTTCTGAAGGGGCTTATTCACGACCTGTTTACTGGTCACCAGGATCCACTGTACATCGTGGCCTTTGTCCAGTGGAATTTCTTCATCGGTCTGCGGTCCGACCAGTAATTTTACTTTCTCCAGGTCTTCAGTGGTTCCGAGCGCCCTGATTACGTCACCTTTTTTAAGAATGGTATCTTTGGAGGGTGTGGTAGTGTGATCTTCGTGTTTTACGCGGGAAATAACACAGCCGGTTACGGTCCTGAACTTAAGTTCAATCAGTGATTTCCCGTCAATGTTCGGGTTTTCTACCCTGAAGTTTCCGGGAATAAATTCAGGATAACTCTGCTTCAGACTCTGGTTAAACGCTTCTTCCGCTTCTTTAAAATTGATCTTCAGAATTCTCGGGATCAGACTGACAAATAGTACAACACCTATAACCCCGAATGGATAGGCAATGCCATAGCCTATAGAGGCAAGGGGAGATTTGCTCACCTCCACGGCAGCGGCCAGGCCGGGTGTGCTGGTCATGGCGCCGTTAAAAAGGCCGATGGCGAGCGCTTTATCGATGCCGAGAATGCTGCTGAGCAACCAGGTGATGAGGGCTCCGCTGGCAATGATAATGCCGGCGATGATGAAAAGTTGTTTCCCGTACTGCCTGAAACTCCGGAAAAATCCCGGCCCCGATTGAATGCCGATGGTAAATATGAAAAGCAACAAACCGATATGCTGATATTCGGAAGGCAGCCTGAAGCCGAAATGTCCGAGCAGCATGGCAATAAAAATAACTGCCGAGATATCAAGCGAAAAGCCCCTGATTCTGGCCCTTCCGGCTATCAGGCCCAGACTGATTATTAGAAAAAGCGCGAGATAGCTGACGGATATTAGGGTGTCCATAAGATTGCAAAATCTTTGCAAAGTTAAGGAAGTCGGGTGAATTTGGATTTTGCCGCATAAAGAAAACCGGCAAATCAACTTTTTACAGATTGTTTTCCATAAAAAGATAGATTGCCGGACACTGTCGTCTGGTTAAAGCATGAGATTACCTTCGGTGAGCTTTCCGCCCCCCGGCGGATCGGTTCTTCGCCAACGCTCAGAATGGCTTTGACTTACATAAGTTTGAGGGGGTAGGGGGCCTGGTGGCGGTATTGCCGCCACCAGGCCCCCTTTGATTATCGTTAATGTATTGTCATTCTGAACGTAACGCAGTGAAGTGAAGAACCGATACCGATAGTATCGGGAGAGCTCACCGAAGGTAATCTCATAACTCCTTCCAAAGGTTTACCGGGCAACAGTGAATACCGGGGTAAGCAGTAAGCCGAATCAGTTCAGAATGTTGAATGCCTTACGGGTCAGGCTTTGATTGTTGTGATTCAGTGCTATCAGTTGTGGAATTCAAGCTTGTTATTATCATAATCCAGCGTGATGTTTGCATCTTTACTGACTTCTCCGCTGAGGATTTTTTTGGATAAGGCATTCATCACTTCCCGCTGAATAACTCTTTTTACCGGTCTTGCGCCATACTGAGGGTCAAATCCCATAATTGCAATATGTTGTACGGCTTTGTCCGTAAATGTAAGGTTGATGTCGTTTTTCTTCAGCACCTTAACCAGGTTGGTCAGCATCAATCTTACAACGCCCGATATTTCTGCCGCCGACAAAGGCCTGAACATAATCAATTCATCTATCCGGTTAAGGAATTCGGGGCGTATGGTTTTGCGAAGCAATTCCATAACCTCCTCCTTTGTCTGCTCAAATACCTTGTCCCGGTTTTCTTCGTTCATTTCTTCAGAGCGCTCACTGATTATATGCGATCCAAGGTTGGAAGTCATAATGATGATCGTATTCCTGAAGTCGGCGGTCCTGCCCTTGTTGTCAGTAAGCCGGCCATCGTCGAGCACCTGAAGCAGGATATTAAACACGTCCGGATGGGCTTTTTCGATTTCATCCAGCAAAACGACGGAATAGGGCTTACGCCTGACTTTTTCGGTAAGTTGTCCGCCTTCATCATAACCAATATATCCCGGAGGTGCGCCGATCAGCCTTGAAACGGTATGCCGTTCCTGATATTCAGACATATCGATGCGAACCATGGCATTCTCGTCGTTAAAGAGAAATTCGGCCAGTGCGCGTGCAAGTTCTGTTTTGCCGACGCCTGTGGTGCCGAGGAAGATGAACGAACCAACAGGCCTGCGGCTGTCCTGCAGCCCTGCGCGGCTGCGGCGAATGGCATCGGAAATGGCTTCAATGGCCTCGTCCTGACCGATTACCCTTTTGTGTAATTCGTTTTCAAGGTGGAGAAGTTTTTCCCTTTCGCTCTGCAACATGCGGTTTACCGGAATGCCGGTCCAGCGAGAAACGATTTCGGCGATTTCTTCTGACCCGACCTCTTCTTTTATCAGCGCTGAGCCCGACTGCATTTCAGCCAGTTGGCCTTTAAGCGCTTCCAGTTTTTGTTCCGCTGCCTTGATCAGTCCGTAGCGGATTTCGGCAACCCGTCCGTAATCTCCGTCACGTTCAGCCTTTTCGGCTTCGAAACGGTACTGTTCTATTTCCTTTTTTTTAAGTTGAATGCCATCCACCACTTCTTTTTCGGATTTCCAGCGGCCGGCGATCGCATTGCGCGTTTCATTCAGGTTGGCAAGCTCTTCGGAAATTATTCTGAGTCTCTGTTCATCGCCTTCACGTTTGATGGCTTCCCGTTCGATTTCCAGTTGTTTGATATGCCGCTCTGCCGCGTCGAGTTCTTCAGGCACTGAGTTAATCTGCAGCCGGAGTCTTGCGGCAGCTTCGTCGATGAGGTCGATTGCTTTGTCGGGCAGGAAACGGTCGCTGATGTATCGTTGCGAGAGCTCTACCGCGCTGATGATGGCTTCGTCCTTGATCCGGACCTGATGATGGGTTTCATAGCGTTCTTTCAGTCCTCTGAGGATGGAAATGGCGCTCATCGTGTCTGGCTCGTCTATCAGTACAATCTGAAAACGGCGTTCCAGGGCTTTGTCCTTTTCGAAATATTTCTGGTATTCATTGAGTGTTGTTGCGCCGATGGCGCGAAGTTCGCCGCGGGCCAGGGCCGGTTTCAGAATATTGGCTGCATCCATGGCCCCTTCGCCGCCTCCGGCACCGACAAGGGTGTGAATCTCATCGATAAACAGCACCACTTCTCCGTCTGATTCAATAACTTCCCTGACGACACTTTTGAGCCTTTCTTCAAATTCGCCTTTGTATTTTGCCCCGGCAATCAGCGCCCCCATGTCGAGTGAGAAAATTTGCTTCGATTTAAGATTTTCAGGTACGTCGCCGTTGATGATCCGGTGCGCCAATCCTTCGGCGATGGCGGTCTTGCCAACTCCGGGCTCACCGATCAGAATGGGATTGTTTTTGGTACGGCGGGTCAGAATCTGCAGTACCCTTCTGATCTCTTCATCGCGGCCGATCACCGGGTCGAGTTTCCCGCTCCGGGCCAGCTCATTCAGATTCCGTGCATAGCGGTTAAGCGCGTTGAAGGAGTCTTCGGCCGAGGCTGAATTTGCCCCTGAACCTTTACGCAACTCCCTGATGGCAGCTTTAAGTTCCTTTTCGCTGATCCCCGCCTGTTTCAGCATGTCCGAAACCTGGTCTCCGGCTGAGAAAAGTCCCAGCAGCAGGTGTTCCAATGATACATATTCATCGCCCATCTCACGGGCTGCCGCAGTTGCTTTCTGCAGCGCTTTTGAGGTGGAGTTGCCAAGGTATTGATCTCCGCCGCTCACCTTCGGCATCCCCTGAATCATGGCGTCAAGGGCTTTGCTGAGCATGGCGGTGTTTACACCCAGTTTGCCGAACAGGAAAGGAAGTACATTTTCATCAGAATTCATCAGGCCTTTGAGCAGGTGCGCTGTTTCTACCGACTGATGATTCCGGGCGGCGGCCAGCTCCTGAGCCGATTGCAGGGCCTGCTGCGATTTTATCGTGAAGTTGTTCAGGTTCATTGCTAATCTCCTTTAATGCTTTTACAAGTGTTTGAAGAACAGCAAATGCCTTGCCACCCGCAGAAATGGTTACATATCTGACAAAATGGCATATCTCTATATTCCCAATAAGTCAAATTGGCGTAATTCTTTTTTTGTTCCGGTAAACAAAACCCGCGAAAGCCTGTTACCTTTGTGCTTTCACATGAAAACAGATTAAAATCAGTATATGGCAGCAAACAGATTAATGGATCCCATCGGAAGGCTGATGGGTTTAAGGTACAAATCGCACCCGTGGCATGGCGTGGATATTGGTCCGGATGCCCCTCAGGTACTTACCTGTTTTGTTGAAATGGTTACAACAGACACCGTTAAGTATGAGGTTGACAAAATTTCGGGATATCTGAAGATAGACCGGCCTCAGAAATATTCAAACGTGCTGCCGGCGCTGTATGGTTTTATTCCACAAACACTGTGTGCAAAGAAGATTGCTGATTACGCAGCACAGAAATCGGGCAGAAAGGATATCATCGGTGACGGCGATCCACTGGATATCTGTATTCTTGCCGAAAAGAGCATATCTCACGGAGATATCCTTGTTCAGGCCATTCCCATCGGGGGATTCAGAATGCTTGACGGAAACCAGGCGGATGACAAAATCATTGCAGTGCTGAAAAATGATGCCGTATACGGGGAATATACCGATGTGGAACAGTTGCCCCCCCTGATTGTAACCCGTTTGAAGCACTATTTCCTGACCTATAAGGACCTCCCCGGCGAAGCGCGGGATTGTGAAATCACCCACACCTACAATGCTGCTGAAGCACACGAGGTGATTGAAGCTTCCATGGAGGATTACCGTCAGAAGTTTGAAAATCTGGATACACTGCTCTCGGAAGTTTAGCCGTTGAAAAGCATGTTTTTCCCGGCCCCGGTTATGCCTGGTTTTATAACTTTGCAGTCGAAAAGTATCCTGTAATGATCCCTAAATCAAGAAAGCACACACTTGTGCTTGGTGCGAGCCTGAATCCTGAACGGTTTTCCAATATCTGTATCAATGAACTTGTGGATAACGGATTCCCGGTTTCGGCCGTGGGACTCCGCAATGGTATAGTTGCAGGAATTGCCGTAATGACAGGTTTACCGCAATTAAGCAACATTCATACTGTAACACTTTACCTCGGGCCAAAGAATCAGCCTCAGTATTATGACTATCTGATGAATCTGAAACCCGCCCGGATTATTTTTAATCCCGGCACCTGGAATCCTGAGCTGGCAGAGCTCGCCGCGAATCGCGGAATCAATACCGAGCAAAAATGTACACTCATGATGATTTCAGGCGGGTATTATTAATAAATGGACCTGCTTATACACGAAATCCATAGTTTAAACGTTATCTGGCAGTCAAAGGATTTTTCAGTAATTTAGCCTGCTGATAAGCTGCAGCAGTTTCCAGGCTGCCTGTGGTGAATTTCTGAACTTAAACAGCTCAATGAAGAGACGCATCTTTTTCAGATCAGTATTCTATATGCTTGGCGTATTCCTCTTATTTCCGGGAATTTACGCGTCAGGACAGGTAAATGAAACCAGGGTAACGGGAGGGCTCTATTGCCCGCAGGCGCAATTTGTTACACCGGTTATGGTAACCGCCGTTGAAAATGTGGATTCAATCTCACTGACCCTGGCTTTTCCGCCGCAGACACTCACCTATTTAAGTTTCAGGCAGGTGAATCCTCTGCTGCAAACCGGATTTTTTGATGTGGCGGAAGATGGTTCGCGAATTACATTTACATGGAAATCCAAGGCTCCGGTGAGTATTACCGATGATAAACTGCTGGAACTGGTGTTTGAGACCGGAAACCAGCCCGGCACGCTTGAATGGGATGAAGCCGTTTGTTATTACAGGCAGTCAGATGGTAATGAATTGTTATCGGATTACATTGGGGCAGAAGTTGAATTATTCCCCTCCCTCTATGTTGAGATAGAAGAGATAGATGCTACCTGTTCCGGGAAATGCGATGCCAATATTGCGGCTTATGTAACCGGTGGGCTGAAGCCATATCAATACCTGTGGAATGGAGAACCGGCGCTTTTTGACAGCATTAAAACCGGTGCCTGCAGTGGAATCAATAACCTGAACATCACGGATGCCAATGGTTGTGTGCTGGATACCAATTTCAGCGTTTCTGAACTTCCATCCACAAAAGTGGAAGTTGATGTCAACCCTGATACGGTTTATATCCAGAATCCGGTTGTTACCTTCTCATTTACTGAAGATCAGAATGTTGTTGAATGGTTATGGGATTTTGGAGACGGAAGTGAAAAATCACGCGAGAGAAATCCCCTGCATGTCTATTCTACAGCCTCCGCGCCTGATCTGGAGTCATACCAGGTTCAGCTTATTGTAGTCAACAGTCAGGGTTGTGATACGCTGATCATTTTTGAACTTCCCGTTAGCGAAGCGGAAATTTTTATTCCGAATGTGTTCACACCGAACGGTGACAATATCAATGATGTTTTCAAAATTGCCAAGGCCAACGATGGCGGCAGCAGCAGTGGCAGTGAATACATCCCGCTCAATCTGGAATATATGCGTCTTGAACTTGTCGTGCTTGATAGATGGGGGCGTAAGGTATATGATAATGACAATTACAAAAACGACTGGGACGGAGGGAATCTTCCGGACGGCACATACTATTACAGGCTGAATACTTATGGTTACTTCCGGGATGAGACCTACAGAGGTGCAGTCACCATACTGCGCGGAAACCGCAATTAGCCTTAACTTGAGAAATCCATACGTTTCAGCTCGGTGTGTTCAATAGCTGACAATTCACTTTCCAGCCTTGTCCATTCATTTTCATCTCCGATCAGTTCAAGCAGAATCAATCCGCCTGATTCCGTATCATCGTCGGTTTCATTTAACCCCAGGCGGGTACGTATTGAACATCCGTAGGTTGTGAGAATTTTCTGCACCTTTTCAGCAACTTTGTGCTGATTGCTGACACTGATTCCAAGAATTCGCCTTTTCATGATTCTGCCTTATAATTCAAATGACATTTTTTGCATTTCTACTCCGCCGATTTCCGAAATTTCGGTCTCAAAAGCCTGCCATTCCTCTGGTTTTCCTGAAAGATGAAGAATAACAAATCCCATCCTGCTGCAGGTGTTTTCACTTAATTCATGAAAACCCAGTCTGGATTTGATCAGATGTGCATGCTTACTCAGTGTAAGCTGTAATTTCCCGGCTTCCTTGATGCGATCCCTGATGAGCAGACCGATAATTCTCGTCTCTTTCATATAAAATATTCCTGTAAAGTTTTAATATCAGAAGTAAATGTCCCTTTCGCCCCCCCTGACGCGTTCCAGTCTGTTCCTGAGTTCATTGATATTGACAGCATCGGGATACTGCTGGAGGTCGCTGAGGTTCTTGTCAATAACTTCCCAGCCTCTTTGCTTTGTATTCGCCGGGGCATAATCCTCGAGGTATTCGGCCAGGGTAAGCATGGCATTTGGTGAACAGAAACGCTTGATAAATCCCGGAACCGAGAATTCCATAAAGTGTTCTCCGGTTCTGCCGAGTCTGTAACAGGCTGTGCAAAAGGAGGGGAGGTAGTCATTTTCGAAGAGTTCCTCAATGATTTCATTCAGTGACCGGTTGTCATTAATCTGGAATTGTTCCCGGTTGAGGTCCTGGGCTTCATTGATGGAATTTGAGTAAGATCCGAGTTCAAGTTTTGTTCCCCCGTCAATCTGCGAAACGCCGAATTGAATCACTTCATGCCTGAGCCCGGGATTTTCGCGGGCGGTAAGGATCATTCCGGTATAAGGAACTGCAAGCCGTAAAATGGCCACCAATCTGGCAAAATCCTCATCGTTAACCGTATAATCGGTTCCAAGGTCCAGTTTTGAAGCATTCTGAATCCTTGGGAAGGAGATGGTATGAGGACCTACATGGTAGCAGGCTTCCAGGTGGTTTGTATGTCTCACCAGGCCCAGCACCTCGTAACGCCAGTCGTACAAACCGAATAGGGCGCCGATGCCAACGTCGTCAATTCCCGCTTCCTGAGCCCGGTCAAGCGCGGTCAACCTGTATTCAAAGTTCCTTTTTTTACCGCCCAGATGGTAGTTTTTGTAGGCTTCGGGGTGGTAAGTCTCCTGGAAAATCTGATAAGTGCCGATGCCGGCCTCTTTCACCTTCCTGAAATCTTCTATCTCCAGCGGAGCAGCATTGATATTGACCCTGCGGATTTCTCCCGGTCCTTTTTTCACTCCATAAACGGTCCTTACGGTATGGGCAATGTAATCAGCTGAATATTCAGGATGTTCACCGTAAACAAGTATCAGCCTTTTCTGGCCATTATCTTCCAACGCTTCAACCTCCTGAACCAATTCCTGATCAGATAAGGTTTTACGGATAGCCTCCTTGTTTGACGCCCTGAATCCGCAATATTTGCAATTGTTGGTGCATTTGTTGCCTACATAGAGCGGTGCAAACAGAACAATACGGTTTCCATAAACCCTCTTCTTGAGTTCCCGGGCACCTTCCTTGATTTCTTCAATCAACTCAGGGTCATTGGCATTGATCAAAACGGCAGTTTCCCGCAGCGTCAGTCTTTTCTTGTCAAGTGATTTGGCGATCACCTCCCGCACTGCCTGTTTATCCGATTTGGTTTCATTGAGGATTTCCCACAACTCATCTGCATCGATAAACGGTTTCATCCTTTGATCAGGAATGCGGCATTTTTCCGGTGTAAAAATCATTATATACTGGTGTTCAGTTGTTTAAAAAAAATGAATTCTATGGTACAAAGTTAATGTTTATTCACCGTAAAATCCATTCCGGAGTATTCTAAATTGCTTCCAGATTACGTTTTCAGGGCTTTTCGTTTAATGCTGTGCCGGTTTCACGCCATCGCGGATGCATCAGGATATAAAAAACCAAATATTTGTAAGAAAAGAAATATATGGCACGGG
>ERZ795053.1043-NODE-1043-length-35531-cov-9.646522_pt1 | contig 35531 bp, 35 predicted proteins | sample MGYA00375137_ERZ795053 | MGnify/ENA primary metagenome ERZ795053 (study PRJEB30182, sample SAMN05720284) | activated sludge metagenome | isolation source: Anaerobic digester | place: Hong Kong | collected 2014-12-17 ...
CGGATCGCCCTTTAGGGCGGTTTCCCTGTGCGTTTTGCCGCCCGGGAACCCGAAGGGCGAGAGGCAAAACGTGGTTAATCCCGTCAAAAAACTGGTTTTTTGACGACCAAAAGAACCGGGTTGCCCCGGTTCTTTTTTTGCGTTGTATCTTACTTGAACAGAATCGATACGGACTTGTAGAAGTCCAGATCGACTTCCTTGCGTTCGGAAACGGCCTTGTCCAGGTCGGCCTTGACGATGTTGGTGCCCTGCAGAGCGACCATGTTGCCGTACTCACCGGAAACGACCAGTTCGCCTGCCTTGAAGCCAAGGCGGGTACCGAGCACACGGTCGAAGCAGGAGGGGGAGCCGCCGCGCTGGATGTGCCCGAGCACGACCGAGCGGCATTCAAAATACTTGCGCTTTTCGTCCAGCGAAGCGTCTGCACGCATGGCTTTCTCAATGCGTGTTGCGAGCGTCTTGGCAATCTCTTTTTCGAGCAGCAACTTGTTGCCGAACGCGTCGAGACCGACGTCTTCGTCCGATTCGCCTTTGAGCTCAAAGCCTTCGGCGATCGCGATGATCGTGTGACGCTCGCCCTTGATATAACGCGAACGAATGACCTGCATGATCTCGTCGAATGTCTTGGGAAATTCGGGAATCAGGATCAGGTTTGCGTCCGCGGCAAGGCCCGCCTGAACGGCGATCCAGCCGGTGTGACGGCCCATGCACTCAACAACGATGCAGCGGGCATGGCTTGCGGCCGTCGTATGCAGACGGTCGATGCACTCCATAGCGATGTTGCTCGCGGTGTCGAAGCCGAACGTATAGTCCGTGCAGGAAAGGTCGTTGTCGATGGTTTTCGGAACGCCGATCATTTTCATGCCCATCTTGGAGAGCTTGTTGGCAACGCCCAGCGTATCGTCGCCGCCGATGGCGACCAGGCCTTCCAGACCGAGGCTTTCGAGCGTTTTGCGAACGCGTTCGGGACCGTTTTCTTCCTTCATGACGTTCGTGCGGGAGCTTTCAAGGATCGTGCCGCCCTTCGTCTGCAGCCCTGCAACGTCCTTGAGGGTCAGCCAGCGGCCTTCGCCGGTCAGCGCGCCGCGCCAGCCGGCTGAAAAGCCGTATACTTCGATGCCGTTTGCGGCACATTCCTCAACAACGCCGCGGATGACCGCGTTCAGACCCGGGCAGTCTCCGCCGCCCGTCAGAATACCAATTTTTCTCATGATGTCGTTACCTCCTAAATGATATCTTCAAGCACGCCGTCGATCAGCTTGCCGATCGCGTCAATGCTTTTAAGCTGGTTCTGCTCCATGCAGGGGACGATATAAATGCCGTCCATCCGCCCTGCGTATTCGATATATTTCATCCGCGCGCGTTCCTGGATGCCGGGGAGCGCTTCGTATACGTCCGGCTTGTCGCCGACGTATTCGCGGTAGCCCTTTTTCCCGACGTTGATGCAGGCGCGCTCCGGGTTCATGTCCAGCACGATGTGCGCGTCCGCACGCGGGATGCCGAAATGTCCGTATTCGAGCTCAAGCACGAAGTCCAGCAGATCGGGTTTGCCAAGATCGCGGTCCCGCACGGATTGATACACGGCGTTGCTCAGAAGATAGCGGTTAATGAGCAGCACGTCCGCGTCCGCATATTCAAAAGTGCGGAACGCTTCGAAGCGGTCGAGCGCGTACCAAAGCGCCATGGACCGGCCGTCAACGTCGCTGGCTTTCACGCCGCCGCTGCCGGAAAGATAGCGGCCTACTTCTTTGCCGAAAAATGAATCGTATTTCGGGAAAGAAATCGTCTTTACAAAAAGGCCGCGTTCGTTCGTCAGCCGTTCGTACTGGCGCTGGAGCTGGACGGTTTTTCCCGTTCCGTCGATGCCTTCAAACGCAATAATTTTCGTCATACGCCGCCTTTTTGAATGCGCTCCATTGCTTCAATCGTGCTTTCGCGCGTAGCGAATGCCGTCATGCGGAAAAAGCCTTCGCCGGCCGCGCCGAAGCCCTCGCCGGGCGTGCCGATAATGTGATAGTTTTTGAGCAGTTCGTCGAAAAATTTCCAACTGTCGCCGCCGGGAACTTTGAGCCAGATGTAAGGTGCGTTCACGCCGCCGAACACCGTGTAACCGGCTTTTTGCAGTCCTTCGCGGATGATGCGCGCGTTTTCCATATAGTCGGCGACGACGCCCATGATCTGGTCCTGCCCGGTTTTGCCGTATGCCGCGGCGGCGCCCCGCTGCGTGATGTACGCAACGCCATTGAATTTTGTGGAAACGCGCCGCGCCCAAAGGTCGCGCAGGTGGACGGTGTTGCCGAACGAATCTTTCACAGTAAGCGCTTCGGGCACGACGGTGAACGCGCAGCGCGTACCCGTAAAGCCCGCGGTTTTGGACATGGAACGAAACTCGATCGCGCATTCCTTTGCGCCTTCAACTTCGTAGATGCTGTGCGGCTTGTCCGGCTCGGAAATATACGACTCGTAAGCGGAGTCATAGAGTATAAGAGTGCCGTTTTTGCGCGCATAGTCGACAAAACGCTTGAGTTGCTCTTTTGAGAGCGTTACGCCGGTCGGGTTGTTCGGAAAGCAGAGGTACATCACGTCCGGCCGCTTCTGCGGCAGGTCGGCCACAAAACCGTTCTGCTCGCTGCCGGGCATATAGATGATCTTTTCGTAGCCGCCTTTTTTCTCGTCGAACGCGCCGCCGCGCCCGCTCATGACGTTTGTGTCCACATAGACGGGGTAGACAGGGTCCATGACCGCAACAACGGTGTCCGGCGAAAAGAGCTCCTGAATGTTTGCAACGTCGCATTTTGCGCCGTCCGAAACGAAGATTTCGTCAAGATCGAGCGAAATCCCGCGCGCGGTGTAGTCGCGCTCCAGGATCGCCTGGCGGAGGAAGTCGTAACCAAATGCGGGGCTGTAACCATGGAACGTTTCGGCATGGGACATTTCGTCCACGGCTTTGTGCATGGCTTCGATTACGGCGGGAACGAGCGGACGCGTTACGTCGCCGATTCCCATGCGGATGAGTTCCGCTTCCGGATGCGCCTCGGCGAACGTCGCCGCGCGTCTGCCAACCTCGTAAAAAAGATAGTTGCCGTGAAGCTGAGAGTAATATCCGTTTGCAGTAAACAAGCCCGAACCTCCCCATTATTTAAATCAACAAATTATAACACATCGCGTATAAAACAAGCAAGATTTCGTCATAACAGGACGGCGTGTCTGCCCGGAGTCCGTCACGCAACAAAAACAGTTGGAATATTGTTATTGAATCGTTCACAAACCACGGTATAGATACGCGGGCGGGTTTATGGTATTTGAAGTGAGGTTGTGTTATAATCGCCTAAACGGCAGCGTGGTGTTTTTGGTGTGTCCAAAATAAGCCGCAAAGCCGGCTCATATGAAATAAAACAAGCAAAATACGGCAGGCGGAAACGGGGGAAATGACCGGTTGACACAAATATCGGAGCGGGTTTGCACATCGATTCCGCTGGAGAATGTGGACGAGCTATTGGGTCTGTTCGGCGTGTTCGACGAAAACATCGGCGTGCTGGAGCAGGAGACGGGCGCGAGCATCCGCGCCGAGGAAAGCGGCGTGCGCATTTCCGGCGGCGCAGAGGGCGTTTCCATTGCAAAAGTCGTAATCGAGAAAATGCTCGCCATGCAGCGGCGCGGCGAGAAAATCAACCGGAGCCGCATCCGCTATGCGGTCGACCTTGCAAAGGAAGGCAACGCGGACATGATCGAAATGATCATGGGGGACGTAATCGCCATCACGAACAAGGGCAGGCAGATCAAATGCAAAACGCTCGGTCAAAAGAAATATATTCAGGCGCTCAAGGAACACGAACTCGTGTTCTGCATCGGCCCTGCCGGCACGGGAAAAACGTATCTGGCGGTCGCAATGGCCGTGCAGGCGTTTAAGAATAAGGAAGTTGAAAAGATCATCCTGACGCGCCCCGCCGTGGAAGCGGGCGAGAAGCTCGGCTTCCTGCCGGGGGATTTGCAGTCCAAAGTGGACCCGTATCTGCGGCCTCTCTACGATGCGCTTCAGGAATTTCTGGGGCTGGAGAGTTATCGCGCGCTTTACGAGCGCGGTGCAATCGAGGTCGCCCCGCTGGCATACATGCGCGGACGAACGCTTAACGGCGCGTACATCATTCTGGACGAGGCGCAGAACTGTTCAAGCGAACAGATGAAGATGTTTTTAACGCGTTTCGGCGAAGGCTCCCGCGTGGTCGTCACCGGGGACGTAACGCAGATCGACCTGCCGAAGGAGCGCGCAAGCGGGCTTGTGCAGGCGGCGCGCATCCTAGACGGCGTGGAAGGGATTAAAATCATCCGGCTCTCGCAGAAGGACGTTGTCCGGCATGAACTCGTGCAGCGTATCATCTGCGCCTATGAGCGTTACGAAAAACAGAAACGGCCGCAGCAGAGTGCGCCGGAACGAAAAAAATCGTAAGGACGAGGACGAGGAAACGTGGCAGCAACGAAGAAAAACGCAAAGAAAAGCGGAAAACGCAGGAACGGCGCAAAAAAGCAGACGCGCGCATACGGGCTGTTTACGATTGCAGCCGTATTTACGCTGAGCTGCATCGTTACGCTCACGTCGCTTACGCCCAAACGCTACGAGGTTTCCGAAGGAAGCGTGTCAAGCGACACGATCACGGCGCCGCGCATGGTGGAAAACACCGTCATGACGGAAGCGCTGCAGCAGGCTGCGCGCAACAACGTCGAGCCGGTTTATTCGGTCGACACAGATCTGGCGGACACGCTGATTTCCGGCGCCCAGAGCTTCTTTTCCGCGGTAAAAAGCTATAGAAACGCAGCCGAAGAGGTCCGCGCGGCGACCGTTCCGACACAGACCGGCGAAGACGGCGTTGAATACCAGCTCGACGACACGCGCGAATGGGACGAAGTCATATCTTCCAACGATCTGCTTGCAATGCTGGTCAAACTGCCGGTTTCCATAACGGACACGTCGCTTGGATACGCCATACTGGAGGCGGACGATACCGACATCGACGAACTGCAGGAATTCGTGCTCACGACGCTGCAAAGCGAACTTCGCTCGGGTGTTTCTGAAGACGATCTTTCGAGCACGCTTTCCGAAATTGAGCGGGATTTAAAGCTTTCCACATTCTCCGTCTGGCTCAAGTCGCTCGGTGAAACGGTCTACGAAGCGTATCTGCAGCCGACCAACGTAATCAACTCTGTCGAAACCACGCGTGCGCAGGAAAAAGCCGCCGCGGAAGTTGAAACAGTGTACATTGCGCGCGGTGCAACCATCGTTGAAAAAGGGCAGACAGTCACGGCCGACCAGATGGATTTGCTGCTCTCGCTCGACCTTGTGAAAGGCGCGGAGGCGACCAGCCATCTTGCACCGGGCGCAATTGCCTACCTGCTGTGTATCTATCTGCTGTTCATGTTTTATCTGCTTGCGTTTGAGCGGGAAACGTTCTGCTCCAGCAAAAAGATGACGATCCTTGCGCTGGTGCTTTGCATCACGGTGCTGCTCGAATGGCTTTGCTATCTGGTCGATCCGCGGATTACACCCGCCGTGTTCGGCGTGCTGCTGACCTGCCTGCTGCTTTCCAAAGAGGTCGCGCAGGCGGTCAACGTTGCGCTGGCGATGTCGCTTGCGCTTCTTGCCGGCGGCAGCGGTTCTACACTGTTTGGGTCCGATTCGATTCTTTCCATGGCCTCCATGCTCGCGGCGGGACAAGCGACGATCCTTGTGGCCGAACGCAGTCAAAAGCGCGGCTCGCTGATTGCCGCCGGTGCAACGGGCGGGCTTGCGGGCGCGGCGGTCGTCGCCGCAGGCGGCGCGATACTTGAATATTCCTGGAACAGCATTATCATCTATGCCGGATTGACAATGGCCGCGGCGCTGATTCTTTCGGTGTTCTGTGTCGGAATGCTCAGCGTTTGGGAAAACGTGTTCGACATCGTGACCCCGGCCAGGCTGCACGAGCTGGCGAACACAAACCATCCGTTGCTCAAGCGCATGATGACGAGCGCGCCGGGCACGTATCATCACAGCATGATGACGGCGTCGCTTGCCGAGGGCGCAGCGGAGTCCATCGGCGCAAACGCATTGCTGGCAAGGACCGGCGCGATGTATCACGACGTCGGAAAACTGCGGCGGCCCGAATATTTTCGGGAAAATCAAAACGGCGTGAACATCCACGATTCGCTTTCGCCTGAGGAGAGCGCGGGGTATATCATTGCGCATCAGAAAGACGCCGAGGCCTACCTTGCGCGTTATCGCATGCCGTCCGCAATCCGGAAAATTGCAAACGAGCATCACGGCACGACGCTTGTGGCATACTTTTATTACAAAGCCAAGCAGATGCAGGAACAGGACGGCGAACCGGTGATCGAGCGGCTGTTCCGCTATCAGGGGAACCTGCCGAGCTCCAAAGAAAGCGCAATCGTCATGCTGGCCGACAGCTGCGAAGCGGCCGTTCGTTCGCTGAACGAACCCTCCCGGGAAGAAGTCGCCCAGATGGTGCGGAAAATCGTACAGGGAAAGATGGACGACGGCCAGCTCAAGCAATGCCCGCTGACACTGGCGGAGATAGACCTGATCGAGAGGAGCTTCCTTGTGACGTTTATAGGGCTGATGCACGAACGGATCCGGTATCCGGGAATGGAGCTGCCGCGATGATTGAGGTTCAAACGGAACTGGACGGCATTGGCGGCGGCGCGCGCGATCTGATCATGCGTGCCGTGAGTGCTGCGCTGGAAAACGGCGGTGCCGGCGGGGACGTATGCGTGCTGATTACGGATGCGGAGGAAATTCAGTCGCTCAACCGCAATTACCGGAAAATCGACCGCGTAACGGACGTGTTAACCTTTCCCGCGTGGGAAGGCGAAGCGATCCTCTGCCCGAAGGACGAATATTTGGGCGACATTGCCATCTGCTATGAGCGCGCGCAGCAGCAAGCGCAGGACTACGGGCATTCGCTGGAGCGCGAACTTGCGTTTCTGGCTGTGCACGGCGCGCTGCATCTGCTGGGGTACGACCACATGACGCCGGAAGATGAAAAAACAATGCAGAAAAAGCAGGAAGAAATTCTGACCGGACTGGGACTGACGCGCGGGTGACGCCGCGAGGGCTTCAGTGCGAAGACGAGGAAGACAGGAATCATGAAAAAACTGGATTGCGCGGAGCGCGAAAAGATGCTTGACATGGCGTATGAAGCGATGGAAAAAGCCTACACGCCGTATTCGCATTTTCAGGTGGGCGCTTGTCTGAAGGGCGCTTCCGGGGCGTATTATCTCGGCTGCAACATCGAAAACGCGTCCTATACGCCGACTAACTGCGCCGAGCGCACGGCGGTTTTCAAGGCCGTTTCGGAAGGCGAACGGAGATTTGAGGCGCTTGCGATCGTTTGCTCCGGGAAGAACCCTGCCGCGCCATGCGGCGTTTGCCGGCAGGTTCTGCGGGAATTCTGTGCGCTCGATATGCCGGTCGTGTTTGCCAACGCCGACCGCGTGGTCGTGGAAAGCACGCTCGGCGAACTGCTGCCGCATTCGTTCGGGCCGGAGGATCTGCAATGAGCGAATATCGTTCCGGATTCGTTACGATTATCGGGTGTCCGAACGTTGGAAAATCGACACTGCTCAACAAACTGATTGGCCAGAAAGTTGCAATCGTGACCGACCGCGCGCAGACGACACGCAATAAGATCACGGGCGTGCTCTCGCGCGACGGCTATCAAATCGTGTTCCTCGACACGCCGGGCGTGACGAAGCCGAAGAACAAACTCGGTGAATACATGCATAAAATTGCGTACGACGCAATCGACGAAGTGGAAGCAATCCTGTTTGTTGCGGACGCAATGCAGGGCGTGCGCGAACGGGACACGGCGCTGCTGGAACGATTGGAAACCGCAAAAGCGCCGGTGTTTGCGTTCGTCAACAAATGCGACGCGGCGAACGGCGAAAAGATTGAGGCGGCGAAACAGGCGCTTATGGAAAAGACGTTCCTGCGCGGCGTGCTGCAGGGTTCGGCTGAGACGGGGGAAGGACTGGACCGGCTGGAACATGCGCTGCTGGAATGCCTGCCGGGAGGGCCGCAGTATTTTCCGGAAGACATGGTCACCGACCAGCCGGAACGCATCATCTGCGCGGAACTGATCCGCGAAAAGGCGCTGATGCTGCTGCGCGAGGAAGTGCCGCACGGCGTCGGCGTCGGGATTGATAAAATCGAGCATCGCGAGGGACGCGACCTGACGGACGTTTATGCCACAATCTACTGCGAACGGGAATCGCACAAAGGCATCATCATCGGCAAGGGCGGTTCCATGCTTAAAAAGATCGGGCAGGAATCCCGCAAGGATATCGAATGGCTGCTTGGCGGCCCGGTCAACCTGCAGCTTTGGGTCAAGATCAAGGAAGACTGGCGCAACCGTCAGGGGATGCTGCACGAACTGGGATACGAGTAAGGAGGGAACGGCTTGCCGGTCTTTTGCGCGGACGGAATCGTCACGCGGTACGCCAACTACCGCGAGAGCGACCGTATCCTGAGTATTTTTACCATCGACCGCGGACGCATCGACGCGAAGGCGCGCGGCTGCCGAAAACCGCAAAGCCCGCTGGTCAACGTCTGCCAGCCGTTCGTGTTCGGTCAGTTCGAGATTTTCTCCGGCAAAGAACGCAACACGATCAACGCCTGCGAAATCAAGGAAACATTTTACCCGATACGGGAAGATTACGAGCGATTTTCAATCGGCTCCGTTATGCTGCGCCTCTGCCACGACGCGGCGATGGAAAACGAGCCGAACGAAGCGCTTTTTTTGCTTTTATATCATTCGCTTTCGTTCCTGGCATATGGCGAATCGGACCCGAAGGACCTTTTCTGCTGTTTTCTTGTGCGGTTTCTGGACGCAATCGGCTATCGCCCGGCCGTCACAACCTGTGCGCAGTGCGGCAGGGATATCCGCTCCGACGCAATCGTGCGCTTCACGCCGCGCGGCGGCGCGGTTTGCAGCGCCTGCTCGCAGTATGGCGAGCCAATATCGAAAACCGCTTTGGAAGGCATGCGGCGCATGCTGATTATGGAAAACGCAGACATGGACAAAGTGAAACTTTCCGAACGGATCCGCGGGGAAATCCAGAGGCACCTGACCGAATATACGGCGGTTTCGCTGGAATACGGCACACGTGCGCTCGCTATCTTGAACGGCGGCGGCGAAGGAAAATAATTGTGTGGCTGCGGCGACAGAACGCAGTTAAACCATCCGGATATTAAACCAAACGGAAGAAAATCCCGCCGGCGGCGTGGGGCTACATTCTGGATAAATTGTGAACTTTCGGAGCGGAAAGCAAAACTTTGCACGTGCATATGGTACAATACTCGCGATTCTTTGAAAAAGATGACGGTCTTAAAAGACGAACTGAAGTATGGATAGCAGAGGAAAAGAAATGACACAATCGGAACGACATACCGCAAAAATGCTGATACCGGTATTTGCCGCGCTTGCCGCTTTCTTTTTGTTTGGATGCGAGGACGTTGCCGCCGTCCCGAGTTCGACGGCAACACCGACGATAGAGCCCGAGGTTATCAGCATGGATGTTGTGGACCTCAACGGGCAGCAGTATGAAGACGTGCCTTCGCCGACGCCTACGCCGGAACCAACGCCTACGCCGGTCCCGTTTTCGGTCTATGCGCCGACGGTCAACATGACATATGAAGAACTGGTCGGCAGCACGGACGATATGGACAAAAAAGCGAGCGAACTGCTCGCGGACGGGTTCCCCGATCCGAAAACCTACTATATCATCGTGGACAAGCAGTGGCAGCTCGTTCTGGTCTATATGCGCATCGACGACGGGACAAAGTTCGGCCAGCCGGACTATGATCAGCCGGTGCGGTATATGCTTTGCTCGACGGGAAATCCTGACAAAGAGTACGGCCACGAAACCACGAGCGGCATCTGGCAGATATCCGTTCCGAAAGAGCGGTTCTATCAGTTTGTCAATCTCGAAGCGGCGCAGTATCTGACGCTGATTCACAGCAGGACATATTTTCATTCCGTGCTGTACGACAAGGCAAAGGACTTGAGTTCGCTCGTGCAGGAGTCCTATGACAGGCTCGGCAATAAAGAAAGCCATGCATGCATCCGGCTGACCGTGCCGGACGCGCGCTGGATTTGGTATAACATCGGCTACGGAACGACCTGTGAGATTCGGGACGGCGACGCAACGGACTCCGAGACCGCGGCAATCCGCGCACAGATGATCCTGCCGGCTTCTATTTCCAACATCAAGCTGGTCGCGGGCACTGCCCCCTGGACGGACAACTGGACGATTGCGGACGTGGAGCATGTTTTGCCTTACAAATATGAAGCCGCGCCGCTGCCGGACCTTGGCGACGGCGACGACGAAACCCCGACGCCGACGGTGATCATCGAAACACCAACGCCGGATACTACAGAAACCGTTGAAGAACCGACCATCGCTCCAGAAACGTCGGATGATTCATCCAGCACGCCGTGATGCACGGAGCCGGAGGCATGAAACAATTTTGCAAAGCGGGGATTTCGATCTTGGTGCTGTCGGCGCTGATTTTAGCGACGGCGGCACCTGTTCGTGTTGCCCTCGCCGACCAAAACAGCACGGACGGGCAGGATGAAGCCGGGGCAAGCGCCGAGAGCATTTTGGAAAGCGCCTGCAATAACGCGGAAGGGAGCGGGATGACGGCCGCGTACGCCGCGGAAGCAATGCGATATGCGTCCGGTCTGATCTGCATAACGTCGCACGACGGCAGTTTGTCAAAAACCCAGCTTCTTTCGGCTTCGCTGGACGCGGCGAACAGGGCGGTAGCATGCGCGCTGGATTTGGATACCACAGATTTTGAACAGTCCCTCCAACCGTTCGATGCGACTGTTTACGACAGCTATGCGCAGCATGCGGCGGACTTTGAAGCGCTTGCGCAGCGCTTGAACGAAGCCGTTCAAAGCGCGTCGGCGGAGTGTATGCGTCTTTTGAGCCGGAATCTGCGGGAGGCAGGCGTTGCGCTGCTCTCCGGCGAACAGCCGCAGCTCAGCCTCTCCTGGCGGGAGTGCGCGGCGCTTTACTGCGCGTTCGGCAGCGGGCTGGACAAAGTCGTAGCGAACGCGGACAAACTGGGCGCAGACGGCGGCGTTTCTTCCGGTGTGACCCCGGTTTGGGCAAATCCGTCGTTTGAAACAATCGCGTCCGGCGGGACAAGGGAACAGCTGTTTGAAGCGAAGTTTGCGCTTGCATACCTGAAAACCGTCTATAACGACGATGGAAGCCAAGCTGCGGACGAGACATATGTTTACGACGAAGAATACTTAAAGACGGTCGCACATCCGCTGCCGGGCGGCACGATCAGGGACAGCTGGTACGCGGCTCGCTCGCACAACACGCGCCTGCACACAGGAACGGATATTCACGCGAGCGCAAAGACGCCGATTCTTTCCGCGACGGACGGCACGGTGCTCTATGTAGGTTACATGCCAATTCCAGGCAATTTCGTGATCATCCTCGATCCGTACGGATATGAATATCACTATTATCATATGTACGAAATTTCAACGTTTGTCACGGAGGGCGAGAGCGTTACGCAGGGGCAGCAGATCGGACGCGTTGGCTGCACGGGCAACAGCGATGTGTTTCACCTGCATATAAGCGTGGTTTCGCCGGAAGGCAAATATCTGAATCCGTACGACTTGTTCGTGCAGGCGGGAATAGGCCCGATCGAAACGGACTGAGACCCCGAAACACCCCTGAAAGCCGATGTTCTTCTTGTGCGAAGCGGCCGGGAGTGTTATACTATAAAAACGTATTATGGGTATGTATGCTTGGAGGATGCAGGATTGAGAATCATCGCCGGAAGCGCACGCGGAAGGCGCTTTGATGCGCCGGCAGGCATGGACACAAGGCCGACGCTGGACCGCGTGAAGGAATCGCTTTTCGGCATCCTGCAGTTCGATATCCCCGGCAGCAGTGTTCTGGATTTGTTTTCCGGTTCCGGCAACCTGGGACTGGAAGCCGCTTCCAGAGGCGCGAAACGCGTAATCTGCAACGACCGCTCGCGGGAGTGTGCCGAACAGATTCAAAAAAATGCCGCGTTGCTCGGCCTGCAGGACCGGGTTAAGGTGTATTGTCTGGATTATGCGGCGTGCATCGACCGCCTGCGGTACGAAGGAACATGTTTCGATTTTGTGTTTCTGGACGCGCCCTATGCGGACGGAACGGCGGCGATGGCCGCGGAGAAGATTTTTTCTTCCGGTATTTTAAAAGAGGGCGGCCGCGTGATTGTTGAACACGCAAAAAGCCTGCCGCCTGCGGTCGGCTCCGTGCTTGCGGACATGACGGACCGGCGGAACTACGGTGCGTGTGCAATTTCAGTTTATAAGCGGAAGAAAGCCGTCGCGCCAGAGGAAAGGGACTAGGAGTTTGTCGAAAATGCGGACCTGCGTTTACCCCGGCAGCTTCGATCCGTTTACGGTCGGGCATCAGGAAGTTTTGGCGCATGCCGCGCGCATGTTTGAAAAAGTGTATGTGAGCGTGCTCAACAACGCCGCGAAATCGCCTGTGTTTTCCGTTGAGGAACGCGTGGACATGATCCGCACCATGGTCGAAGCGGAGGGCATGCAAAACGTCGTTACGACGCATTTTGAAGGATTGCTTGTGGATTATGCGCACCAGATCGGTGCGGGCTACATCATCCGCGGACTGCGCGCAACGATGGACTTCGAGTATGAGTTTCAGATCAACGCGCTGAACCGTCATCTCGCACCGGACGTGGAGACGGTTTATTTTATGGCGAGCCCTGAACATTCGTTTTTGAGCTCAAGCGTCATCCGAGAAATCGGTTCGATGGGCGGGAGCATTCAGGGGCTCGTTCCGGAGAGCATACAGAATATCATTGCAGAAAGGTTAAGAAAACCATGAGCAGCGCACAAACAATGAAAATATTCAGCATTATAAACCGCATGAAGCAGGAACTGGAAGAAAGCCCGCGCTCGAAATTCGGCGGCCAGACGAAGAGAATTGTGGAAGTCGACCGTTTGCTGGACCTTCTGGAGGACCTGAAAGTTGTCATTCCGGAAGATATCCGCCGTGCGAGCGGCATCATTTCCGAAGCGGACAACACCATTCGTGACGCGAAGGAGACCGCCGACGAAATCATTGAGCAGGCGCATCAGGAATCGGAAACGATCCTTTCGCAGGCACAGGCGGAGGCGGACTCGATCCGCTCGAACGCGCAGTCCGAATTTGAAAATCGCGTTTGCGAATCGGAAGTATACAAAGAGGCGTTTGAACGCGCCAGCAAGGTTGCGGCCGAGGCGGAAGAAAACGCGACGGCCATCTATAACGGCGCACGCAAATATGCGGACGATATCCTGCTGGATTTACAGCGATACCTTGCGGAATATCATCAGATGATCGATCAGAACCGCCGCGAACTCGGCGTTGCGGAAGAAGCGGCCGCGGCAGCCGCGCAGGCAGCCGCACCGGTGCAGCAACAGGCGCAGTACACGCCGGCAGCGGCACAGCCGCAGTATCAGGAGGCGCCGCGTTATGCCGAGCCTCCGCGCTATGCGGAACCCGCCGCACAGGCGGTGCCGCAGCCCGCAAGAGCAGCACAGACCGCGCGCCAGCCGAGGGTCGCCCCGCGTCCGGCGGTCGAGCGCATGTCCGTTGAGGAAGACCCGGCCGCAACACGTCAGTTTGCGCGTCCCGAACGGATGCCGCTGCGCGATGAAGACATAGAGGAAGAACCGCGCCGCCGCGAGCCGCCGCGGGATGAGGCCCCGCAGAAGAAGAAGGGTCTCTTCAAGCGTTTGCTGGATGCCGAAGACGACGATGAAGATTTCGAGGACGAGGAATGGGAGGAAGAACCCGCTCCGCGCCGCGCGCCGAAGGAGAAGAAACCGAGGAAGCGCCTCATTGAATTCATCGAAGACGACGACGAGGACGACGAAGATTTCTAAGGCAAACAGCGAGCCGCCGGTCAGCCTGCGGCTCGTTTTTCGTTACGGCAACATTCGTAAGAGACAGAGGAACGGCGGAGCATGAAAAAGAAAATCGGTCTCGCGCTTGGCGCGGGGAGCACAAAGGGATTTGCACACATCGGCGTGCTGCAGCAGCTTGAAGCCGAGGGGATTTCCGTCGATATGATTTCCGGCAGCAGCATGGGCGCGATCATCGGAGCCGTTTACAGCGTCGGTACGGATTTGGACATGCTGGAGCGCTTTATCCTTTCGCTGAATATGCGTGAGTATATGGATTTGCAGTTTCCGCTTTCCGCAGGCTTGATCAAAGGCGAAAAGATTCAGGAACTGATCCGGCTGTTTACGCATAATAAAACGTTCGCCGAGACGAAAACGCCGTTTTGCTGCGTCGCGGTCGACGCACAAACGGGTAAGCTGGACGTGCTGGAAAACGGCTTGCTGCACGAAGCCGTCCGCGCCAGCATGTCGATTCCGGCGATCTTCGAACCGGTCGCTTTTCAGGGACGGACTTATATCGACGGCGGCGTGCTCGAACGCGTGCCCTGCAAATGCCTGCGCGATCACGGCATGGACGTCGTCATCGGCGTGGACGTCGGCTATCACGGCGACCCGGTGGACGTAAACGGCATGAGCGCATATCAGCTCATGAACCGGACGATTTCGATCATGCAGTGGGAGATGACCAAGTTCCGGCGCGAAGAAGCGGACGTTATGCTCGTGCCGGAAGTGCTGTTTGTGAAAGGCCGTTTCCAGACCGATCAGGCGGGGGACTGCATCGAGGAAGGCCGCCGCGTGGTGCGCGCGGCGCTTCCGCAGATTAAAAAGTTAATCGGCTCATAAAAAAAGCGCGTTCTGTTTTGAAGGACGCGCTTTTTTAAAAGACGCGCTTTTTTAAAAGAGCACGTGTGGTTCAAAGAATGACGGGGCCGCTGAAATCGCGCTTTAAATCGCGCCCGGTTGCATAACAAAGCAGGTCCGTGCTCAGCGCGTCCGTTTCAACATTGCGCTGCACGATCGGCGTGCAGTCGGCCAGATCGTTGTTGCGAACGAACAGAGGCGCGGCTTTCGCACGGGCAATTTCGCCGAGAAGCGGACGCGCCGTTTTCTGAAATCCCAGCACGCGCAGATAGACGCTTGCGCGGTCCTCCAGCGTAAAGCGTACCTGTTCTTTGGTGATGCCAAGCAACGCGCATACGGCGATGCGCTTGCATCGCGCGAGCGTATAGCGCTTGCTCTTGACCGCTTCAAAAAACGCGCCGATGGTACGCACCGAGCGCACGGCGCGGTAGATGACGTTTTCGAATCCTTCCGCAACGTCCGGCAGGTCCGCGAGCGCGTGGACGCTCATTCGCCTAAGCGACGCGAGCATCAGCGTGCCGAGCGTTTCCTGCGGGAGGATGAACTGTTCGTCGTAGAGCAGCGGCCCGCCGACAAACGAGGGCATGGTGTCGAGTATTTCGTCCCGTCCTTCAGTGATTGCCTTTCGAATCGCCGTGGCGCTGGCAAACGCACCGGCAATTTCCTCCGAATGGTAACCCGTGCCGACGCGCTCGATGGGCAGCGGCTCGATATTGGGCGCGTATGCGCGCAGCGCGTTGAGGTATTCCACCGCGAGGATATTGTTTGGCTGGGCGATTGCGCGCAGCATTGCCTCCGGCACGCCGTACTCGCGCAGCGCGTCGAAGCGTGCGCGCGGGTATGCCTTGCCGAGCGAAAGATGGCGCTTGATCGCAGCGCGCAGCGCGGGCGGCTCGGAAACGATGATGTCCGAAATCTGGTAGAGCGTTCGCAAGTCCGGTGCTTCGCAGCCGAACGCAAGGTCTGTGACGACGCCCGTCCCTGCGAGCGTGCGCACGCCGCCGATGGCAAAGCGCTCCGCCGGCGCAACGGCGTATACGCTCGGCAGTTCGAGCACGACGTCCGCGCCCGCACGAAGCGCCCATTCGGCGCGGGTGTATTTATCCGTGCAGGCCGACTCCCCGCGCTGCACGAAGTTGCCGCTCATCACGACCACGCAATAATCCGCCCCGGACTGCGCACGCGCGCGTTCCAGGTGGTAAATGTGGCCGTTATGAAGCGGATTGTACTCCGCTATGACGCCGACAACTCGCATAATTCCTCGCAATTCGTAATGAATTTCTCTGTCACTAAGTATACCATTTCCGCGGTTAGTGTGGTATACTCAAGCGGTTGGGTTGTGAAAAATGTAAGAAACATGAAAGAAAACAACATTAACGTATCGTAAAGTATCATTTTATATCATTTGGAGGCGGAAAGACTCATGTCGTTGATGGAATCGATCAAGCAAAAGGCAAAAAGCGACAAAAAGCGGATTTTGCTGCCGGAGGGGCCGGAAGAGCGCACCATTCAGGCGGTCAAAATCATTATGGAAGAGGGCATTGCGGACGTTACGCTGCTGGGCGGCGAAGCGGAAATCCGCGAAAGCGCGAAGAAATTCGGCGTGCCGCTCGAAGGCGTAGAGATTGTCGATCCTTCGACCGACAAAGATTTCGACGAATATGCGACCATTTACTGCGAACTGCGCAAGAAAAAGGGTATGACGACGGAAAAAGCCATCGCCACCATGAAAAGCCCTCTGTTTTACGCCGCAATGATGATTAAGCAGGGTCGCGGGGACGGCATGGTTGCCGGCGCGCTCTGCACGACAGGTGATACGCTTCGTCCCGGACTGCAGATCATCAAGATGGCGCCGGGGATTTCGGTCGTTTCCAGTTGCTTTATCATGGAAGTGCCGAACAAGGCGTATGGCGACGACGGGCTGATGCTCTTTGGCGACTGCGCGGTCAACCCGGAACCGACGGCGGAACAGCTTGCAGCCATTGCGGTTTCTTCCGCGCAGACGGCAAAGTCCCTTTGCGGGATCGAGCCGCGGGTTGCGATGCTCTCGTTCTCAACCAAAGGCAGCGCAAAACACGAACTCGTCGACAAGGTCGTTGAAGCGACGCGCCTTGTGCACGAACTCGCGCCGGACCTCCAGGCGGACGGCGAGCTGCAGGCGGACGCCGCGCTGGTCGAAAAAGTCGCAAAGCTCAAAGCGCCCGGCAGCAAAGTTGCCGGACATGCAAATATCCTGATTTTCCCGGACCTCCAGGCGGGCAACATCGGCTACAAACTCGTGCAGCGGCTTGCCGGCGCGGATGCGGTCGGCCCGATCTGCCAGGGATTCAGGTATCCGGTCAACGACCTTTCGCGCGGTTGCAGCGTGGAGGACATCGTTTCGGTCGTCGCAATCACCGCCGTTCAGGCGCAGAATCTGTAAGGAGTAATCGATTCCATGACGTATATACTGGTTATCAACGCCGGCAGTTCTTCTCTCAAGTACCAACTCATCGATATCGATGAGGAAAACGTGATCGCAAAGGGCGTCTGTGAACGCATTGGCATCGAAAAGCCGACGATCAGCTATTCACCTGCGGGCGGCGAAAAATATGAAAAGGAATGCCCGATGAAGACACATGAGGACGCGATCAAGCTCGTTCTGGACGTTCTGACCGACAAAAAAATCGGCGTGATTTCCGACATGAGCTGCATTGCGGCGGTCGGTCACCGCGTTCTGCACGGCGGCGAAAAATATTCCGAGCCTGCGCTGATCAACGACAAAGTACTCGAAGCCATCGAAGAGTGCGTTCCACTCGGGCCGCTGCACAACCCCGCGAACCTCATGGGCATCCGCGGATGCATGGCGGCCATGCCGGGAGTGCCGATGGTTGCGGTGTTCGATACGGCATGGGGGCAGTCCATGCCGAAGAAAGCGTACATGTACGCACTGCCGTACGAAGCGTATACGGAGCACAAAGTGCGCCGCTATGGTTTCCACGGTACGTCCCACCGTTATGTTTCCGGCCGCGCAATTGAAAAGTTGGAAGCGCTCGGCATGAAAAGGGAAGACACCCGCGTTATCACCTGCCATCTCGGCAACGGTTCGAGCCTCTCGGCCGTCAAGGGCGGCAAGTGCATCGACACGTCGATGGGACTAACACCTCTTGAGGGCGTACCGATGGGCACGCGCTGCGGCAGCATCGATCCCGCGATTATGCCGTTCCTGATGGAGCGCACCGGGATGAGCGCCAAGGAAATGGACACATACATGAATAAGAAGAGCGGCATGCTCGGTATTTCCGGCATTTCCAGCGACTTCCGCGATCTTGCCGCCGCGACCGAAAAAGGCAACGAACGTGCGTCGCTTGCCCGCGAGATGTTCTGTTATAAAGTTAAGGAATACATCGGCGCGTATGCCGCGGCGCTCGGCGGAGTGGACGCGATCGTCATGACCGCCGGCGTCGGCGAGAACGACGCGTATATCCGCGAAACGTCTTTAAAAGGACTGGAATATCTCGGCGTGGAGCTGGACTTCGACTACAACAATGCCTGCCCGCGCGGCAGGGAAGTTGAAATTTCTAAGGCGGAGAGCAAGGTGCGCGTTTATGTCATTCCGACGGACGAGGAAATGACCATAGCGCACGACACGGACAAGCTTGCGCTCAAGCGGTGATTCGTGTATAATCACAGCGTGAATTTCATTTGGAGGAAGCGGACATGAAACATATTGAAACAATCCAGCGTCCCTGCATCAAAGCGGACAAAAACACCGCGTGCGGCGAGTGCCAGGCGAGCTGCCAGTCGGCGTGCAAAACGTCCTGCACGGTTGCAAACCAGAAATGTGCAAGGGAAAACACGGAGGAAAAGTAACTCCTTTACCTATGCCGATCCTAAAAGAAAGGCCATCATTGGCCTTTCTTTGTCTGTTGAGCGGAAAAACGCCGGTATATACGGCTAAATAGCAAGTCAGGAACATCCGGAGGAACAGTTTTGATGCATTCGTTTCAATTTCAGGATAAATTTATTTTAGTAGATGTGGAAAGCGGCGCGCTGCACGAACTGGACGAGCCTGCGTTTCGCGTCGTTCAGGCGGTCGAGCGCGGGGAAGATCCTCTCAAGACGGGAGTGGATGAAACAACCGTCCGGGAGGTGCTTGCCGACCTCGAAGAACTTAAGGAAGCGGGCGCGTATCAGGCGGAAGCGCTGGTTGCACCGGAAATTCCCGGCGGAAGTGCAATCAAGTCCATGTGTCTGCATGTGGCGCACGACTGCAACCTCCGCTGCAAATACTGCTTTGCCGCAACGGGCGATTTCCACGGCGAACGCATGCTCATGCCGCTTTCGGTCGGCAAGCGCGCGCTGGAATTCCTGATGGAACACAGCGGCTCCAGAAAACATCTGGAGGTCGACCTATTCGGCGGCGAACCGCTCATGAACTGGCCGGTCTGCGTCGGCATTGTCGAATACGGCCGCGAACTCGAAAAGAAATACGGCAAAAAGATCAATTTTACGATCACGACAAACTGCGTTGCGCTGACGGACGACATGATCGAGTTCATCAACCGGGAGATGCATAACGTGGTCATCAGTCTCGACGGCCGAAAGGAAGTCCACGACGCGATGCGTCCGACGGTGAACGGCAAGGGCTCGTTCGACGTGATTCTGAAAAATGCAAAGAAGCTCGTTGCCGGGCGTGGGGACAAGGAATACTACATTCGCGGGACGTTTACACGCGACAACCTCGATTTTCTCGAGGATGTAAAGGCGATTGTCGGCTATGGCTTCGACCAGCTTTCCATCGAGCCTGCCGTTTTGGACGAGGACAGTCCGTACAGCCTGAAACAGGAGCATCTGCCGCGCATTTACGAAGAATACGACGCGCTGGCGGATTTTTACCTGGAGTCCCGCAAACAACACGATACATGGTTCAATTTTTTTCATTTCATGTTCGACCCGGTCGGCGGGCCCTGCCTGCGCAAGCGCATCAACGGCTGCGGCGCGGGCACGGAATACGTTGCGGTCACGCCGGACGGGGACCTCTATCCCTGCCATCAGTTCGTCGGCATGGAGGAATGGAAAATCGGTACGCTCGACGAGGGAATCCTGCGGGAGGATTTACAGGCGCAGTTCCTCGGCTGCAACGTCTGCACGAAAGAAACCTGCAAAAACTGCTGGGCGAAATATTACTGCAGCGGCGGCTGCATGGCCAACGCGTTCCTCTACGGCGGCGCGCTCGACCATCCGCACGATATCAGCTGTGCGCTGATGCGCAAACGCTTTGAGTGCGCAATCGGCGCATATCTGGCGGAACGATGAACAACCGCATGATCGCGCGGGAGCCGGCCGAATGCGACGCGGCGCTCGCCGAAACAATTCAGCAAAGCGAGCATGTCTCCGCGCTCACAGCACGCGCGATGATTCGCCGCGGCGTTACGTCGGCGGAGCAGGCGAAGCGCTTTCTGCATCCGAACGAACTAATGCTGCACGACCCGTTTCTGCTTCCGGACATGGAGACGGCTGCCGAACGGATCCGGCTGGCAATCGAACGCAAGGAGAGCGTCTGCGTATACGGCGACTACGACGCGGACGGCATTTGCTCAACCGCGATGCTGACCGGCTGTCTGCGGCGCATGGGCGCGAATGCGGACTACTATATCCCGCTGCGGCACAGCGAGGGGTACGGCCTTTCCGAACAGTCGGTGCGCACACTCAAAGAACGCGGCGTGCAGCTGATTGTGACCGTCGACAACGGTGTTTCCGCGTTCGACGAAATTGCGCTCTGCGGCGCATTGGGGATGGACGTCATCGTGACGGACCATCACAGCGTCGGCAGGACGATTCCGGACTGCGCTGCGGTCGTCGCCGCAAGCCGGAAAGATTCGGAGTACCCAAACCGGTATCTCTGCGGCGCGGGCGTTGCACTCAAACTCATTCAGGCGCTCAACGACGACGCGTATACTGACGCAGAGCTTGCGATGGCGGCGGTTGCGACCATTGCGGACGTTGTGCCGCTTACACAGGAAAACCGCATTCTTGCGGCCTGCGGGCTCAAATATATTTCCGCTGTTCCGGGGTTTGCCGCGCTGCTCAAGGCCGCGGCATGGAAACAGGAGCGCGTGGACGAGCAAACGGTGTCGTTTGTGCTCGCGCCGCGTCTCAACGCCGCTGGACGCATGTCCACGGCGACCGTCGGTGTGGAACTCCTGCTGGGCGCCGACGGGAAGCGGACGCGGGAGATCGCCGCGCAGCTTAACGCGGATAATCAGAACAGAAAGGACGCGGAGAGCGCAATCCTGGAAGAGGCAAAGCGGCAGATAGAGGAGGAAGGACAAACAGGACACGCGCTGATTCTGTCCCATGCGGACTGGAATGCGGGCGTAATCGGCATCGTTGCGTCCCGTCTCTGCGAAGCCTATCACATTCCGGTACTCCTGTTTGCCGAAAGGGACGGGATTCTCACCGGCTCCGGCAGGAGCATCGACGGCGTGAATCTTTTTGAAAACTTAAGCGTTTTTTCCGACTTATTTCTGCGCTTTGGCGGACATGCGCGCGCCGCGGGCGTTACGATTTCAGCTGAGCGCTTCGATGAATTCAAGCAGGCGTTTACAGAACACATTGAGGCGTCGTACAAACCGGAGGACTTTTTCCCGTCGTATGCGTATGACGAAACGGCGGAACTTTCCGAAATGACGACGGATCAAATCCGCGAACTGCGACTGCTTGCGCCGTTTGGCGAAGGCAATCCGGAGCCGGTGTTCCGCTTTAACGGTGTACGGTTTGCACAGCTGCGCACGATTGGCAAAGGCGACAAGCATTTTTGCGCCAGCGCGGTGCAGGGCGATCAGGTGATGCGTGTTGTGGCGTTTGGCAAAAGCGCCCTGCTTGACCCGCTGGCGAGCGCGTCGGACTGGGATTTGGCCGCGCAGCCGACGATCAACCGCTTCCGGGGCATGGAGAGCGTGGAACTTTTCTGGGTCTGCGCAAACGCGTCGGAAGAAAAATATCGGTTTTTTGATGCTTTTTTCGAACAAAGCCTGTATAATGGAACATGCTCGGATGGTAAACTATCCGAATGGTATTTTTCGTTTAGCGAATCGGACGGCATTGTCATGGACGACCAGTCGATGCGGCGCCATTACCGAAAGCTTGTTTCGAGGATGGGCAGGGAAGCACAGCCGCTGCACGATCTCATTCGTGAACTGACGGCCGGCGAACTGACCGCACTCTGCGTTTTTACGCAGCTTTCGTTTTTTATGTTCGACCCGCAGGCGCGGACCGTGACAAAAAACAAGAGCCCCGAGCAGCGTTCGCTGGACGAAAGCTCGCTATACCGCATTATTAGACGCAAACAGGAGGCGTGAACAAAATGGATCTTCGCGAAAAAATTCGCAGCATCCCGGATTTCCCGATTAAGGGCGTACTGTTCCGCGACATTACAACCCTGCTCAAGGATAAAGAAGGCTACAGCGCGCTGATCAATACGATTGCAGACTCGCTGCGTGACCGACAGGTCGATCTTGTGATCGGCCCGGAAGCACGCGGCTTTGTGATCGGCTCTGCGCTTGCTTATGCGCTGCACGCGGGATTTGTGCTCGCCAGAAAACCCGGCAAGCTCCCCTGCGAGACCATGCGATACGAGTATGGCCTTGAATATGGCGCGGACGTTCTTGAAATTCACAAGGACGCGATTCAGCCCGGCCAGAAAGTCGTTATTGTGGACGATCTGCTTGCGACCGGCGGCACTGCGCTTGCAACGGTAAAACTCGTCGAGCAGGCGGGCGGCGAAGTCGTTGGCGTTCGATTTGCAATCGAGCTTTCCTCCGAATTTGACGGCCGCAAAATGCTGGAAGGGTACGACGTACAGTCCGTCATGCAATATTGAGCGTATAAATAATAGAGAAAATCAACGGTTCGCCGTTGATTTTTTCTAACAATACGAGAATAGAAACGGAACCGATGAAGCCGAAAGGGGGTGCAAATATGGAGCCGGAAGAATTGATTGCCGAGTTTAAAAAGCGCTATACGCCGGAACAGACGGAAGTGTTTCAAAGAGCCGTCGCGTTTGCGATTAAAACGCATGCAAACCAGCTGCGCGAATCCGGCGAACCGTATATCGTGCACCCGATCGAAGTTGCGCGCATGGTCATGGAAATGGGCATGGACGCGTCGAGCGTGACCGCGGCGATTTTGCACGACGCGGTTGAAGACGGCGACAACATTACGGTTCAGAATATTTCCGACGAATTCGGCGCGGACGTGGCGAACCTGGTGGACGGCGTCACCAAGCTGACCAAATCCGGCAAGCAGACGTATGTCACCAAGAAACAGGAGCAGTCCGAGAACCTGCGAAAACTCTTCCTGGCCATCGCGGCGGACGTACGCGTGGTCATCATCAAGCTGGCCGACCGGCTGCACAACATGCGTACGCTGGCGTACTGCAATCCCTACAAGCGCATGCGCAAGGCGAAAGAGACGCTGGACGTGTATGCGCCGCTGGCGCACCGTTTTGGCATGGGCGCGATCAAGGGCGAGATGGAAGACCTCTCGTTTATGTACCTCATGCCGGAGGAATATGCGGACATCAGCCGTCAGTTCAAGGAAAAGCAGGCGGAACGGCAGGAAACGCTCAACGAAGCGATGCGTGTTATCGATGAGCAGCTCAAAGAAGCGGGAATCGACGCGACCATCAGCGGCAGACCGAAGCATCTTTACAGCGTATATCGCAAGATGCAGCGCCTCAACGCGGGTATCAACGAAGTATATGATCTCATCGCAATTCGCGTGATCGTGGACACCGTCAACGACTGCTACGCGGCGCTGGGAGTAATTCACGCGAGCTGGAAGCCGATTCCGGGGCGTTTTAAGGACTATATCGCAACGCCGAAGCCGAATATGTACCGTTCGCTGCATACGACGCTGCTTGCTTCGAACGGAATTCCGTTCGAGGTGCAGATCCGCACCAAGGAAATGCACCGCACGGCGGAATACGGCATCGCAGCGCACTGGATGTATAAGGAAGGCCGCACCGTACAGAGCCTGCTGGACAGAAAGACCAGTTGGCTTCGTCAGGTAATCGAGGCGAAGGAAAACACCGAGGACAGCAAGGAATTCGTCGAAAGCATCATGAAGGATTTCCTCGGCGAATACGTGTTTGTGCTCACGCCGCGCGGGGAGATTATCGACCTGCCGAAGGGGTCGACGCCGCTGGACTTTGCATACCGCATCCACACCAATATCGGCCATCACTGCCAGGGTGCAAGGATCAACGGTTCTCTTGCGAGACTCGATTACAAGCTTAAAACCAACGACGTTGTGGAGATCATCACCTCCAACAGTCAGCCCGGCCCGAGCCGGGACTGGCTCAAAATCGTTAAAACGCAGTCGGCGCGCAACAAAATCCGCCAGTGGTTCAAAAAAGCCAACCGGGAGGAAAACATCGCGCGCGGACGCGACATGCTCGAGGACGCGGCAAAGCGCGCAGGGCAGCCGATTGCAGAACTGCTCAAGGCCGACTATTACAGCGTCGTGCTCAAACGGCTCAATATGGGTAGTCTGGACGACCTCTATTCCGCAATCGGATTTGGCGGGATTTCCGCCGGGAATGTGCTGCATAAACTCATCGACCTGAAAAAGAAAGACGACAAAGTCGAAGAGATCGAAGAGCGGATTAAGCGCGGGGAGCAGGAAGAAACAGTCAAATCGCATGTGCCGGTCAACGGTATTATCGTTAAAGGCGACCCGGGGATGGCGGTGCGCTTTGGTAACTGCTGCAACCCGCTGCCGGGCGATCCGATCATCGGCTATATCACGCGCGGGCGCGGCGTTTCCGTCCACCGTGCGGACTGCCCGAACGTTGCGAACCTGCGCACCGATAAGGCCCGCATCATCGAAGTCGAGTGGGCGATCAACTCCAAGAGCGCCTTCAACGCCTCCCTGCAGATTGAGGGCGAGAATCAGACCGGAACGCTGTCCAAGATTTCCGCAACGCTTTCAGCGCTGAATATCAGCATTCAGTCGATCAGCGGACGGCCTGCCTCGGACGGGCGGTATATCATTGAAATGACGTTTGAAGTAACCAACACCGAACAGCTCAACGTCATCATCAAGAACCTCAAAAAGCTCAAGTGTGTCAATGAAGTTTACAGGATGAACAGGTAGGTTAAAATGCGCGCTGTCGTACAGAGAACAACGTCCGCCTCGGTGGAAGTCGAAAACAAAGTCGTCGGCGAGATCAAAAAAGGTCTCGTCGTGTTTTTAGGTATCGAAGAAGGGGATACGACACAGGATTTGGATTATATCTGCGGGAAAGTAACCGGGCTGCGGGTGTTCGACGACGAAAACGGCGTTCCGAACCGGTCCGTCGCCGAAGACGGCGGCAGCGTGCTGCTCGTTTCGCAGTTCACGCTCTGCGCGGACGCAAGAAAAGGGCGCAGGCCAAGCTATATCCGCGCCGCACGTCCGGAAACGGCAATCCCGCTGTATGAGGAAGCGATCCGCCGCATCGGCGCGGTGGTGCCGGTGCAAAGCGGCACGTTTCAGGCGTATATGCAGGTGCGTCTGATCAACGACGGACCGCATACGATTTTGCTGGACTCAAGGAAGGTGTTTTAACAATGAGATTTGAGCATTTAGTCTGCGGCGCGCTTGGCGTCAACACATACATCATCGGGTCGGACCATTCGGACGATTGCATTGTGATCGATCCCGGCACGGCGGCGCCCGTGCTTGCGGCGCTGAAGAAAAACGGACTGGCCTGCAAAGCAATCCTGCTGACGCACGGGCATTTCGACCATATCGGCGGCGTGCGGAAACTGAAGGAACAGACCGGCGCAAAGGTATACATCCACGAAGCGGACGCGGAAATGCTCAGGAGCAACCGTGCAAGTCTTGCCGTGCTGACGGGGGATTTGCTGGAATCGGCCGAACCGGACGTGCTGCTGCAAGGCGGGGAAACGCTGGAAATCGCAGGGCTGACGATCAAAGTCCTCCACACGCCTGGGCATACCAAAGGCGGCGTAAGCTATATCCTCGAAGAGGAGCACAAGCTCTTTTGCGGCGACACGCTGTTCCGCGAGAGCGTCGGCCGCACGGACTTTCCCGGGGGCAGCGAGGCGGAACTATACCGCTCGATTAAGCAGGGACTCTTTGCGCTGGACGGCGATTACGAAGTTTTCTGCGGGCACGAAGGGAACACGACGCTGGACTACGAACGCTGGAATAACCCGTTTATTCTGGCGATAGAGCGGCGCGGATGATCGGCATATCCACAAACAGAACGGAATATCGCAACGATATTGCGGAGGAGATACGGCTCTTTCTCGGCTTAACGGAGATCGTTTTGACGGAAGAAGCGAATTCGGATTCGCTTGAGACCGTGTTTGATCTGCAGATGGAGCGAAACGGCAGCCGCTATGAACTGCGCGCCACGGCGGGCGGCGTTTTTGTGCAGGATTCGTTTGAGCTGCCAAACGACGCGTCCGCGCTGCTGGTTAAAAAAATTGAAAAGCGAAGGCTCAAACTCGCCTGCTATCAATTACTAAAACAGCTGTACCCGGACGTTTCAACCCCATGGGGTTCGCTGACCGGCATCCGACCGACCAAACTTTTCCGCGAACTCTCGTCGGACGGCGAAGAATCCGCGCGGCGGGTCTTTCGGGAAACATTTGACGTTTCGCCGGAAAAGACGGTGCTTGCCGCGTCGATCTGCGCCGTGCAGAAGCCGTATATTGAAAGCGTCCGGCCAAACGAGATCGATCTGTACGTCGGTATCCCGTTCTGTAAAACCAAGTGCCTGTACTGCTCGTTTCCCAGCGAGGTGCTCAGCAAAAACGACCGCCTCACGCCATACCTTCACGCCCTGCAAGCGGACATCGCATGCGGCGCGGAAATCGCGGAAACGCAGGGATTAACGGTGCGCTCGCTGTACATCGGCGGCGGCACGCCGAGCGTTCTGAGCGCCGCACAGCTGGACGAACTGCTTTCCTTTTTACTGGAACGGTATGCTTCGTTCGGCACGGAATGCACGGTGGAAGCCGGAAGGCCGGACACAATCGACCGGGAAAAGCTTGATACGCTGAAGCGGCTTGGCGTAACGCGCGTCTCCGTCAACCCGCAGACGATGAACGACGAAACGCTGCGGCGCGTGGGACGCACGCATACGGCGGCGGATATCGTTGAAACGTATCGCCTGGTGCGCGAAGCCGGGTTTGACAGCGTCAACATGGACCTGATTGCAGGCTTGCCGGGGGAAACGCCGGACGACATGCGGCGCACCTGCGCGGAAATTGAGAAGCTTGCGCCGGACTGTCTGACCGTCCATTCGCTTGCAATCAAACGGTCATCGCGGCTTAAAACGGAGGGTACGGAATTTACGCTGCCGGATGCGGCGGCGGCAGAGGAGATGACGCGCATCGGCGCGGCATGCGCCGAAAACCTTGGCATGCGCGCATACTACATGTATCGCCAGAAATACATGAGCGGTAATCTTGAGAACGTCGGCTACGCTTTGCCGGGGAAGGAATGCGTCTACAACATTGACATGATGGAGGAGACGGCGAGCATTCTTTCGCATGGCGCGGGGACAATGACAAAGCGCGTCTTCGGAGGCGAAAACCGCATCGAACGTCTGCCGAGCCCCAAAGACGTGCCGACCTATACTGCCAAGCTGGAGTTGCTCTGCGAACGGAAGCGCGCGTTTTTCAGCTGAGAATGCAAACGCGCCGCGAAAGAACGCGAAACGATTGACACGGCATAAGGCGGCGGCTATAATGTTTGGAAAGGTCAAGACCGGGAGAGTAGTCCGGGTTTGCTGCATTCAAGAGAGCGGAGCGCTTGGTGTGAGCTTTGCATGCGGCGATTGGACGAACGGCACCCGCGAACCGCGCGGCAAAAAGACAGCTTTGTCAGAAGCCGCGACGCATTCCGGCGTTATCGGGCAATGAAGCGGAACGAATCGCAACGGCGCGTTCGTTCAATCAGGGTGGCACCGCGGGTTTCCCGTCCCTATCGGAACGGAACCTGCTTTTTTTATACCGTTTTCTTAAAAAAGGCGGTATAATGGGAATTGCTTTTTCGCATTTGCGTATCGAACGGTGCGAAATAAGCGGGCCGAACGGCAAAACAGAACAACGGAGGGGTCGGTAATGGCGGACTACAGAGCACCCAAGGGCACAAAAGACGTTTTGCCCGAGAAAAGTTATAAATGGCAGTATCTTGAAAGAATTATTCGCGGCGTCGTGAAGAAATATGGTTTTCTGGAAGCGCGTACGCCGGTGATCGAGCATACGGAGCTGTTTTTACGCGGGGTCGGCGAAACGACCGATATTGTCCAGAAGGAAATGTACACCTTTGAAGACAAGGGCGGGCGCTCCATCACGCTCAAGCCGGAAGGCACGGCGGGCGTCGTGCGCATGTTCGTGGAGCACAATCTCTATGGCGAGGCGCAGCCGACCAAGGTGTTTTACCTCAATAATCCGGTGTTTCGGTATGAGCGGCCGCAGGCCGGGAGGCTGCGCGAACATCACCAGTTCGGCGTAGAATTCTTCGGCGCGGCAAAACCGACGGCGGACGCGGAGTGCATCGCTGTTGCGACGGAGCTTTTAAGCGAGCTTGGCTGCGAGGGACTTTGCGTACACCTCAACAGCATCGGCTGCCCGAACTGCAGGCCGAAGTATCACGAGGCGCTCAAAGGGTATCTTCGCGAGCATTACGACGGGCTCTGCGAAACCTGCAAGATTCGCTACGAACAAAACCCGCTCCGCGTGCTGGACTGTAAGGTGGAATCCTGCAAAAAGATTGCCGAGCACGTGCCGAACATTCAGGATTATTTGTGCCCGGAATGCCGCGCGCATCAGGAGAAACTGCTGCGCCTGCTCGACGGGATGAAGATCGACTACGAAATCGACCCGATGCTGGTGCGCGGGCTGGACTACTACACGAAAACCGTGTTTGAGATTATCTCAAACAGCATCGGTGCGCAGGGCACCGTCTGCGGCGGCGGCCGCTACGACGGACTGGTCGAGGAAATCGGCGGCCCGCACGTACCCGCGGTGGGATTTGGACTTGGCATGGAGCGGCTGCTGCTCGTGCTGGAAAGCGGCGGCGCAGAGATTCCGAAGCCCGTTCGTTATGATCTCTACATCGCGTCCATGGGCGAAGCGGCGGAGGAACGGGCGTTTGCGCTGGCAAACGAACTGCGAAAGCGCGGAGTCTGCGCCGAGATCGACCATGTTGGCCGGAGCGTGAAAGCGCAGCTGAAGTATGCCGATAAAACCGGCGCAAAGCACGTGCTTGTGCTGGGAGAAAACGAGCTGACGGCCAACGAAGGAAAGCTGAAGCGCATGACCGACGGACAGGAAACAACGACCGCGCTGGACGCGGAGAGCATCTATACAGCATTGATTTGAGGAGCGAAAACAAATGAGCGAGTTTTTAAGCGGATGGAAGCGCACAAATTACTGCGCGAATTTCACCAAGGCCGACGCGGGCAAACAGGTAACCCTGATGGGGTGGACGAACGTCCGGCGCGACCTCGGCGCGCTGGTGTTCGTGCAGCTGCGCGACCGCAGCGGCATTATGCAGGTCGTGTTCAATTCCGAAACGCTCGGCGAGGCGGATTTTGCGCGCGCCTGCACGATCCGTTCGGAATACGTGCTCGCCGTGCGCGGCGAACTGGTCCTGCGCACAGGCGAAATGATTAACCAAAGCATGGCTACGGGCGAACTGGAAGTGCTCGTCAGCGAGTTTAAAATTCTCAGCAAGAGCGAAACGCCGCCGTTTGAAATTTCGGACGATTGCCGCGCAAACGAGTTGCTGCGGCTGAAATACCGCTATCTCGACCTGCGCCGGCCCGCGATGCAGAAGAACATGCTCATGCGGCACAAAATTGCGTTTATTGCGCGCAAATATTTCGACGAACAGGGGTTCGTCGAAATGGAAACGCCGATTCTGACCAAGAGCACGCCGGAGGGCGCACGGGACTACCTCGTGCCGAGCCGCGTGCACCCGGGCAAGTTTTACGCGCTGCCGCAGAGTCCGCAGCTGTTTAAGCAGCTGCTGATGCTGGCCGGCTACGACCGCTATTTTCAGATTGCACGATGTTTTCGAGACGAAGACCTGCGCGCAGACCGCCAGCCGGACTTTACGCAGATCGACCTCGAAATGTCGTTTGTTGAGGAAGAGGACGTACAGTCCGTCAACGAGGGCTTCTTAAAGCGTTTGTTCAAAGAAACGCTGGGCGTCGATATCGCACTGCCGCTGCCGCGGCTTAAATATGTGGATGCAATGGCGCGTTATGGCTCGGACAAGCCGGATACACGGTTTGGCATGGAACTGATCGATATTTCGGACGTTGTAAAAACGAGCGAGTTTTCCGTCTTTCAAAACGCGCTGGCAAACGGCGGGAGCGTGCGCGCCATCAACGCCAAGGGCGCGAGCGCGTCGTTTTCACGCAAAGCGCTGGATGCGCTGGGCGAGTTTGTCAAAACATACCGCGCAAAGGGCCTGATCTGGATGAACGACAAGCCGGAAGGGCTTGCGTCCCCAATCCTCAAGTTCCTCAAGGAAGACGAAATCGCGGTCATTCGCGAAAAAACGAACCTGGAAACAGGCGACGTTCTCTTCATCGTTGCAGATGTGGACAAGACGGTGTTTGCCTCTCTCGGCGCGCTGCGGCTCAAGCTTGGCGACCAACTGGGCCTGATTCCGAAAGATCAATTTAACCTGCTTTGGGTTACGGAATTTCCGCAGTTTGAATGGAGCGAAGAAGAGAACCGCTTTATGGCCATGCATCATCCGTTCACGAGCCCTATGGACGAGGATGTGGACAAGATCGAAACCGACCCGGCGAGCGTACGCGCCAAAGCATACGACATCGTGCTCAACGGTGTGGAAATCGGCGGCGGATCGATTCGTATTCATTCAAGGGATTTGCAGAAGCGCATGTTCCGCGCATTGGGCTTTACGGACGAACAGGCCGAGTACCGTTTCGGCTTCCTGACGGACGCGTTCCGCTTTGGTCCGCCGCCGCACGGTGGAATGGCATACGGGCTCGACCGTCTGGTCATGCTGATTGCGGGCACGTCCAACATCCGGGACGTGATCGCGTTCCCGAAGGTGCAAAACGCGTCCTGTCCGATGACGGGCGCGCCGGACTTTGTGGACGACAAGCAGCTTGACGAACTGCACATCGCCTGCACGGAAAAGGAAGAGTGAGCTTTTAGTGGAAGAGCAAAGCTGCAGCTTTGGCGTTGTCACCGAGACAAAAGGCAAAAGCGCGCGCGTGCGCTTTCAGCGCAGCGCGCAGTGCTCGCACTGCGGCGCCTGCCTGACGGCCGGCGAACACGAGATGGAAATCGAACTGGAGAATTCCGTCGGCGCAAAGGTGGGCGACCGGGTGACGGTCAGCCTCGCACCCAAACGGGTCGTGCAGGCGAGTTTGCTTGCCTATGCCGTTCCGCTCGTGCTGCTGATTGCGGGCGTTTGGCTCGGCAGCCTGATTTCCGAACTGGCCGCGTTGATTTTCGGTGTTTGCGCCTGCGGAATCGGATACCTGATTCTGCGGCTGTTTGAAAAGAAAAGCAAAAAGGACCGGTTCCGCCCGCGGATTGAAAAAATCCTCGGCGGAGAAAAGGAAGCGGACGTATGAATGAATCGTGCCTGCCCGAACTGTTGAACGAACAGTTTGCCGCCGCGCTCGCGGAGGACGCGCTCTGTGTGATCGAGTTTTATGCGCAGTGGTGTACGCCCTGCCACATGATGGAACCGGTGCTCTGCGAGCTTGCACAAGAGTATGCGGGGAAAGCAAACTTTTATCGTGCGGATACGGACAAGCTCGCCGAGACGGCGGAAAAGTATGGCGTGGACACGCTGCCCTGCGTGCTGTTTTTTAAAAACGGCGAGGTATCAGAGCGTGCATCCGGCGCTAAGACGAAACAGTCGCTCAAAAACCGGCTCGATCGCGTCCTGCAGAATAAATAGCGTCCGCCGGGACGCGAGCATCGAAATCGGCGCGCGCTTTTCATAAACAAAGCGCGTTTTGCGGAAATATAAGGAATAGGAACAGGAAACATGGACTTGATACCCTCACATGAATTTATCGCACACTACGACCCGGAGCTTGCTTCCTGCATGGGAATGGAACTCCAGCGGCAGCGTGACCATCTGGAACTGATTGCCTCCGAAAACTTCGTTTCGCCGGCCGTTCTGGCGGCGCTCGGCAGCCCGCTGACCAATAAATATGCGGAAGGATACCCGGGACACCGCTACTACGGCGGATGCGAATATGTCGATATGGTGGAAGACCTTGCGCGCGAACGCGCAAAGGCGCTTTTTCATGCGGACCACGCCAACGTCCAGCCGCACGCGGGTTCCCAGGCGAATCTCGCCGTCTATTACGCGCTCCTGAACGTAGGCGACACCGTGCTGTCCATGAACCTCAATCACGGCGGGCATCTGACGCACGGGCATAAGGCCAACGCGTCCGGCAGGCTGTATAACTTCGTGCAGTACGGCGTGCGCGAGGACACGGGCTGCATCGATTATGATGAACTGGAACGCCTTGCGCACGAACAGAAACCGAAGCTGATTGTTGCCGGTGCGAGCGCGTATTCGCGCATCATCGATTTTGAGTGCATCGGCAGAGTTGCAAAGGACGTCGGCGCGTATTTCATGGTGGACATGGCGCATATCTCCGGCCTGATCGCCGCGGGCGAGCACCCGAATATGTTCCCGTATGCGGATGTCGCGACCTCCACGACGCATAAAACGCTGCGCGGCGCGCGCGGCGGACTCATCCTCTGCAAAGAGGAGTTTGCAAAAAAGATCGACAAAGCGATTTTCCCCGGCATGCAGGGCGGCCCGCTGATGCATGTGATTGCGGCCAAAGCGGTCTGCTTTCACGAGGCGATGCAGCCGGAATTCAAGACGTATCAGCACCAAATCGTACTCAACGCGGCGGCGCTTTGTGAAACGCTGCAGAAAAACGGGATTCAGATCGTTTCCGGCGGCACGGACACGCACCTGATGCTCGTCGACCTGCGCGAGCTTGGCGTCACCGGCATGCGCGTACAGACTCTGCTGGACGCGGCGAACATCACCGCCAACCGCAACGCAATTCCGTTCGACACGCGCAACAAGGCGGAAACCAGCGGCGTGCGCTTCGGCACGCCCGCGGTCACAACGCGCGGCATGAAGGAAGCGGAGATGCGGCAGATCGGCGAAATGATCGTCCGCATCATCAAGGAAGGTGAATCCGCCGTCCCGCAGGTCAAGCAGGAAGTGCTTGCGCTCTGCAAACGATTCCCGCTGTACGAATAAGCGAAAGTTGGTTATAAAAGAAGCGCCCTAAAGGCGCTTCTTTTTGCACAAACGGACTGTAAATCAGTTGTTTGCCGCATCCTCACCCTTCTTGGCATCCTCCTCCGGTTTTTCTTTTTCAGTGGCGAGGGCGAGGTTGATTTTCAGGGAATTGCGAATGATGGAAGCAAGCATCTTGTCCCGCTCGGTATCGGAACTGAATTGCCAGAGCAAGTCGACGGAGGAAAGGAACCGCTGGTCTTCGTGCAGCGATTTGTGGTAACGATTCAACTGCGCGAGGGAACTACGGTACACGATCAATGTTGTGCCCGCGAACAGCTCCGTAACCATGCCGCCGATAGCGGTGATCAGAACTTTATCGAAAGCAAGCGCACTGATCACGGAGAGCACCAGAGACGCCATGATGATCAGAATCCCGGCGGCACAGGCGCCGACGGCGACCCAGCAAATAATTCTTGCCTGTTTCTGACTCCAACTGTAATAGTCGCGCATCGCGCTTATATTGGCTACCGAAATGGAAAGCGCATTTGGTGCTTCAGCGTCCATAGCGCCGGGCTGAGCGGTTATGCCGCCGCGGTTTGCGCTGCCCGCTTGCTGTATTTCTACCTCGGAATCGTAACCTGCCTTATCGTCTTCAGACAGAATACCGGGGAAAGACAGTGACGGAGCTCGCGAAACGATGGGGATGTTGGTTCCCTGACTGCGTGCCTTTACAATTTTATCCAGTTTCATAACATAAGTGTCTGCTTTACCTGTTCTCATAATGGTTCTCCTTTCAAAACGGTCGAACGGAGTAAAATAAACAGAAACACATTCATGCTCAGCCGTGTACAACGGCAGGAGCGCAGAATTTTTGTTAAACAGGTACCGGAATGAATTGGACGTGAATTCCTCCTTTGTGCAAGGTGCGTTTGACCAGCCGAAAAATGAAATTGCAGGATTACCAGCGCAATTTCAAAGTTTACACGCTAGTAAAACGGTATCGGTTCTGTACCAACGCGATTCAGAAACATTGAGTGATACGAACGATAAGTTGTGGAAGAAAGGCGAGAAGCGCAAAGAAGAGAAAGAGAACGAACAAGGAAAATGACACAGCAACATACAACAATACATAGTTATATTATCATTGATATTTTAAATTACAAGCAGAAACGCGCAAATTGCGTATTGCTTCGGGCCGGAATGCCGGCAGCGGTATATCCATAAAACATCGAAAAAATTGCGGGAGGCTCACTGCCTCGAAAAAGGTAAATGATAAAAGAAAAAGCGACGACAAAAACGGAGCGGGTACTCGCTCCGTTTTGCGTCGGTGTAAGGTGCTTCATATTCGCAACATGACCTGATCGATTGCGGGTTTCATGTGCATGGTGCCGCCCGCCTGGCTGACGATTTGCAATAACTGCGGCACGTCCCTTACAACGCTCCCGGCCAGCAGTGTAACCGGCGTGCCGGCAAAAGCGGCGGGGTCGAGCGGGGTGGACGGACCGACGATGCAGACCTGACGCGCGTTTTTGCAGTGCTCAAGGACGCCGTCTATCGTGTGATTGATGATGCTGGTTGCTGTGACGACCACAACGTCGCACTTGGGCAGATAGTCCGGAATGGCTTCTTCCGGATAAAGGCCCGGACCTTTTTCGATATTCAGTTCAAATATATACATGCGATCGGTCATCTTGCTTACCGCGGCGCGGATGGGTTTGAATTCACCGACCATGCCGAAGGTATCGTCCGGCGTGATTTTCAGTGCCTCCACAACGTTGCCGCCGCTGTACGCCGGGTTGACGGTGTTTATCACGGCGTTGACGGCGGCAAGCGCAACGGAAACGCGCAGTGTGTTGGGTTCCAATAAAAACGATATCATTTCGGAGACGGGTTCCCCGATCATATATCCCGCGTCGCGCAACACATGGCAGCCGCAGGCGGGACCGCTTTGATAGGTGTAGGCAACGCCGCAGGAACCGTCGTCAAGCAATACGGCGGTGTAACGCAGGCCGATGCGGATATCGGAAATGGTTCTTTCGCCCGCATGAAGCAGGGCGTTTTTCTTCAGACGCTCGCAGATCATTTGATATGCCCCTTTGATTAGATTTCGTTATTCTTATTATAGATAGAAATGAACAATGCCGCAAGGCGAAAGGACGGAGATTCGGACGAAGGGCGGAGCAGGCAGCTTTTTTGCTAAAGCGTTTTGTATTTTTCGAACATTCTCCGGGCACGGTGGCATTGCGGAAGAAATAAACCCGATGACGGTGTACTTTTCTTTTCCAACCTCGCTCTTAAAGCAAAACGGAAACGGGAAAAAGAAAAAAGACGCCTTAAAAGGGACGTCTTTTTTGTCTTGGTGGAGCTTACCGGATTCGAACCGGTGATCTCTACACTGCCAGTGTAGCGCGA
>ERZ795053.1045-NODE-1045-length-35505-cov-6.466685_pt1 | contig 35505 bp, 15 predicted proteins | sample MGYA00375137_ERZ795053 | MGnify/ENA primary metagenome ERZ795053 (study PRJEB30182, sample SAMN05720284) | activated sludge metagenome | isolation source: Anaerobic digester | place: Hong Kong | collected 2014-12-17 ...
AGAGATGCTAGAACTAGTAGAGATGGAAGTAAGAGAACTATTAGACCAGTATGAGTTTGATGGTGACAATTCTTCTATCATTAAAGGTTCTGCATTAAAAGCTTTAGAAGGTGAAGCTTCTGGTGTAGCTGCTATTAATGACCTAATGGCTGCAGTTGATGCTGAGATTCCTGAGCCTGTAAGAGATGTAGATAAGCCTTTCTTAATGCCTATCGAAGACGTATTCTCTATCACTGGTAGAGGTACTGTTGCGACTGGTAGAATTGAAAGAGGGGTGATAAACACTGGTGATCCTGTAGAAATTATCGGGATGATGAAACCAGGTGAAAAACCTTTGACATCAACTATCACAGGTGTTGAGATGTTTAGAAAAATCCTAGAAAGAGGAGAGGCTGGTGATAATGCAGGGTTATTGCTTAGAGGTATCGACAAAGAAGATATCAGAAGAGGTATGGTAATCGTAAAACCGGGTTCAGTGACACCACATAGAAAATTCAAATGTGAGGTTTACGTACTAGGTAAAGATGAGGGTGGAAGACACACTCCATTCTTTAACGGTTATAGACCGCAATTTTATTTCAGAACAACTGACGTAACTGGAGATGTTAAATTACCTGATGGTGTAGAAATGGTTATGCCTGGTGATAATGTATCTCTTGAAGTTTCACTTTTAAGTCCTATTGCGATGGAAAAAGGATTGAGATTTGCGATTAGAGAAGGTGGTAGAACGGTTGGTGCTGGTCAGGTGACTGAAATATTAGAATAAGATTTTAAAGAATATCTTATAAAATAATGAAAATTAAGCACTTATTTAAGTGCTTAATTTTCGTATTTAAATAAATTTCATTTTTTGGAATTGTTTTAGGGGAGTAGCTCAATTGGTAGAGCGACGGTCTCCAAAACCGTAGGCTGCGGGTTCGATTCCTGTCTCCCCTGCAAAATATTAGAATTACGAAAGAAGTAGACTTCTAAAATTGTTAAATATGAATAGTTTTGTTACCTACATAAAAGAGAGTTATGATGAATTAGTACACCACGTAACTTGGCCCACTTGGCCAGAGTTGTTGAGCAGTGCTAATTTGGTATTGATAGCTTCTATTATGATTGCTATTACCGTATTCCTTATGGATACCGTTGCAAATTCAATTTTGGACTTCATCTATACGATTTAATTTTAAGCTGATGGATTCTGATAAAAGATGGTATTCGTTAAGAGTAATTAGTGGTCAAGAGAAGAAGATCAAGGAGAAGATAGAATTAGAAGTGAATCGCTCAGGCTGGTCTGATGTTATTACTCAAATATTGGTACCAACTGAAAAAGTGTATAAGATAAGGAATGGTAAAAAAGTGATTATTGAGAGAAACATCTTACCTGGTTATATATTAGTGGAAGCTTTACCTACTAAATTTTCAGGTGAAATGATTCAATCAATTGCTAATCTGACCAATGTCATTGGATTTTTAGGTAAAAACAACCCTATTCCAATGCAACAAGCTGAGGCTAATAGGATGTTGGGTAAAGTTGATGCTTCTTCAGAAGCTGGTGAAATGATGATTGAACCATATCTTGAAGGGGAGACCGTCAAAATCATTGATGGTCCATTTAATGATTTTATAGGTGACATTAAAGAAGTAAACGAAGAAAAGAAAAAGCTCAAAGTAATAGTGAAGATATTTGGCCGAGGTACGGAAGTTGAGCTTAATTTTATGCAAGTAGAAAAACAATCTTGATTTTCGCTTTTATGCTTCCAGCGACTAATTGAGAAATATTTATTAATATTTATTGATAATAGAATTTTAAAAAAATGGCAAAGGAAATTGATGTTTTTGTAAAACTCCAGGTGAAAGGTGGTCAAGCCAATCCTGCTCCTCCAGTCGGACCAGCTCTTGGTGCCAAAGGGGTGAATATTATGGAATTTTGCAAAAGATTTAATGCAGAAACTCAAGAAAGTCAAGGTAAATTATTACCTGTTGTAATAACGGTTTATAAAGACAAATCTTTTGACTTCGTAGTTAAAACTCCTCCTGCAGCAAACCAGTTATTAGAAGCCGCAAAGTTAAAAAGTGGCTCTCCTCAATCGAATAGAAATAAGGTGGGTTCAGTGTCTTGGGATCAAGTTAGAGAAATTGCCCAAATTAAAATGCCTGACTTGAATGCATTTACGATTGAATCAGCAATGAAAATGGTAGCTGGAACCGCGAGAAGTATGGGTATCACCATTTCAGGCGATGCACCTTGGGGCAGTAGCGACAATTAATTAGTATTTTATAACAAGGAAGTGGAGTATAGCTCTACGCTATTACCTTAAAACTTTATATTATGTCAAAAATTTCTAAAAAAAGAAAAGAGGCGAATGCAAAGGTTGACGACAAAGCTTATTACAGTTTAACCGATGCAGCAGCCTTAGTAAAAGATGTCAACATAGCAAAGTTTAATGCTTCGGTTGATATACACATCAGATTAGGTGTAGATCCAAGAAAAGCAGATCAGGCAATCAGAGGTACCGTGACATTACCAAATGGTACGGGTAAGGTCAAAAAAGTTTTAGTATTATGTACTCCTGATAAGGAACAAGAAGCAAAGGATGCTGGAGCGGATTATGTCGGTCTCGATGAATACGTACAAAAAATTCAACAAGGGTGGACTGATGTAGACGTGGTTATTGCGACACCTAATGTGATGGCGAAGGTAGGACAGATTGGTAGAATATTGGGACCAAGAGGTTTGATGCCTAACCCTAAAACGGGAACAGTTACTTTAAATGTAGGTTCTGCGGTAGAGGATGTAAAGCAAGGTAAGGTATCTTTCAGAGTGGATAAATATGGTATAATTCATAATTCCATTGGAAGAGTATCATTTACACCTGAGCAATTAGTTCAAAATGCAACCGAATTAGTTCATACACTTGAAAAGATGAAACCTTCATCTGCAAAAGGTACTTATATGAAGTCTATCTCTATTGCTTCAACTATGAGTCCTGGTATAAAGGTTGATCCGAAATCTATTAAGTAACTTACAAATTAAATTAGACATGTTAAAGACAGAAAAAACATTAGTAATCAGTGAGTTAAAGGAGAAATTTCAGAATGCAACCAACTTTTATCTCACAGATTCATCTACTTTATCAGTAGCACAGATCAATAAATTTAGAAGACTATGTTATGATAAAGGAATAGAGGTTAAAGTAGTAAAAAATAGTTTGGTACAAAAAGCATTAGAATCATTTGATGCAGATAAAAATTTTGACAAACTATATGATGTATTAAAAGGTCCTTCAACCTTATTAATTTCTGACACAGCAAATCTTCCGGCCAAAGTAATAAAAGAGTTTAGAGGTGCAAAAGGCGTAAAGCCAGCCATAAAAGCTGCTTATATTGATACAGCCGTATTTTTTGGTGACGACCAATTAGATGAATTGGCAAAGTTGAAATCAAAAGAAGAATTGTTAGGAGAAATTATCGGATTATTACAATCACCTGCGAAAAACGTGATCGGTGCATTGAAATCTGGTGGAAACACTATTGCGGGACTTGTGAAAGCTCTAGAAGAAAGAGCTCAATAATTGCGGCTTCCAAGACAACGCAACTCATAAATTATTATTGATTAGCGAAAAATTAAAAAATCCATTAAAATGGCAGACTTAAAATCATTTGCAGAGCAACTAGTTAACTTAACAGTTAAAGAAGTTAATGAATTAGCTCAAATTCTTAAAGACGAATATGGTATCGAACCGGCTGCGGCAGCAGTGGCAGTAGCAGCTCCTGCAGCAGGAGGTGGTGCAGCTGATGCAGCAGAAGAAAAGACAGATTTCGATGTAGTATTAACTTCAGCTGGTGCTGCAAAACTTGCAGTAGTTAAAGAAGTTAAAACTCTATTGAATCTTGGTCTTAAAGAGGCTAAAGATATCGTAGATGGTGCTCCAGCGACTGTTAAAGCTGGTGTTCCTAAGGCTGAGGCTGAGTCTTTAAAAGCTGCGCTTGAGGCGGCTGGTGCTTCTGTAGAATTGAAGTAATACAAATAATATGGACTTAATCCAGGTAATTAAGTCATATTAAAATTTGACATTGGCTTAACTGGTTGATAAAATCGGTTAAGCCTGTTGTCGTTTGATTGATAGAATCTCTTACATTACAAAACATATAGAGTATATCGGCTGTTATAGTCCTTGTACTTTTTAAATAGAACAGTAAAATGTCAGCAAACGGAATTGTTTCTTATGCCTTTGATTCCAGAATCAACTTTGGCAAAATCAAATTATCTTCTAATAGTCCCGACCTACTAGAAATACAACTTAAATCATTTCAGGAGTTTTTTCAACTTGATACGACGCCTGAAAATCGTGGTAATGAAGGTCTTTACAAAGTTTTTCAAGAAAATTTTCCAATCACAGATGCGAGAAATATTTTTGTTCTTGAATTTCTTGATTACTTCATAGACCCACCAAGATACTCCATTGATGAGTGCATGGAACGTGGTTTGACGTATAGCGTACCTCTTAAAGCAAAACTTAGATTGTCTTGTAATGATGAGGAACACGTTGACTTTCAAACGATAGTTCAAGATGTTTTCCTTGGAAACATCCCGTATATGACACCCAAAGGTACTTTTGTGATAAATGGTGCTGAAAGAGTGGTTGTGTCTCAATTACATAGATCACCTGGTGTGTTCTTTTCACAAACCTTCCACCCGAATGGATCAAAAATTTACTCGGCGAGAGTGATACCTTTTAAAGGGGCTTGGATGGAATTTGCGACAGACATCAATTCGGTGATGTATGCCTATATTGATAGAAAAAAGAAGTTTCCGGTAACCACTTTGCTTCGTGCAATCGGATATGATAGTGACCGAGAAATATTAAATATATTTGACCTCTCGGAAGAAATCGAAGTTTCAAAAAAATCATTAAAAGCGGCTATTGGTAGAAAATTGGCAGCGAGGGTTTTAAGAAAATGGACTGAAGATTTTGTGGATGAGGATACAGGAGAGGTTGTAACCATTGAAAGGAATGAAATCATCGTAGAAAGGGATGTAGAGCTTGATGAAGAGAACATTGAGCTAATCTTGGACGCTGATTTGGATACCATAATCCTTCAAAAAGAAGATTTGGATGAAGATTATTCAATCATCTATAACACTTTACAAAAGGATCCATCGAGCTCTGAAGCGGAAGCCGTTACGCAGATTTATAGACAATTAAGAGGTAGTGATCCACCGGATGAAGAGACTGCAAGAGGTATAATTGATAAGTTGTTCTTCTCAGATAAGAGATACAATTTGGGAGATGTTGGACGATATAAGATAAATAGAAAATTGAATCTTGACATCCCTAGAGATACCTTAGTTTTGACCAAAGAAGATATTATATCTATCGTCAAATATTTGGTTTCACTAATAAATCAAAAGGCGGAGTTAGATGATATCGATCATTTGAGCAATAGACGTGTGAGAACGGTAGGAGAACAATTGTATGCTCAGTTTGGTGTGGGTCTTGCGAGAATGGCGAGAACAATCAGAGAGAGAATGAATGTCCGAGATAATGAGGTGTTTACACCGATTGATCTAATTAATGCAAGGACACTTTCTTCTGTGATTAACTCATTTTTTGGAACAAGTCAGCTTTCTCAGTTTTTGGATCAAACAAATCCACTTTCTGAGATTACGCATAAAAGAAGAATTTCTGCCCTTGGACCTGGAGGTTTGAGTAGAGAGAGAGCAGGATTTGAGGTAAGGGACGTTCACTATTCTCACTACGGACGTCTATGTACTATTGAGACACCGGAAGGTCCAAACATTGGCTTGATTTCCACGCTTTGCGTTCATGCCAAGGTAAATAAAATGGGTTTCTTAGAAACACCATATCGAGAGGTAGTAGAATGTAAAGTTAACCTTGATGGAGATGGAATTTATCTCTCTGCAGAGGGTGAAGATTATAAAAAAATTGCTCAGGCAAATGCCATTATCGATGAGAAAGGTGCTTTCTTAAGTGATAGAGTAAAATGTAGAGAACACGGTGATTTCCCGGTATTGACACCTGAGGAAATCGAATATATGGATGTTGCCCCGAACCAAATTGTGGGAGTATCTGCATCCTTGATTCCATTTTTGGAAAATGATGATGCCAACCGTGCCTTGATGGGATCTAACATGCAACGTCAAGCTGTTCCATTACTTAACCCTAAGTCTCCGATTGTAGGTACGGGTTTGGAAGCAGCAGTGGCCAAGGATTCTAGAATGTTGATAAATGCAGAAGGCGATGGTGTGGTAGAATGGGTGGATGCCAATGAAATTGTCATTCGCTATGATATCACTGAAGAGGATAAATTGGTTTCTTTTGATGACAATATCAAAACTTATAAATTAACCAAATTTAGAAGAACCAACCAAGGTACTTGCATCAATTTGAAACCTATTGTTCATAAGGGTGATAGAGTATCTAAAGGAAGTTTGCTTTGCGAAGGATATGCGACTGAAAAAGGTGAATTAGCTCTTGGTCAAAACCTAATGGTGGCGTTCATGCCTTGGAAGGGATATAACTTTGAGGATGCGATTGTGCTTTCTGAAAGAGTGGTGAAAGAGGATATTTTTACTTCATTACACATTGAGAATTTTGATTTAGATATCAGAGATACAAAGCTTGGAGAAGAGGAATTGACCAATGATATACCTAACGTAAGCGAAGAAGCAACCAAAGATTTGGACGAAAACGGAATCATCAGAGTTGGTGCTTGGGTGAATGAAGGGGATATTCTTATTGGGAAAATTACTCCAAAAGGAGAATCTGATCCTACGCCGGAGGAAAAACTATTGAGAGCGATATTCGGTGATAAAGCAGGCGATGTAAAGGACGTGTCTTTAAAAGCACCTCCATCAACGAAAGGAGTCATCATCGACAAACAATTGTTTGCAAGAGCAAAGAAAGATAAGTATCAGAAAGTTCAGGAGAAAGAACTATTGTCCCAATTGGAGGATAGACATGCGATTGCCATGAACGAGTTGAGAACAATTCTTGTGGACAAATTGATGAGTCTTCTTGATGGTACTTTATCAGAAGGAGTGTCAAGTATCTATAAAGAAGAGTTGGTGTCAAAAGGGACTAAATTTTCAGCCAAAGTTTTGAAAGAGTTGGATTATACTCAGGTAGATTACTCTAACTGGACAAAAGATGCGAAAACGAATAGTCTAATTGCTCGTATTCTTCATAATTACACCATCAAATCTAATGAAGAACTAAGTAGATACAAGAGAGAGAAATTTAATATTAGCATTGGAGATGAGCTTCCAGCAGGTGTATTGAAACTTGCTAAAGTCTATTTAGCTAAGAAGAGAAAGCTTAAAGTGGGTGATAAATTGGCGGGAAGACACGGTAATAAAGGTATCGTTTCGAGAATTGTCAGGGAGGAGGATATGCCGTTCCTTGAAGATGGAACGCCAGTTGATATCGTATTGAATCCATTGGGAGTACCTTCTAGGATGAACTTGGGACAAATCTTCGAGACCGTACTTGGATGGGCTGGTAAGCAATTAGGAACCAAGTTTGCAACACCGATTTTTGACGGAGCTAGTTTGGATGATATTGAATCTTACATCCAAAAAGCCAAATTACCTTCTTTGGGTCAAACTTACTTGTGTGACGGCGAAACTGGTGATAAATTCCACCAGCAAGCGACGGTAGGTGTTATTTACATGTTGAAATTATCACACATGGTTGATGATAAAATGCATGCAAGATCTATCGGACCATACTCGTTGATTACGCAGCAGCCACTTGGTGGTAAAGCACAGTTTGGTGGTCAGAGATTTGGAGAGATGGAGGTATGGGCTCTTGAAGCTTTTGGAGCATCTAATATCTTAAGAGAGTTGTTGACTATCAAATCTGATGATATTATAGGTCGTGCAAAAGCTTATGAAGCGATTGTCAAAGGTGAGAATATTCCTGAGCCACACATTCCGGAATCATTCAATGTATTAGTACATGAATTGAGAGGATTGGCACTGGATATTAAGTTTGATTAATTTTTTATTGAAAATATTAATATAAAAAAATGGCATTAAAAAATAAAGGTATTAAACCTACCAAACCATTTGATACGATTACGATAAGTCTTTGTTCTCCAGATGATATCTTAGAGAGATCTTATGGAGAGGTCTTAAAACCAGAGACCATCAATTATCGATCGTATAAACCAGAGAGAGACGGATTGTTCTGCGAAAGAATTTTCGGTCCTGTAAAAGATTTTGAATGCTATTGTGGTAAGTATAAGAGAATCAGATATAAAGGAATCGTCTGTGATAGATGTGGAGTTGAAGTAACTGAGAAAAAGGTGAGACGAGAGAGAATGGGACACATAAAATTAGTGGTTCCTGTTGTCCATATTTGGTTTTTTAAATCCCTTCCAAACAAAATAGGATATTTGCTTGGAATGAGTTCTAAAAAATTGGAATCAATCGTGTATTATGAAAAATATGCGGTAATTCAACCAGGGGTGAAAGAAGGCGAGATTGAAAAATTAGACCTACTTTCTGAGGAAGAATATTTTGAGGTATTGGAAACTTTGCCAAAAGATAATCAACACTTGGAAGACTCTGATCCGAACAAGTTCATTGCAAAAATGGGTGCTGAAGCTGTCAAAGATTTATTGGCAGGATTGAACCTTGATGAATTATCTTATGAATTGAGACACTTGGCCGCCAATGAAACATCGCAGCAAAGAAAGTCAGAAGCATTAAAGAGACTTAGAGTCGTAGAGGCTTTCAGGGATGGACTTTCCAGAACTGAAAATAGGCCAGAGTGGACGATTATTGATTATCTTCCGGTAATACCACCTGAATTGAGGCCTTTAGTTCCTTTGGATGGAGGTAGATTTGCGAGTTCGGATTTGAATGACTTGTACAGAAGGGTGATTATCAGAAATAACCGTCTGAAAAGATTGTTAGAAATCAAAGCTCCAGAGGTCATCTTGAGAAATGAGAAGAGGATGTTACAAGAAGCAGTGGATTCACTTTTTGATAATTCTCGAAAATCTAATGCGGTAAAAGCAGAGGGAGGTAGAGCATTGAAATCTTTGAGTGATATCCTCAAAGGAAAGCAAGGTCGATTCCGTCAAAACCTTCTCGGTAAAAGGGTGGATTACTCAGGTCGTTCGGTTATCGTTGTAGGGCCTACACTACAGTTACATGAGTGTGGTATTCCAAAGGAAATGGCAGCCGAATTGTTTAAGCCATTCGTTATCAGAAAGTTAATAGAACGAGGTATCGTAAAAACGGTAAAGTCAGCTAAGAAATTAGTAGACCGTAAAGACCCTGTAATTTGGGATATTCTAGAAAACATATTGAAAGGACACCCGGTATTGTTAAACAGGGCTCCTACGCTTCACAGATTGTCTATTCAAGCATTCCAACCAAGATTGGTAGAGGGAAAGGCAATACAGTTGCATCCATTGGTTTGTGGTGCTTTCAACGCGGATTTTGATGGTGACCAAATGGCGGTTCACGTTCCGTTGAGTTATGCAGCCATATTGGAAGCTCAAATGTTGATGTTATCTTCTCACAATATGCTAAACCCGCAAGATGGTTCGCCTATTACCTTGCCTTCACAGGACATGGTACTTGGATTGTACTATCTTACAAAAGCATCAAAAGATAAGGATAGCAATAAAAATATTAGAACATTTTATGGCGCTGAAGAGGTAATCATTGCCAATAATGAAGGTGTGCTAGATTTGCATGCACCAGTAAAAGTATTTGTAAAGGCGGAGGATAAGGAAGGTAATTTGAGCCGTCAGATTATCGAAACGACGGTGGGACGAGTAATATTTAATGAAGCAGTTCCAGAGTCAGTGCCTTATATCAATCAACTTTTGACTAAAAAGAACTTAAAAAGAGTCATTTCTGATATTATAGAAAGAACGAATTTTTCTGTAACAGCGAAATTCTTGGATGATATCAAACAATTAGGATTCTATTGGTCATTCAAAGGAGGATTGTCCTTTAACTTGGGAGATTTAATTACTCCAACAGTTAAGGAGAAAACGCTTTTGGAAGCGCAAAGTGAGGTCGATGAAGTGTGGGAGAACTATAATATGGGTCTTATCACGCCAAATGAAAGATACAACCAAGTAATCGATAAATGGACCTATGCCGATAACAAGATTACGGATAACTTAATGCGTGAATTGGCCGAACACAAGGGAGGGTTTAACTCTGTTTACATGATGCTGGATTCAGGAGCAAGGGGGTCAAAACAACAGATTAAGCAGTTGGCAGGATTGAGAGGTCTAATGGCAAAACCTAGAAAATCAGGAGATACTGGAGCGGCGATCATTGAAAACCCAATCCTTTCTAATTTCTTGGATGGTCTGTCCGTATTAGAATACTTTATTTCTACTCACGGTGCTCGTAAGGGTCTTGCGGATACAGCCTTAAAAACTGCGGATGCGGGATATTTGACGAGAAGGCTCGTGGATGTAGCTCAAGATGTCATCATTACTGAAGAGGATTGTGATACCTTGAGAGGAATTGATACAACTGCATTGAAAGAAAATGACAGCGTCATAGAAACATTGGCATCAAGAATCGTCGGTAGATACACACTTCATAATATTTTGGATCCTGTATCGGATGAGTTGATTCTCGAGGCAGGTGGATACATCAGCAGTAAGGTCGCCGCTAAAATTGAGGAGACAGGTATAGAGATGGTTACTATACGTTCCGTGTTAACTTGTGATGCTAAAAACGGTGTTTGTACTAAGTGTTATGGTAAAAACTTAGCTTCTGGTAGAATAGCGGAGATAGGGGACACCGTAGGAATTATTGCGGCACAAAGTATTGGTGAACCGGGTACTCAGCTTACGTTGCGTACATTCCACGTGGGTGGTATTGCCTCAGTGAGCAAGGCAGAATCAGAAATCGTATCTAAATTTGACGGTGTCGTTGAATTTGACAATATAAAATTGACTGAACAACCAGATGAGATTACCGGTAACTACATGGTCATATCTAGATCTGGAGAATTGAGAATCAAAGATAAGGAAACAGGAAAAGTGTTTGTGACACATTACATTCCTTATGGTGCTCAGATTCATGTCAAGAATAAAGGTAAAGTATCGAAAGGTGATATTATATGTGAATGGGATCCATTTAACAATGTTATCATCTCAGAATTTGGAGGTATTGCCCAATTCGAAGATGTAGATGAGGGTGTGACGTATCGAGTTGAGAGAGACGATCAGACTGGTTATGCCGAAAAAGTCGTCATCGAATCAAAAAATAAAAAGAAGATTCCAACGATTAAAATCGTGAGTCCTTCTGGTACTGAGCTAAAGAGTTATAACTTGCCGGTAGGTGCTTATATCTCGATAGAGGACGGTCAGGAAATTGCTCCGGGTGATAAGATCGTGAAAATACCTAGAAGTCTAGGTAAGATTCAAGATATCACGGGAGGTTTGCCACGGGTGACTGAGTTGTTTGAAGCTCGAAATCCATCAAACCCTGCGGTTACCGCAGAAATCGATGGTATTGTTTCATTTGGTAAAATCAAAAGAGGTAACAGAGAGATATTCATCGATGATGAAAAAACAGGGCAAAGGAAAAAATACTTGGTCGGTTTGTCTAAGCACATACTAGTACAAGAAGGAGACTTTGTAAGAGCAGGTATGCAATTGTCAGATGGTGCAATTTCACCATTGGATATACTGGATATTAAAGGACCTTTTGCGGTTCAATCATATCTTGTGAATGGTGTACAGGAGGTATATCGAAGTCAAGGTATCAGCATCAATGACAAACACATCGAAGTGATAGTCCGACAGATGATGAGAAGGCTTGAGATACTCGATCCGGGAGATACTTCATTTTTGGAAGGAGAGCCAGTTGAGAAAAATGATTTCTTGGAACAAAATGACTGGATTTTTGACAAGAAAGTGGTGGTTGAACCTGGAGATAGTAAGACACTAAAGGCAGGTCAGATAATCAGTATCAGACAATTGAGAGAGGAAAATTCTTCGTTGAAGAGAAATGACAAGAAGGAAGTGGAGGTAAGAGATGCGATTCCGGCGACGTCAAGACCAATTCTTCAGGGAATTACTAGAGCTTCGTTGGGAGTGGTAAGCTGGATTTCAGCTGCATCTTTCCAGGAAACAACTAAAGTATTAAGTACTGCAGCCATTGCCGCAAAACAGGACACACTTTCTGGATTAAAAGAAAATGTTATTGTAGGTAAGAGCATTCCTGCAGGTACAGGATTGAAGGAATTTAGTGATATGATAGTTACTCATGATGAACCTGCTGAGGTAGAGTAATCGTTATTGATTAAAAATAAAAAGCCTGACCATGTGATGTGGTCAGGCTTTTTTTATGAATACGACAGACCATGTCTGGGATAATTATATCACCTAGGTAGGGTGGTTTATCTAGATACTTGATTTTTTGTCAACCAATTTAACACCAATAGAAATTAGACATTTTATATTTTCGTCCTTTGATGCTAATTGAGAATAGTCTGAACCTTTGATTTTCAATAGATTACTGCATTTCATGATTGTGTGTTTCTATATTACTATAATCAATAATCATATCCAGAAAGTCCTGAGGGATAAATATTATATTCAGATTTAATTCATGAGTTTGGAATATTCTAAGCAAAAGCAGTATGTTAGATGTGAATTTGGTATTATCGAATAATAGTAAATCTTCATTTGTTGTCAGTATTTTAAGCAATCAGCCTTGGGTCAATCAATGATTAAAATTTATAAGGTACCGCATTATCTTATTTTTATTGCAGTGCTATTTTTTAATTGGCTGTCAGTTGGTATTTCTCAAAGTCTCACTAACCAATATATGGTTAATTCTATATCTACCGACGCAGGTCTGTCACACAGCACAGTCGTCTCGATTGTAAAGGATGATAATGGTTTCTTGTGGTTGGGAACATTACATGGGTTGAATAGATATGATGGCAACGATATAAAAGTCTATTTGCATGACAATAATAACAAAAACTCAATATCCGATAATCTCATCAAGATAGTTTCCAAATCAAAAAATGGAGGAATTTGGGTCAATTCATTGCGGGGATTGGATCGACTAGATAATAAGGGGAAAATTGTCAAATATTGGGAGATCTACCCAGAACTGTCGGAAATTCGATTGATTAAAATATTAGAATCTAAATCTGGATTGTTGTGGATGGTAACCGACGATTATAAGTTATTAAGTCTTGATCCATATAATTACTCTAAGAGATATTCATCAAACACACTGAAATATTATAATTTTAATAATACATATAATGCAGATATTCAATATTTAGTGGAAGATCCTTCGGAAGATAATTTACTTTGGCTAGGAACTTCTCAGGGATTGGTTAGATTCAATTTTGTCGAAAATAATATTAAAGAATATCATCCAGAAAAGATAAACTTAAGCACTTCAAGTTATCAATTTATAAAAATTGATTTTGATAAGAATCGTGAAATGTACTTTAGCCTCACTGGCAATAAGTTGGTAAAATTTGACAAGGATAGAGAGACGTTTCAAGAAATACCACTTACTGTAAATAGGGATTTACCTGATGTTCAAATTTTTCAGTTTATCATTGATTTTGATAACATTTGTTGGAGTGTCAATTTTGGTGGTGGAATCAATTGGATAGATTTAAATCAAAACATTAAGGGGATCAATGAATTCAAACCTTTTAATGAAAGTGAAATTTTAAATAAAAGCATCCATTGTATCTATCAAGATGATGAAGGAATTATCTGGGTAGGGACCGCTGGCAGTGGTTTCTATGCCATATATAAAAACACGTCAAGCTTCAATGATTTTTCTGTAATGAATTCACAGATTAAGGAAATTATTTCTGAAAATATATCTGCGTTGTGTCTGGATAAAAATAACAGATTATGGGTTTCATGTAGGAATAAAGGAGTTTATAGGATACCAGTAACCATGGATAATAAAGAGGATAAAATTATTGGTCTCAAATCTTCCAATGATAAAAAATTCAGAATAAATAGCGATATCGTATTTTCTATGTGTCTGGATTCAAGAAATCTACTGTGGATAGGAAATAAAACGAAGGGAATAGATATTGTGGATTGTGATTCCGGATTAACCAAAGATTACTATCATAGTCCGGGTGATCTTGATGAATTGAAAAATATAACGATATATCAAATGGTTCAGGGTCAGGATGAGAATATGTGGATTGCCGGGAATAATGGACTCTACGAATGGACTACCAAAGGAGATTCATTGAAATATTATAATGCGAAAAATGGGCCTTTAAAGGATTATTTATCGTATTATAATACCTTATTAGAAACAGAAGATGGGAATATTTTTATCGGAACATATAAATATGGATTGTTAAAATTTAACCCAAAGACATCTGAGGTAAAAAGTTATTTTAATTCCAAAACTCCACAAAATATAGTCAATGCACCACATATTTTTGATCTATATCAATCCAAAAACAAACACTTGTGGGTGGGAAGCTATTGGGATGGCTTATATGAGTTGGATGATAGTGGACAGGTAGTCAATCATTATTCTAGTGAAAATGGTCTCGCAGATAATGTCATTTATGCCATAGAAGAAGATGAAGATGGCTTTATATGGGTGAGTACCAATAATGGATTGTCGCGAATTAACACTTTCACGAAAGCAATAAAAAATTTTTCCCATTACGATGGTATTCAAGGTCAGGAGTACAATAGCAGGGTCTCTGTTTTTGATTCACATAGTGATATATTATATTTTGGTGGTCCAAATGGGCTAAATTCGTTTAATCCATCAAGGATATTTGAAATCCAGGCTGGTCCGGAAATTCGCTTTACGTCACTTGAGATGTTTGAGAAATCGGACACATTGGAAAAAAGGATTGTCATAGACAGTATCAATTTTATGGAAAGAATAGATTTGAATTATCTCAATAATTTTCTAGTTTTTCACATAAGTGCACCACAATTGCCACAAGCCGTGGACTTACAATTTGCATATAAGATAGATGATTTGAATCTTAAATGGATTGATATGGGAGAGAAGCAGACCATTGGTTTGGCTGCGCTGCCAAAAGGAACTCATACCTTAAGGATAAAAGCGTATTCTAATTCTAATAATTGGAAGGCCACCGAAAAACAAATTATTTTAGTAATCCATCCTCCATGGTGGAAAACAAATATAGCATATATTATATATGTTGTGACTTTATTATCAGTGGTATATATGATATACAGGTATAGGATTAACCAACTAAAAAGATATCAAAAATTCCAAAATAAGGTATCTAGAGATTTGCATGATGAAGTGGGTACGATTTTGTCGGGAATTGCCATGCAGGCTAATCTCATGGAATATAAATTAGAAAATACGGATAAAAGTACTTTCGGGATCATTGCTACACGAAGCAGGGAAGCATTGGCGAAAATGAGGGATATTGTGTGGACGCTGGATGCGAATAAGGGACAATTGATTAATTTGAGAGATAGGATGATGGATTATGTGTGTGAGGTATTTGACCTGGACTTGATGAAAGTTGAGTGGGACTTAGGTAAAAATCAAAAAATAGTGTCATTGCCACTCGAAGTGAAACAAAATTTATTGCTTATTTTTAAAGAAGCAATAAATAATATTTTGCGTCATTCTGATGCCAACATGGTTAAAATTTCCATTTTTCACGATGATTAGCGCTATGTTCATCTTATAATTCATGACAATGGAAGCTTTAAAAAAACGGAATCGTCTGGTCTCGGAATCCAAAATATGAAATACAGAGCGGAGTATCTTAAAGGTCAATTTTCATTTGATTACAACTCCGGATACCGAATTCATGTGATTATTCCTACTCTAAAGCCTAAATGGAAATTTTAAATGCCCATTAGTATGGAAATATTCCATCGTAATGCGTTAAATTCCTCTAAAAAACAACTCCAATCTTTCAATCACCTCTTAAAATTTCTATCAATTTTATTCAATAGATTTTACCAATTGAAGAGTTAAATACATTTTCATCAATCGACTTCTATTTCCTCTTTACTGTTATGGATTTTCCCCTTGAGCCTTCACGATTGTCATTTGAATTTATAGTAATGACATAGACGTAATATTTGTCATTTATAACGTCAGTGTCCAAGTAATTAAATGTACGTCCATCAAGTTTTGCTATTTTAACGAATGCTTCTTGGCCTTCCTCTCGACGGTAGATATTGAATCCAGATTGATTGTCGACGGACATTTGAGGAATACTTATTTTAATTCCATGCGTCAGATTTCTCGCCGAAAAGACATCAATGGTTCCAATTATATTTTGAGGAACTGTAATCTGTGTCGCTTCAGAATATGAAGACATATCACCATAAATACTTACGGCAGCCACTCGATAGGAGTATGTCTTTCCCGGTATTATTAAATCATCTGAAAATGAAGGTTTGCCAAGCAAATCATCATGAATATTTTCAAATTCACTATTTTGGCTTTCACGTCGTTGTAACTTGTAGCCTTCTATGATGTTGTCTCCATTTCGAATGTCGTCCCAATCGGCGATAATTTTTCCATTCGCAAAATACAGGTTAACAGGGGTAGGAGTCATTAGTTCTATACTTTTATTCGGCTTAATACTTACAATATTAGAATAAACACTGGTATCTTGTCTGTAGTTTTGTGCTGCCACTGCATAGTAATAAAAGCTTCGACCACTCAATGCCTCAAGGCTGTCTATAAATTTTTTTTCAAAAATGGGTCCTTTAATTAATTCTAGATTTTCAGATGATGTTCCGCGGTACACATAATATCCGTACACAGAGGGTTCATCAGTAGATGACCACTCCAAACCAATATATTTGCCCATAGTTTCTGCCATTAGATTATATGGGGGTAGGGGTTTTGTAAATCTCGAAAAAGTTCCTGTTCCCTGAGCACCTACTGGCTGGACTAAGCCTGATTGAGGGACAAATATTGCGCTGACAGAATATCGGTAATATTGGCCGATAGCAATATTTCTATCGGTATATTCGGTCGCAATAGGATCCAACATCGCGATGGTATCCCTCATTTCGTCACTGTCGTATCTTATTATTTGAATGCCGGTATAATATGGTTTTTCAGGTAATTGCTCCCACGAGATATTGATTCCATTTAAGGTGTCCTTGACCAAGATGTTATAAATCATCTGTACGGAAGCTGAATCTTCGGTAAATACCAATGCCGTGTCCGAAGATATTCCCGTGTTATAAACTTCATCTTTCAATTTAATATAGGCTGTGACCGTTTCTGCCGATACATCACCCTCTATTACTTCAAAATATAGCGTATCATTATTATCACTTAGTCGGGGATAGTAATTACCTGAATATTGGTATCCATTGCCAGTATTGGTATAGACATCTGCCGTCAAATCGGAATACTTGAAAGGAAGGTATTGTAAAACTTCATTATAAGATTCATCAGGGTGGGCAGAATCCTTTACAATAGAGTTTAATAAATCTTCAGAAACAGGCAGCTGCCATTGAAGGTGATAGTTGCTATCTCTTGCAGAAGCTTGAGACCATGAAGCCTTAAGATGCTTTAGTGTATAATTTCCCAATCCGCCTTTTGTATAGGCATTTCCCCAATACTCTTTTTCCCCATTAGTTGATACTCGGATAATATTGTAGATATAGTAGTACCCTTTGGTGATTTCGGTATCGAGAAACACCATGCCCAGTGCCTGTTTGGTTTCTATCAAATTGTACAAGAAAGGCAGATCCTCGACAGACTTAAAGTTGAGATAAAGAGAAGTGAGTTCATCTTCCGTCAAATTTCCAAATTGAGATTTTATTTCTTCTAATTTTTCCTCACTGTAATATTTTTTCAAGTCCTTATATTTAGAAATTCTCTTAAGAGTGCCAATTTTTTTTGCGTCTGATTCTTTAGTGGCTTCGTCTGGTGTTTTTTTGGTAATTCTTTCGATCACAAATTCCTTTGTGTCATCAAGTATACTTGGATTATCCAATAAGTCACCATATCCTACCACATAAATGTAGTTGCCTGCCGGCCCATTGATGGCTGGTAATATCCGGATTTCCTCACCGGATTGACCAATAAGTTTAAGATTTATCAGGATTAATAATAGGACCAATATTGTAGTATCTATAATTTTCATTGGAGTGATTTTCTTGTTATTGATTCAATTTTATATTTCTACCTTAGCTCTTCGTAAATGATACATTAGTGCTTTGTCCTTGTCTTTTAGAGAAACTAAATGAAGCCTTAAAACACACCTTAAAATCAGGAATTAGATTTGGAACTGGTAAACATACGTCTTTGCAACAGCACCATTCACATAGCCCTAGGCACCACCATTTCCCACAAGGATATTTGACACTGGAGCAGCTAGTATAAGTGCCAAAAGAACAAGAATTACAGCTTTTATAAGACTTGTTATACACTTGCATATTCAGATTACCACTTGCTTCAAAATGCCAAGAATAATCATACCCACCTTTAAATTTTAAATTTGCACTGGCATCTCCTCCTATGAAGGTACTGCCCAATAATTTGATATTACCGCCGGCACCTGCATTAAGATCGCCTGCGACTTCAAATGTTGAACTGTCAAATGACTTATAAATATGTGCTGATGCTGAGGCATTGGCGTAGTAGTTAAAACTGACAATGTCAAGACTTCCTACTTTGATTCCGAAACTACCATTTTTACTAGGAATAGAAGCGGACAATGCTAAGACAATTCCATGGAACCGGTTATAGCGTTTTGCAATATAGGGAAGCTTGTCATAGGTGTTTGAGACGACAGCCGGTGTATTGTAGTCTTTTTTAAAATTTACTCCGACTGCAAGGAGTCCATTGGCCTTAAAAATGCCAAATTTATCGGTCATAGATCCGTATAATCCGATATAGGCTCTACCTTGATCACCATCTTTAAATACATAAATGGTTCCTCCTATATTTGCGCTTACTAAGCCGGCAGCGAAATCTATTCGTGAATTTATATCGAGATATGCTGACATTCTACAGAAATCCAGCTTTGCATACACACTTCCATATTTTTGACCTTTGCTGACAAAATTTCCAGATCCTTCTACTATCGGCTGTCCTCCACATTTATTGAAATCGAATAAAATGGAAAGCTTTACGTCGTCTACTGACGCCACTTCTTTAGGGGTGCCAACTGGCCCGGCACTTCCCATTACGAATACCTTGTATTGCTGACTATATGTATTGAAGTCAAATCCGCCACCGATACTGTGCCAGGTTATGGGGCCGGTGGTTATATTTGCACTTACAAGGATGCTGGCACCTAGCTCGATGCCACCAGACTCATACTTATAAAACTTTAAGCTTCCTGCAAATTTTCTTTTCAGTGTTTCTAATTCTCCTTGTGCTTCAAATCCGATTTTTGATCCGGAGACCGCCAGTTTAGCACCAACGTCCATTTTAAATGACGGCTGTTCTAGGTGTAGTAGGATTTCATTGATACGGAAGTCTATTTCATCATTGTTGCGAGCCAGCAATACCGAGGCATGAGCTGCACAATTAATCCCTTTGGCTGAGGTGATTGTAATGCCGCCTGCTATACCGATGGCCCAGCTGATTTTTGAATCTGGAATCAGTTGATCGCCTCCCAGATTACCATTCAAATTATTAAGGCTGTTTATGTTTACACTTTGCTTACTTTCCCACTGGGCAATAGCATCTCTATAGGTTTGCAATTCGGGAGAGTCTTTTACATTTTCATTTTTGGCAACTTCGGCCTTTAGTAATTCTATGTCTCCGGCAGTGAGTTGGTCAGTACCGAATTTATTAGAAAGTTGTTGCATGTATAAATCGTACGAGGCCAACGCATCCCGTGATTCCTGAGGAAATGGGTATCCATTTTTGTCTGCAAGAGCCATTCTTTCTCTCAAATATGCGGCATCATCCGCTGAAATTCCCGCTTTGTTGTATTGAGTAGAATTAAAGAATTGTTCCCGTTCTTCATCACTCATTTGCATGATACTTTCCATGGAGTTAATACTCATATCATAGCCATAATTCAATAAAAATTTATCAACTTGAACCTGAATTACACCGAAATCAAAATTTAGGTTCGGTTTCATGACCAATAATACAGACCAGTCTTTAGATTTCATATTGAAATTTAAAATCTCAAGAGGAAAAACCTTTTTGGCCAATTTATTTGAAGAGCTTAATTCAAGCTTTAGATTGCTGGATTTTATTTCAAATGATTTCTCCGAGGATACGTATTGCATAAAAATACTTTTTCCTGTGGCTTGACTAATTTTTAGAGGGCCAACTTTAATGCCTTTTGGTCGGAGGGATAGATCTGCGGTTATTGACACTCCACTGTCTTGTTTGATTACACTGAATTTATTAATATCGAGATGACCGGGAGTACCATCTTCCATGTTTTTATCATCTTTTAATACAATCTGACCCCCGAATCCAAGCCCATAATTTGGTGTTCCCAATCCATATAAGTCAATCCTCTTAAGAATGGCCTCCCATGTCTTGATGGACATTTTTAGTGGATCAGACTCAGTTACGGCTATAGAGAGTTCCTGAATTGAGAAATTCTTATTCAGCGTGAGCCTCTTAATGGCTAATCTATCATCGTTTAACTTAAATTTTGCTCCGATGATATGGGGTAATTCTAGAGCTCCGGCCATATTGATACCATATTTGTTTAGCGTAGATGAGTCTTTTTGAATCAAAATTTTAAACAATAGAAAATCTGAAGTAACATAATCGTTGTATCTCGTACTGTCGGAGTTTTGCTTTATGTTGATTGATTTGTTCCATGTTAAGGTGTCAAATACCACTTTATAGCTAATGAGGTCACTAATCTCCGGTACTGAAGAATTGGGTGTAACAAAGACTTTTTCGAAGTGTTTTTCTTCCTGTAGTGTCGCATCTACTCCGGTCTGATAATCCCCATTTTTAATCTTCAACTCATGCCTCAAGCTTGCAGTCGGTATTGCAAATGGAAATGCTTTAAATGCTGGATCTGAGTCAAACAATAATTTCAAAGACGTATTTCCAATGACTGCTTTATTGGAAATGTTTGAATTTGAGCTTACTAATTTTTGGAGTTGGATCCTTCCACTGCCCGTGACCAATACAGGAGCAAATTCAAATGCCTCTACTTTAACTTCTGCATTTTCAAAATAAAAATTAGTTGAAGGGACTGCATTTTCGGCATCAAAGGAGTCCTCTTTAACTACGACATCAATGAATGATAGCGACTGATTCCCTTGAGTAGCTGAGAATAATTTATTATTACTAAGAGTTAATTCTCCTGATATCAGAAACCCATCATTGACGGCTTCCATGTTGTCGACATTGATTGCAAATCCCGACATAGTTTTGAAATCAGGGAAATTTGGATCTCGAGGTTCTAAATAGAAATCAAGATTGACCGAAGTATCTTGAACGAATATACTGGTATCCTGTCGATTATATTTTGACAATTTGGCCGTACATCGGTATTCATCATTGAGTGGTATGTATAATGTGTAACTACCTGAATCATCAGTAGTTGCATTATATTCTAAGCCTTCAATGGTTACTGTTGCATTTGGAAGGATGTTGCGGTTAGATTTGTCATATACTTTTCCCTTGATTTGTGTTGCTGTTTGTAAATATATATCAATGTCTTCATCGTAATTATCAGCCATGTTGATTTCTGCAAAAAACTGTACAAAAGAGGGGCCCTCAGCAACAGGTGTAATGGAGAAATAATACTTCCCTTCCGGTGCTGAAAAACTGTAATACTGACCTGAAGTGAGCAAATCTGTTTTGTTAAATTCATTGGCCGTAAATTGTATTTTGGCATTCACTAATTCATCATTGTAATAAGCATGTATTCTTGCTATTCCTTGTGTGTTTGTCATGGTGTTTGAACTAAATCCGATGACTCCACTTAGATTCTCTTTGTCACTAAAATAATTTTGATATTTGTTTTCAAGAGAACCATCTCCTATATTGAAAGTACGTGCATCTACAGGATCATGAATGCTCTGCGAGTAGTAGTCTTGTATCAATTGCGTGGATTCCAGTTTCAGTTTCCATTCTTTAGGTTTTTGGGATTCATTGATATTGTCTGAAAATGCTAATACCTCTCCAACAGTTGAATTTCCATCATTTAATTGCTTCGTATCTATAGAGAGTTGTTCATACCCATCTGCAACAATATTGACGGTTGAGTTATATGGATGATTGATTTTTATCATGTAAAACCCTTCATTAGTAGATTTAGTGGTGTAGCTAGAATCTACGGTAATCAAGGCATTTGACACAGGCAAGCCATATTGATCTATCAATCGACCAATAGCGGTATAGACATCATTTTTTAAATAAATATCCTTGATTATCGGCGTGACTCCGACGTATTTTACTTTTTCTACGAATGGCTTGTTTCTAATTGAATAATCGGTAATGGTTAACTCAATCTCAGAATTGTTTTTCAAATGTGGCAAATTATCAAACTCGTATCTGCCATTTTCATCTGTCATTCGAATTAAATCCAAGTTCGTATCATAGATGCCCTCGATATCATTTGGGTCCAATTTTATTTCAACTCTCATATCTCGTCTTACTTCGTGGCCAAAGTAAACCACACCCTTGAGAGTATTCGCAATATTGTAAATGAGGTTTGTCTTAATCTTCGGAACGGATTTAACTCTATAATTATCTTCTGGCATATATATATTTTGCATCGGGTAATAAGCGGAGGGCTTTCCATTCACTTTTACTTCAAAGACATAGTTCTGATAATACTCGGAGTTTTGAAATATGGATTTGTGCCAGTCTCCATCGTTAAATGTATGACATACAGTATAGGAGTCATTATTGTATTCTACCGTTTGATTCCCCTGATCCGGGGCAATCTGTTTCCAGTAGCTTAGACTGTTAAAATTATCGGATTGTAATAAGAGATTGACAGTCAAATTTGCGTGATCTTCAATATCCGGATTAAATACCTGAACCGAAAGTTGAGTAGAATTTGCCGTCAAAGTGAGGGGCTCCATGAGATACCCAAAATCTGTTTGATCCACTTTCATAGGCACTCTCAACATATTAAAATCCTTTGTAGAATAAGCGATCAGTTTAAAATTACTAAATAGAGACAGATAACTATTATTTAATTTTATCGCATATTTTCCATTTTGATCTGCAATACCTGCACCGATAATGTAGGTTGATTTAAAAAAGAAAAAGTTCATTTCACCTGTTAGCACTAGCTGGGCATTTCTCAAGGGATGGATATTTTGTCCTACCTTATAACTAGGGTTTATGGTAGTTGCAGATGCCGTGGTGAGATCATTCTCATTACTTACTATGAAACTGTGATTAGAACTTTCATTATTTTCTTCACTCTCTCTAAATGCCCAAAATATTTGACCCTGAATATAATCATGTAACAAAGTATCCAACTCAGGTTGAAAATCATTATTTATGTCCCCATACGTAAAGACGACAATATTGCTCTTTCCTTCATTTTCAATTGTGTTGGGAGATAGGATCATAGAGGTGTCTTTCAAAGTGATTTGTGCAGCATATCGATGACCTATTTTAAATGGAGCTTCAGTACTTAATTTGATAAATTCACCCACATAATTGATGTCGTTTTGATAAAAAGCTTGGGCATTGTTTGTAAATGACTGGGCTATTTGATTTTGATTAATATTCGAGACATCTTGTATTGTAATTTGGTAGGGTAGATTTTGCAATACGGAATTACTATATTCCAGAAAATCGTGTTCGAATGATATTTGGACACCATTATTGCTTTCCACCATGTCATTATTTTTGGGATTGGTGATTTTAGGGGCATTGGCGATGATTGGCTCTATTTTTTCCTCATCAATTTCAAACACGACGACTTCACTGTGTCCACCTTCTTTAAATGCCAGTAAATTGTCTGGATCGATTGAGGTAACCCTGGCTGCATACTGGTGGCCGGAAATGAAATTTATATCAATGGTGTTTTGTAGTGCCATAGTAAAAATAGTACCGATATTTTGTTCGTAATCGGGCAGTACTCCTGGGTCAAGCATAGCCTGAGTCGGATTTTTAATTTCTTGCTCTGTTATATCAATGATTTTAAGGATATACTCAATTCGGCCTAGCGCCGTAGGGTCATATATTACCTGATCCCAATTAAATAGAATGATTGGGTCTGTATCTAAAAAAGACTCATTTTCGATTGGATTGAGGATGATAGGTCTCTCGGCATAGTAAATGTCAAAATACTGACAAGTATTCATGCCATCAGGGTCTGATAATGGATTTCCTACCGCATCAAATGCTGTAATACATATAGTATAACTTCCTTCGGGCAATTGTCGGTTTAGTAATATCGCATCACGTTGAGCTTGAGAAAGACCTGCCGTATTCAAATTATCCTCAGTAAATCCGGTAAAAATTCCCTGTACCTGACTTGGAGTCAGAATATTGACACCGCTAGAAATTTCTACTGGGGTAGAAAGTATCCCATTGGAAGAAATCGTAATTAAACCAGAGTTTTCTTTAATGAGGAATGAAAAATATGCTTCTACGGAGTTGGGATTGGTATTCGTCACTTGAAAAACACCGTATTCAAGATAATCCGCATAAGCATCTAAATTGGAAGGGTAGGGTGCCGGAAGATTAACTTGTATTTCCAGCGGATAGGTCTGAGCATTAAGTGCTTGATGAAAATTAGAAACTATTAAAAAAGTGACTGCGAGAATTAATCTAAGTTTCATTTGTTTAAAATTGTTTTTTTAATAAAAGATCAACCATATATGACTAATCATTCTTCTTGTGTGTCGTGGTCATTTTAAAAATGATCTTTTTCATTTTTATTCGAATTGCGATTGTTGAATACATAATTTACTTTGGCAGTACCCCGTATTTCTTGGTAAGATCGAGATGTATTTTGGCGATCTACAAACGAGGTGTTTAGAGTGATACTGGACGAACTGCTTATGGAGGCATTGATTCCAAGTCGTGCGGTGGCAGTATTACCATCGGCAATGTCGTTAATGAAGTTTTTAAAATAGGATACGTTTGTGCTTAGTCTAATTTTTTTATCAAGAAAAGATTTCGCAACATTGATTCCACCACCTAGTCTTTGAGATTTGATTAGATTCACCTCGTTTTGAAGGCCACTTGCATTAAATCCAAGATTCATTTCTATTTTTTTGAAGCGATAAGTATAGGCCAATGTGCCAATGTATGAGCCTATAACTTGATTTTCAGGACTCGATGACAATAGATTTTCCATAGATTGGTAATTGGCGCTAATTACGAGTTGAGAAGAGCCAAGAATTAATACCGGAATGACCCCATAAGTTTGGTTCACTCTGGTGTATCTTAGAGTATCATTAAGATTGACCAGTCCTGGGCTTCTATCTGATTTTAGATTGGAATATCTAAAAGTCGTATTAAATGATCGGCTGGGTCTAATGGACAAAGTGACATTCGCAATATTTCTCACATTGGTTTGACTCCTTAGATCATTTATATTGTTTCGTTGCCACCCGAAGCTTCCGTTGAAATTGATTTTGTTTTTGAGTAAATTGATGTTCGTTTTAAAAAGTAGATTTTCATAATCATTTAAGAAATAATAGGTTCCCAAAGAATTATAAAATGGATCTACTCTTTTGTACTGTACACCAAATCCTATTTGCTTAAATTTCAAATCAATGCCAACATCACCTGCTAGTTGCAGTTTTGTTGAAAAATTGATTGTCATTTGATCTCCATATTTTTCTTCCAATTCTAAGGCATCTCCCGAAAGTGGTATGATGGATGAATTCTGATTTGCGGTGTTTAGACTCGCTGCAAGATTTCCGTATAGACTTAGCTTACCAAATGGGGTAATTCTCAACGATGTCCCAGCAACGAAATTTTCGGCAGGCTTAAAAATGCGAACTAGAGAATCCGGTTGAGCATCACGAGTTTCATCTTTAGCTTTCAACAAAGAAAAACTAATCTGAGTCTTTGAGCTACCAAAACCAAGCTTTAGGGCAATTGCTTTTCGGTCATACAATTCCACCAGTTCCGATCCTCCAATAATCGTATCAATTTGATTTAGAGGGTTTTCCATCTTGCCATAAGCCATTGAAAAAATAAACTTCCCTGGAGTAAGATCCAGCCCGACACCGTTGATATACTGACCGGACAGTACGTATTCGTGGTAAGAATAGTTGCTGTTACCTAAGTGTAATCCTATCCACTTATATCGTGGATTAATACTTACTCTTGCAAATGGATTGCTTATCGTTCCTTCGTGATTTCGATAAGAAAACGAAACTGGTACATCGAATCCAAATATTTTAAAAGTTGGATTGGCATTGATAAAATAGGCAAATGGACTCCTCGTATTCAATGTGTCATTTGTATGATAAAAGGAGGAGCCTATGGCTAAATTTCCACTAAGACTTAAAGGTTTCTTAGAGATACTTTCTAAGTTTTGTCCAATTAAATTGGAATACCAATTTAATAGCATCAGCAATGCGAAGAGCCTTTTCATAATAGCAAGAGTTTAAATTTTACTCAATAATTAATTGTGAAAAAAATCGAGAAGGTATCAGCCACATATAATTTATATGTTGACTGATACCTGATGTCAATAGACCAATTAATTAATCTTAACAAATCGTCTCATAAAGATTTTTCCATTGATTCTAATACCTAAAAGATAAACTCCGGGGGAATAGTCTTCGATATTTACAGTGCCATTATAATTTTTTATATTTTTGAAATCTTCTTGAACCACTAACTCTCCGAGAGAAGTGTAAATCAACATGGAGACATTTTCATAATCATTGAGTACAAATCTTAGGTTTATGTTCCTCTGTGAAATCGTCGGATAAATACTAATTTCAGAAAAATATTCCAATTCATTGAGGCTAGATTCCATTTCTATGTTGAATGTGTACGTGTATTCACAACCAAATATATCGGTGACCGTCACGGTATGTGTTCCTACCGAAAGGTCCGTAGCCTCTGTGCCTGTGTTTCCATTATCCCACTCTATGGTTTCAGCTTTTGGGCCTGCAGCAAAGCTTATGTTCGCCGTGCCGCCCACAGTAGTTGTTGCATTAGTAGTTTCTATGAAGGCTTGTAAGTTGCCTATATTTTCAGGCAATGAATAACTTAGCACTAAATTGCAACCATTATCAGCGCCGATTAAAACACTGTATATTCCGGGTTCTGAAACCTCAATACTCGGATCTTGCCCTAGCTCTACTCCATCCTTTAACCAAGAGTAAGTATAGCTTCCATTCGTGTTAAATATTAAGGTAGCAGCACCTGATTGGCAATTTACATCGGCGACATCGAGGCTTCCTTGCGGAGCATCTGCATCCAACTCGACGATTACTGAGGAGCTATTTGTACATCCATTATCAGCGGTTACGATTAGGGTGTATTCTCCCGGATTACTGACCTCGGGATTTTCCTCTGTTGAAGAAAAACCATTAGGACCAGACCAATTATACTCTAAATCTACTGAGCTTATTGGTGTTAGAACAACCGAACTGGCATTGCAATCGATGGTCGCATCTTTGATGTCAATACTCGGTACATTCTTGTCAGACATAATTACAGCTTTTGCACTACTGGTACACCCATTTTCGGCTGTAACAATGAGATTATATGTGCCTGGTGTATTTACAGTGATGTCCATCGTGGTAGCGCTAAAGCCATTTGGTCCCGTCCAAACATACGATACATTGGCATTGACATCGGGAGAAATAGTTAAGGTGGTGGTATTACAATCTAATGTACCACCCTCTACACTGACACTTGGTTTTGTCGTGTTTGATGTGATATCGACACTGACTGTGCTTTGGCATCCATTTGCTGAGGTAGCTGTTAGTGTGTATTGCCCAGCATTACTTACCGTAATATTCTTAGTATTGGCAGTGAATCCATTAGGTCCCACCCAGTTATAAGTATATTGGTCGCTGCCCGTTGTTTGTATTGTTACAGTAGGATTGTTACAGTTAATTTCTCCTCCCACTGCACTAATTTGTGGGGCATTCGTGTCATTTGTTACCATAGATGTAGCAGTACCTGTGCAGCCATTGGATGCTGTAACTATAACAGTGTATGTACCGGCAGTACTCACTTCAGGATTCATATCAGTGGAAGAGAAACCATTAGGACCAGTCCAGCTGTAAGTAACATTAGAACTGCCGCTAGGATTAAGGATAACTGATGATTCTTGGCAATCAATCGTAGCATTGGGCACAGATACTGTCGGAGCAGTTGTGTTCGAAGCAACCGTCACTTCACTACTTGCTGAACAGCCATTTTCAGATGTCACCGTAATGATATAACTTCCTGCAACATTTACCTCTACATTCATATCTGTTGAGTTAAATCCGTTAGGGCCTGTCCAGTTAAAGGTGACATTCGGAGTATTTGAACTGGATGTTAGTGTCAAGCTGGTATTTGTACAAGTTAAAGTACCGCCCGTTGCCATGACGTCTGGTAGGCTTGAGTCAGCAGTTACTTCAGCAGTGGCACTAGCAGTACATCCTGCGGGGCTGGTAACGATGAGTTCATAAGTCCCTTCTGCACCCACGGATGGATTTTGAAGTGAACTTGAAAATCCATTGGGACCTGTCCAACTAAATGTTGATCCTGAGATGTCCGATGACCCCATGAGTGTCACGCTGTTTTGATCACAAGTAATAGATCCTCCGGTGGCACTTGCCATGGGTGATGGTGCAATACTTACATTAATTGCATCCTCAAAACAACATCCAGAATTTGTAGTCACATAAAGTGAATATGTCCCTTCTGCATTTACGGTGAGGGTCGGTTGAGAACTTCCATCTGACCACGTGTAAGCATTCCATGAGCCTGAACCTTGTAGCGTGGTGTTTTCACCGGGGCAGATAACGATGTCATCGCCTAAACTCATTTCTTGATCCCCAACAACAGTTACTTCCCAAGATTCCGAAGTTTGATTTCCACATCCGTCTTGCACTGTCCAAGTATAAGCATATATCACGGCCACCTCGTCTATAGCACAGGTTCCTGTTGCAAATGAAGAAGTGACTTGAATTGCATTGGTAATATCGCCTAGACAAAAGTCAAAAGCGGTAGGAGTCGGAACATCAGGGAATGCATCAAAACAACCAATCTGAACATTTGATGGAACACCACTAATAACTGGTGGTTCAGTATCAAAAAGTTCAATATGGACGGTGGCAAATTCAGGATTTTGAAGTCCATTATAATTGAGTGCATAAGTCCCATCAAATGAAATAGAAGGACAATCGCCATTAGTCGTGTTTTCACTGATGATGCTCACGGTACTTGTACCACAATAATTAGAAGCAATATTTGCGTCAAGCTGGTCAAGTGCTTGACTAATTAAATCATCAATATTGTTTATTCCACATTCTCCTGTGAGATTGATATTGGGAGCCGCACTTGTCCAATCAGGAGATCCCGGATTGATTAAATTAACAATGACCGTGCATTCAGTGGTATTGCCCGATTCATCCGTTACGACAAATTCATAAGTCACCAAACCCTCTTCTCCACCGCTATAGGAATAGTCGAATAAAAATCCTGGTACCATCGCATATGTTCCAGAACTACCATTAGGATAACTGATGGTTACATTGGCCGTACTAACGATACAATTATCTTCATAATCCGCATCAGCTAAGCTCCATGAGGCCACACATCCTTCACCGTAATATACATCAAAACTCGTAGAACAATACACTGTAGGAGGTACATTGTCTTCATAATCTAAAGTAAACGGGAATGAATTATAACAAAAAGTAGAGGCAGACTGAACGTAGGCTGTATAGGTGCCGGAACCTAATCCAAAAAAGTCTGCACCATCTTGAAAATTGATTCCATCAATCGAATAAGTGACATCAGAACAGGAGGATGTGCTATTTGCGATGGCGATACTACCGTCAAAAGAATCACTACAAGTTGGAGGACTTATAGTTACAACATCTAAAATTACCGGACAGATGTAGTCAAAGTGCAATTCAGCGCAATAGACTTCATAAGGATCCCCAAAGGAGCAAACACGTAAATACCAAGTACCATCTGCGTCATCATATCCCTCATTAAAATAATTGTAGAAATTATCAATAGGTTGGAATAATTCCCATGTATAAAGCGGTACATTATCATTATGCAATGGATGTTCTGGACAGGGCTGGAAGCCGATTTGCAAAAAATTGCTTGGTCCATAATTGGTGCCAACATATTGTGGGAATGAAAGAATTCCTTCTTCAGCCGATGCCAAATTAGCTACACCGCCAGACGGGGACACCAGCTGAAGTTTTACGTCGAAAGCTATGGGCTGATCCATATCGATGAGTACTTTATTTAATCCGTAAGTTTGATCAATCAATCCCACTCCGGATACATTGATGGGATAGTCGTAAACAGTTGGACAATTGTTAGTGTGATACTCAAGTGTACTACATCCTACATTTTGGAAAATTTGTTGAGATGATGCTTGAGTAAAAGATAGAATTACGTAAATTGTTGAAAGTAAAAAGTTTTTCATGATAATTAATTTTAGTCTATGATGCAAAGAACTAACTTATCATTATCACAATCGCCACATGAAAATGTGGTTTTTAGTTACATGATATTAAATATCTCCTCGGAAATACTTTTTAATTAAATCTGCTTTTTTATTGACACCTAATTCCGCGTAGATGTTTTTAATATGCGATCTCACCGTATTTATGGAAATGTAGCATTTATCTGCAATATCAGAATAGGAGTGTCCATCCACGAGAAGTTTGATAATTTCGATTTGACGCAGTGATAAATTGTCATTTTTCTGTGATGGACTCAGATTGAAGTGAGCGATGACCTTTCTTGCTATGGAGGGAGACATATAGGAACCTCCTTTTTTTATGATATCAATAATTTCAGTTAATTTTGACAATGGAGTTCTTTTTGATACATAAGCACAGGCACCTGCACAAAGCGCTTCAAATATTTTCTCATCTTCTTCATAGCTCGTCAACATGACGATATCTACTTGAGGTAATTTTTTCTTGATTAATGGGATAGCTTCAATTCCAGAAATGTCTGGTAGGCCAATATCGAGGAGCATTAAATCAAGATGTTCAGGAAATGGATGGTGATTCAAAAAATCCTTTACATTGTAACAGTCTAGAACCACTTTGATGTCAGGATTGATTTCCAGAAATGATACGAGACTTTTGTGAGTTGCTTTGTCGTCCTCGATAAGTCCTATGTATGTGATTTCCATGAAATTATATTCAAAGTGCAAAATAGTAATTTTGGAGTATAATCAATAATCCTCGAATCTACTTTCTTTAATCTACTTTCTTAGAATGTCTTCAAACAATATTGATGTCACAATTCATTTTTGATGAAAAAAAATTCTTGCACATAGTTTTGTTGTTCTAAATATTTTTTTTCTATTTGATACTCATAGATCATGTACTTGTTAAAAATTGTGTAAAAAGCTAAAAATAGGATTTGATGCGAAGCGCCTGTTTAATAATAATACGGGATTAGGTAATTATTCGAGAACTTTGGTTAGAAATCTTGTCGAGAATTATCCTGAGCATGAGTATCACTTATTTACGCCAAAAATAGGCAAGCATAGTTTCAATGATTATTTTTTGTCGGATCGATTTGTAGTACATACACCATCAGCTTTTCAAAATGGAAATTTATGGAGAAGTATAAAAATACCGGATATAGTTAAAAAGTTTAAACTGGATATCTATCATGGCTTGAGTCATGAATTGCCATTAATTAAATTACCATCAAACTGTCGTTCAGTTTGTACTTTTCACGATTTAATATTTGAGTTATTTCCTGAGCAATTTAGCTTCATTGATAATCTATTTTTTAGGCTGAAATATCGCCGCTCTGCTAGAAATGCAGACTTAATCATTGCGATAAGTGAAAGCACAAAAGCAGATATGTTAGAGTTATACCATCTTAACTCCGACAAGGTCAAAGTCGTGTATCAGAGTTATAACCAATATTTTAATACCTCAGATGTGAGGCCATTCGAGGATAGAAAATATTTTTTATTTGTGGGGAGCCTCATTCAAAGGAAAGGAGTTCATTTGATTATCGATGCCTACCTGCATCACGGAGATTCGCTTCCTGCAATAAAGATTATTGGAGGAGGCAAAGGAACTTATGCTAAAGATTTGAAAGAAAAGGTTGAAAAGAACAACTTATCTCACAAAATTCAATTCATTGGGTCGGTTTCCAATGAACAGTTGAAAAATTATTATCAAAATGCCATAGCCACACTGTTGCCAGCAATTTATGAAGGATTTGGAATCCCAATTGTCGAATCCCTCGCCACGGGGACCCCAGTAGTCATAAGTTCCTATTCTTCGTTGCCGGAAGCCGCTGGTCCTGGGGCGGAAATTATGCGTGATTACACCAGTAATGCACTATACGATGCCATGATGCAAATGTTAAATCCAGGTAATTGGCAAGATAAGAGTTCTCGAGGTCATTCTTATGTCACAACACAGTTCGACGGAAATCACCTATCTAACCAACTTATGCACATCTATCGCGACCTATTGAAATAGTCCTCACTTTTTCCATACTCAAATTTTTTACATCTAATTACACAATATAATTAATGTCTATATGTGAATTATTGTACTCCTGTGAGTTTTATATTAAATATTTTTTTATATAAATGATTATTTAATATATATTTGCAAATTAAACGAGATGTTTATACATCTGTATTATTTTAATAACAAAGGACTCACATGGATTACTCAATGAATAAAATCGTTGTATTTAGATTAAAAATCGTTTTACTTTTCGTGCTAATCGGCAATTTAGCTAATCTAAATGCTCAAAGTCAAATTTTCACTTCCGTTGAACCCACCCTTGTCAACACAACGAAAATGCCTAAAAACATTTTCCAACAAGGAGATGGTTATATGACTTCGTGGGAAAATATTGATGAGGCGATTCTAATCAATAGCTCGACAGCAACTTTACAATTTTCAAAAGTTAGTTTTTCGAAAATATTGAAACTGAATAATTTTCATTTCAACATCCCTCAGGGTGCAACCATTAAGGGTATTGAATTGACTATGTACACAGATGTTGATGGTCCAGGATTTATTAATGATGATGAAGTGTTTTTGATGGATGACAGTGGTATCGCTGCGTCTGTTAATAAATCAGGAAAGTACTACTCGTCCAAAGCCCTAGATTCTGATACATCCAAAGTCCTATATCCGATGACCTATGGATTCTCTAATGATACATGGGGTAAAACGTGGACGGCAGAAGAAATCAATAGTGACAATTTCGGAGTTAGTCTCATGTTTCGTTCGCTGACTATGGATTCTGTTTTGCTAAAAGTGGATCATGTTGAACTTGTCATATCGTATATTGCATTGCCACATATTTGTGACGCCGGATGTGGTGTATTTTTTGTGGATGAGCAGCCAAATGAAGTCTATGAGTGGGTTATTCCCCAAGGATTCGAATTGATTTCTTCATCAGTTTATGATGATGCGATTAACCTCCATCCAAGTTATGCAGAATATGGAATTCATACGATTTGTGTAAAAACGACCAACTCTCAAGGTGTTTTTCAGTCTTGTCGAGATTTTTTATTTCTAAATTGTATCCCTAATGGAAGGCTTGGAGGTTTGGCATTTTATGATGCCAATTTTAATGGAAAATATGATACAGGCGAAACGAAACTGGAAAATGTTCCGGTTTACTTAATTGATAACCAAGGAGTCATTGTGGACATCACTAGCACCAATTATAAGGGTAGATATCAATTTGATGATATTCTACCCGGTGATTATAAACTCAGTTTTAAAGCGCCAACGGGCTATTATCCTACGAAAATTAATAACACAATTAACGATTATTCCAATCTCCTTAATTCCAATAATGAGATTTATGTACCCAATGTTATAGAAGCCTATGAGAATATTAATCTAAATGCCGGATATGTGTCTAATGGATCAATTGGTGATTTTGCTTGGGACGATGAGAATAGAAATGGGGTGCAAGATTCATTAGAAAATGGAATGGTAGGTATTAAAATTACCCTATTCACAGCAAGTGGTCAAGCCATTGATTCAACCACAACAGATACGGCTGGAATGTATCATTTTTACGAGGTGTATCCTGGCAACTATTATGTAGTTTTTGATTCTATTGATGAATACATTTTTACGGAACCAAATATTGGTAATGACACATTAGATTCTGATGTAATCGGACTTTTAGCAACTGGAGCGACTGGTGTATTTTCATTGTTGCCAGCTGAAAATCAAGAAAATATTGATGCAGGTTATGCCATCGCAGGGGGTACGATTACTGGGACGATGGTCGTTGATTTCAATATGAACGACACACTCGATATCGAGGATATACCTATAAAAAACCATCTCATTCAGTTATATGATTCTAATAATCAATTGATTGAGCAAAAACTGACCAATGATGAAGGTCAATACACTTTTTATCCGGTATTTGAAGGAACTTATTACGTCAAAGTGGACTCGATCGATGGTTTTCTTTTTAGTTCGCCTTACTCTGGAACCGATATTCTTCACGATTTTGATATCACAGGAAGTCATGGTACTGGAACGACCGATTTAATAAGTGTGTATCCCGGAGATCTCTATGAGGGTGTCAATGCTGGAATGGTAGATGCAAGAGGAAGCATTGAAGGAGTGGCATGGATTGATAAGAACGGGAATGGAATCTTTGATGACAATGAGGCAACCATTGAAAATCTAATCGTAAGCATCGCCAATTCTTCAGGTCAAGTGCTTTATACCAATACAACTAATACGTATGGAAGATACAAATTTGCGGGTTTAACAAAAGGTACATATTATGTTATTTTTGAAGACCCTCAAAATGATTTGGTTGCTACACTAAGTCATCAAGGTAATGATGTCCTGACTGACTCGGATATTACTGATGCGAACGGTTTTAATAGCACCAATCTTATATTTTTAGATTATTTTAAAAAGAAAAAGGGAGTTAATGGTGGCTTTACTGGGTATGGCACAATAGAAACGACTCTATTCTTTGATGAAAATATGGATGGTATTTTTGATATTAGTGATTCAGTCTTAGCAGGATTTGAAGTAAGCTTGATATCAGAAAGTGGAAACCCCATACTTACAGAATTAACCGATGCATTGGGAAAAGTTACTTTTAATCATGTCATCGCAGGTAAGTACCATTTGCAATATCGAAAAAATGAAAATTTCCTGTTTGCAACTCCCAATGTTGGCAATGACGCAAATGATAGTGATGTGGTAAATATCAGTGGAGACTTAGGCACAACAGAGGATTTTCAGTTAAATATTGATGATGTTTTATATCAATATGATGCCGGACTGATATTAGCTGGCGGCACCATCTCTGGGTATGTTATTTTGGATGCTAACAACAATAGTATCCGTGATGCTGGTGATATTGCACAACAGGGTGTAAACGTAAAACTATATGATTCT
>ERZ795053.1047-NODE-1047-length-35466-cov-6.535879_pt1 | contig 35466 bp, 28 predicted proteins | sample MGYA00375137_ERZ795053 | MGnify/ENA primary metagenome ERZ795053 (study PRJEB30182, sample SAMN05720284) | activated sludge metagenome | isolation source: Anaerobic digester | place: Hong Kong | collected 2014-12-17 ...
GACGGCGCCGAGATCTGCGTGCAGCCGGGCACCACGACCGAGCTCAACCTCGCCGACTATTTCCGTGCCAACAACATGGACTTCTCGGCCGTGGTGATCGAGGGCTTCGAGCAGTCGCTGGAGACCTTCTTCTCGGGTCGTTGCCAGGCCTACACCACCGACAAGTCGGGCCTCGCGGCCATCATCGCCAACGACGCGCCCAATCCCGACGACTACGTCATCCTGCCCGAGACGATCTCCAAGGAGCCGCTCGGCCCGGCCGTGCGGCGCGGTGACGACGAGTGGTTCGCGATCGCGAAATGGGTGCTGTTTGCCGCCATCCAGGCCGAGGAGAGCGGTGTCAGCTCGGCCAATGTCGACGAGATGATGGAGAGCACCGATCCCAACGTGCAGCGGCTCCTCGGTGTCTCCGATCAGCTCGGCGAGAAGCTGACCATCGCCAATGACTGGGCCTACCAGGTGATCAAGCAGGTCGGCAATTACGGCGAGATGTACGACCGCAATGTCGGCCCCGAGACGCCGCTGAAGCTGGAGCGCGGGCAGAATGCGCTCTGGACCAAGGGCGGGCTGATGTACGCGCCGCCGCTGCGATGAGCCGGGCCCGCGGCATGCCCGGCAGGTGGACCTCTGTCCGCCGGGCGTGCCGCGGGTGGCCTCCGGCGATCTTTCAGGGGACAGCGCGAGGGGCTCACGAACATGCCGCGTGAAGGGCTCGACCGCACCACCGCCAGGGCGGCGTCGTCGGGCGTGGTCTGGTGGCGCAACCCGACCATTCGTGGCGTGCTCGCCCAGGCGCTGGTCGTGGTGCTCCTCCTCGCTGTCGTCTGGTACCTCGTCCACAACACGCTCACCAACCTGAACGAGCGGAGCATCCGCACCGGCTTCAGCTTCCTCGACCAGGAGGCCGGCTTCGCCATCGGCGAATCGCTGATCGCCTTCGCGCCGACCGACACCTATGGCCGGGCCCTGCTCGTCGGGCTCCTCAACACGCTCCGCGTCTCGATCATCGGCATCGTGCTCGCGACCCTGATCGGCGTCGTCGTCGGCATTGCCCGCCTCAGCAGCAACTGGCTCGTCGCCAGGCTGGCCTCGGTCTATGTCGAGGTGACCCGCAACATCCCGCTCCTGCTGCAGCTCTTCTTCTGGTACACGATCGTGACCCAGCTCCTGCCGGCCGTGCGGGAGGCCCTGGAGCCGCTGCCCGGCGTGGTGCTGAGCAAGAGCGGGCTGCAGTTCCCCATCATCGTCGGCGACCCGGCGCATCTGCCCGTCCTCGGCGTGCTGGCGCTCTCCGTCGTGGCCGCGTTCGTCTACCGGCACCGCGCCTATCGACGCCAGCTCGAGACCGGGCAGGAGCCGCGGCTGCTGCTGCCGATGCTGGCGATCATCTGCCTGCCGGCCCTGGCGGTTTTCCTCGTCACCGGCGCCCCGCTCGATCTGGATGTGCCCGAGTTCACCCGCTTCAACTATCGGGGCGGGGCAAGCGTCACCCCGGAGTTCCTCGCGCTCCTCCTGGGGCTGAGCATCTACACGGCCGGCTTCATCGCCGAGATCGTCAGAAGCGGCATTCTCGCGGTGCCCTGGGGACAGACCGAGGCGGCGGCAGCGCTGGGCTTTCGCCGCAGCCTGCAGCTTCGCCTCATCGTGCTGCCGCAGGCCCTGCGCATCATCGTGCCGCCGACCACCAGCAACTACCTCAACCTCACCAAGAACAGCTCGCTGGCGGTGGCGATCGGCTATCCGGACCTCGTCTCGGTCGGCAACACGACGCTGAACCAGACCGGCCAGGCGATCGAGTGCATCAGCATCATGATGGCGATCTACCTCACCATCAGCCTGCTGATCTCGGCCTTCATGAACTGGTACAACCGGCGCATCGCGCTGGTGGAGCGCTGAGCCATGGAAGAGACCCTCACGCGCGATGCCCAGACGCCGGCCCGCGCCCGGCCGCGCGGGCCCCGCGACCCCATCGGTTGGGCGAGAGCCAATCTCTTCGATGGCTGGTTCAACAGCCTGCTCACCATCCTCATTGTCGCCCTGCTCGTCTGGATCATTCCGCCCTTCATTCGCTGGGCGTTCACCGACGCGGTCCTCGGTCATGCCACGCCGGACGAGTGCAAGGCCGCCACGGGCGCCTGCTGGGCGGTCGTGACCGAGAAATACCGGCTCATCCTCTTCGGCCGCTATCCCTTCGACGAGCAGTGGCGGCCGCTCTTCGGCATCATCGCCCTGGTCGGCATGGCGCTCTTGAGCTGCGACCGGCGGTTCTGGGGCTGGCAGCTTCTGGTGATCTGGGCGCTCGGCCTCGGCAGCTTCTTCGTTCTCATGGGTGGCGGCGTGCTCGGCCTGAGTTCGGTCCGCACCAATCTCTGGGGCGGCCTGCCGCTGACGCTGATGCTCGCCTTCATCGGCATCGCCGCGGCCTTTCCGCTCGCCATCCTGCTCGCCCTCGGCCGGCGCTCGAAGCTGCCGATCATCAGCGCCTTGTCGGTCGGCTATATCGAGCTGATCCGCGGCGTGCCGCTGATCACCCTGCTCTTCATGGGCTCCTTCATGCTGCCGCTCTTCATGCCGACCGGGGTCGACATCGACGCCATCCTGCGCGCCCAGGTCGCCATCATCATGTTCGCCGCCGCCTACCTCGCCGAGGTCGTCCGCGGCGGCCTGCAGGCCCTGCCCAAGGGGCAGCACGAGGCGGCCGCGGCGCTCGGGCTGGGGTACTGGCAGACCCAGGGCCTGATCATCCTGCCGCAGGCGCTGAAGATCACCATCCCGCCGATCGTCAACACCTTCATCGGCCTCTTCAAGGATACGTCGCTCGTCGCCATCGTCAGCCTGACCGACCTCGTGCTGGCGACGCGCCAGGCGCTGGGCGACCCCGAGTGGCGCCAGTTCTTCATCGAGGCCTATCTCTTCATCATGCTGATCTACTGGGTCTTCTGCTTCTTCATGTCGAAGTACAGCCAGCATCTCGAGCGAAGCCTCGCCACCGACCGCCGCAGTTGAGAGGACGAAGTTTCATGGCCCATGCCACCGCCAATGCCGAAGCCGCCGGGCGCAGCGACGAGATCATGGTCGACCTGCAGCGCGTCAACAAATGGTACGGCGACTTTCACGTCCTGAAGGACGTGAGCCTGACCGTGCGCCGGGGCGAGCGGATCGTCGTCTGCGGCCCGTCGGGCTCCGGCAAGTCGACGCTGATCCGCTGCATCAACAGGCTCGAGGAGCACCAGCAGGGTCGCATCGTGGTCGAGAACATCGAGCTCACCAACGACGTCAAGAACATCGAGATGATCCGCCGCGAGGTCGGCATGGTGTTCCAGTCCTTCAACCTCTTTCCGCATCTCACCGTGCTCGAGAACTGCACGCTGGCCCCCTTGTGGGTCCGCAAGATGCCGCAGAAGGAGGCCGCGGCGATCGCCATGAAGTTCCTCGAGCGCGTGCGCATCCCCGAGCAGGCACAAAAATATCCGGGCCAGCTCTCGGGCGGTCAGCAGCAGCGCGTGGCGATCGCACGCTCGCTCTGCATGATGCCGCAGGTGATGCTGTTCGACGAGCCGACCTCCGCCCTCGATCCCGAGATGATCAAGGAGGTGCTCGACGTGATGGTCGAGCTGGCGCACGAAGGCATGACCATGATCTGCGTCACCCACGAGATGGGCTTCGCCAAGTCGGTGGCCGACAACGTCGTCTTCATGGACCAGGGCGAGATCGTCGAGATGGCGCCCCCGGCCGAGTTCTTCACCAACCCCCGCTCCGACCGCACCAAGGCGTTCCTCAGCCAGATCCTGGCGCATTGAGACACACGACGCAGGTGCGGCTCATGGATCGGCGGCGCAGGGCACTCTGTTGCTGCCGCGGCGGTCGAGCAATGCCCGGAGCACATTGAGGGGGAGCGTGAGCGTCTCGGCCACGGCCCGGCCGGCGATGCTGCCCGTGCCGCCGGCGACCGCGACGCTCGGCGCGTCGATCGGGCCGCGCACGCGAAAGGGCGTCACTACCTGGAGGAGCTGCTCGCGCAGCGGGCGCGGTGTGAAGGTGAGGTTCAGCCGGTCGCGAGCCAGATCGATCGTGCCGGTGCCGCGCAACTGGACGTTGTCCGTCTCCAGGATCAGCCGCTGGATGGTGCCGAGGCCCGAGGCGAAGGTGATCTGGCCATCGGCACAGACCAAACTGGCGCTGGAGCCGGAGGAGAAGAGCCAACTGACGATGTTCTCGCCGGTGAGGTCGATCAGTCGGGTGCCGACCGTGCCGCTGCCGACCGTGACCGCGACGTTGCCGTCGAGCGTCTTGCCCAGCGCATCGAGATCGGCGCCGGTCGCGGCGAGCTCGAAGGTGGCGCCGAGCGGCGCCTGGACCATGGGCTGGCCGCCCAATTCGGCAATCAGCTTGGCGAGCTCGAGCTGCTCGATCGTGCCCTTCAGAGTGACCGGCATGGCGTCGCCACCGGTTTCGGCGGTCAGCTTTGCGTCGAGCTTGCCGCCGAGATAGGTCAGCGCCAGGGGATCGATTGTGGCCTTGTTGTCGCGATAGACGAGCTTGCCCTCGAATGATCCCTGTGCTGCGGCGTCGCTGTCGAGGAGCGCCGCCGTCACTTCCAGCTCGGCGTCGAGATTGGGTCCGGTCGTCGCGGCCGGCTGCGCTTCATCCCCCTCGGGCGAGTCCGGCACGAGGCTGGCGAGCTTGCCCAGGCTCTGCAGGCCCGCCGGCTGCAGGCGTGGGAACTTGACCCTGCCTTTGAAGACGGGTCGATCGCCGACGACGTCCTGGCTCAGGTCCAGCCAGATCGCCGTTTGATCCACAGAGCCGCGGCCGGATATGGTGAGGGCATCGACCAGCTCGACCTCGCCCGTGAAGCTGGCGCTGCCGCCGCCGACCGATGGTCCCCCGAGCACTTTCGCCAGGGCATCGAGGTCGGGAACGCCGAGGTCGATGGTCGCCGGCTTCTGCTGCTCCCCCTTCGCGGCGTTCGGCAGGTCGAGCTCGAGGGCGACGATGTCGGCCGGCTTGAGGGCCGCCGAAAGGCTCTCGATGCGCGTCTTCCCGTCCGTGTCGGCCACCGTGATCGTGCCCGCGAGGTGGCCGATTCCGGGCGGAGTCGGCTGGCCGGTCGCCAGGGCCACCACATCGAGATTGAAGCTGCCGGAGAACGCGATGCCGGTCTGGGCGAGGATATCGGCCACGCTGCCGTTCAGATCGAGGCTCGGGGCACTCGGATCGCCGGCCAGGACATGGACCCCGCTGAGCCCGAGGCGGCCCTGATCGTCGCGCGTCAGGGACTTGACGCTGATCGGCCCGATCTTCTGGATGTCGGCCGAGCTGACGTTGGTGCTCAATACGAGGTTGCTGACGGTGAGCTGGCGCAGCGCCCCCGAGAATTGGCCCTTGACCGATTCAATCAGGAGATCGAGGGCTTCGACGGGCTTTGGCGCCGATCCGTCCGAGCGTCGCAGATCGGCCTGAAGGACGAGCTCGATACCCTTCTGCAGCGACAGATCGGCGATTCTGCCCTCGACCGTGACGCGCTCGCCGGTCGAGACGATCAGCTCCCCGCTCACCTTGGCGGCGGTGAGCGCATCCACCTTGCCGGAGAGCTGCATGCTCGCCTTGCCGGTCGCTTCCATCTGCCGCTTCAGCTTCAGCGCATCCAGCAGGTCGCCGAGCGAGCTCAGCGTGGTGGTCAGCGTGGCGTCGATCTTGTCACCATTGGCCTCGAGAAAGCCTTCCAGGCGCTCGTCCACGCCAGGCAGGGAGGCTTCCACGGTGAAAGCCCGCGCCTGGCCGAAGTCGGGATGCGGTTGCACCGCCGAGAAATCGGCGGACATCTTCAGCGCCGAGCCGTCGAGCGCGCCATCGGCCGCGAGCTTCCAGGCTTCCGCATCGCCGCTTTCCGCGGCAGTCATTTCGGTGAAGGTGAGCTTGCCGTTCCAGCCGTCGGGGTCGTCGCGACGTTCGAACGAGAGGTCGGTGAGGGCGATCTCGCCGGTGCGACCGGCGTTCATCAGGCGGGCCAGAGGTCCGATGATCGGGCTCAGGCGCAAGGGGCTGTCTTCCGCGGCGGGTGTGCCGCCGGATACCACGATCTCGAGGCCATCGCCCTCCAGACGCTGGACCCGGAAGGGGCCGAGGATGGCACGCAGGACATCGAACGTGATGCTCAGCCGCTTCAACGTCAGCGTGCCCTGCCAGCCGTCGGGGCCACCCTCGCCGAGCGAGGCGTCGGCGATCGTGACCGTGGACACGTGGCCGGGCCGGATGTCGATCGGGCCCGAGACCACGACCGAGCGACCGATGACGCGCTCCAGCAATCCCTCGACGAAGCCGCGACGCTGCTCCTCGAGCTGCGGCAGATAGAGGAGCCCGGCCATGACGGCCACAGCCGCCACGAGAAGGACGAGAACGGCAAGGCCGAGATGGCGCCATTTCATGATCAGCTGCCCGGTGGAGCGCCTGCTGAGGATGGGCATGGCGCGAGCACGAACGGATCGCACGTCCCGGCGCGCCGACGCCACTCGCGGCCGATGCTTCGCGACGATGCCCCGCCGGTCGCGGAGGAAAAGTATAGGTCTGGTATCGGCCGATTGAAAGGGACGGCCGATCGCCGGAGCTCGAGCGATGAATCAGGGCGCCGCCTTCCCCGGCGGAGCTGGGCCGGGTGGCAGGGCAATCGCCCCGGTGCCGACGAGCTGCAGCTCGGGGCGACAGGTCCAGGGATCGAGAGCGGCATCGCCGCATTGCCGATAGGCGATGACGTCGGCGACGCTGGCCAGGCGAAAGCCGCGCCGCTCGATGCCAGGGAGCCAGCGCTCGAGCGCCCGCAAGGTCACGTCGTAGGGATGGCCGATGGCCACGACGCTGCCGCCCTGGCGGGCGACCCGCTCGATCAGCGCGAGCTGGCGTGCGATCGCTTCCGGTTCGGGGACATGGTCGATGAACACGTCGCGGCCGGTGGCCGGCAGGCCGAGCATGGCGGCGGTCCCTTCGGCGACGCTGTCGGGATTGGTCCGGCTGTCGACGAAGAGCAGCGGCTGCTGCCGTAACTCCTCCATGACCCAGCGCATGGTTTCCGGCAGCGCCGTGACCCGGCTGCCCATGTGGTTGTTGACGCCGACGGCAGCCGGCACGGCAGCCAGCGCCTGGCGGACGCGCTTGCGGAGCTGGGCTTCGTCGAGATCGGCGAGGATGGCATTGATGCCGGGATCGGCGTCACCCAGTGGTTCCATGGGCAGATGGAGAAAGATGTCGAACGGGCCTCGCCCGGCGGCGGCCAGCATGGCCGGCGTGCCATCGGCATAGGGCAGGAACGACAGGGTGAGCGGGCCGGGGAGGGCGGCGAGGCGGGTAAGCGAATGCGGGCTGTAGCCCATGTCGTCGATGATGATGCTGACCAGTGGCGCTAGGCCAGGCGCCACGAATGGCGGCCTTCCCGGCTTCGCCAACATCGGCGACACGACCACCGGCGCGCTGTTCGCCCCGGCTATCTCCCGGGCCTCGGCCGGCGGGGCGGCGGGCTCGATGGCGGCGACGCCGGGCGGCAAGTGCTCCTCGTATGGCGGCGGGCTGATCCGCATCGACCAGGTCGGCTGCGGCAGGCGGATACGCCCGGACAGGGTCGGCGGCAGCTCGGCGATCTCGATGTCCGCCTCGTGCGTGACCTCCGGATCTGCTCCCGTTGCCGCCGGCGCCTCCGCCAGGGGGGCTGGGGGCGTGACCGGCAACGCCAGCACCGCGACCTCATCGGATCGGGCGGGAATTGACGGCGGGGTGGTCGTGAGCTTCGCGAGGCCGAGGATCATGCCGAAGCCGAGCACCCCCGCCATGACATAGGCGCCGGCAACCGGCAACGGACGCAGCCGACGCGACCGCGGCCCCCGGCGGTTCAGCCGCCTCAAGCCTGCTCACCCATGGTTATCCGTCGCCCGCTGCCGCGCCCTCGGGTAAGCTAATTGAAAACCGGCCACAGTTGAACCACGACCTGATTCCCGTGCCGCATGCACCCTTGCCGGCGCTGCGCCGCGCGGGGCTTGACGGTAGCCTGGGCTGGGGCTTTTCTCGCTGTTCCCGAGACGCCAGCCCGATCGGTCCCGCCATGCTCCTCCTGATCGATAACTACGACAGCTTCACCTACAATCTCTACCACTACCTGGGTGAGCTCGGCGCCCGCACGACGGTGATCCGCAACGACGCGATGGACGTCGAACGGGCGCTGGCGCTTCGCCCGTCGGCCATCGTGATCTCGCCCGGACCATGCGATCCCGATCTGGCCGGCATCAGCCTCGACCTTATCGACCGGGCGCGCACGCTATGCCCGATTCTCGGCGTGTGCCTCGGCCATCAGGCGATTGCCCAGGTCTTCGGCGCCCGGGTCGTGCGGGCGCGGACGGTGATGCATGGCAAGTGCAGCGCCATCCATCATGACGGCACGGGTCTCTTCGCTGGGTTGCCGTCGCCCTTCCGCGCCACCCGCTATCATTCGCTGGTGGCGGAGCCGACGACTCTGCCCGACGAGCTCGTGGTCAACGCCCGCACCGAGGACGGGGTCGTCATGGGCCTGCGCCACCGTCACCTGCCGATCCACGGGCTGCAGTTCCACCCCGAAAGCATCGAGAGCGAGCACGGCCACGCCATGCTGCGCAACTTCCTCGCTTTGGTTCCGCTGGAGCAGGCCGCTTGAGCTCCGATCTCGTTCGCTTCAAGGAGCTGATCGGCATCGCCGCCTGCGGCCGACCGCTGACTTTCGAGGAGGCGGGGGAAGCCTTCGCCATGATGATGGCGGGTGATGCCACGCCGGCCCAGATGGCCGGGCTCCTCATGGCGCTACGGGTGCGCGGCGAGAGCATCGACGAGATCACGGCCGGTGCCCGGACGCTGCGCGAGCGCATGACCCGCATCACCGCCCCGGCCGGCGCCATCGACACCTGCGGAACGGGCGGCGACGCCAGCGGCACCTTCAACATCTCGACGGCCGCAGCCCTGGTCGTTGCCGGCGCCGGTGTGCCGGTCGCCAAGCACGGCAATCGCGGGTTGTCCTCGCGCTCCGGCTCGTCGGACGTGCTGACGGCGCTCGGCGTCGACATCGAGGCGCCCTTCCCGGTCATCGAGCATGCCATGCGCGAGGCCGGCATCGGCTTCATGATGGCGCCCAGGCACCATGGCGCCATGCGCCACGTGGCCGGCCCCAGGGTCGAGCTCGGCACGCGCACCATCTTCAACCTGCTCGGCCCGCTCGCCAACCCGGCCGGGGTCCGGCGGCAGGTGGTGGGCGTCTTCGCGCTCGACTGGATCGAGCCGCTGGCGCGCGTGCTCGGGCGGCTCGGGGCGGAGCGGGCCTGGGTCGTGCATGGCGAGCCGGGACTCGACGAGCTGAGCACGGCCGGCACAACGCACGTCGCCGAATGGCATGAAGGCGAGATGCGCCGCTTCACCGTCGAGCCGGAGCCGCTCGGCCTCGCCAGGGTCGAGCTCGCGGCACTCAGGGGCGGCGACGCCGCGACCAATGCGGCCGCGATCCGCGCCATGCTGGGCGGCGAGGGCGGCCCCCTGCGCGAGGCGGTCCTGCTCGCCGCCGCCGCCGGGCTGGTGGTCGGCGGCGCCGCCGCCGACCTGCCGGCGGGGATCGCCCGCTCGGCCGAGGCGATCGACAGCGGCCGGGCGCGGGCCTGTCTCGACCGGCTGGTGCGCATCACCAACGAGGACCGGCTATGAGCGATGTCCTCGAGCGGATCTGCGTCGCGAAGCGACGCGACGTGGAGCACCGCCGCCAGGCGCTGCCGATGGCCGAGCTCGAGCGTCGCCTGGCCGGCGCGTCGCCGGTCCGGGGCTTCAGGCAAGCTCTGGAGGCAACGATCGCGAAGGGCCGCTTCGCCCTCATCGCCGAGATCAAGAAGGCTTCGCCGAGCAAGGGGCTGATCCGGGAAGATTTCGTGCCGGCAGAGCTGGCCCGAGCCTATGCGGCAGGCGGCGCCGCCTGCCTTTCGGTGCTGACCGACAAGCCGAGCTTCCAGGGCGACGACGCCTTTCTCGCCGAGGCCCGGGAAGCCGTGAAGCTGCCGGCCCTGCGCAAGGACTTCATGCTCGAGCCCTACCAGATCCTCGAGAGCCGGACCTTGGGGGCGGACTGCATCCTTTTGATCATTGCGGCCCTCGATGACCCTACGGCGAAGGAGCTCTGTCGGCTCGCCCGGGGGCTCGGGATGGATGTGCTGGCCGAGGTGCACGACGCGGCCGAGCTCGACCGGGCGCTGGCGCTCGACGCCGACCTGGTCGGCATCAACAACCGCAACCTCAAGACGCTCGAGGTCGATATCGCAACGACGGAGGCGCTGGCGCCGCGCGTCCCGGCCGACCGGCTGCTCGTCGCCGAGAGTGGGCTCTTTGACCATGCCGATCTGGTGCGGATGGCCGCTGTCGGTGCCAAGGCCTTTCTCGTCGGCGAGGCGCTGATGCGCGAACCCGATGTCAGCCGGGCCACGCGCCGCCTGCTCGGCCTCGAAGCCGGGACATGAGCGACCTGACGCATATCGATGCGGCCGGCAACGCCGTCATGGTGGATGTCGGCGCCAAGGCCGAGACGGACCGGACCGCCACCGCCGAGGGGCGGATCACGATGCAGCTTACGACCCTTCAGCGAATTGCCGACGGCGGCATCAGGAAGGGCGATGTGCTGACCATCGCCCAGCTCGCCGGGATCATGGGGGCGAAGCGCACATCAGACCTCATCCCGCTCTGCCATCCGCTGGCGCTGACTGCCGTCAACGTCGAGCTCGAGCCGGAGCGCGACGGGCCGCTCGGGCCGGCGATCCGTATCACCGCCACCTGTCGGCTCAGTGGCCGGACCGGGGTCGAGATGGAGGCCCTGACCGCCGTCAGCGTCGCCGCACTCACCATCTACGACATGTGCAAGGCGATCGACCGCGGCATGACGATCGACGGCATCCGCCTCGTCCACAAGGCTGGCGGCCGCTCGGGCGAGTTCCGTGCGGACTGAGCGGCGGGGGGTGGTCTGACATGCTCGAGGTTGCGGCCGCCCAGGCGCGGATCACGGCGGCCCTGCGGCCGCTCCCGGCCGAGACCGTGCCGCTGCAGTCGGCGCTGGGGCGGGTGCTCGCGGCCGACATCGTGGCGTTGCGCGACCAGCCGCCGGCGGCGGTGTCGGCCATGGACGGCTACGCCGTACGCGCCGTCGATACGACGGCCGGCGGCTGGCTCGAGGTCATCGGCGAGGTGGCGGCCGGGCAGCCCGCCCGGCTCAGGGTGCAGCCGGGGCAGGCGGTGCGGATTTTTACCGGCGGGCTGTTGCCGCCCGGTGCGGACGCGATTCTGATCCAGGAGGATGCGGTCGCCGAGGGCAGCCGGGTGCGGCCAAAGGAGGCCGTCTCGCCGGGTCTCTTCGCGCGCGAGCGGGCGCTCGACTATGGCGCCGGCTGGGTTGGCCTCTCTGCCGGCCAGCGGCTCGACCCGCGGCATATCGGCCTCGCCGCATCGCTCGGCGCCGCTTGGGTCGAGGTGCGGCGCCAGCCCCGGGTCGGCCTCCTGGCGACCGGCAACGAGCTGGTCCTGCCCGGCAGGAGTCCGGCACCGCATCAGATCTCCAGCTCCAACAGCTTCACCCTGGGGGCAATGGTCGAGGCGTGGGGTGGCCTGCCGGTCGATCTCGGCATCGCCGCGGACGAGCCCGCGGCCCTGGCGGCCAGGCTCGCTGCTGCCACCGGCCTCGATCTCCTGCTGACGACCGGCGGCGCCTCGGTCGGCGAGCACGACCTCGTGCGGCAGGTTGCCGGTGAGCGCGGACTCGAGCTGGATTTCTGGAAGATCCGGATGCGGCCGGGCAAGCCTCTGATCTTCGGGCGGATCGGCGAAGTGCCGCTGCTGGGCCTGCCGGGCAACCCGGTCTCGGCCGCGGTATGCGGCATTGTCTTCCTGCGCGGGGCACTTCGGTGCCTCCTTGGCCTCGATCCGACCCTGCCGAGCGGCACAGCAACGCTCGCCGAGCCGCTGCCCGGTGGTGGCGAGCGCCAGGAGTACATGCGGGCCGAGCGGGACGGAGAGGGTGCAATCCGGGCCACCGGGCGCCAGGACAGCTCGATGTTCGCAGCACTGACCACGGCTGATGTCCTGCTCGTCCGTCCGCCCCGCGACGGGCCACTGGAGCGAGGTGCAACCGTCACCATCATCGATCTCGCCACCGCGCTCGGCGCCTGAGGGTGGCGACCACCCGGCAAGGCGCTTGACAGGCATGAGAACTTAAATAGAACAAAGCCGTGCCGGCTGCCGCCAGGGAGATGGATGTTGCTCACCCAACGACAACTGCAACTGTTGACCTACATCCATTCCTATGTCGTCGAGCATCAGGTTCCGCCGTCGTTCGAAGAGATGCGGAACGCGCTGCAGTTGAAGTCCAAATCAGGTGTGCATCGTCTCATCTCCGGCCTCGAGGAACGCGGCTATATCCGTCGCCTGGCTTATCGGGCACGCGCGCTCGAGATCGTGCGAGGCCCGCACGGCGGGCCGCTGGCCGACTTTTCGACAGAGGGGCCGGCGGCGGCCGCCGGGTCCGGCGCGAACGCAGTGGGTCGGGCGCGCCCGTCGAGCAATATCGTGCGCGGCCGCTTCGGCGCCGGGCCACGGGCGACGCCGGTCAGCGAATCGGGCAGCCGCTCCTTGCCGCTGGTCGGCAGGATCGCCGCGGGCGCGCCGATCGAGGCTCTTCTCGATCAGTCGACGGCGATCGACGTGCCGGGCCTGCTGCTCGGCGAGGGCGAGCACTACGTGCTCCAGGTGAGCGGCGATTCGATGGTCGATGCGGGCATCGTCGATGGCGACTATGCGGTCATCCAGCGGTGCGAGACCTCGGAGAACGGCAGCATCGTCGTGGCCCTGATCGAGGACCGCGAGGTGACGCTCAAGCGGTTGCGCCGGCGGGGCGCCTCGATCGCGCTGGAGCCGGCCAATCCGGCCTACGAGACCAGGATCTTCGGGCCGCACCAGATCCGGGTGCAGGGCCGGCTGGTCGGCATCCTGCGCCGCTACTGACCCTGCTTCGCGCTGCGGGCAGCGATCGCTTCGGCGATCAGCTGGGGTCGGTCGGTGAAAACCGCGCGCACCCCCATCTCCAGGAGGCGGAGCGCCCGGCTCGCGTCGTTGACGGTGTAGCAGAGAAGCGGCCGGCCGCTCCTGGTCAGATGCCGGACGAGCTCCGCCGAGGCATGCTTGGCGTCGCAGTGCAGCGTGCTGCATTCGAGGCGGTCGAGCATGCCGAGAGCGCGTCTGGTCGGTCGGCCGATGAGCAGACCGTGCGGCATATCGGGGCCGAGCTTGCGGACCTCCTCCAGGGATGCGATCGCGAAGCTCGAGATCAGTGGCCATGATCGGCCGGCGGGCCAGTGGCGACGCAGCTCGTCGACCACCCGGATGGCCGTCTCGTGCTGCCGGCCGGGGCAGGGCTTGATCTCCAGATTGATGTCGAGGTCGAGCTCGACGCAGAGGGCCAGCGCTTCCTGGAGGGTCGGCACGGGCTCGCCACGGAAGCGGCGGCCGAACCAGCCCCCGGCGTCGAGCCGGCGCAGCTCGTCGAGGTCGTAATGCGCCACCTCGCCGCGGCCGTTGGTGGTCCGGTTGAGGAGGTCGTCGTGCATGAGGATGCAGTAGCCGTCACGGCTGAGCTTGACGTCGAACTCGACCCACCGGGCACCGGCCGCCGCCGCGGCGCGGAGGGCAGCAAGGGTATTCTCCGGCGTGTCGGCCGAGGCGCCGCGATGGGCGATCACTGGCGCCAGACGTACGTCGAGGGTGCGCATCCGAGTGGTGTCCGTGGTCCCGTCAGGCGTCACCACCTAGCGACCAAAGCGAGGCGCGGCTAGTCTCGCGTGCAGGGGCGGGCACGGGCCAGCCGAAGCGAGGTTGCCGCGTGGCCGCGAGCCAGGTCCTTTCCGGCATTGTCGACCGGGTCGTCGTCCAGAATCCGACGACCGGCTTCGCGGTGCTCAGGGTGAAGGTCCCGGGCCGGAGCGAGTCGATCACTGTCGTCGGCGCGGTGGCGAACAGCCGCCCCGGCCTGGTCGTACGGGCCGAGGGCGACTGGCAGGACGACCCGGCTTGGGGGCACCAGTTCGCGGCGACCCGTATCATTCTTCTGGCACCGGCAAGCGTGGATGGGATCAGGGCCTATCTGGCATCGGGTGCCATCAAGGGTGTCGGCGAGGCTTTGGCGCAACGGATCGTCGAGCATTTCGGGGCGGACCTGCGCCACGTGCTCGACGAGGCACCGGAGCGCCTCCGGGAGGTGCCCGGCATCGGCGCCCGGACTTTGCAGCGGATCACGGAGGTCTGGCGCAACGAGGGCGAGAACCGCGACATCCTGCTGTTCCTCGAGAGCCAGGGGATTCGCCCGGCGCGGGCGCGCCGCATCCTGGAGGCCTATAGCGGCCGGGCGATCGAGCAGCTCCTGGCCGACCCCTACGCGCTGGCCCGCGACATCCGGGGCATCGGTTTCGATACGGCCGATCTTCTGGCCGACCAGCTCGGGATCACTGCCGATGCACCGGTCCGGCGGCGGGCCGCGCTGCTCGAGGTGCTGCGCGGCAATGCCGAGCGCGGTCACAGCGCCATGCACCTCGAGCGAGCGTTGAACGAAGCGGCCACTCTGTCGGGCCAGTCTCCGACGGCCATCGCCGAGGTGGCCGATGGTTTGCGCCACGAGCGGCGCATCGTCGAACGGACCACCGAGGCCGGCACCTTCCTCCTGCTGCCCGAACTCGATGCGGCGGAGGCGACGATCGTCCGCCGACTGGCCATTCTCTCGGCCGGGCCGGTGCCCTGGGACCGCACGGCCCTGGGCGATTGGGAGGCCGTCGTGCGCGTCCGCCTCGCCTTGGAGCTCTCACCGAGCCAGGCCAGGGCGCTCGCCGTGATCCTGACCTCCAGGGTCGCGATCCTCACCGGCGGGCCGGGAACCGGCAAGACATCGCTGGTCCGGGCATGCGTGGCCTGCCTGGAACGTCAGCAGGTGCGCCTGGCGCTGGCCGCGCCCACCGGTCGGGCGGCCCGGCGTCTTTTCGAGAGCACCGGGCACGAGGCCACGACCATTCACCGACTGCTCGAGGCCGATATCCAGCGCGGCTTTGCCCGCAACGCCGAGCGGCCGCTCGACCTCGATCTCCTGATCCTCGACGAGGTCTCGATGGTCGACCTCCCGCTGATGGAGGGTGTCGTCGCCGCCTTGCCGGACCGGGCAGCACTCCTGCTCGTCGGCGACCGCGACCAGTTGCCGCCGGTTGGGCCGGGCCAGGTGCTGGCGGACCTGATCGACAGCGAGCGATTTCCCGTGGTGGCGCTCACCGAAATCTTCCGTCAGGCCGAGGCGAGCGGCATCGTGCGGGGTGCCCATCGGGTCATTCGAGGAGAGCTGCCACGCTTCGGCACGGACGAGGCCGGCGACTGCTTTGGCATTCGCGTGCGTGATGCCGCCGACGCGCGCGCCAAGCTGATCGAGCTGGTCCACCACCGCATGCCGGAGCGTTTCGACCTGGACCCGGTCGCCGATATCCAGGTTCTGGTGCCGGTCAATCGCGGGCCGGTTGGCACGCGTGACTTGAGCAGCACCCTGCAGAAGGTGCTCAACCCGTCGCCCGAGATGGCGTTCGAGCGTTTCGGGGTGCGTTTCGGAATCGGCGACAAGGTCATGCAGATCGAGAACGATCACAGCCGCGAGGTCTATAACGGCGATCTCGGGATCATTCAGAAGATCGACAGCGGCGCCCGGCTCATGGAGGTCCGCTTCGACGATCGCCTGGTCGTGTACGGGTTCGATTCGGTCGACCAGCTGGTCTCCGCCTATGCGATCACCGTGCACAAGGCGCAGGGCTCGGAATATCCCGCCGTCGTGCTCTTGCTCTTGCACGAGCACGGCCGCATGTTGCGCCGGCAATTGCTCTACACGGCCATGACGCGGGCCCGCCGCCTGCTGGTCGTGCTCGCCCAGGGCAGCGCGCTCGAGCGGGCCGTTGCCACCCCCGAGCCGGCACGGCTGTCGCTGCTCGGGCATCGCCTCGCGACCGAATGGGCCACCGGCCCGGCCGGTGAACGGACTAGCCCCATCCAACGGACGAACCCATGACCGATGAAGACCTCGATCGCCGCCTCGATGCCGGCGTGCCGATTCTCCATGCCGCCGGCCGGCTGGCGCTCGATTTCTTCCAGCGCCGCGGTGAGCTGGTGATCGAGCACAAGGGCCTACAGGACCTCGTCAGCATCGCCGACCAGACGGTCGAGCGGGCGATCCGTGACGAGCTCGGCCGGCTCTTTCCCGGCGACGCCATCATCGGTGAGGAGGATGGTGCCGGGGCGGGCTACGCCGCGGCGCCCGGTGTCTGGGTGATCGATCCGATCGACGGCACCAGCAACTTCCTGCGCGGCATGCCCTACTGGTGCTGCGTGATGGCCTATGTGGTCGACGGGACGACCGAGATCGGCCTGACCTACGATCCCATCCACGACGAGATGTTCGCCTGCCGGCGGGGTGCGGAGGCCACGCGCAACAGACAGCCGATCGAGGTCTCGAGCCGCCCGGTGGCGGAGGCCTGCGTCGGGCTCAGCTTCAACTTCAAGCAGGATGCCCGGGAATATGCCGAGATGGTCGAGCGCCTGAACGCGCGGTCGTTCGACCACCGCCGCTCGGGCTCGAGCGCGCTCCATCTCTGCCACGTCGCGGACGGCCGCCTCGACGGCGCCATCAACCGGCACTGCATGAGCTGGGACGTGCTCGCCGGCCTGGCGCTGGTCGAGGCGGCCGGCGGCGTCGCCACCCATTACACCAGGGGGGCTAGCCTGATCGAGCCACGAGCCGTGCTCGCCACGACCCCGGCGCTCAGGGCGGTGGTCGAGGAAGCGGCGGGTTTTCCGCTCGATTCCTGAACCCCGGAGAGGCGACTACCTCGCTCACCCGGAGAAGGCCTGGAGCCCGGTCTGCGCCCGGCCGAGAATGAGGGCGTGGATGTCGTGCGTGCCCTCGTAGGTGTTGACCGCCTCGAGATTCATCACGTGGCGGATCACATGGTACTCGTCGGAGATGCCGTTGCCGCCGTGCATGTCGCGGGCCGTTCGGGCGATGTCCAGCGCCTTGCCGCAATTGTTGCGCTTGATGAGCGAGATCATCTCCGGCGCCATGGCGCCCTCGTCCATGAGCCGGCCGACGCGGAGCGCCGCCTGAAGGCCCAGGGTGATCTCCGTCTGCATGTCGGCGAGCTTCTTCTGGATGAGCTGGTTGGCGGCGAGCGGCCGGCCGAACTGCTGGCGCTCCAGGGTGTAGCCGCGGGCCGCATGCCAGCAGAACTCGGCGGCGCCCATGGTGCCCCAGGCGATGCCGTAGCGCGCCCGGTTGAGGCAGCCGAAGGGTCCCTTGAGGCCCTTGACGTTGGGCAGGAGATTGGCCTCCGGCACGAGCACGTCGTCGAGCTGAATCATCCCGGTGATCGAGGCCCTGAGGCTGAATTTGCCTTCGATCTTGGGAGTGGTGAAGCCCTGCATGTCGCGCTCGACGATGAAGCCCCGGATCACGCCGTCGTCGGTCTTGGCCCAGACGATGGCGAGGTCGGCGATCGGGCTGTTGGTGATCCAGGTCTTCGCCCCGCTCAGCCGAAAGCCGCCCGGCGCCTTGCGCGCCTTCGTGGTCATGCCACCCGGATCGGAGCCATGGTCGGGCTCGGTCAGGCCGAAGCAGCCGACCAGCTCGCCCTTGGCCAGCTTGGGCAGGAACTTCCGGCGCTGGGCTTCGTCGCCATAGGCATGGATGGGATGCATGACGAGCGACGACTGCACGCTCATCGCCGAGCGATAGCCGGAATCGACACGCTCCACCTCACGGGCGATCAGGCCGTAGGCGACATAGGAAGCGTCCGCCCCGCCATAGGCTTCCGGCAGCGTGCTGCCGAGAAAGCCGAGCGCGCCGAGCTCGGTCATGATCTCCTGGTCGAACACCTCGTGCCGGTTGGCCTCGAGCACCCGCGGCATCAGGCCGTTCTGACAATAGTCGGCGGCGGCGTCGCGGATCAGCCGCTCGCTTTCGTCGAGCTGGTCGCCGAGCCGAAAGGGGTCCGCCCAATCGAACACGGGGCGAGCTTCGGTGGGCCGGCCGCTCTCAGTCTTTGGGCCCGGATCGGCCATGGCTGTCATGCTGCATCTCCATCGACGTTCCCGATGGGGACTATAGACCCGGTGCGGCCGCTTGGCCTATCCCTCTGCTGGCGACCGGGTCACCGCAAGCAAGTACATGGCCGGGGTGACCCTGCTGGCGGCGTTCAGGCCGGAAGGTCTGTTCGATCGGCTGCGCTGTTTCTCCCGACTACGGGGCGGGGCACACCCCGAGCAGTGGCGGCGCGATCCTGAGATGTGTTCAGACACGTGCGCTGGAGCCGCTTGAAGGGCGTCGTGACCGTTCACCAGCCAAGGACCGGGTCGACCGAACTCGTCAGCCGTTCCAGGTGCGGACCTTGCCGGTGTCGATATGGACGAACTGCGACTTCGGGTAGTAGCCTACGCCACCGCGCTCGAGCTGCCGGGCAACCTCCCTGACGTCGCGCAGCCGGGCCCCCTCGAGGCGCAGGTCGATGGCCCGTCCGAACATGTGCAGGCTTCGTTTGGCCGCACCTCCGCCCGCCCGGCGCAGCATGGCGTTGGTTTGCGGCGAGCGATAGCCCGAGATGATCTCGAAGCGGGGCGCCTGGCCGAGGCGGTCGGCGATGGCGGCCATGATATCGTAGAGCCGTGGATCGATCGGGAGGACTTCCTCGCGCCGCCAGTCACGCAGGAAGTAGTTCAGGCTCGTGAGCGCGCGCCGGTCGAACTCCTGGCCCTGCCGATAGACGACGTCGAGATCTTCCTTGGTGTGCAGGTTGTGCAGGAGCAGCCGACGCGGCTGGGTCGCTGCCTCCAGCGGCGAGGCGGCAAGGCCGACGGCGGCGGCCGCACCGGTGATGAACCAGCGACGGGTAGATTTCTGCAGACTGTGCGTCGGTGCCATCGACGTCGATCTCCTCCGGTTCCAGGCCGGTAGGGTGATAGCGTGTCCATGCATGATGGAAAACCGTTAATCTTCTGTGGTCGTTCCGCGAATTCCTTCGTCCGGATGACTTGTGCTCGCGGGGCTCGGACGATAGCAGAGCCAGTAGGTGAGGCCGACGAAGCCTCCACCGCCGATGATGTTGCCGACCGTCACCGGCACGAGATTGGCGAGCAGCCCGTCGATCCCGACGCCCGGCGCGCCATTCATCCAGGCGAGCGGGATGAAGTACATGTTCGCCACCGAATGCTCGAAGCCGAGCGCCACGAAGGCGGCGATCGGCAGGAGAATGGCGAGGATCTTGCCGGTGACGTCGCGGGCGGCGAAGGTGAGCCAGACCGCGAGGCAGACCAGGGCATTGCAGAGCAGGCCGCGAAACAGCGCCTCGTGCCAGACGAGGCCGGTCTTCGCCAGGGCGATCGCGAAGGCCGTCTCGCGCACGGCGCCGTCGCCGAGCGCGAGCGTGCCCGAGAGGGTCAGCAGCACGGCGGTGCCGACGGCACCGATGAAGTTCGCGACATAGACCAGCGTCCAGTTGCGGGCGAGATCGAGGAGCGTGATCCGGCGATCGACCCAAGCCATGACGATGAGGTTGTTGCCGGTGAAGAGCTCGGCACCGGCAATCACGACGAGGATGAGCCCGAGTGAGAAGACCAGCCCGCCGAGCAGGCGGGCCGGGCCGAAACCGAGCCCGTCACCGGTCATCACCAGGGTGTAGAACATCGAGCCCATGGCGATGAACGCACCGGCGAGCAGACCGAGCGTCAGGGTCTGCAGGGTGCCGAGACGGGCCTTCGCCACGCCGGACCGCTCGATGAGCCGGGCGATCTCGGCCGGCTTGTAGGCATCCAGATCAAGGCTCCTGGCCAGTTCCATGGCGATGCTCCCGTCCGGGTTCCGACGCTTCAGAGAGCGCCGGTCTCGCGCTGGGTCTCGAGCTCGAGCCAGCGATCCTCGAGGATGGCGAGCTCGGTCCTGGCCGCCGCCAGATCCTCGGCGAGGCGCTGCGCCTTTTGCGGCTCCTCGGTGTGCAGGCGAGGGTCGCCGAGCCGCTCCTCGAGCGCGGCCACGGCGCTGGTCGCGGCATCGATCCGGTCGGGCAGGCGATCGAGCTCGCGAGCCAGTCGCGCGTTCACCTTGCCGGCCTCCCGGCGTCGCTCGAACATGGCGGGATCGCGGCCGCTGCCGGCCGCCGAAGACGCCGGCTGCGGCCTTTCGACCCCGCCGATCCGGCAACCCTGACGAAGAGCATCGCTGTAGCCGCCGGCAGCCTCGACCGCGCGTCCGTTGCCCTCGAGCACGATGGTGCTGGTCGCCACCCGGTCGAGAAAATCGCGGTCGTGGCTGACCAGGAGCACCGTGCCGCGATAGTCGGCGAGGAGGTCCTCGAGCAGATCCAGCGTTTCCAGGTCGAGGTCATTGGTCGGCTCGTCGAGGACCAGGAGATTGCTCGGCCGGGCCAGGTTGCGGGCAAGGAGGAGGCGATTGCGCTCACCGCCCGAGAGTGCGGCGATCGGCTGCCGCGCCTGCGGTTCCGAGAAGAGGAAGTCGCGCAGATAGCCGACCACATGACGGGGCCTGCCACCGGCTTCGACCTGGTCGCCGCCATCCGGGCAAAGCGTCGACCAGGGTGTCGCTTGCGGATCGAGGCTGCCCCGATCCTGCTCGAAGCGGGCGATGGCGAGGCCCGTGCCCAGTCGCACCTCACCGCTGTCGGGTGCGAGCGTGCCGGTCAGGAGGTTGAGCAGGGTCGTCTTGCCCGAGCCATTGGCGCCGATGACGCCGACCCGGTCGCCCTTGAGGACGCGGGTCGAGAAGCGATCAACGATCAGCCGGTCACCGAGGGTCTTGGTGATGCCTATTGCCTCGATCACGAGGCTGCCGCCGCCCTTGGCGAGGTGAGATTCGAGCTTGGCGCGGCCCTCCGGCCGGAGGAATCCGGCGCGTTGCGCGCGCAGCTCGCCGAGCTTGCGCATGCGACCCTGGTTGCGCCGCCTCCGTGCGGTGACACCGCGATGCAGCCAGTGCGTCTCGGCTTCGAGATGCTTGTCGAGGCGCGCGAGGGTCTTCTCCTCCTCGGCAAGCACTTGGTCGCGCCAGGCCTCGAAGCTGCCGCACCCGGCATTGTTGACGAGCAGCCGGCCGCGGTCGAGCCACCAGGTCCGGTCGCTGACCCCGGCGAGGAACGACCGGTCGTGGCTGATGATGACGCGCGCGGCGCGGCTCCGGGCGAGAGTCGCCTCGAGCCAGATAATGGTCGGCAGATCGAGATGGTTGGTCGGCTCGTCGAGCAGGAGGACGTCCGGCCGACCAACCAGTGCCCTGGCGAGCGCCACCTTGCGCAGCTCGCCACCCGAAAGCCCGGTCGCCAACCGGTCGGGGTCGAGCTCGAGCTCGGCAAGCAGATCGGTCGCCCGATGAGCAGCTGCCGTCGGCTCGACGTCGGCGGCGAGACCGCGCATGACGGTGGCCGCCAGAGTGAGGGCCGGGTCGAGCTCGGGCTCCTGCTCGAGATAGCGGACGAGGCAGTGCTGCTGGCCGAGCCGGACGCCGTTGTCGAGCTCGATCTGACCCGCCAGCACCTTGAGCAGGGTCGACTTGCCGCTGCCGTTGCGGCCGACGAGGCCGATCGCGGCGCCGGCCGCAATGTCCAGCTCCAGGTCGTCGAAAAGCCGCTTGCCGCCCAGGCTGAGCGACGCGCGGCGCAAGGAAAGAAGTGTGGCTGCGGCCATTGAGGGCGGCTCTCGAACCGGTCGGGGTCGGCTGGTGGTTGTCGAAAAAAGCGGCTAGAGCGACGACTGGTCGGCAGCCGGCGCCACCCTCGGGTGGCGGTGGGTTCTTAGCGGAGCGAGAAGGTATGGTCGAGGCGCTGGTCGAAGCCTTCGAGCGCAATGGCATTCGCGAGATCGCCGTCCTCGACGAACCGGACGCCGCCGTGGCGCAGGTGGCCCAACACTACGATGCCGCCGTCGGGCGTCTGGCTTCGGCCTTCGCCGCCTATGTGGGGCAAGGCACGCTGCCCGGCGAGCTGGATGCCTGCTATCCGTTCGTCGGCGTTCGCGTGGCGGCAGATGCCGTCAACCTCGACGCGCGGATCGCCTATGGAGCGCTGCATGATCCCGGCCTCTACGGCACGACGCTGACGCGACCGTCCCTCTTCGGCGACTACTATCGCGGCCAGTTCGCGATCCTGCTCGCCAATCACGGCGCGCCGCTGGTGGTCGGTGTCAGCCGCCGGCCGATTCCCTTGCCCTTCGTCGTCGACGTGGCGGCGAGCGGGCTCGACGCCGAGCGCGTGCACCGGCTCACCCACCTCTTCCCGATGCCTGATCTCGCCGCAACCGATGACAGCATCGCCAACGGGACGTTCCACTCGCAGCCGGGGGAGCCCGGCGCCCTCGCACTGTTCACGGCCGAGCGCGTCGACTACAGCCTGCAGCGGCTGAGCCATTACACCGGCACGTCCACCCAGTATTTCCAGCGCTTCGTCCTGCTGACGAACTACCAGCGCTATGTCGAGCACTTCGTCGACTATGCCAGGCGAGAGCTGGCGGCCGGCGATGCGTATGATCGGTTCATCGAGCCCGGCAATGTTGTCACAGTCAGGTCCGGGGCACCCGCACCCGAGCGAAACGGGACGGCGCCACAGCATCTGCCGCAGATGCCGGCCTACCACCTGACCCGGCCGGATGGTCGCGGGGTCACGCTCGTGAATATCGGCGTCGGCCCCTCCAACGCACGGACCATCACCGATCACATCGCCGTGCTGCGCCCGCATTGCTGGCTAATGCTCGGCCATTGCGCCGGCCTACGGCGCACCCAGCGGCTCGGCGACTATGTGCTGGCCCACGGCTATGTCCGTGAGGATCACGTGCTCGACCAGGAGGTGCCGCCGTTCGTGCCGGTGCCGCCGATCGCCGAGGTGCAGGTGGCGCTGCAGCAGGCGCTGGCCAATGTCACCGGGCTCGCCGATCTCGACCTGAAAAGCCGGATGCGCACCGGCACCGTGGCATCGACCGCCAATCGGAACTGGGAGCTGCGCTACGAGGAGTTCTTCCAGCGGCTGAACCAGTCGCGCGCCATCGCCCTCGACATGGAGAGTGCGACGATCGCCACCAACGGCCTGCGGTTTCGGGTACCTTATGGCACTCTGCTCTGCGTCTCCGACAAACCGCTGCACGGCGAGATCAAGCTGAAGGGCATGGCCAACCGTTTTTACGAGGAGCGCGTCAATCAGCATCTCGAGATCGGCCTCGAAGCCATCCGGCTGCTGCGCCTGCAGGGTCCCGAGCGCCTCCATTCCCGCAAGTTGCGCAGCTTCGACGAACCGGCGTTCCGCTAGAGTATCTTTGTTGATCAAGAAGTGCGTTCGAGCGTCCAGTTTCTGTTGCTGCGGAGCAGGCGCGAAGAACCTGCCGATTGAAGATACTTGAAGGGATTCGGCATTCGGAAATTCAATCTAGGGCTGTAAGGCTGGCACCAGCCGGAAGAGACCGCCATCGGCCTCGTCGGTGAGCAGATAGAGGAAACCGTTTGGGCCGACCGCCACGTCGCGGATGCGGCCGAGCTCGTCCTCGAGCAGGCGCTCCTCGTGCACGACCCGGTCGCCGTCCAGCTCGAGCCGGGCGAGGAGCTGGTAGGCGAGAGCGCCGACGAAGAGATCTCCCCGCCATTCGGGGAAGGCCTCGCCGTCGTAGAAGGCCATGCCGGAAGGGGCGATCGAGGGATCCCAGATGTAGATCGCCGGGGTCATGCCGGCGGCCTCGCTGGCGCCCACCGCCCGGCCGGAGGCGTATTCCCGACCCTGGCTGACCACCGGCCAGCCGTAATTGCCGCCCGCCTCGAGGATGTTGATCTCGTCGCCGCCGCGCGGCCCGTGCTCGTGGATCCAAATCGCACCGGTGGCCGGATGGATGGCGAGGCCCTGCGGGTTGCGGTGGCCCATGGAGTAGATCTCGGGCATGGCGCCTCTCTGGCCGACAAATGGGTTGTCTTCGGGGGCGCCGCCGTCATCCGTCAGGCGGAGCACGCTGCCCGCATGGCTCTTTAGGTCCTGCGCGAGGTCGCGCTCGCCACGGTCGCCGTGGGTCACCCAGAGGCGGCCGTCCGTATCGAAGGCGAGGCGCGAGCCGAAATGCCGGGTGTGGCTGGTCTGGCCGTTGGAGGTGAAGATCACCTCGGTGCCGGCGAGCCCGTTCTCCTCGAGCGTACCTCTCGCCACCGCTGTGACCGCACCCCGTCCGCCGAGCTGGCTGAAGCTCAAATAGACGAGCCGGTTGGCGTTGAAGCCGGGGTGCAGGGCCACGTCGAGCAACCCGCCCTGGCCGCGCGCGAAAGCGGTCGGGACGGCTTCGAGCGGCGTCGGGTCGAGCGTGCCGTCGGCTTCGATCAGCCGGAGGCGGCCCGGGCGTTCCGTCACCAGGATCCGCCCGTCCGGCAGGAAGGCCATGCCCCAGGGATGCTCGAGTCCCCCCGTGACCCGCTCGACCGAGAAGCTGGCCTCCTCGCTGGCGACGTTGCTCGGCAGCTCGCCGGCCCCGAGGCTGCTGCTCATGTGCCAGCTGCCGCAAGAGGCGAACATGCTCACGGCCGCGGAGAGCAGGCAGGTGGTGCAGAAGCGGGCGAGCCGCATGTCGATCTCCCGTCGTTCCGGAACCCGGGGAGGAGATAGGGTACTGGTCAGTGATCGGCGAGGTCGCGCAGCCGATCCACCTGCAGGACGATCAGCTCGCCGCTGCCGCGGCGGAGGATGCCCTGGCGCATCAGGTCGCTCATGGTCCGCGACACCGCCTCACGGTGGGTGTTGACGCAGTTCGCGATCTCGGCGTGCTTGGGTGCCGGGACGATGCGCGCCACGTTGGCGGCAAGCGGCGCCTCCTCGGCGCGGCGCAGGAGCTCGGCGCAGACGCGCGTCGGCACGGGCGTGCTGAACTGGTAGACGCGCTCGCTCAGCAGCCGGACGAGATGGCTGAGCTTGCGCAGGACGAGCATGGCGAAATCGGGATGCTGGCGCAGCAGGCGATGGAAGTCCTCGCCGCTCATCGAGGCCAACGTCACTTCGGTCAGGGCGATGACGTGGGCCGAGCGGGGCTCGCGGTCGAGCGCGGCGAGCTCACCGAACATGTCGCCGGCGGCGAGATCGCGGAAAGTCACCTCCTTGCCCGAGCGCGAGTAGAGCGTGACGCGCACGCGGCCGTTGAGGATGAAGTCGACGTCGTGGCTGGTGTCGTACTGGGCGAAGATCGTGCTGCCGGCAACGTAGGTCTGCAGGCGCAGAACTGCGGCGACGCTTTCCAGGACCGGCTCGTCGAGCTCCTCGAAGAGCTTGCATTGGCGCAGGCTGACTGGCGCGCGGTCCGCCATTGTTCTTTTCCGGGCTGTTGCTCCGCGTCGAAGCGGGCGCCCAAGTGAGCGCAACAGGGCGCGGCTGGCAAGCCTGCCTGTTGCCGGGGCGCACTAGGCGCGAAAAAATTGCTGCTCAGTGACGTAGGCCACAGTTTTTCGCTCATCAAACGATAATGTTCTGGCGTGCCTCCCTGAACCAACCTTAGGCGCGGCCGATGCGCAGATCGCGGGTCGGCCGTTTTTTTTGTCTTGTCAGCGACCCGCCCGACGGGTCAGGACTGGGCGGGTCGGAAGGAATCCGCAAGCGGGATGGGGAATGTCCATGAACGGGGCCGAGCTCCTGATCGGTGCTGCACGGGATCTCGGACTCGAGGTTTGCTTCGCCAATCCGGGCACCACCGAGATGCCACTCGTCAACGCGCTCGACGCCGCCGATGTGGGCGCCAATCGCGGCATCAGGGGCGTTCTCGGCCTGCACGAGAACGTCTGCACCGGGGCCGCTGACGGATATGCCCGGATGGCCGGAAAGCCGGCGCTGACCCTGCTGCATCTGGGTCCGGGCTTCGCCAACGGCCTCGCCAACCTGCACAATGCGCGTCGCGCCCGGTCCCCCGTCGTCAACCTGATCGGCGAGCATGCGAGCTGGCACCTCTCCGCCGACGCGCCCCTGCACAGCGAGATCGAGCGCCTCACCGGCTGGGCCGGCACGTGGACGCGACGCTCGGCACGGGCCGCCGATCTCGGCCGCGACCTCGCCGATGCGCTAGGTGCCGCCACCAGCGGGCGCGGCCATGTCGCCAGCCTCATCCTGCCACACGACCTGCAGCTCGAGGAGGTGGCGGCGGCGACGCCCTGGTCCCTGCATGCTCGCGGCATGCCCGCGGTCGATGCGGAGCGGGTGCGGGCGGCCGTGCGGTGCCTCGAGGCGGCGCGGCGGCCGGCTATCATGCTGGGTGGTTCGGCACTCTTCGGCGCCGGGCTCGAAGCGGCGGGGCGGCTGGCGGAGCGGACCGGGGCGGCGCTGATCGGCGAGGTCGGCTACGCCCGGATGGCGGCGGGCCGGGGCCTGCCGCGGGTGCGACGCCTGCCCTATTTCCCGGAGCTGGCAGCCGAGCTCTTGGCGGGCTTCGACGCGGTGATCGTCGCCGGCACCAAGCTGCCGGTCTCGTTCTTCGGCTATCACGACAAGCCGGCGCGCTATCTCGAGGGGCGGGAAGACGTCGTGCATCTGGCAGATGGCGACGAGGATGCCGAAACGGCTCTCGAGGCACTCCTCGCCGAGCTCCCGGCCGGGCCAGCCGCCGCAGTCCTGAACGTGGCAGCGCCGTCGGATCCCGGCGGCGAGGCGCTCGATGCGGCGGTGATCGGTGCCGTGCTCGCGGCCGAGCAGCCCGAGGATGCGATCGTCGTCGTGACGGCAGTGAGCAGTGCTGCACCCTACGGCCAGTTCGCGCTGGATGCGGCGCCGCACACGCAGCTCGCGCTGACCGGAGGGGCGATCGGCGAGGGTCTCGCCATGGCGCTCGGGGCGGCCGTGGCGGCACCGGACCAGCGGGTGATCGCCTTCGAGGCGGACGGCAGCGGTGCCTACATCATGCAGGCGCTCTGGTCGCAGGCGCGGCTGGGTGCCAAGGTCACCACCGTCATCTGCGCCAACCGGCGCTACCGCATCCTCGAGATGGAGCAGGAACGGGCCGGCATCGAGGCCGGGTCGATCGCCCGCGACCTGACCAGCCTCGATCGGCCGGAGCTCGACTGGGTCGGCCTGGCGCGGGCCATGGGGGTGCCGGGCGAAGCCGTGCTCGACCGGACTGCGCTGGCCCTTGCCCTGCGCCGGGGCCTGGCGGAGGCCGGTCCCTATCTGATCGAGGCGCGCTTCTGACGGCGACGGACGTGTAAACCATAACGCAAGTTCCAGAAGCGCGTATTCACGCTTGGAGTTCTCAACGCGCGTCGAATGCTCTAGCTTTGCAGCAGCGGTGTGACGAACCCGGGGGTGGGTGTGTCGACGATGGAAGCGGACCTGCAGTCGACCGAGGGCTCGGCGACCAACGACGACCCGCTCGACGCCGCCCCGACCAGTTGTCCGGAGCCGCAGTCGGCGCCCGAAGCGATCGTGGCGATCGGCGCTTCGGCCGGCGGGCTCGAGGCGATCGAGCAGTTCTTCGGTGAGGTGGAGGCGCCGAGTCGGCTGGCCTTCGTCATCGTCCAGCATCTGTCGCCGGACCTCAAGAGCCTGATGCGCGAGCTCCTGAGCCGGCGCACGACGCTGGCCCTGCCGCCCGTGGTCGACGGGATGCGCCCGGCGGCGAATGCCATCTACCTGATCCCCCCGGGCAAGAGGATGACCATCGAGGGCGGCGTCCTGCTGCTCGCCGATCGGGACGCGCGGGACTTCGCCTACCATCCGATCGACGAGTTCTTCCTCTCGCTCGCCGCCGACCAGGGGGCGGCGGCCATCGGCGTGGTGCTCTCGGGCAGCGGCAGCGACGGCAGCCGCGGTGCGCGCGCCATCCTTCGCGCCGGTGGCCGGGTGCTGGTGCAGGCGCCGGCCACCGCCAAGTTCTCGAGCATGCCGAAGGCGGCGCTGGAGGCGGGCTGCACCAACGACGTGATGCCACCGGAGGCGATGCCCCGGGCCCTGCTCGAGGTCGAGGCTCGGCCGCGGCCCGAGCATGGTAAGCTTGCCGACAATGGGTTGCCGACGCTCCTGGTCGACACGCTCGATGCGACCTTCGGCATCGATTTCTCGAGCTACCGTGCCGGGACCGTGCAGCGCCGGGTGCGGCGGCGGATGATGCTGCGCGGCTTCGAACAGATCCAGGACTATGCCGAGCTGGTCGCCGACGACGGCGACGAGCAGGAGGCGCTCTATCAGGACCTCCTGATCGGGGGGACGGCGTTCTTTCGCGACGCCGAGGCTTTCGAGGCCCTGGAGCGGTTCGTCATGCCGGCGCTCGCGGCCGAGCTCGACGCGGGGCGCGAGGTGCGGATCTGGGTCCCGGCGGTGGCGACTGGCGAGGAGGCCTACTCGATCGCCATTCTGCTCCTGGCGCAATGCCGGGAGCAGGCCGGCGAGCCGCCGCTGCGCATCTTCGCGACCGACGTGCATCGCCGCTCGCTGGCGGTGGCGGCGGCGGGACACTACAGCGAGGAGGCAGTGCGCAACCTCCGCCCGGAGTGGCTGGAGCGCTACTTCAGCCGGCGCGGCAGCGGCTATCAGGCGATCCCCGCCCTCCGCCGCTGCATCGTCTTCAGCCCGCACGACCTCCTGAAGGACCCGCCGTTCACCCGGCTGCAGCTCGTCAGTTGCCGCAACCTGCTGATCTATCTCAAGAAGGCGGCGCAGGAGGAGGTCCTGCAGAACTTTTCCGCAGCTCTGCAGGCGGATGGTCACCTGCTGCTCGGCTCGAGCGAGAGCCCGGGCACGCTCGACGCCGACTTCGAGGCGATGGCGGGTGCCCTTTCGCTTTATCGCCGGCGGCCCGGCAGCACCTCGCTCGCCCGGCCGGCGCTGGTGCCGTCGGTGCTGGCAGCCGGCGGGCAGGCGGGGGGGCGGAACCCGCCAGTGCCATCGGGCGGCGCGGCGCGGCCCGAGCGCCGCGACCAGCGGCTGACCATGGCGCACGAGCTTCTGCTCGATCGCTACGTGCCGCCGAGCCTGCTGGTCGACGCGGCTGGCCTCGTGGTGCACTGCTTCGGCGATGCCGGCGCCTACCTGCGCCAGCCGCGCGGCCGGCCGAGCCTCGCCTTGCTCGACATGATCGTCGAGCCGCTGCGCGGGCCGCTCGGCTCGGCCATGAGCCGGGTGCGGCGCACCGGCCACCCGATCACCCTCAGGCACGTCGCTGCCGGCGACGATCACGTGCTGCAGCGGCTGGTGGTCGAGATGCTGCCGGCACCGGGCGATGGCCGGCGATGCCTGCTGGTCAGCTTCGACGACCGGCAGGGGCCGGTCGAGACGGGGGAGAGCGAGCCGGCGATCGAGCCCGATGCGCGCGCCGCCGAACGGATCCGGGAGCTCGAGCGCGATCTGGGCTTCGCGGAGGAGAGCCTGCGGGCGACGGTCGAGGAGCTCGGCAGCGCCAACCAGGAGCTGCTCGCGGCCAACGAGGAACTGCGCGCCGCCAACCGGGAATTGCAGTCGGCCATGAACGAGCTGCACTCGGTCAACGACGAGCTGCAGGCCGTCGGCACCGAGCATCAGCGCCGGATCGCGGCGCTCGTGCAGAGCGCCCAGGACACGGAGAGCCTGCTCGCCTCCGCCGAGCTGGCGGCGGTTTTCGTCGACGCCGACCTTCGCGTGCGTCGGTTCACGCCTGCACTCGGCCGCTTCTTCAACCTGATTGCCCAGGATATCGGTCGGCCGCTCGCCCATCTGACGCACGGCTTCGGCGACGCGGACATCGTCGGCCGGCTGCGTGACGTGACGGCGACCGGCGACATCCTGAGCGCCGACCTCCTGGCCGCGGATGGCGCCGTTGTCCGGCTGCGAGCGGTGCCGCATCGGGGCAGCGGCGAGCAGGTCACCGGGGTGACGGTGACCTTCGTCGACGTGACCGATAGCCTGCGTCAGGCCGAAGCGCTGGCCCGGGCGCGGATCGGAGTCGCGGTGCTGCTCGAGGCCCTGCCGCAGCCGGCGGCTCTCGCCAATGGCACAGGCCGGCTGACGGCGGCCAACGTCCCGATGGAGGAGGTGGCCGCGGCGGCCGGGCTGATGCCAGATCTGGTCGGCCGCGAGCTCGGCTGGCTCCTCGGGCCGTTCCTCGACGCCACCGCCCTCGAGGAACTCAGCCGGCGACTGGCCACGGGCGCGGACTGGCGGCATCGGATGGTGACGGAGGGGGGTGGGGCGCTGTCGGTCGAGCTGCGCAGCTCGGACGGGCCGACCGTGGTGCTCGTGCTTCTGGAGCCGCCGCGGGGCAGCGCCGTCGCGCCGCCTGCGACGGACTGCTAGCCTGCAATTCGGCGAATGGGCGAGGGGATCATGCGGCGGCTGATTGTCGGCATTTCGGGGGCTTCGGGGGTGATCCTGGGCGAACGGCTGTTGCGCGCCCTGGCCCCGCTCGAGATCGAGACGCATCTGGTGCTGACCCGCTCGGCGGCGCTGACCGCAACCTATGAGCTTGAGACCGGCGTCGAGGCGCTCAAGGCGCTGGCGTCCGTCGTGCATCCGATTGGCGATGTCGGGGCCTCGATCGCCTCGGGCTCGTTCCCGACCGAGGGGATGATCATCGTTCCCTGCTCGATGCGCACGCTCGCCGCCATCGCCACGGGCGTCACGGACAACCTCCTGACCCGGGCGGCCGACGTGGTGCTCAAGGAGCGACGCCGGCTGGTGCTGATGGCGCGCGAGACGCCGCTGCATCTCGGCCATCTGCGCAACATGGTGGCGGTCACCGAGATGGGGGCCATCGTCGCCCCGCCCGTGCCGGGTTTCTACGCGAAACCGGCCAGCATCGAGGCCATGGTCGACCACACGGTCGGCCGCGCTCTCGATCTCTTCGGCATCGAAACAGAGGGCGTCACGCGCTGGCGCGCCGGGGCAGCGCCCTCGGCCGACTGAGCCGGCATTTCATGCAAGGGGAGGTGGTGCGGTCGAGAGGACTCGAACCTCCACGGGCTAGGCCCACAGCGCCCTCAACGCTGCGCGTCTACCAGTTCCGCCACGACCGCAACGGGACCGGGTTCTAACGAAAAGCGTGAGAAGCGCAAGGGGTTGTGACCACCCGCGCGCCATCCAGCGTGGCAGCCCCTGGTTAACGTTCCGTTGACGCTGATGCATAGGCCGGTGCGCAGGCGGGCCTGCCGGGGTTGAGCCGGATGGCCATGATCCGGATGCTCTGGCCGATGCTCGCCCGAGGACGGGTGAGGCGGCATGGACCGTGCCGACGGCGGGTGCCGTGCGGGGCAGGAGGCCTGGACGATGGACGAGCGACGTGCCGCGGTGATCGCGGTCGGCAATCTCAAGGGCGGCACCGGCAAGAGCACGATCGCCGTCAATCTGGCCTGCGCGCTGGCGGCGGCCGGCGAGCCGACGATCGTGATCGACGCCGATCCGCAGCTCACCGCGACCCGCTGGCTGCGTGGCCGCAAGGTGCCGGCCAGCGTGTTCGAGGCGCCGCTCGGCGATTTCGCCGCGACTCCGGCCTGGATCGCCGAGCTGCAGGAGATCCGGCGGCACAATGCCTTCGTGATCATCGACCTGCCGGCCGTGCTCGGCGCTGCCCTGGCCTCGGCCCTGCTGCTCGCCGATCTCATGCTGATCCCGACGAGCCCCTCCGCCATCGATCTCTCGGCCACCACCCGCACCCTGCAGCGGGTCGCCCGCGCCGCAGCCGAGCGGCGCATGGGTGTCCTGCACAGCCTGGTCGTGCCGACCCGCATCGATGCCGGATGGTTCGACGATGGCGGGCTCCGGCGCCTCAAGATCCGCGTTCCCTCGCCGCTGGCGCCGCCGATCCGCCGCTCGGAGCTGTTCGCCCAGGCCTTCGATGCGGGCAACTGGATCGGCGGGTTCGCGCCGCGCTCGCCGGCGCATCGCGACATCCGGGCGCTGATGGCGGCAGCGCGCAAGGCGCTCAAGTCACCACCGCCGCTGCCGAAGCCGACTGCTGTCCGAACCGCCGCGGTGATCGCCGCCGGGCTCACCGCCTGATCGCCGGAGGGCTCGGGTCGCTCAGCGACCCTTCATCAGGCTGCCCAGGATGCCGCGCACCAGCGTCCGGCCGAGCTGGCTGCCGACCGAGCGGGCCATCGACTTCGCCATTGCCTCGGCCGGGCTCTGCCGCCGCCCGCCGCCGCCCGTGAAGATGTCGGCGAGAATGCCGCCGCTCGACGGCTCGGGCGCCGATTGCCGGCCCTTGCTGCCGATCCGGCGCGAGGAGCCGAGCTCCTCCCCTAGCTCCTGCTGGCGGGCGAGTGCCGCGTCGAGCTCGGCGGCGGCCGCCTCGCGCGCCTGCTCCGCGGCCCGCTGCTGCAGCATCTCGGATGCGGACTCGCGGTCCACGAGGTCCTCGTAGCGGCCGAAGAGCGGGCTCCGGTCGATCAGCTCCCGCCGCTCGTCGCTGGTCAGCGGGCCCATGCGCGAGCGCGGCGGCAGGATCTTCGTCCGCTCGACCATCGAGGGCTCGCCCTTGCTCATCAGGGTCGAGACCAGGGCCTCGCCGACGCCGAGCGCGGTGATGACCTCCTCGGTTACGAAGGCCGGGTTGGGGCGGAAGGTCTCGGCCGCCACCTTGACCGCCTTCTGGTCCCGGGGCGTGAAGGCGCGGAGCGCGTGCTGGATGCGGTTGCCGAGCTGACCGAGGACGATCGGCGGCACGTCGATCGGGTTCTGGGTGACGAAGTAGACGCCGACCCCCTTCGAGCGGATCAGGCGGACCACCTGCTCGACCTTCTCGAGCAGGGCCTTCGGCGAATTGTCGAAGAGCAGGTGGGCTTCGTCGAAAAAGAAGACGAGCACCGGCTTCTCGGGATCGCCCAGCTCCGGCAGCGTCTCGAAGAGCTCGGAGAGCAGCCAGAGGAGGAACGTGCCGTAGAGCCGGGGCGAGCGCATCAGCCGGTCGGCCATCAGCAGGTTGACGATGCCCCGGCCCGCATCGTCGGTGCGCATGAGGTCGTCGAGCGTCAGGGCCGGCTCGCCGAAGAACCTGTCCGCACCTTCCTCCTCGAGCACCAGGAGGCGGCGCTGGATGGCGCCGATCGAGGATTTGCTGACATTGCCATAGGTCTTGGCCACGGCATCGGCGTTGTCGGCGAGGAAGACCAGGATGCTGCGCAGGTCCTTGAGGTCGAGCAGCAGCAGGCCCTCGTCGTCGGCGACCCGAAAGGCGATGGTCAGCACACCTTCTTGGACCTCGTTCAGCTCCATCAGCCGGGCGAGAAGCAGCGGACCCATCTCGCTGATGGTGGCGCGCACCGGGTGGCCCTGCTCGCCGAAGAGGTCCCAGAAGACGGCGGGGGTGGCGGCGCAGACATAGTCCGCATCGCCGAGCTCGGTGGCGCGCGCCTGGAGCTTCGGGTTCGGCTCGCCGGCCATGGCGATGCCTGAGAGGTCGCCCTTCACGTCGGCGCAGAAGACCGGCACGCCGGCGCGGCTGAAGGCCTCGGCCAGGATCTGCAGGGTGATGGTCTTGCCGGTGCCGGTGGCGCCCGTGATCAGCCCGTGGCGATTGGCAAGGCGGAGCAGCAGGCGCTGCGGTGTCTCGCCCTTGCCGATCAGCAGCGCCGGATCGCTTTCCATGGGTCGAGCCTCCCCGCCTCTTGCCATTTTCGCAGGCATCTTCTTTCTAGCCTCCGGCCGACCTGTGACAAGGGGCGGCCGGCGAGGCCCTGGCGGCGGCGCCATGGCTGCGGCGTGGGGAGTGGCGGTTGGACGTCAAGAGCATGGCGCTCAGGGCTCTGCGGCCGAAGCGCCCGGCCGATCGGGTCTACCCGTTCCGGGGCACGGCACAGGTCACCGAGACGCGGTTGCGGCTGCCGGACGGGCGTCATGTGGGGGTGGCCCGGGCCGGCCCGGTGTGCGCCGAGCCCCTGGTCTATCTGCACGGCATTCTCGGCAGCCGGCTCGAGGCCTTCGTCGGGGGGGAGCCGCGGCACGGCGTCATCGGCATCGACCGGCCGGGCTACGGGCTGAGCGATCCCCTGCCCAGACCATCGCTGGCGCAGTACGGCCGCGACGTCGAGGCGGTCATCGACGGCCTCGGCATCGAGCGCTGCTGCCTCTTCGGCGTCTCCGCCGGCGCGCCCTACACGCTGGCGGCGGCCCTGCGGCTCGGCCGGCGCGTGCGCGAGCTCTTCCTGGTGGCCGGTGTGGCGCATGCCGGCCTCGTCCGCACGGCCGGGCTGCCGATGCGGCTCCTCGTCGATTTCGCCGAGCAGCCGGTGCTGCGCGAGAAGGTGGTGCCGAACCTGCGCGAGCTCATGAGCCGGCCGCTGGTGGCCAATGGTTGGCTGCGCATGACGCTGACCGCCGAGCGCGAGCTCCTGCCGTCGACGGCAGTGATGCAGTTCCTCGCCCGGCGCCTCGCGCGGTCGATGGTGGCCGGCAATGCCCACGGGCCGGAGGGCGTGCAGACCGACCTGCGCCTGCTGACGACACCCTGGGACTTCGACCACACGGCGCTCGACTGCCCGGTGCGCGTCGTCCACGGGCTCAATGACGGCGTGGTGGCGCCCAATCACGGGCGCTGGTACGCCCGCCATCTGCCCGCCGCTCGCCTCAAGCTGCTGCCGCGCTACCGGCACGTCTCGACCATCCTCTTCACCGGCCCCAAGATCGTCGCCATGGCGCGCTGCCACGAGCGGCGGGGCCAGACGGACGCCTGAAGGCGGGATCAGCAGGCGGCTGGCTTGTCCTCGGGCTCGCAGGCGCGGAACTCGAAGGCGGCGAAGCTGTCGTCGCGTGTCGCATCGAACGCGCGGCCGTCCTCGCAATGCACCTTGGCCATGATCATCGACCGCCCGTCGATCTGGCGCTCGACGATCTGGCTGAGGAAGCTCACCGTGCAGTCCTCCATGATCTGGATCTCGGCGGTCAGATCCTCCTCCCAGCTCGACTGGGCCAGGAGCGGCGTGCCGGGCGTGCCGGCGAGCGCCATGGCGAGGAGGATCGGCAAGACGGGGTGACGGATCGACATGGCCGCGGCTCCTGCTGTTTGGGCTTTCTATTGAACCATTATCATTCGGTGCGGACGGCGTCACCGTTGCCGGGATTGTGATCGTGCGTGCGGGTCCTTGGTCGAGAACGGCGCCACGGTATGCCCGCGAGTGTGACATCGGCCACAGTCCCCGGCCGCCTTAAGACCCTATTCAGCAGGTCGGTGCAGAGATGCCGCTGCTTCAATCGGGTGCGCGTACAGCGCCAGGAGGAAACCCATGGCTGGGATCCAGAGAACCCGGCGGATGATCTATGTGATGGCCGCCTTCGGGCTCGTGCTTCTGGCTACCACCGGCCCGGCGCGGGCCGCCGGCGGCGACGGGCTGCGCGAGGCGCTGGCTGCGGTCGACGGGCTCGGCAACGAGGCGGTCGCCATCCTGCGCGATGCCGGGCTGGAGCCGACGGC
>ERZ795053.1049-NODE-1049-length-35440-cov-8.443832_pt1 | contig 35440 bp, 29 predicted proteins | sample MGYA00375137_ERZ795053 | MGnify/ENA primary metagenome ERZ795053 (study PRJEB30182, sample SAMN05720284) | activated sludge metagenome | isolation source: Anaerobic digester | place: Hong Kong | collected 2014-12-17 ...
CGGATGTACGGTAAGTAAGTCGGTCATGGTTACGAATCCTCCACCCATCCAGGTGACCATCAATACGTCCATCCACCCCAATGGCGATTTGGGAGATGCATCTGTTTTCGTCACTTCGGGTACAGGCCCTTTCCAGGTGTTATGGGATAATGGTGATACGAGTTTTATGACGATTGATCTTTCACTGGACACCCATTGGGTCCAGGTGACCGACAAATACGGCTGTATGGAGGAGTTTTCTTTTGGTATCGATGCATCGACTGCTGTGCAGGATAGCCGTTATGTTGAACATCTGCAGGTATTTCCCAATCCGGGAGATGAATACGTGAATATTGACCTGGCGTTGCGGGATCAATATCAATCTACCCGGATGCTGTTGATCGACCTCACCGGCCGTATCAGGTGGGAAAAAGAATATTCCAGAGGTAAGGTCCTGGACCGCATACCTGCTCATCAGTTGTCGGAGGGCTGGTATGTATTGAAAGTCATTTCCCGAAACGTGCTTACGTCCAGGCCGGTCATCATCGTGCACTAGTTGCCGGACTGCTTTGGTGCTCAAATCTGAATGCGATCAAAATAAACAGCATACCTATGCGTCCATCTTTTCGCACAATATCAGGTGTTATGCTCCTCCTGCTCCTTGCCTGTGCGCAGGTAGCTGCCCAGCGGTTGGAGCAATTTGACCGGTCCACCCCGATTGCTTTGTCCGGGAGCCTGTCGATCGGAACCTCTGTCTACCAGGCACAAGGTATTGACAACCGCAGGAGTCCATTTGCCTATTACATCACTGCCGCTCCGGTGATCACCCTCTATGGATTTGACATTCCCCTGAGTTTCACCTATCGCGACCAGCAGGGTAGCTTATCTTCTCCATTCAACCGGTTCTCCATCAATCCCTCCTACAAATGGATTTCATTACAGCTCGGAAATACGAGTGTTCAGTGGCACCCTTATGCCTTATCCGGGCAGATCATTAAAGGTGCAGCACTGGAACTTACACCCGGAGTGTTTCGCTTGGCGGCAACCTATGGAACCCTTGAAAATCCTTTGACTCAGATTGATACGTTGGTGGAGGGAGCGGAGCTGTTGCCCAGTTATCGTCGTAAGGCGATGGCTGTAAAACTGGGTGTTGGCAAAGGCAATAATTTTATCGACCTGACCGCCTTCCGGGCCAAGGACGATTTAACTTCCGCAAGCCATTTATCCATCCGGACTGATCTGGTTAAGCCGGAAGAAAATTTAGTCCTGGGGTTAAGTATGGGGATCAGCCCGGTCAAAATCCTTACCATTCGTGGAAATGTTGCTGCCAGCGCATTGACCAGTAACCAGGAAGCGCTGGGGATTCTTGATGAGAATGCCGATCCTGCGCTGATCCGCCTCAATGAACTGTTCACCTTAAACATCTCGTCCAAGCTGCAATTTGCCGGCGATGTGTCAGCAGATCTGAATTTTAAGAGTTTTGGATTTGGAGGTCAATACAAAAGGGTAGACCCGGCCTATAAGAGTCTGGGTACCTATTATTTTCAGGAAGATTACGAGAACTATACCCTCAAACTGAGGCTTAATTTGTGGAAAAACCGTCTCATTTTCAATGGACAAGGCGGCATTCAACGAAACAACCTGAATGGCCTGCGCAAATACACCAACACCCGGAAAATAGCCAATCTGAATGTGAGCGTACGGCCTTTCACTTTCTTCACGGTCAACGGACGCTTTGCTAATTTTCAGGATGACCAAACGCCCGGATTGTTGAATATTGACGATACGATCCGGCTGGCCAGGGCGACGACTTCCTATGGTTTGGTACCAAGGTTTCAATTTGGAAGCGGCCAGTATGTTTCTACACTCGCATTAAGTGCAAATTACCAGGAGCTCAACGATCTGAATGCGTTGGGTGAGGTTCGGCAGCAGATACTGAATTACAATGCGGCCATCAACTACAATCTGATGATCAAGCCAGCCGATCTTCAGGTAGCCTGGAGTATTCTGGGCACCCAAAATGAATTTGCCGACCGGCAGTCTACCCGTATCGGTGGATCCTTTAGCCTGAAAAAGCGATTTTTTGATCGTCAGTTATCGGTCCGCCCATCAGCAGGATATTTTGAAAATTTCCTTAACAGCAATCCGGACGGCAACACGCTTACCACCAGGCTCAGTTTGGAATACCGGAAAAAACAGGCGTTCACCATTGGCCTGGATGGGAATGTCGTCTTCCGTAATGCCCCCGACCGGAAATACCAGGAATACAGAGGTACAGCGAAATTCAGCTACTATTTACCATCAAAAAAATCCACCAAATGAAAAAAGCAGGAATCTTTCTGGTTGCCTGTATGTGGGGACTGATCATTCAGGCTCAAAGCTATCCCATAGAAGTGACCATATCCGTATTGCCACCTTATCCTGCCAATCTCGATGCCTATGTCGATTACCTGGAGCAAAATCTGGTTCAGATAACCAATTCGACCAATCAGGCGATGGATGTCTATTTTGAAGCCAGTTTTCAGGAAACGTTCGGCCGGGTTTCTGTAAAATCAAATGGCCTGTTAGGCCCGGCAATCCGGGTCGAACCTGGAATCAACTTGCTGAGCCCCGGAGATATCCGGGATTTATTTGCTGATATTGGAACTTCCGATTTTGATATCAATGGATTGTCGCGCGAGCAGATTGATGCCATTTTATTGAACCGACAGATCCCGGAAGGAGAATATCAGCTTTGCCTGCGGGCATTTGATGAGATGGGGCAGCCGTTGTCTGATCCATCACAGGGATGTACTCAATTCCCGGTTACCTTTCCGGAGCGACCACAGATCATGATGCCTTTTGATGGACAGGTATTGGATACCCTGGACCCAACCATTCAGGTTGCCTGGACCCAGGTGCTTAATGATCCGGAAGCGCAAATGCGGACCCACTTTATTCTCAAGATCCTGGACCTGACTGAGCAAAACATTAGCAATGTGGAAAACGCAATGCTCGATCCGGGTATTTCTCCCGAATACGAAGAAGACCTGGATGGTAACTTCAGCGTCACCCTGCAAAATGATATCGACTTGCCTTTGGTGTCAGGCCATCGCTATGCAATCCGGGTGACCGCTTACGACCCGGATGGTATCATTGGCTATCAATTTGGTGGGCAAAGTGAGCTGGTGACATTTTATTATGGGCCGGAAGTACAGGAGAAAGTTCCTGAAAATGAACAGCTTGCGGCGCCAACGATTTTAGCACCGGCGTCAGGAGGCTATCTGGCTACTCAGGGGAGTTTGCCTTATTCCTGGGATCATGAACTGGAAGATCCGGCACTGAATGCGTCCCTGCAATATTCGTTAAAGGTCGTGGACATGGATACGCAAAAGATTACATCGATCGAGCGTGTCAATTTCGAGAACGGGGATTATGATTATCTGTGGGAAATCCCGGTGCGGGCCAGGGACTCTGTTCTGACGATGGACCCGGAACACCCCCTGGTGAAAAACCATCAATATGCCATGATCCTCCAGGTGGAGAGCCCGCATGATGACCGCATCCAATTTGAAAATGAAGGCTTCAGTCCGATTGTACAATTCATTTATGGTGAAGAACCAAAGATTGATTCAAGTGGCTGTGGAGGTGAATGCCTCACCAGTTTGCCCGTGGATCAGATCGAAGAGCCTATCAAAAGGCGGCAGTCTTATTTTATGGGTAAGCTCGCGCTGACCGTTAGTGAAGTTTCCAAGGATAATGCCAATGGAGGGTATCAAGGTACCGGATACGTTACCATCAATTTCATGGGAAATATTAAGGTACAGGTTGCCTTCACCGGGATGAAAGCTAATAAGGGCAAATTTGTTTTTGCCGGAGAGGCCCATGCGATCTACGACGAGTCGACAGCCCGGATTGACGGGTTGGCTACTACAGCGGGAAGCACCCTGCTCGATATGGATTTTGAACAGGCAAAGACACTTAGTACCGCGCTGCGTACTTCGGGGAAACTGGTTTCAGCCCTGGCCGGGAAGGAGACCAAGCTTCCTCTGGGATTTGACCGGGACGTCGATGGCGACAAGATGATTGTGGGGATCACTGACATGATTTTTACGCCGCGACAAGCCACCATGACGGCGATGATGAGCTTGGAGAACCCTGATTGGGGACAGTATGTGCCTGCCCTGGGTGCTACGAATATTTGTTTCACCCAAACAGGATTCGGATCGGATGTAAAACTGTTTCTGGCCAGAGATTACGCCATTGAGACCGGCCAGGGTACCCTTACCCTGAAAGCAAGTGATACCCATAATTCAGGTAATGTTCAGGGCAGTTATGTTACGGTGGACTGCAGTGGATTTAAAGAAGGCCAATTGACCGCTGAGCTGCCTGTACCCCGCAGCATCCTGATCCCGGAGGACGAAACAGGGAATCTGATAGATGGCAATGTAAAACTGACTTTGTCCGGTACCTTCCAGAAAGCCAGCAATTATCTGTTGTCAGCTTCCATATCACCTTGTCAGCTTCCCGGATTGGAAGGATTTAGTTTTGAACTAAAAAATGGCTATTATGATGCCTCCGACCTGTCCAATCCACCAGGGATCGTATTTCCTCAAGGGTATGCCAGACAGGCTACAGACAAAACCTGGAAAGGGATCTGGTTTGAGCAGGCTCTGATCAAAGCGCCAATGGACTGGCTGGCGTCACCTTCCGACGAACGTCTCACCGCCGGCATCAGGAATTTCATTAAAGATGATGTGGGGATCTCTGTCGCAGGTGTTGCAGAACATCTTCTCTCCATCGATAAAGGATCACTGGAAGGTTTTGCCGTATCCATTGATGCGTTGAACCTGGACATCATCCGCGGCGATTTCAAACAAGTCAGGATGACCGGCCGATTGGGCCTGCCTATTCTGCCCGAAGGCTCTTTCCTCAACTATGAAGGTGTGATAGACCGTGCTAAATCCACTGCCACAACAATTGCCCCAACCAATGCCGTTAACCCTGACGGACCAGGATCAACGGAACCATTACAAATGGCTTTTATTGTCAAACCGGACCAGGAGGGTTATGATTTGGATTGGCTGAAGGCGCATATCGATTTTGATGAAACGTCCCAATTTATACTCAAAAACGATAAAACGGAAAAAGGCTTTTCTGCGCAGTTGGCAGGCAAGATATCGCTAAAAATGAACCTCATCGAAGGGGCAAATGCCGCAAGAGATGCAGGAACTCCAGCCATTGAATTGCCGGGAATCCGATTTGAGGGTATGGAGCTGAGCCGTATGACCCGTAAAAGCAATACGACTCAAACTACGACTGCGTCTGCTTCTCAGGCCACACCCCAATCCACCCCGGGTAAAGCCAGCCCATTGATCTTCAAACGACCGGTGTTAAGCCTGACGGGCATAAACCTCAAAGATCTGACTGGCAATACCAACCAGATACCGGGTCAAACCACTGCAGATGCCGGTCCGGCATCACCCGCCAGGATGAATGGCTTTTCCCTGAATCTGGACAAAGTTGAATTTACATTTGGCGAATCCGGGCAAGAACAGGCGGAGGTGACCATGACAGATGGTTTGCTTGTCAACCTGGAAGTTCAACCTTCGGTAATCCTGGTAGGCGGGCAAAACAAAACGACAACCGGTTCTCAAACAGCAGATAAAAAACAAGAGGGATTTGCAATTACTGCCAAGGGAGCATTTACCATTTCTTCCAGGGTTAAGTCCTCTGGCAGTGGTTATTCCTTGGCTTATGATGCATTTCGGCTGGATTCCTTTTCCATCGAGGGTGAGCTCAAAGCCATTGAGATTGCCGGTAAGCTGGGATTTTACAACAGTGACCCGGACTTTGGAAATGGCATGCTGGGTAACCTGGAAGTGAAAATGCCTCTTGTCGATGTCCGATTGGATGCCCGGTTTGGTAATAAACCTGACTATACCTATTGGTACCTGTTTGGAGACCTGGAAAAAGGAGGGACTTCCACCGGACCACCAACCCCGTTATTTGTGGTCGGTCAATATCTGCAGATCTACGGATTCAATGGCGGGGCATACTACCATATGAAGGAGAAACAACCATTCGGTACTCCGGAACAACGTTATACTCCCGATAACCAAACCCTGTTGGGGCTGCGTGCAGGGCTAACCTTTTCCATCACCCAGCCTCAGGTCTTCTGGGCGAAAACAGCCCTGCAGGGTGAGTTTAACGGAGATGGAGGCATCAACAACATCTCGCTCGCCGGGGAGGCCTACATGCTTCAACCGGAGATGAAAGAACAGGCTCCCGGAGAACTGGACGGTATTAAGATAGATCTGGCTGCTAAACTCAACATCAAAGGCGAGGAAACCACCTTTGACGCCAATCTGGATATTTATGCCAATGTGGCTCAGGGGTTGATTACTGGTGCCATGCCGGGAGGCAAACCCAATCAGGTAGTCACTTCAACCATGCATGTGGATGCTGACAAATGGTCCTTGTTGATGGGCCGGCCCAGCCTTCCCGGTCTCGTTCGCCTGCAATTGCCTGGGATCAACTATGGTGTGGATGCCAAGGCTTATCTGATGATGGGCAATGGTGTTGCATTTGAAGAAGCACGCCTAGATCCTTTCATTACCGGTCTGTTCAACCGGGGCACGGATGGTAAATTCCAGGCTGCCCGGGTTAGCGGAAAACAGCAAACACGTGAAAGCGATGGCTTTGCAATCGGTATGAGCCTGGATTACAAACTGGATATTCAGGCTTCCATCCTTTATGCCAACTTTAGGGCCATGTTTGGTTTTGATCTCAGCCTGCTCAATCATCCGGGCGTAACCTGCCGGCAAAGTGGGGAAGCGATCGGTATGGCCGGGTATTATGCCAATGGCCAGGTATATGCCGGTCTGGAAGGTGATATAGGCCTGGATGTGGATCTGTGGTTTTATACGGGTAAATTCTCTCTGGCAAAGATCTATGCGGTCATGCTGATCCAGGGCGGGCTGCCCAACCCCATTTGGGTCAAAGGACAAGCCCGGATGGGCTATGAAGTATTAGGCGGTTTACTCAAAGGCAATACCAGTTTTTCTGTTAAGCTCGGAGAGAAATGCGAGGAAATTGTTTCAGACCCATTCGCCGGAGTACATTTCATCGCCGACATGGACCCGGGCTCCGGAACAAAAGATGTTTCTGTCTTTGTAAACCCACGGGTGAGTTTTGAAAACCACATTGGCAAATACGATGTTCCGGTTTCACATAATGATGCAGGCGTGGCTACCTACCGCAACTTTGACGTAAGGATGGCCAGTTTTACACTGATTAATCTCAAGAGTAACCGGAGTATTCCTGCCAGCCTGGAGACCTCCGCAGATCTTCTTTCATCGACCCTGCGTATTCAGGAACGTTTGGAGCCCTACACCACCTATAAAACTGCAGTCACCTTACAGGTCTATGAGTGGGTTAATGGGACTTGGGCACTCTTTTATGATCCTAAAACCAATCAGCCGTTAACGGAGTACAAAGAGGTGGCATTTCAGACCGGTGCGCTCCCGAATTACATTACCCTGGATAATGTCAAGTTGGTTTATCCATTTAAAGATGAGAGCTATTACCTCCAGGATGAAAACAAATACAAACAGGGTCTGATGGAGGTAGCACTCAGTACCGGGTATTTGTTCCAGGAACAGAAGCCAGCTGGAGAGCAATGGTTTACCAAAGTGATTGCCCGGATTACCGACCTGTCATCGCAGCAAAAATTTGAAACCGCCATTTCCACGTATAACGGTGGTACGGTTTACACGTTCGGTATGCCGGATCGATTGGCAAACAATACCCAATATCAGGTAGATTTTGTCCGGATACCTTACCAGAATACGAATTACAATCTCTCCGGCAACGAGATTGCTGACCGGCAAGGCAGGCAAGGGGACTACGTGTACATTACCAAAGGCCAGACGTATCAGAATTACATCAGCGAGGCACCTCCTGAGCATGTTATTTTTAGTTATAAGTTTAAGACCAGTAAATACAACTCACTTTATCAGAAAGTGAATTTTCCCACTACATTGGATGATCAGCGTAATAGCGACCTGGCTGTTCCCCGGGTAACATATAGGTTTCAGAATCAAGAATATTTTAGCCATGAAGAACTGATATGGCGTTATCTCACCGACAATCAGGTCCCAAATTTCCCTACCATCCTCGTCAAAGAAGATTATGCAACCGGCATCGCCAAGAATGCTTACCGCAACCTTTTTGAATATTTCTATTACAGCATGAGGGTGGCTAAATATTACCGTCAGTACAGTCAGGAAAAGAATTATTATCCTGCATTTACTACAGACTTGAAGTTCAACAACGATGATAATGTCTATCTGGGATTGAAAGACCAATATTCAACCGCCTTTCAGGCCGGATGGGGCGCATTGCAAATGAACACTCAAAATCACGTGTTTAACTCGGATTTGAAAAAAATGGACTGGATCATCCAATACCTGTCAAATTATCCAATACCCAGCGCAGACCAGGGAGCGGTGAATGTATTTACAAAAATTACCTGGCCGACGTTGTTTAACTCAAATTTATACCCTGCTAGCATTCCCAATTTGACGGATTTCCGGATCACGGCTGCAGATCATTATACCCGATTAAGGCCGGCAAATAGTGAACCCTACCGGATAACCATGATCTACAATACGCCCTATTTCGAAGCAGGCAAGGTGATGAACCACCAATCCTACATCTTAAAAACATTTTATTAAAACCGAAAGAAATGACCCGTCCGAACATAGTTGCTAAGCTGAAAGATTGTCATTGGCTCTCTGACATTCCAAGATTACACAAAGCATGGTTTGTCCTTTGCTTTGGAATAATAATGACTCCTTTAGTGCATGCCCAGGACAGTTTAATTCAGGTCAGAGAGGTGCCTTTTCAGACGCCCGTTGCCGATCAGGCAGCACCAGCTTTACCGGACATCCAACTCATTGAAAAATCAACCCAGCAGGGTTTGCTTATCCGGTGGGCTCCTACCAATCCGGTGATCTGGCAGATGGGCATGCGATATGGTTATCGGCTGGAAAGACAAGTATTGAAGCAAGGGGTACCTTCCGGGGAAAACCCTTTTGTTCCGGTAACCGAGTCGCCCATCAAGCCATGGCCGCTGGATGAATGGCAATCCATTGTCAATGATCAAACGCCGTACACAGCAGCTGCGGCTATGGCCATCTACGGGGAACGCAATGCCGGTGGCGGATTTGTTGATATAGCTCGTGATGAAGAGAATCGCCTGGGCTACAATCTGCTGGCAGCGGACTTTGACAGGAAGGCAGCCGAAGCGTCCGGACTATTATTTCTGGAAAAAGATACCTCTGCCAATACGTATGGACTGTACCGGATCTTCATTTACGATGCGTCATCCGGGTACGCTTCAGACACAACTTATCAGGTGCTGGGTTTTGAAAAACCCTCCGCTTCACCGGGACCTGTCTTGCTGGATCCGGTGGAAGAAGAACACACGATTCAGATACGGTGGTATGGTAGCCGTCCCGGATTTTCAGGGTATTGGATCGAGCGGGGTAGGGACAGCATTCATTTTGAACGACTGAACGATCAGCCTTTCATTAATGCCGTGACCAACTTACGTCTGGATAATGATTTAATCATCTATACGGATTCTGTTGCAGAAAATGGTATCTCTTATTATTACCGGGTGATCGGAATCGACGCATTCGCCGAAGAATCGAACCCATCCCGTTTCGTGCGGGCTGCCGGAGTAGATAGAACGCCTCCCTCAGCTCCTGCCGAACTGGAGATCCGTGAGATGCAGGACCATGCGCTCGTACTTAACTGGCAGATTGAGGATCAAACGCCGGATCTGGCCGGGTTCAATGTTTATGCTGCTACCGCCGCTGACGGGAATTTTATCAGACAGAACGAAACCCTCCTACCTGTCGACGTACGAGAATTCGTCGATGTCGATCCGGATCAGCAAAAGACCAACTATTATTACGTAGCCTCTGTAGACCACAGTGGCAATGAAGCCTTGTCTCCGGTTCGTTTTGCCATCACGACCGATGAACTGGCTCCCCAACCGCCGCAAAACTTACAGTATCAGATCGATTCTTCGGGTAGGCTTCTGGTAGAATGGGATGCCCCGGCGGATAAAGATATCCGGGGCTATCTGATCCATTATGCCAATGAAGTGAATGGAGAATTTGCCGTGGTACCCGGATCCTACCTGACGCATACTTATTTTGTCGATTCGCTTAATCTGCATTCCCTCACGGAACGCATGTACTTTTATGTGATTGCCGTTGATTGGAGTTACAATGCCTCCGAAGCCTCAGAGCTTCTGGAAGTTAAAAAGCCGGATGTAATACCTCCATCGCCATCCATTTTTTCCGATTACAGGGTAAGCGAAGATACCATCAGACTTTATTGGCTCAGGAGTGTCAGTGCGGATGTTGAATCCGTACATCTGGAACGTCGTGCAGATGAAGGCCCATGGAGCCAGGTTACCGATTTTTCAGATACATCAACCGTATATATGGATACCGACCTGGTTGAAGGGGGGGTATACGAATACCGGCTTGTAACGAAGGATGATGATGGCAATCAGGTTGTCACTCCAAAAACTTTATTGCTCTCTCCGTTGCGTCCTTTTTATCTGCCGGAAGTTGAAAGCTTTAAGGTTGAATTGGATAAAGAATCGGCAACATTGCAGTGGTCTTATTCGCAGGCAGATGAATATTCTTTTATTCTGTATCGGAGTATAGATACTCAGCCTTTACAAACCTACAAGCATCTATCCGGTGTTACGTCCTGGCAGGACACGGATATCAAACGACGGACAACCTATCATTATGGGATCAAGGTAAAAGGTAAAGACGGCAGGGAGTCACGGATAACGGAGATATTTACGGAATAAATGATTCATAATTACTTGTAATACAAATAATAATGTCATAGCCATTCAACTATAACTTTATGAATTTGCCAAAGCCCGTTGTTTCTCCATTCCGGGATATGACTTTAATCCAATATACTCCGGAAGACAATTGTGTTAGGTCTATGGTGGCTGTCTTTGGATCATTGGTTTGCGATAAATAAATCAATGGCTTCCCCTGTACATCGCATACTACGAGGTGATGCCATTCCAATTTAGTTGTCAGGTGTAGTTGGTTGGCCACCGGGTTAGGGTAGAGCTTGAGCTGTGATTTACTTGCAATGATAGAGGAGTGAAGACTTGTTAAAGCAGAAAACTCATAACAGCCCGGATCTACCTGAGCACCTTGTGGCCGAACTGTACCTTCTGCGTCGTTGTCATTGCCGTAGAAGTCCGAGCCTCTGTCAATCAGGGTACTGTGGGCAAGCAGGTGGAAATCATAATTTGTATAATCAACAAATTGCTCCTGGTATGCCTGGTAAGTTCTTAGTTCAAAGTTTCCGGAGGTGTCGGCGTCGGCGATGATCCGGTTAACGATGTTATTGGCAACGACACAATTGCTGCTCTTGCGACCATCCTTGTGGTCATCGATCCGGATCCAACTGGGACCAGGTTCCTCATCTGGAGTCGGATCAATGACTGTATTGTGTATGATACGGCAGTCATTTGCTCCCAGAAGGGTAATGCCATGCCAGTGATTGACACTGATGAGGTTGTTCTCGATGAGCCAGTCGTTGTAAAAGCCGTCAAAGCAGCCAATGCCTTGCAACGGCCCCAGGAGGGGTTGATTTGGATCTTCGAAGTTCAGGATGACATTGTTGCGGATGATGTTATGATCAACGACGTGGCCGTTCGTGGTGAATGACTGGATGCCATCGTCATGATTCTCGTCCACATCGTAGCAATTTTTAATCGTGTTGCCGTCAAATAGGATGTGCGAGCCCAGGAGTCGCATCCCGTCGCCCGAGAAATTGATAATATGGTTGCCAATGGCCTGAATGAAATCCCCGGAGGCTGTTAATCCAAAATGGACGTTTTCCAGGATATTTCCTTGCGCCAATACAGAATCAGCTTTGATAAACAAACCGTCACTGGCCTTATTCACCCAGTCTGCAGCATTGGTCCAGGGACTTTTCGTACTGTATATATGGCAGTTCCGGATGGTGATGTTTTTTGTCGGCCCCTGCCATCCATGAGATTCAAGATAGATCAACTTATCGGACAGGTAATGCCCATAAGGCTCCGAACTGACAATCAGACCATCCAAAATCCAATTACTGCAGGCTTGCAAGTGTACTTGTTCCAGGACCGGTGATTCACCGGGAGCTGCCATCAAGGTTATGGGGAGTGCGTTATTGTAATTCTTCAGGAAAAGACTTCCGTGTAACCCGGAAAGAAGGATCAGCGTATCTCCTGGCTGGATTGGTGCATTTACATGAAAAGCTGTCAATTTACTGGATTGCGCATCGTATGGCAGTGGTTGATAAGCAGATGATCGGATGAAGCCATTTGCAACCACTTCTTCCAGGGTATGCCAGGGTGAGGAGATACTGCCATAATTAGACTGGGCGCCTTCCACCGGATCAACATAAAAAGAGGTGGCCAGCAGACTGGAGACTGACAACAAAATCGTGACTAGGGTGAAAGGAAGGGGGTACTTCATCGTTGAACGGAGTTTAAGAGCAAGGGGTTGTGTAAGATACGCAGCAATGCAGCAAATAGTATGGCATCAGCACGAAAACGGATGAACCCAACCATGCACATGACTAATATCATTTCCGGATTTGGAGATTACGCATTAAGTTTAGAAGGTATACAGAAAGGTGTTTGTCTATAGTGACGACCGAGCCGCTTATCGTATTGATTTCCGTTGCTTATAATGAAAGGCAAAGTAACATAAGTAGAAGCAGGTATGCTTTAATCACTGGGTTTTAAGTATTTGTAACGATTAATTTCAATAGATCATACTATAATTTTCTTTGATATGTTGTCAGTTTGTCACGAATTCCTTGAAGTGTTTGTAATTTTATAGCTATAAAATATTCCCCTGAAGACTGCTATACTCTATTTTTGCATTGTTGCATAAGAAAGATTGAGACATGAACCAAACTCCAAATGACACGGCCGGTGCTCAAGGCCAGATATTTCAGAATCCCGCGCTTGAGTTTTTTTCCAAATCGCCACCGCGGGTATCGGCAGCTATCTATGCATTGATCATCCTGGGCTTCTTAGCTCTATCCTGGAAATTGGGAAAGATGGTGCAGCCAGGTATTGCAGCATTGTGGTATTTGGGTGCATTCGTTTTCTGGACCTTCTTTGAATATTTTGCCCATCGTTACTTTTTCCATTTGGACCATTATTTTCCCAAGTCAAAATTGGCTGCCCGGATTAGTTATATCTTTCACGGTATTCATCATGACTATCCCCGCGATGTTAGCCGTATCATCATGCCGCCAGCTCCAGGGTTACTAATTATTGCAACACTTTACCTGATCGGCCTACTTATCCTGGGGGCGAATGTTTACCTGTTCCTGGCTGGATTTCTTACCGGGTATTTATTTTATACCTACATCCATTATAAGACGCATACTACGCCGGTTCCTGGCTATTTAAAAGCCCAGTACCGCCATCATGCCTTACACCATTATAAGTATCCGGAGAAAGCGTTTGGGGTGTCTTCCATGTTCTGGGACCGGGTATTTGGAACCATGCCACCTAAAAAAGCTGGTAAATAATAGGTTATCCGGGGAAAAACTTGTTGTCCAGATGCCGGCCTGCACCGCTACTTCCTAGGTCGGTTCTTTGCTGGGGGTTATCCAGTCACCATTGACCCGCATGTCAAAAAGATCGTTCAAATAGTTATCAAAAGATTGTATGTCAATACTGGTTTCTTGACGATCATCCCTAAATGTTCGGATGATGCGGTCTCCGGTTAGTGTAATACGCCCATTCGGTACCAGTTTTGTACATATGCGTCGCTGCGTAAATGGCGATGTCAGAGAGGTCTGATGGAAATAACACATCGGTTTGAAATAATTCAGTTCCACCGGAAGGTCCTGAAATCGATACATAGGTATCCATTTCACGCAATCGTCCGATTTCATTAGCTGGAAGGTTTGTTGATCCATTTCGAAGACCTGGAAGTAGCGGTGATTATGCCGTTCGGACTGATTGCCGGGAATGGTTACCGGGAATTGGATCCCATCACCAAAACCAACATCGACCAACCATCTTTTACCATTCAAAAGCACTACGATAGCGGCATGGCCTCCTTCGATGGTGAATGCCTGTTCAACTTCTGAAAAAACTGCACACGAGATTAGATAACAGGTGTATCCCAGAGCCTCAAGTAATTCCTGAAATAAAGAATTGACTTCAAAGCAAAAACCTCCCCGGTTTCCCAATACAATCTTATTGTAAATCCTGTCCCGGTCCAGAATGATCTCTCGTCCAAGATGGATATCCAGATTCTCAAAAGGAATACGATGTAGGTGCCGGTTCTGTAAGGCATTTAAATGCTGCACAGTTGGAGTGACCGGTTCATAATACCCTAATCGGTTCAGATATTCCAGCGTACGTTTATTCATCATCAATGGTGCTGCTAATTGCTACGGGGCTTCTTTCATCGGGCTTTACGGATGGAAGCCATGATCAGTGCTTCGCGATTCAGGTATTCATCGCCAGCTTTTAATGCGGCATGGCTGGTAACCATCACGAAGCCGATTTCATCACCAGGCTTTAATTGCCCGAGAAGATCAATATCTGCACCGATCACCTGGCCCACACGAAAATATCCTCCGGTAGTTTGTGCATCGGCAAGTAATAAAATAGGTTGACCTGAGGAGGTGATTTGGATGGTGCCAGGAAGGATCGCGGATGACAGGATCTCACGGCTGGTCTCCGAAAACTGTATCCGGCTTTTCAAACGGTAGCCCATACGATTGGAATCCCGTGATACAATATGTGACTGACTGAGCAGAAGATCCAGAGAACGGTGGTCTACGGAGAAGAACTCTGGTCCGGGCATCAGCCGGATCGGAGGAAAGTGCGTATAATCCGGCCACCAGAATGAAGGAATGGACACTGGTTGAATGCTTTCACGCAATTCAATATTCAGTATGGACTTCGATTTTAGATAAGCGAAAGGTGTGTGTTCCTGTCGGGTTGAAGTTAACGCGCTTGAGCTACCAAGCCACTGATCCACCTTCCAAGCGCCACCTACTGCCAAATAGGTCCGACAGCCATTGATCACCTGGCCCAGTCGTAAGATTGTTCCTGCCGGTAGATTGATGGTTTGATAAAAAGGAACACTGTGACCGTCCGCGAGAACGGGGATACGGGCTCCCGTCAAAGCTATTTGGCAGTCGTTGTGAAATTTTAACTGAGGACCTATTACGGTTATTTCGAGAACAGGATGGCTTGTTGGATTACCGACCAGCGTATTGGCTATCCGGGCCGATAGACCATCGAGCGCACCACCGGGCGGTATGCCCACATGTTGTTGGCCCGATCTGCCCTGATCCTGAATGGTGGTCATCAAACCAGGGTGGATGCATTCGATCCGTAACAGGTTATGCATATAATTCGGTTGTATTCCATGCTGAATGGGCTAGACGATCGGTCCATTCAGCATATGCCTCGGTGGTTATTGGATCAAAACAGACTTCATCTCCTGCTTGGAGGAGGAAGGTTTGATCGTCTCGGTTAAACATTGGGATCGGGGTACGACCAATGATTTGCCAGCCCCCCGGCGCTTCACTGGGGTATATGCCGGTTTGTCGCTGTGCAATCCCTACCGATCCCGCCGGGACGCGGAGTCGTGGGGACTTTCGCCGTGGCGTTATCAGAGCGTCAGGCAGTATTCCTAAATAAGGAAACCCAGGCAGGAATCCGATCATATAAACCCTGTATGTCTGACTGCTATGTTGTCTAACGATCTCATCTGATCCAAGTCCTGTGTACTCACCGACCAATTCCAGGTCTTGTGCAAAGGATCCATCATAGCACACCGGAATTTTCCATCGTCTGGTTCCTGGAAATGACTCGGTCTTCTCTGCCTTCCGATGATAATTTTCCACCAGGGTACTCAATGCCTCAAAACTGATTTTCTCAGGATTATAACCAATGGTAAGCGATCCATACGCCGGGATCAGGAATTTAATTCCCGGGAGGCTTTTTTGCTGCAGATGTTTCAGATGTGCAATGACCTGATGATGTGCCTCCGGATCAATCTCGGAAGAAAACTGCAGGATGATAGCCTGATCACCAAATGTCTGGATGGTCATAAGGCAGCAATGCTTTGTTTTTGGATTCCATGTACTTCCAGTTTCTTATCGATAGCCTGGAGTATATCTACCGCCATAGGATTATCTCCATGGATGCAAATGCTATGCGCCTTAATGGGGATCATCGACCCGTCAATGGCTTGAACTTCCTGATTCAGGATAATGGAAATAACTTGACTGGCAGCCGTGTTGGGATCAGAGATCACGGCATCCTCTTTCGCCCGGGATCGCAATTGTCCATCCGGTTCATAATGGCGGTCGGCAAAAGCCTCTGCGATGAATGGGTGTTGATATTGCTGGGCTAGTTCCTCCATCCTGCTGCCTGCCAATCCCATCAGTGGAAGCCGGTCGTCAATTTCAAGGATGGCCTGAATAATGGCCAAACATTCAGGCTCCTGGTCAGATGCAGTATTGTATAATGCCCCGTGGGGCTTAACATATGCCAACCGGCCACCTTCCGCCTCGGTCATGCCTTTGATCGCCGCGATCTGGTATTTGACAATGGCTTTGAGTTCTGCCGGAGCAATTGACATTTTACGACGTCCAAATCCGGCAAGGTCCGGGTAGGAAGGGTGCGCTCCGATGCTGACTTGTTCATGCAGCGCATGGATAATCGTTTTCTCTATATTTAACGGATCTCCCCCATGAAAGCCACAGGCTATGCTGCAGGAGGTGATGTAAGGGAAAATCTTTTCATCCTGACCAATGGTATAAATGCCGAAGCTTTCTCCCATATCGCAGTTAATATCTATGCTGTGCCGGCTACCCATAAATCGGTTAATTAACTTTTTAAATAGATTTCTTCACTTTAAATCAATGCATCAAGTGTCTGAACACACGTAGTAGGATCGAAATCAGGAGGCTGGCCAGGATCATGGTTGAGATCGGGATGTAGATGCGTACGTTCTCTTTTTCAATCCGGATGTCTCCGGGTAAATGACCGATCCAGGATAATTTATCGCCCCAAAAATACCAAACAAGACCGATTGCCAGGATAACGCCCCCTACAACAACTAACCCTTTAGCTACATTGGTGTGATCCATCAGCCAAATGTAGAGAATTAATCAGCAAAGCGAAAGGTGGGATTTGCATCACAAAACCGAAATTCAAATCTTAGTATCTTGTTCCCCGTAAAGGATCGCAATGAGTTTGAATAAATGGTATTGGACCGGGTTGCTGCTATTGTCGCTGGTTAGGACCGGATTAGGTCAGCCGGATTCCCTTAATGAAGCAAAACGGATGCAGTGGTTTCATGATGCCAAGTTGGGCATCTTTATCCACTGGGGCATTTACGCCGTTAAAGGCATCGATGAATCGTGGTCATTTTTTAATGAATACCTAAGTCATGAGGATTACCTTAAGCAGACCGAGGGATTTACTGCATCGAAATACGATCCTGCCGAATGGGCGCATCTAATCAAAACCAGTGGCGCCAAATATACCGTAATTACTACGCGTCACCACGACGGGTTTTCCCTCTGGAATTCCAGAGGCAGTGAACTTAATGCGGTAAACAGCGCCGCAAGAAGAGATGTGTTAACGCCCTATATCCAAGCGGCGAAGCAGCAGGGATTACGCATAGGGTTGTATTATTCTTTGCCGGACTGGTCCTTCACGGATTACCCGAATGAAACGAAGAATATCAAGCGATATGACGCCAACGCTGACACCCAGCGGTGGCAGCGTTTTCTTTCGTATTATCAGGGACAGCTGGATGAGCTGGAATCAGCCTACCATCCCGACTTGTGGTGGTTTGACGGTGATTGGGAATTTTCTGCCGAAAAATGGGAAGCAATAAAAGTCAGAAAGCGCCTGTTATCCGCCAATAAGGATGTGATCATCAATTCACGATTAGCCGGTCACGGTGATTATGCTACCCCGGAACAAGGGTTGCCAGTTAATAAGCCGGTAGACCCCTATTGGGAATTATGCATGACGATGAATGACTCCTGGGGATATCAGCCAAACGATACGAATTACAAGACCTCCCGGCAAATCATTCAGATCTTTGCAAACGTCATCGGCCATGGCGGGAATTTATTATTGGATATTGGTCCAAAAGCCGATGGCACCATCCCGGCCGAACAATCCCAGGTGCTTCTGGATATGGGACGATGGACGCAAAAACACCAGGAAGCCATTTACGGATCACAAGCTGGATTGCCTCCCGGTTATTTTTATGGTCCCTCGACCTTGTCAGCCGATGGTCAGACCTTGTACTTATTCCTGCCTTACCATCCGCAGGGACAAATTGAGTTGCGTGGCGTTAAAAACCAGATCAACCGGATCCGGGTGGTTGGTGACGGTACTAAATTGGATCATCAGGTGATGATGAAGCCTTATTGGAGCACCCACGCTGGATTAATTTACATCGATGTTCCAGATTATGTTCTGGACCCGGATATGACGGTAATTGCCGTCCAATTAAAAGGAAAACTTGAATTAGAATGAGTAACCAGTCCTGTTCTCCGGTATCCTACCGGAATAATTCCTGTCTGTGGGCTTACGGTGGCGTATTCACCCTTTTTCTATCGGAATGGGTCCGCGTTGGATATCCCTGGCAATCATTGATCACTTTGGCTGGTATCGCATTGATCGCTTTTGCAGTCTTCCAGCAGATCCGCTCGAGGAACAAGGGGTGTTACAGGCCTTGATTGGTGTGTGCACTTCGTTTAGATTTGCATTATGAGATCGCTAAAATACCTACCCCTTCTAATGATTTTGTTCCTAAGCTGTGATCCGGAACTTCAGCCAGACCAGAAAGAGGTGAAACATGGTATTCAGTATTTTCCGCTAGCTGTTGGAAACAACTGGGTTTACAGTACCCACTCGACTTTTTTTGATGATCAGACCCTGGAATCCGAATTCATTGATCAGCTGGATACCTTGACTATCCTGAAAGACACCACGGTGAATTCCATAGATTACTTCTATTTCAATCGAGGATATTGGATGTTTGAGGAGGGCGGAGCCTTCTATGAGCAATCAGGGACACCGGGTTCAATAAATGCCTTTCCACGGTGTGTCCTGGACACGACGAGGCTTTCACATTGGAATACAGCCCGCGTGGTCCTTATCCCAGGGCCATGTTCCTCCGGGAATTATTCTTATTATTTGGAATACCATAACATTACATTGCTGCCGGTAGATCAGTTCGAGATAGCTGGTGGTCATCAGCAGATCCGTGACTCCATTGAATTGGATTTTATTGAATGTTCATCGGTCATTACAACTGATGGTGACGGGAGTGGAAGGCCTTCTGATTTGATCTATTATGCCCAGGGAATTGGCTGCATTCGGAGAGAAGCAGTGGATCTATTTAATTCGACCTTTTCTACTGAATTGATAGCGTATCAATTGAACTAAAACAAAACCGGGATACCTTACAGCATCCCGGTCGATCCGTTAGTCTTTGTTGGGTTGCGGAGTCATCCGCAGGTAGGGCTTAATTTTGGTATACCCCTTCGGGAATTTCGACGGGATGTCTTCATCCTTTACAGATGGGAGGATCACCACCTCTTCGCCATCCACCCAATCAGCCGGAGTGGCTACGCTATGGTATGCCGTCAATTGTAAGGAATCGATGACCCGCAGGATCTCCTGGAAATTTCGTCCTGTTGATGGGGGATAGGTCAAGGTCAATTTAACCTTCTTGTCCGGACCGATCACAAATACCGAGCGTACTGTTGATTTTTCGGCGGCTCCGGGATGAATCATATCGTATTGTTCAGCAATTTCTTTGCTTTCATCAGCAATGATAGGATAATTCATCGTCGTGTGCTGCGTCTCTTCAATGTCTCCGAGCCACGCCATGTGCGATTCGAGTGGATCCACACTCAGGGCAATCACCTTTACATTGCGTTTGTCGAATTCTGGCTTAAGTCTTGCCACGGTACCCAGTTCAGTGGTGCATACCGGCGTAAAATCCGCCGGATGCGAAAATAAGATGCCCCAGGATTCACCAAGATAATCGTAGAACTCAAGGTCTCCCTGCGTCGTCTTTGCTTTAAAATTAGGAGCTGCTTCTCCAAGCTTTACTGACATGTGTTAATTAATTTAGGTTATTGAATGAGGAATTAAATCTTAGTATTTGGGAAGAGAAGAGTCGATCTCATCTGCCCAGGCCAGAATGCCGCCTTCCAGGTTGTATAGGTTATCGTATCCATATTCGGATTCAAGCCATTGGATGATATCTCCACTGCGCTTGCCGCTCCGACAGTGTACGATCACCGGTTTGTCTTTCAGAATCTCATCGACGTAGTTGCCGATTTGGCTCATGGGCATAAGGGTAGCGCCGATGTTTACGATATCGTATTCATACGGTTCCCGGACATCAATGACCTGGATATCTTCTCCGGCATCCAGCATTAATTTGAGTTGTTTCACATTAACTGATTTCATAGGTTGATTGAGTTGTGAGGATTGTTTGCAAAAAGCATCGTAATCGATGAGAGGTGTTACTTCCGGTTCATGGTGGTAGAGGGGATTTTCTTTCAGCATTTTGATCCGGATATGGCGGAAGTCCATCGAGGAGGCATCGATGGTCAATAAGGTGTTGATCAAGCTGCATTTTCCAGTCAGGAGATATTGCATCGCCTGAAAAGCCTGTATGTTTCCCACGATTGCGGGAAGGGGCCCGATAACGCCGCCATCAATACAATCCGGTATGGCGTTGGGAGGCGGTGGGGTAGGGAATACATCCCGGTAATTGGTGCTCCTGCTTCCATCTTCCTGCAATGCATTAAAAACGGCAACCTGCCCATCGTAACGATAGATAGAGCCATAAATGAAGGGAATACGCAGACGATAACAAGCATCATTGATGAGGTATCTTACCGGTATCTTATCGGTTCCATCGATGACGAGGTCATAACCAGTGAAAATTTCCAATATATTATCACGGTTCAGATAGGTCTCATAGGGAATTATCCGGATATGATGATTCAAGTCCAATAAATGCTGAACAGCGACTTGTACCTTCGGTTTATGAACATCTGCTTCCCGGTAAAGGACCTGACGGTGCAAATTACTGAGGCTAACTTTATCTCCGTCAACCAGCCCGATCGTTCCCACACCGGCTGCCGCCAGGTATTGCAGATTGGGAACTCCGAGTCCACCCGCTCCGATAATCAGTACCCTGGCATCTGCAAGCCTTTGTTGGCCGATTTCACCGATGTCCGGTAAATTCATCTGCCGGATATAGCGACTTGTATTTTCGAGATTAGTGTGAAACATACCTAAATAAACAAAATTGCCTTTCAAAGTTGCGATTGAAAGGCAAATAGAGGCTTATTTTTTGTAGGGATGAGGCAGCAGTACCTACTGACTCCGAGATGATGAATAAATTTCAACAGGTACAGCAGGAAGTAATCACCAATTCATATCTTCCTCTGCAGCATTGTTCTCATTCGTGTCATCCATGCTGTTTTCAGATTCTTCATCGTATTGATGGTCAAACTCATCATAGTCATAATCCGGCATCAGCGAAGTTTTTACATGCTGGATGGTGTCTTCGAGAGCAGCAAGAAAACGATTAAAATCCTCCTTGTAAAGGAAAATTTTATGCCGCTCATAACCGCCATCATTAAACTTTTTGGTACTCTCTGTAAGCGTTATGTAGAAATCCTCTCCTTTGGTTTTTCTGACGTCAAAAAAATACGTTCTCCTTCTGCCAGCTCTTACTTTTGTCGAGTATACGCTTTCAAATCTTCGTCCAGACCTTTCGTTATCCACGGTGCTCCATTTTGATTAGCAATCATTTGTTAACAAAATTAAAAATTCTGTGGATTTGTCCTAATTCACTGCAATTTAATTTGTTCTTCCTCCAGCCTTTGTTGTTCGACCATTTTGTAGTAATAGCCTTGTCTGGCATAGAGTGAGTCATGATTTCCATATTCGACCATTCTCCCTTTATCCAATACCAGAATATGGTCAAAATTGGTTATCCCGGTTACCCGGTGCGTGACCATGATGACTGTTTTTTTCGAAAGCCCGGATTGAAGATGGTCCAGGATCTGTCTTTCCGTCTTGGTATCCACCGCAGAAAGGCAATCATCCAGTACAACGATCTTTGGGTCCTTGATGAGTGCACGGGCAATGGAGATTCGTTGCTTCTGACCTCCGGATAAGGTAACCCCTCGTTCACCCACCATGGCATTGTAACGATTAGGTAGTGAATCTATCTCCTCCTGCACGGAAGCATATTCGGCATAACGATCCAGTACTTCCTCGGGAGGATTGGCATCCAGGCCAAAACTGATGTTGTCCGCAATGGTGTCTGAAAACAAAAACACATCCTGCGGGACATAGGCAATATTTTTGCGAATATCCTCCAGGCGAAGAGCTCTCAGGTCTGTCCCATCCAGTCTGATGTATCCGTCGCTGACATCATACATTCTTAACAATAGGTCACATATCGTGCTTTTTCCTGACCCGGTCCGGCCGAGTATAGCCAGTTTTTCACCAGCTTTAAGTTGGAAGGAAACTTTCTTTAAGGCATCAACTCCGGTATCCGGATAGATGAAAGAAACATTGTCAAACTGAACATTGCCACTTAATGGTTTCGGATCCTTATCCGGGTTTTTTATCGTGGATTCGGTGTCTAAAAACTCATTCAGGCGCTTTTGGGATGCTTCTGCCTGTTGAACGATGGAGGCAATCCATCCAATTGCGGTTACCGGCCAGGTAAGCATATTGATATAGATCACAAATTCCGCAATGTTACCCGCGGTAATCAGCCCTTGATTTACCTTGATGCCCCCAATGTAGATGGACAGAACGGATGAAATGCCGATAAAAAAAATGATTATGGGAAAAAACAAAGCATCCGCAGTCACCATCTGCATGCTCTTTTCTTGGTAATCACGGCACTCTTCATCAAAGTATTTGACCAGAAACTTCTCTTGGACATACGATTTGACAACCCGGATGCCCGAGTATATTTCCTGAGCAATACTGTTTAACCTGGAAAGCTGTCGTTGGATTACCTCAGACTTTCGGTTGATAATATTACTTATGTAATAGATAGATATGGACAAAAGTGGAAGCGGTGCCAGCGTATAGATGGTTAATTCCAGATTAACTTTTACCATGCTTCCTACCACCAGGATGAATAGGGTAATCAAGTTCATGGCATAAAGGATACCAGGACCCAAATACATCCGAACTTTAGAAACGTCTTCGGTGATACGTGCCATCAGGTCTCCCGTCTTGTTTCTACGGAAAAATGCCTGATCCAGGGTCTGATAATGCAGATAAATGTCCTTGCGGATATCGTACTCGATCAGCCGGGACATTACAATGATCGTTTGCCGCATCCAGTACATGAAAAATCCCATCAGTAGGGCAAAGAGAATCACGAGTAGACCGAAGATCAACAAACCGGTACCTATGGATTTGTAGAGATCTGTCTGGTGGGCGAATCCCTGTTGCATTCGGTACAAGCTGATGTTTTGAACCACCAGGTCCAGCGCTTGGCGGACCATTTGCGGTTGGAGTACATTGAAATAATTGGACAATGCAACAAACAGAAACCCCATCAGAAATTTCCATTTGTACCTTAGAATGTAATGATTTAATGCAGCCAGGTTCTTCACAACACGTGAATTGTCGATGCAATGATACATCAAATATCCTTTACTAACAGGAAATGCCGGTGGGTGTTGAGAACCCATCGGATTTCTGGGAAATATATTTTCATTGCAATGTTTACCCGGCGCCTCCGGAAGTAATGGGAGGATTGGTTGGTTCCACTTTAAAATAAGGAATTATGCGACTTAAATAAGTACTATCGAAAGCATGGATATTGAATAGATCTTCGATGAACAAATATCGCCCGTGTTGCTGCCGATAGCGGACGATAAGGTTCGCGTCTTTCCAGGTTAGGTATGGATGGCTCGCCAGTGATGGAATATCTACTTGATTTAAATCCATGGTTCTCAGGGTGGATGACTCAATCAGGAACGGAGCAATTTTTTGATAGGTAGAATCCGGTAGTTTCCAGGTTTCACGGACCTGTTCTTTTTTATAAAACCCACCGAGCTTATCCCGGTACGCCAGTATCTTTTTTGCATAATACGGCCCTATTCCTGGTAAACTCTCCCAGTCCAAGGCCTCTGACCGGTTGATATCAATCGGAATAATTTTGCGTTCCGGAGAATTCCTGGGATTAGTTCCTGACTTAGCCCGTTTAATAGCAGGTGCCGAATCAGAGGAGGGTGATTGTGGTGTCCAGGCGACTACATTGGTAGCCGGAGCAGAAGGTAAATCGAGAAATTCAGCTTCAGTTCGACTTTGCGTTGGTAAACTTTTTACCACATCAACTTCCGGATAGTTGTCCGTATGTATTTTTCGTTTCTCGGAGGCATGTATTGTTGAAATGGTCTCATCCGGATGCGGAATGGTTGCAGCATCCAGCGAATCGTAGTATTCAGCCGCCCGATCCATAATCGTGAGTAGTGCCTTTTCATTTAACGGACGCACTTGATGATAAAAATGATACCAGGCGATTGCCCCGATGGATAAAGATATCAGGATAAGACCAGCAGTGCGATCCCGTTGATACCTGGTGAAGGTTGGTTTGATTGGTTTTACTCGATCCATTGAAACCCTTGTTTTTGAAGCGCTGTAGAACAATAGACCGGCTTTGAGCTATGGTCGTGCATACATTGTTTTTCATCGGCATAGGCGAAAATGGTTGCATTGGATAGTTGACTTTTCGACAACAATTGGATAGCTGATTCAGTGGTATACCAGTGGGAATTAAATTGAACCAAATCCCGGTACCTATAAAGGCCTTGACTGCTATAGTACTTGGGAAGGAGGACGCCTATCCGGTCGTATGCTAGGTGAAACGTTGAAGGAAGTTCTTCCGTTTGGCCGGATTCCGGATTGGATGGGAGTTTGCCTTGAATAATCCAATCGTAGCAAAAGGGTTTATCCATAAAATGAATAATGACTAATCCAGCCGTAGACTCGACAAGTACACTGGATGGGCGTTGCATTAAAAGGTAGGATGCTGTCCCGGCGAATAAGATCCCTCCGAATAGGGTTGCCGGAAAAGAAGGTCTAGCGGCAAAGGCATACAAACAAAGGACCATGAACAAAGTAAGCGGAATAAGGGCGAAGCCCGGAAAGTGAACCGGGCCCAAGTTGGAATAAGGCAAATCTTGAAATAAGTTTAGTCCCTCAAACAACCCTTTTGTAAGCAGGTCTATGCCTTTCCATCCCCAGTGTTGGATCCAGGGTACCCAGGCCCCAAATAGCAGTGTGGCAAAGGTTCCGGTCAAAATAAGGCCAGTTAGTGGTACTGCAAATAAGGAAGCAATGATAAAATAAGTAGGTAGGTAGTGAAACCGAAATAGCATGAGCGGCAATATAAAGGATTGGGCAGCGATGGATACGCTGATTAATCCCCATATATAGCGGATAACTTTGGATTTTCCATGGGCCATGCGAATCAAATGCGGGTAAAACAACAAAATCCCGCTTACAGCAAGGAATGAGAGTTCAAACCCGGTATTCCATAAGAGTAGGGGATCGTAAAGTAAAAAAACGACCGCTATGAAGGATAATAAAGTAATCGATGAGATCTCCCGGAAGAGAAGCCGCCCGGTCTGCAAGAGCGTTAATAGAATTGTTGTCCGCATTAAGGGTGGTTGCATTCCAGTCAGGCAAGCATAGACCCACAGGCATGCTAGGGCAACCGCGATCGGTAAAAGACCACGGTAGCCAATTGCAAGCCCGGCAATGCGCAGAATCCAAAGAACAAATACATAGAGGATACCGGCATGTAAACCGGATATTGCCAGAACATGGGCAGTCCCGGATTCACGAAAGACCTTTTTGGTGCCGGGTTCCAGGGTAGATTTATTGCCTAATAACATGGCCTCAAGGATCTGATTTCCGGGAGAATTGATGGAATTGCGGATTTTTGAAGAGAGGATCTGATTATAATTGGCTAATTGATCCTCCCACCAGGATGATTGAATAACCTTTACCCTGCTCGTGTCCTGAATCCACATGATGTGATTTATGCTTTGCTCCTCACGAATTGCGAACCAGTTTACTTCCTGAAACGAAGTGCTGGGAGACTGTCTTCGTAGTTTGCCCTGGCATACGATCTGACTTCCTTTATACCTTCTTTTTTTTGACGGGAAATAAACCTGTAGTAAGTCAACGCATCGGACCGGTTTCAAACCTTCCAACCGTACAGACTGACTCCGTACCAGGAGAAATTGACCATTTTTTGTTTCGGTCTGTTGTTCAATCACTCCGGATATTTGCATCATCCGGGGTGGTTCAAACTGGTCTAACCCGGTAAACTTTGAGGATTCAATCGATAACCAATTGCCGCTGAAAAAGGACATCAATGCCAGGTTAATCCAGAATATCCCGTTGAAGATCGGTTGATGCTTTGCCAAAACCGCAATAACTGCCAGGATTCCCAGATCAAACAAGATGAAGACGAGCGGTAGTGAATTGTTGAAAGGTGGCAATTTTGCGAGCACGGCCCCGGCCAGGAAGGGGAGCGTGAAGTACAGTATCGGGTATCTGGGTTTTGCCAACATCGGATATAGCATCTGGAGTTAGTCTTGTTACTCCAAAACTAGGGATCGCATGACCCTCGATCGTAGAAAAGAGGGCATCCAACACATATTGTTTTATTGCATATCAATAATTTTGTCGATCCATTCTCTTAATACCCCAAATTTTACTTAAATTTCTAAGGGACAGCTTGTTGATTTTAGACTGGATCAAGAAAATATAGTGTTGTTTTTAATATCTTAAAGGCACTAAAAATCAATTTCGAATGAGAACAGTATGGATTATTATCTTACTGATACTCTATTTCCTGTTGGGATATTACATGTGTTCCATGCAACAGGAATGTTGTCCCAGTGAGAATACGGCCACGCAGGGCACGGAAAAGATCATCAACGAAGCACCCGAAAAACCAGCTGTTACCACGCCGGCTTTTACTGCGGAAACAGGCCCAATATTATTCCGGTTTAGCAGTGATGACCCGATTTTAGGAGCTGGATATGAACAGTTGCGTGACTCTTTGCTTTCCAACCTGCAAGCAGATCAGAAACTTCGGGTCACCGGTCAGTATTTTGCCGGTGAGGCCAACAATACCAGTTATGAAAATCTTGGTGTCGCCAGGGCGCATGCCACCAAGATGAAGCTATGGCCTGGAGAAAATGACGATAAATTTCAGTTTGCTGGTGAATTGGTTCCTGACCGGGAGGGTATTAATGACAATCCGTTCCGGAGTGTGCGTTTCGACTATGCAATCTTTAAAGAAACCATCAAGGAAATTGATAACAAAGCCATCGTCTATTTCCCGTACAACTCCACCCGCCGGATAGACGACCCGGATATCGAAAAATACCTCTCCGATCTGGCTGAAAGATTATCGAAGACCGATGAGAAAGTGGTTATTACCGGTCATACGTGTGATTTGGGAACCGATGCAAGTAACTATCATCTTGGCATGTGGCGAGCCGAGGTCGTCCGTGATTACCTCACCAAATTAGGCGTCGAAGCTAGTCGGATTTCGGTAGCCAGTAAAGGTGAAAAAGATCCGATGGTTCCTAATACCAGCTCTGCAAATCGCAAGAAGAATCGTCGTGCAGAAATTGAATTGATTAAATAAAACCTAAAATCAACGGACTATGTTTTTTCTGATTTCACTGTGTTCCGTCCCCTGGTGGTTGATGTGGTTGCTGCCTTTTTTGATTGGTCTCCTACTGGGATGGTTACTCTGGGGTAGATTCCAGGGATTGTTGAAACAAGCCGAAGAGGAATTGGCGGCATGTCGTAAAAAATCCAAGCAATTGGAAGAGGACCTGGCAGAGTGCCGGAAAGCATATACTGCTTTGGAAAATGAAAACGCAACCCTCCGGGGGCGTATCCGTGAAATGGAAGCAGCAGCTGCTTCAAAACCAAAAGCCGCCGCCCAAATGGCCTCTGCTACGGTGGGAGGAGCAGTAAGCGCCTTGGCAGGAGGAGAGGTGTTACGCGGATCTGCAAATATGTATGCAGCGCTGAAAGAAGACAATCTCCAGGTGGTAGAAGGGATCGGTCCCAAAATGGATGAAGTCCTGAAAACCAACGGTATCAAAACCTGGTCTTCACTTGCCTCGCAGACTCCGGAAGGGTTGCGAGCAATTTTGGACCAATCCGGAACCCGGTATCAAATTATTGACCCAACAACATGGCCAGACCAAGCGGCCCTGGCAAGTAAAGGGGAATGGCCCCAATTGATAGCGATGCAAAAAGCGCTTGATACGGGTAGAGATACCAATACCGGCCCCACGGATTCGAAAGTGGAGAAGCTCCTGATAAAAATGGGCTTGTTGCGCAAGTTTACCAAAGATGACTTGAAGCTGGTCGAAGGGATCGGGCCCAAAATCGAAGGCCTCCTGCATGATGCGGGAATCAAAACCTGGGAAGCATTAGCCGCAACTTCCGTGGATCAGATTCAGAAGGTCCTCGATGCAGCTGGAGACCGGTATAAGCTGGCTGATCCTGGTACCTGGCCGAAACAAGCGCGACTCGCGCATGAAGGCAAATGGCAGGAATTGGATGATTACCAACATTTTCTCCAGGGCGGAAAAGAAACTTGATCCCGATTTTGCTCTAACCTAAATAAATTAAGCCATCGTTTCCGGTGGCTTTTTTTATTCCATACCTGGAATTTTATTGGCAAGCATCTATTTTTGCGGCGATACAGATAATGATAAAAAAAAACTGAATTATGCACCCTATTTCTGAAGTAATTCGTAAACGAAGGGCCGTTTTTGAAGGCGCGTTTACCGGCCAGGAAATCCCTCAGGAAGTATTGAATGAAATACTCGAAAATGCCAACTGGGCTCCGACACACAAGTTAACGGAACCCTGGCGATTTATACTATACAGTGGTGAAGCCCGTCAGGAGCTATCTGAAATTGTTGGTGGGGCATTTAAAAAATTTACACCCGCAGATGCGTTCTCCGAAATGAAGTGGAAGAAAATCTCCCAAAAACCCTTGCAGGCATCAGCCACGGTGGTCTTGTTGATGCAACGGGACCCCAAGGGTTCTCTTCCGGCTTGGGAAGAAGAAGCAGCGGTAGCCTGCGCTATTCAGAACATGTGGTTGACTTGTGCCGCTTATCATATAGGCGCTTACTGGTCTTCTCCTGGTTTTTTAGTGAATCATGGGCGGGAGTTGTTTGATCTACCGGAAGGTCAATCGTTGTTGGGCTTGCTGTATATGGGTGCCGTCGCAAACGATTACTGGCCAACCGGTGAAAGAGGTGATTGGCGCGATAAGGTGGTGTTTCGCAGGTAACAATCGGATTTGCTGAACTCATTTTTCTGGCTGGGGTTATACTTATAGGCTCGTTCCTACATGAGGAGCGAAGATTATTTATTACATAACGCTTTGCCAATGCACCATTACGATACTTTGGTTGCTGCTCTGGAAGATATTCGTAAGCGCGGTTTTACGGTTGACTTCAAGTTACACTATGAAGAAATTTTTTGCCACGGAACCCAGGGACTTTACGACCCCTCCCGCTTTGAAATCGTTGAAATTCATCGCTTTGAGGGAATGAGCAGTACCGATGATAATTCCATATTATATCTCATTGAGACCGATGACGGGATGAAAGGCGCTCTGGTGGATGCCTACGGAGTATATGGAGATGCACTATCACCTGAAATGCTGGATAAGATGCGGGTTAACTATCTATGAACGCTGTTCAGATCCTTGATGGGGCGGTAGGTACGTTGCTTGAGCAAATGGGCTACCCCAGTCATCCGATCCTTTGGACAGCAGAAGCGGCCAGGACGCATCCTGCCATGCTGGAGGCCATTCACCTTGCCTATCTGGAAGCCGGCGTGGACGTGATCACTGCACATACCTTTCGTACTACAGCTTACGCCTATCGAAAGGCAGGCAGAACAGAACAGGAAGCCTATCAAGCGCTGGAAGCTGCGGTATCCCTGGCCAAAGGTTGTATCAGTCGTTTTGGTAAATGGACAGCATTGGCAGGTTCGGTTGCCCCTGTTGAAGACTGTTACCGGCCAGACTTGGTTCCCGGGCCGGAAGAACTGCGTCATTCTCATCGTCTTCAGATTGGCTGGTTAAAATCAGCAGGCGTAGATCTCATCCTGGCGGAGACCATAAATACGGTCATCGAAGCCGAAATTATTATAGAGTGCAGTAAGGAATTGGATATACCCGTTTGGATCAGCCTCCTGCCCGGTCCCGATTCTTCGTTGCATGATAAAGTTTCATTATCGGGTGCCATCAATAGACTCTGGGATTTGGGAGCTTCAAGGGTCATGTTGAATTGCAGGCCTGCCGCGGAAATGAACGATTGGGCTTCTGTATTTGCTCATTCGACCCATCCTTGGGGCATTTATGCCAATGGACCTGGCAGGCCAGATCCGGAATGCGGCTGGACTGGGGAAGATGACAACGGGATAGACGAATTCATCAAAACCGCTCAATCCTGGGTGAGCATGGGGGCTTCGGTCGTCGGTGGCTGCTGTGGATCCACACCGCAAATGATCCGGATACTCCGCAAGAAACTAGATCTTAGTAATACTCAAGGGGAATCTTGAAAGTAAAAGTGAGGTTTGCACCGTATTGAACTTTAGGTTGAACCACAAAATCCGGTGTGTAGAAAGTGGCATAACCTTGTAATCCCATTCTGAAATTTTGCGTAAGTAAAAATTCATATCCGGTCCCGATTTGGCCACCATAATACACCTGCCGGTTCACGGCGGCAAATAGATCCAGGCCAAGGATTTGTTGTTCGGTCGTTTTCTCTTTTAGTATCGAAATCTGAGGCGCTAAATAAAATCCTTTCGGCTCGGAGTTAAAATACCAGTGAATCCCTGTCTGGGCATGCAGAATGCTCCCGTGGAACCTGGTCATACTTCCTTTTTGATATCCGAACTCAATGTTCCAAAGGACATTTTCTTTTTTACGGGATATTGGTAATTGAAAGACTGGCGAAGCGCCATAATAGTCGAATCGGGTATCGATCAGTGCCGGATAACTCGAACCGCCGATTTTGCCTCCGGCATACACCTTGCGCTGGCCAAATGCCATAACGGTCACGAAAAGTAAAACGAAAGTAAAGAGGGCATTTATCCGGATAACCTGCTTCATAGTCTTACAATGTTCTCCAGCAAAGATAAGTGATTATTGGTTTAGATCTTTTGCAATGCCGGTCCGCTTTGTCATTTTAAAATTAGATAGTTGGACCGACCCAAGATCGACCAGTTGTGGCGTGATAACCCGGTAGCCGTTTTGTTCAAACAATGGTTTTGCTGTAATGCTAACATCGACCAGAATCTCTGCAACTCCTTGCTGGAAAATTTTATTTTCAGCAATGGATATCAACCGGTTTCCGATTCCCTGCCGCTGGTGATTTTTACCCACATACAATAGATCTATAGTTCCGCCGGACGTCCAGGTGATGATGCCTGCCAGGGAGCCCTGGTCGACGGCAACCCAGGCGGATTGATCCTGGAGTCGATTTTTCATCCGGCCAGGATTTGAAATCCGGTTGATCCATTCCCTGACTTGCTCTTGCTGGTAGTCACGGATGTTGATGTGCCTGATTGTTTCAACACATAGGTCAATAATGGCGGGCCATTCGGACTCCGTTGCAGGCCGGTAATCAATCATTGTTCTAATTATGCGTATTTTGTAAGGAGATCAGCCGGTTTCGGTAACTTTCAAGCCAAGCCAGGTTTTTGTTAAGCATTTCATCGAACAGCTGGGTATTGGAGGCGCTAAGTTGATGCAGCTTATCCAGCATAATCTGTTCTTTACCAGCCCATGCTGCTTGAAATCGATCTTTGGCTCGATCGTAGTCCGCCTGTAGGGCATCCCTGGCCTGGTATTTTTTTTCTTTGTAAAAGGATTGCTCTTCCTGCCCGCTGAGTGCTTCAAACTGGAGGAGAAAAGCATTCTCCAGGCTATCCAGGGCCGCAGATTTTTGCCTTAGAAACGCAGATTTCTGCAGCGCTTCCTGTTGGCTGATTTTATTGATTTCCAGTTCCAGTTGCTGTTCCAGTTGTTCAACGTAAGCATTGATCCCGTCATCCCATTTCTCCAGGTAAATCATTTGCTGATCCTCAGTTAATCGGAGCCACGCTTTGTGCGTAATGGTGTCCGGCAAAACGAAGGGATTCTGCGTGAAACTGTCCAAAGAAGCAGTTACAGCGAGGACGAACACAAACGCCCTCTCAAGGACAATCAGGCGCATATTCACCGTTCGTGGTTCGAAAGTATCTCCTTCCATTTAAAAAGATTTTATCTCCATCATTGGACAGTTGATATTGTTGGATTTCACCGCTGTAAAAAGTAAGCAATAACAAAGGGGTTCCCGTTGGAGCTTCAACTTTCCAGGTTCCTGCACCCCGGTCGCTACCGCCGGAATATCCGCTCACTCCTGAACCGCCAACGCCAACGGATGAATTACTGGCAAATTTAAAATATCCCTGGGCACAGAGATCTATCCTGGCATCGCTGCTGTATCCCCCGCCAATGCCCCCATCGTAGGAACTCCCGGATGTGTATGTCTCCATATAAGTAAGTCTGGTGCCTTGAAGTACATTTTTCCATTGGTCTACAATAGGTCCAGTTTTTGGCGGAGTAAAGACCAGGCTCTTTCGCAGTTGGCGCAAAGCATTTTCGAGTGCGGGTTGATAAACGGATTTAGTGGCTAGCGCCATAAGCAACACGCCAGCACCTTTGCTGTTTAATACCCCAATCGCGTAAGCTTTGGCGGGTTCCCACTGCAAGGTTCCTTCATAATGAGCTGCCAGTGCCTGCTTATCCAATAATTCTGGGGTTCCGGATAGCATCAGGTTGGTGCCTGCTCCGTCCTGAAGCCCGGATTGAGCTTCCGATTTTAATTCTTCTATACTCTTGTAGGTGTGGGTATTTAGTAATATGATTCCGGCGATGGATTGATGTCCCAGGATCATACCGTCATCCGTTTCTTGCCCGATCCAGCCATCCGGAATGGTGAAGGATATGCCTAACATCGGATACTCCTGCAGCCCGGTTTTTTGAGCAAGACCAGAGGACATGGTGGTCAAGGTGATGAGAACGGGGATTAGGAGGTGGAAAATTTGACGGACTGTCATAATTATGCTAAGATTTGATATTAAGTTAGCCCATTTAGGCCTTTGATTGCAAATTTTTTCACCGCAGGATGTCGAAGTCGCCTAAGGAAGGATCCGGTGTTTGTTGGGTCGATTCAATATTCAAAACCTTTGCATGGGGCGGACCGGAGCGGCACCATGATTCAAAAGCGATCAATGCATCCTCAGGCCCCTGCACAAAAGCCTCAACCGCTCCTCCGGGTAAATTGCGTACATATCCGGTCAACCCAAGTTGATCGGCTTGCTGTTTGGCAGAGACCCTGTACCAAACACCCTGTACTTTACCACTGATAATAAGTCGCTTTGCCACCATAGGATCACCGATCTTCATTTTCCATTTCCTCTTCTTCTTCACTGCCCATCTCACGCCAGCCCAAGGCTCTGACCTGTTCCCTGAAAAAATCAGCAAGCTGGTCGCGTTGTTCCGGCGTCAATCGGGCTTCGGGATGCATCCATCTGTATGGCTTGAGGGGCATTTCTCCTTCCTCGACGACTTCAATGCAATCATCCAGAGTGTGATCCTTTCGCTTGTCCATATAGGTATTCCAAATGGAAAAATTCAGGTGCTCCCTGCCTTCTTTGATATGATGCCGCATCACAAAGGATACCGGAGCAATCCACGAGTACCATGGGTAAACCGTTTCATTGGAGTGGCAATCGTAGCAGGCCATCTTCACCAGCTGCTGCATCTCCTCCGGAACCATTCGGGAATAAAGCAAATCTTCTCCGGTATTTAATGGCGGGTTGGATCGCTCGATCGGGATGAGTTGCAGGCCTGCACAAGATACCAGCGCGACCATCCAAAACATTCGCCATTTCCTCGCTTGATTCATGGTTACAAATTTAGTAAAAACAAAGAAGCATACTTTGCCGCGGTAGGTGGTGAAATTCAGGACTCGTTTAGCGCAATATTTTTCTATGAACCTATTAAGTCGGGATTCGTTGCTATGCAAGTTGAATGAAAGGTACATCCGGTATCTAGCATTTTCATCATATTTGCAGAGGCAATGGAAAAATCAAAAAAATCGAAGGTTACCAGAGACCAGATCAAAGAGTTGATCTATTTTGCCAGGTTCATAAAACCCTATACCACCCAATTCGTGCTAGGCCTGGTTTTATTATTTTTCTCCTCGGTAATCGTTATGGCCTTCCCTTATCTTGCCGGAGAATTGGCTGACATCGCGACAGGAAAGTCCAAACTCCACCTAACCCTAAACCAGGTGGGCGGAATATTATTGTTGATTTTGATCCTGCAGGGGATTGTATCGTATGTGCGGGTTATACTTTTTACCATTTTCAGTGAAAAAAGTATGGCAGACGTTCGCGTCGCCTTGTATCAAAAGCTGATCACGCTCCCCGTGGTCTTTTACGATAAAAACCGGGTAGGAGAGCTGATCAGTCGCATCACCGCTGATGTGGACCAGCTTCAGCAGGTATTATCGGTGACCATGGCCGAATTCATTCGTCAGATACTCATTCTGATTGTTGGCGTGACCCTTTTATTGATCTCCTCTCCCAGGCTTTCATTGCTCATGTTGGCAACTTTTCCACTAATCGTTATCGCGGCTTTCTTTTTTGGCAGGTTTATTCGAAAATTATCCAAGGAGCGGCAGGAAAAGCTGGCAGCAACTAATACCGTTGTTGATGAGACCCTGCAGACCATCCACACCGTCAAATCATTTACCAATGAATGGTTTGAATTTGGACGTTACCGGGACAAGATCCAGGAGGTTGTACAAACAGCGCTCCATCTGGCCAAATACCGGGCTTCTTTTGGAAGTTTCGTTATTGTGGTGCTTTTTGGCGGGATATTTTTTCTGCTTTGGTTTGGTGCCCGAATGGTACAGGATGGAACCATGACGGTTGGCCAGTTGGTAGCATTTATTGCCTACACCATGTTCATTGGCGGCGCCATCGGAAGCCTTGGCAACTTTTATACGACCATCGTTTCTGCTATTGGAGGGACCGAGCGGATCCGTGATATACTGAATCATGAGGTAGAGGTATCCACGGTTCGGCATACGGACAGGCCAGCTGTATCGGGAAATATTCGGTTTGATGCGGTGACTTTTAGTTATCCGACTCGGTCAGACGTCCCGG
>ERZ795053.1052-NODE-1052-length-35421-cov-21.633688_pt1 | contig 35421 bp, 29 predicted proteins | sample MGYA00375137_ERZ795053 | MGnify/ENA primary metagenome ERZ795053 (study PRJEB30182, sample SAMN05720284) | activated sludge metagenome | isolation source: Anaerobic digester | place: Hong Kong | collected 2014-12-17 ...
CGGGATGGACCAGACGCTGTTCAACCGGGTCGGGGAAGGGCCGCTATTCGCTCAGACGCAGTCTGTCGATGACGGCCCGGACTTCAGCCGCAGGGATCTTCACCACCCGCCGGTCGTAGGTGAGAAGGCCGTTGGTCTCGTCCTCGACGTCGGACAACTGCGTGTAGACCGTGGCACTCAGGCCGCGGCGGACCGCCGGCAGGATCTGGTCGGTGTGCAGGGTGCGAAAGGCGTCGGCCAGCAGCGCCACCGAGCCGAAACGCCGGTAGCCGAACTCGGTGTCACTGGTGCTGTGGTCCTTCAGATGCAGGCTGTAGCCGCCGTATTCGGTGAGGGCCAGCACGCGGGGATCGGGCCGGCGCGGCACCCGGAACGGCCTGAAATAGACGTGCAGGCTGTGGAAGTCCCCGCCGCCCTGATCGTGCCAGCCGCTTGCGTGATCTACCTGACGGCTGGGATCAAGGCGTTCAACGTCGCGCGCCACAGCGTTCGCGTCGAACTGCCCCCAGCCCTCGTTGAACGGAACCCACACCGCAATGCTCGTGCAGTTGCGCAGCAGGTCGATGGTCCGTCGTAGCTCACCAACCCACTGCGCCCGGGCTTGCGCGTCCGTGCGTGCGAACAGCCGGTACCTGCGGTCCTTGAGGCGCAGGGGGGTCACGGCCGGCACTTCGACCACCCGCCGGCGGTACGTGCCGCCACCGTTGACCATGTCCTGCCATACGAGCATCCCGAGTCGGTCGCAGTGGTAGTACCACCGCAGGGGTTCCACCTTGATGTGCTTGCGCAGCATCGTGAACCCGAGGTCCTTCATGGTGGCGATGTCGTACACCAGTGCTTCATCGCTGGCAGCGGTGTACAGACCGTCGGACCAGTAGCCCTGATCCAGCACACCGGCGTGGAAGTACGGGCGGCCGTTGAGGTGCAGGCGAGGGATCCCGCGCGCATCGGGTGCGACGCCAAACGTGCGTAACCCGACGTAGGAATCGACGACGTCATCGCCGGCAGTGATCCGTAGGCCGTACAGGAAAGGGTCCTCCGGCGACCACACGCGGGGGTCGGGAACCACGATCCGGATCGGTGTTCCCGGCTGGCCGGAGCCGCGGGCAACGACGGCCGCGCCTGCCAGGACTTCCACCTGGCAGGCGGCCACGGCGTTGCTCATTCGGACGGTCACGCTCACCTGGTCCAGGGCGGGGTCGATGGTCAGCGAGGTGATATGAGCAGCAGGGACACGTTCGAGCCAGACGGTCTGCCAGATCCCCGACTGGGCGGTGTACCAGATGCCGCCGGGCTGCAGTCTCTGCTTGCCGCGCGAGCCCGGGCCGGTGTCCGACGGATCGGTCACCACAACGTGCAGATCGTTGTCGCCTTCGCGCAGGTGTTCGGTGACGTCGAAGAAGAATGGCAGGTAGCCGCCCCGGTTCTCGCCCACCACGTGACCGTTCATGCGCACGCGGCACCACTGGTCGACGGCACCGAAATGCAGGATGACCCGTTCCCCGGAGCCGACGGCCGGTCTCGGGAAGCTGCGCCGGTAGTGCAGATACTCGCCCGGCTGTAGTTGGCGGTTCACCCCGGACAGCAGCGACTCGGGGGAGAAGGGCACCACGATGCGACCGTCCCAGTCCTTCGGCTCGGTAGCGGCGATCCGGAAGGCGTAGTCCCACCTGCCGTTGAGGTTCACGTAGGAGTCGCGGCGCAATTGTGGACGCGGGTACTCGGGCAGCGGATTCTCCACATCCAGGGACTCGCCCCAGGGGGTCAGCAGTCGATGGTGGGCGGGCTTCACCCGTGGGTCCTGCGCAGAGCCCGGACCGGAATGACGATCAGCAGACTGACCACCGCCGCTGCGACGAAAATGCCGGGGGTGGGAACCTGCTTGAGCAACCCGAACTCCTCGTAGTACTCGTCGGCGCCCCGGATCATCGCCGCGCCGATGAAGGGTCCGATCACCATCGGGATGAGCACATAGCCGATCATGCGCAGTCCCTGCACCATCCCGACTCGATCTGGTGGGGAGTAGTCGCGGATCGCGGCACCCACCGCAGCCGTCGTCAGCATCATGCCGGACATGGTGACCAGTCCCGCCAGGATCACCGGCAGCAGGCCTCTGGCGAAAATCATGAGGATCAGCCCGCTGAGGTAGATGGCCGCCGCCGGCAGCATCGCGTTGAGCTTTCCGACGCGGTCGATGACCCGTCCGCCGAGCACGCTGATCACCGCCGCGCCGGTCAGGACCACACCGAGCACCAGTGCGTAGGCCTCGATGCGCAGGTAGCGCTGCAGGTAGATCAACAGGTATGGCAGGAAGACCTGGGTGGAGACCCCCAGAGCGGCCAGCGCGGTCAGCGCCCAGTAGAGGCGGGGGTTGTCTTTGATGGAATCGCGCCGCAGGCCGTGCACGATCGAGCGCCACAGGCTGTCCCGCTGGACCGGCTCATTGGGGACGTCGCGGATGAGGACCAGGGCCACCAGCCCGGAAGTGACCATGAGGGCCCCGACGACGATGAAGAACATCTGCCAGTCGCCGTTCTTGGTCAGGCCGTCGAGTCCGCCGAAGACCAGGAGCATGGACAGCAGCGGCAGCATCGCCAGCACGGCCTCGACGCGGCCACGGTTGTCGGGGGAGGTGACATCGGTGACCCAGGCGTTGAACGCGGCATCGTTGGCACTGGCCCCCAGGAAGCTCATCACGCAGTCCAGCAGAATCACCGCGGCGGTGGCGGCGGTGACGGCACTGACCACGGGGATGAGTGCGGCCAGCGCATCGATGGTGATGAACCCGAACAGCATCGTGGTCAGGCCCCATAGGACGTAGCCGCTGACGATGAACAGACGACGTTTGCCCACCCGGTCGGACAGTGGCCCGATCAGGATGGCTGCGGTGGTGGCGGCGATGGCGCTGAGCGCAACCATGAGGGCGATGGCGTTGGGATCGTCGGTGATCGTGTCGTAGACGAAGACGTTCAGGTACAGATTCTCGACTGTCCAGGCGATCTGTCCGACGAGGCCGATGATGATGACTGCCAGCCAGACCCGAGTTCCCAGGGCGGTGGGAGCAAGTTCGCCAGTGGCCGGCTCGGGGTGCGTTGGAGGGTTCGGCAACGCCATCGGGTTGCTTCCTTTCGCCGGGGTACATCCCGACCGTAGCGGGGACTGTGGTGGGTCGGTGAGAGAACAGACGCAGCCAGAAATAGTACGAACGTACGTTCGACAAAGTCTTGACGTAGGTCCATGTCAGTGTTCTCCTAGAAGTCGAACAGAAGTTCGATTCAGAGCGGAGATGATCGTCATGAGTCGTAGTTATCGCCGGGCCGACGCAGCCATCCATGTCAGGTGTTCGACCGGTGGTCCTGAACAGTTCCTGTGGCGCAACCGGCTGTACCGGGTGAACCAGGTGTTGCAGCAGTGGGAGCGGTCTGCGGTGTGGTGGAAGGACGTGCGCACCACACCGACCGGACGGGATCACCAGACCTGGCGGGTCGAGGCGTCCGCGGGTCGCTGTGATGCCGAGGGTGTCTATGAGTTGAGTCTCGATCCTGCGTCCGGGCAGTGGTATCTGCTGCGGACCTTCGATTGAGGGTGGACGAGATGACGTCAGTTGTATTGACCCGTGCCGGCAAGGACCTGCTGCGCACTGCGCTGATCGCCCTGGACGACGCCTATCAGGCGCCGACTGCAGCTGATCGTTACGTGGCCGCGCACGTTGCGGCATTGCGTGCCGGGGCGGCTCTGCTGGCCACCCGCGCCAAGCCCACCCGGTCCTCACGTATCCGCAGCGTCTGGCAGATGCTGCCGACGATCGCTCCCGAGTTGCAGGAGTGGTGCACGTACTTCGCGCTGATCGGACAGCGGCGGGTGTTCGTCGAGATCGGACGTGAACATGTCACACAGCGGCAGGCCGACGACCTGATGCGCGACGCGGAGGCGTTCACCGAACAGATCGCCGGAATCCTCGGAGTGGGACTGCCGATCCCCTCGACGTGGCGCACTGCGGGGTGAGCATGTTCGCCCACCTGCACGTTGCCTCCTACTACTCCCTGCGGCACGGGGTCTGCTCCCCGCAGGAGTTGGTGCAGCGTGCCGCCGAGTTGGACCAGCCGGCGATCGCCTTGACCGACCGGGACGGGCTGTACGGAGCCGTGCGATTCATGCAGGCCTGTATGAACAACGGGATGTCCGGGATCCTCGGCGTGGATCTGGCCCAGCATCCGACTGTGTCCGACCGGCCGGAAGCGGTACACCGCACACCTGCCCGCGGCGGCGTCTGGCGCGACCGCCGCGACCCTCGCGTCGTGCTGCTGGCGCGCGGTGGCCGCGGATGGGCTGCTGTGAGCCGTTTGGTGTCCTCAGCCCACACGTCCGGGCAGCGGGGCAATCCCGTTGTCGGCTGGGATCTGCTCGAGGAGTTCGCAGGGACAGGGGATCTCAGCGTTCTGCTCGGCCCGGATTCCGAGGTGGGCCGGGCCATCAGTCGGCACCGCTTCGACCTTGCCGACACGCTGTTGCGTCGGTGGCGGGAGGTGGCCGGGGGTCAGGTGTACCTGGAGATCGTCAACCACCGCACAGCTCCTCGCGCGCTCGGCGAACAGCGACCCGGTCCGGATCTGTCCACCGCCATGGCCAAGCGGATGTGGCAGTACTCCCGGGAGCGCCGGATCCCGGCGGTACTGACCAACGCTGTGCGCTATTGCCATCCCCAGCAGGCGGCCACCGCCGATCTGCTGGATGCCATCCGTCGACTGGTTCCGCTGGACAGCCGGCACCTGGACCGGGAGAACTCCGGAGGTTTCCTGACCCCCACCGGTCACATGCGCGGAATCGCCGAACAGGTGGCCGGGCCGGATGCGAGCCGACTGCTCGGCGTCACCGCGGAACTGGCTGAACAGTGTGTCCTGGACCCGGTGGACGACTTCGGGATCGGGGACATCCACGTGCCCGAACTCGACGTTCTGTTGTCCGGGCGTCCACCCGCGCAACCGAGCGGTTCGATCATGGCCGGATACTCCACCCGCCGGCACCGCCACGCCCAGCGCCGTGAGGATGCGGTACGTGCCGACGCCTTGTTGCGGGCGCGTTGTGAAGCGGCGCTGCACACCCGGTTCACCCCTCGGGAGGTGAAAGCCGCTTCGTCGCGGCTCGACGATGAACTCACCGTGATCGCCACGCTGGGATTCGCCGGGTACTTCTTGACCGTCGCCGAGGTGGTGGACCTGATCCGGACGATGCGGATCCGGGTGGCCGCCCGCGGTTCGGGTGCCGGCAGCGTGGTGAACTACCTGCTGGGCATCTCCGGGGTGGATCCGATCCGCCACGACCTGCTCATGGAACGCTTCCTCTCGCCGTTGCGCCGGGTGCTGCCCGACATCGACATCGACGTGGAATCCGCTCGCCGCACCGACATCTACCGCCGCATCGTCGACCGGTTCGGAGCCGATCGCAGTGCCTGTGTGAGCATGCGCGACACCTACAAGGTCAGGCACGCGGTCCGGGATGTGGGAGCGGCGCTGGGGTTCCCCGCCGGGGAGATCGACGACTTCGCGAAGGCCTTCCCGCACATCCGCGCCCGTGACGCCCGATCGGCGCTGGCCGACCTTCCCGAGTTGCGAACCTCGATGGTCGGCAAACTTGCCGATCGTGGGTTGCTGGATGGTTTCTTGCACTTCGTGGAGTCGCTGGACGGCCTGCCCCGGCACATCGCACTGCATCCCTGCGGAGTGTTGCTGTCCGACTCCTCGCTGCTGGACCGCACCCCGGTGGAGGCCAGTTGGATGGGGTTCCCGATGAGTCAGTTCGACAAGGACGACGTCGAGGCGATGGGTTTCCTGAAACTCGACGTGTTGGGTATTCGGATGCAGTCGGCGATGGCCCATGCGGTCACCGAGGTTCGCCGGGTGGACGACGTGGTGATCGATCTCGACGCCCTGCCTTTCGACGACCAGGACACCTTCGAGCTCATCACCAAGGCCAAGACGCTGGGCTGTTTCCAGATCGAGTCGCCGGGACAGCGCGAGTTGATCGGCAAGTTCGGCCCGCGGGACTTCAACGACCTGATCATCGACATCTCCTTGTTCCGGCCCGGACCGGTGAAAAGCGACATGATCACCCCCTTCCTGTCCGCCCGGCACGGTTGGCGCGAGCCGCTGCACATCCACCCCGACCTCGAGCCGGCACTGCGGGAGACCCACGGGGTGGTGGTGTTCCACGAACAGGTCCTGCGACTGGTGTCGGTGATGAGCGGCTGCTCGCTGGCCGAGGCCGATGAGGTGCGCCGCCAGCTGGGTACTCCGGACGGGCAGGTGCAGGTACGGACCTGGTTCATCCCGGCAGCGCTGCAGAAGGGCTATGACCTGGCCACGGTGGAGAAGGTCTGGGAGGTCCTGCGGGCCTTCGCCAGCTTCGGGTTCTGCAAGGCCCATGCGGCGGCGTTCGCCCTGCCCACCTACCACTCCGCCTGGTTGAAGCGGCACCACCCAGCGGCGTTCCTGGCCGGGGTGCTGACCCACGACCCGGGGATGTACCCGAAGCGACTGATTCTCGACGAGGCCCGCAACAGCGGAGTCACCATCCTGCCGTTGGACGTCAACACGTCGACCGGGCAGTACCGGGTGGAGAAGGTGGCAGGCCGGTACGGAATCCGCTTGTCGCTGGCCGACGTCAAAGGCATCAGCGACGTGGAGGTCCGGCAGATCGAGACCGCGCAGCCTTTCATCGACCTCGCGGACTTCTGGTCGCGGACCGCCGTGGCGCGGCCGGTGGTCGAACGCCTCGTGCGCGCCGGGGGATTCGATGCGGTCCACGGCATCACCGGATCGCGCCGGGTCGGACACATCACCCGCCGGGACCTGCTGCTGCAAGTCGCCGATCTGCATCGCTGCGGTGGTCGGCGCCGGGTGCGGTCGGCCCAGGTGACACCACTGGCCGGTAGGGGGCTGGCCGCGAAGGTGGCTTCCCAGTCGAAGGCGCCCAAGGCATATGTAGCTGACTCCGCACAGTTGGCGCTGCCGATCGGTGAGCCGGAAGCCGCCAGTGGACTGCCGGAGATGTCGGTGGCAGACCGGGTTCAGGCCGAGGTGGAGATCCTGGGCCTGGACGTGACCCGTCACGCGATCTCGTTCTACGAACCGATGTTCACCGAACTTGGCGTGGTGCGTGCCAAGGATCTACTGAGGCACCGATCCCAGGCGCAGGTCATGGTCGCGGGGATCAAGGTGGCCACCCAGACCCCGCCCATCCGCAGCGGCCGACGGGTGATCTTCTTGTCCCTGGACGATTCCACCGGACCCATCGACCTCACGTTCTTCGAAGACGCGCAGGGGCCCTACGCCCACACGGTCTTCCATTCCTGGCTGATGCTGGCCACCGGGGTGATCCGGCGCACCGGACGCCGGGGGGTCTCGGTGCGTGCCACCGGGTGCTGGCCGCTGCCCGATCTCCATGCGGTGTGGCGCAGGAAAGGGGTGGCAGGGGTGTACGAAGTGCTCAATGCCGCAGTGGACATGGGAGAGCGGGTCCGTCGGATGGAGGATCCGACCGAGGCCACGGGAACCTCCGATCCGGCTGTTCGCCGGGTGCTGGTCCATGCCAGTGGGTTCCGGCAGTCGCCCTACGCGGATATCCGCCCGGCGGGTTCCTCGGCGAAACAACCACCGGCGAAGTTGTGGCATTCCAGTCCCGGCAGTGCGGGGTAGACATGAGGCAGTGCGGAGTAGGCGAGGATGCCACCAGGAGGCGGCGATGAGCAGGCGCACCACCGGCAAGCTGGACTTCCCAGCGCCGCGTGACGATTCCACATGCACGATCCTGCACGTGGACATGGACGCCTTCTACGCCTCGGTGGAACTGCTCAGCCGGCCGATGCTGCGGGGCAAGCCGGTCATCGTGGGCGGATCCGGGTCCCGCGGGGTCGTGCTGTCTGCCACCTACGAAGCCCGTGAGTTCGGCGTGCGCGCTGCCATGTCCATGGGGCGGGCCCGCAGGTTGTGCCCGGACGCGCAGGTGATCTCGCCGGACCACCGGCGCTACTCCAGAGTGAGTGCCGGAGTCATGGAGATCTTCTCCTCGATCACCCCCAATGTCGAACCCCTGTCCCTGGATGAGGCGTTCCTGGACGTCAGTGGCGCCCTGCGTCAATACGGCAGCCCCACTCAGGTCGCCGAGACTCTGCGGGCGCGGGTCTTCGACGAGCAGGGCATCACCTGCTCGGTCGGTGGCGCTCCCAACAAGTTCGTCGCCAAGGTGGCCAGCGCCCACGCCAAACCCGACGGTGTCCTGATGATCCCCGCAGAGTCTGTGCTGGCGTTCCTGCACCCGCTGCCGGTCGGCGCGCTGTGGGGGGTCGGGCCGCGCACGGAGGAGCAGTTGCACAGCCTCGGTGTGCGGACCGTGGCCGACGTTGCGCATCTTCCCCGCCCGGTCCTGCGCCGAGCGCTGGGTCCGGCGGCCGGCGACCATCTGGCCGACCTGGCATGGGGCCGTGACCAGCGGCAGGTGAGTACGACCACCCGGGAGCGCAGTGTGGGCTCAGAGCACACGTTCGCCGGGGACGTCGACGACGACGAGGTCATCCACCGTCACCTGTTGAAGCTCTCCGACCACGTGGCCGCCCGGTTGAGGTCGGCCGGTTGGGTGGCGCGCACGGTATCGATCAAGGTCCGCTTCGCCGACTTCACCACGCTCACCCGATCCCGCACGCTGCCCGAAGCCACCGATGTGGGACGCGACATCTACCACCAGGCGGGCGCGCTGTACGACGCCCTGGGCCTGCAGCGGGCCCGCCTGCGACTGGTCGGGGTCCGCGCGGAGAAGCTGACGCCCGCGGACGCGGCCACCCATCAAATAGCGCTGGACGAACCGGTGGCCGGGTGGCGGGAGGCGGAGACGGCGGTGGATCAGGCAGCGGCGCGGTTCGGGGACGGCGTCGTGCGTCCTGCGAGCCTGCTTGACATCGGCCGATCGGACGATGTCTGAGGATCTTGACCCGAACCTGACACTTCAGGGGACCTCTCGGGTTTCCTTTCACGGCCGCTACCCGTATCGTTACCATTAGCCGCGAAGTATCGAACTAGCGGAACCTCAAGTACGGAGGAAGGAACGTGCCCCTCTCAGAGCATGAGCAGAGACTGCTCGAGCAGATGGAGCGGGCCCTCATGGCTGAGGACCCGAAATTCGCCACTTCTTTGCGGCATGGTTCGTCCGGAGCCGACCGTCGCGGGATCATCGGAGGCGTCGTCGGGGCACTGGCCGGTATGGGGTTGCTGCTGGCAGGGGTTTCGGCCAGCCTTACGCCACTGGGACTCGTCGGTTTCATCGTCATGCTGGCCTCGGTGTTCCTGGTGGTCTCTGGCCTACGGCATGGACCCGCCAAGAAAGCCGAGACCGAAGGGCCCTCCGCGCCGGGTCCCAGCAGCGCATCCAGCCCGAAACCCGCGAAGGGTCAGTCCGGCTTCATGTCACGGTTCGAGCAGCGCTGGCAAGAGCGTAATCGCCGCGACGGCCGGGAGTCCTGACCTTTCCCTCCTGATTCATCAATCTCTGCAGGTTATGTCTGTGCCTGATTTAGGGCCTCCCCATGTCGTCAACCCTCCGCTGATGAAGTCCGCGACGCCCCTGGGTCTGCGGAATCCGTCGAATCATCTCCAAGAAGGTGCGCTTTGGAGTGAATTCTGGCGCTAGAAGATCCATATCCACTCCTTCGTTCGACGATCTGTCGTACCATCACGGGACTACGGGGGAGAGGAGCGGGAGTTGTCTGCGTTCGCCGAATGTCCCAGCGTCCTGCTCGACGTCACGTTCGTTCTGCAACTGCAGCCATCCATGCGCCTGGAACACATCTCTGATTCTGTGATCGACTTCACCGGCTACAGCGCAGCCGAATATGCGGCGAAACCTCGACTGTGGCTCGGGGCGGTGGACCCTCGTGACCGACAGTTGATGCTGTCCGCGTTCAATGCTGCCCAGACCGAACTGACCACAATGAACCTGCGGTTCCGCACGCGAGACGGTGACTCGATCTGGGCCCATCAGATCTCCCGCACGGTGCGCACGCCCGACGGCATGGTCCTGCTCTACGGCAGCCTGACGCGCATCCCGGCTCCGACGACCCTGGCCAATGTCGACGATCGCTACCAGATGCTGGCTGAGGACGCCGATGACGTCGTGCTGCAGACCGATCTCGCTGGCCGGGTGGTGTGGGTGTCGGACTCGATCACGTCGGTTGGCTGGACGCCGGCGGAACTGCTCGGCACGCAGGTGTCGCGCATGGTGTGGCCGGACGATCGACGTGTGGTTCATGACATCCATCGTCGCGTCGTGCAGGGGCAAACAGTCTCAGGTGTGATTGTGCGGATTCGGACTGCGGATTCCGCGGTGCGGTTCATATCCACGACTGCCCGGCCAGCTCGGAATGCCCAGGACGCCATCGTGGGTTCGATCGTCGGGTGGCATGACGTCGATGAGGTCGCCCAGGCCCACAGCGCGGCAGAGGCGGAGCGCCAACTCCTGCGGGCGACCTTGGATGCGCAACTGGACCCGCAAGTGCTGGTCGAGATCATCCGGGATTCTGCGGGCGCGATGATGGATTGCCGGTTCATCGAGGCGAATCCGGCGGCGTGTGACTTCATCGGGGTGCCCCGAGACGAACTGGTGGGCCAGACGCTGCAGAGTGTGCGTCCAGGTTTGCTGGGCGAGATCGATTACGAGCGGCTGGCAGCCCGGATCGCGAGTCGCAGGCCGCTGGTCTTCAACGACTATCTGTTGGATTCCCTTGCCGGTGTCCGAGGTCGATTCGACCTGCGAGCAGTGCCTGTGGGTGACCGGCTGGCGGTCACTTGGCGGGATGTGACCGACCGGTACGAGGTGGCGCGCGCTCTGGCGCAGTCCGAGGCCCGTCACCGGGTGCTGCTGGAGGAGGGCAGCGACATCGTCACCTTCCACGACTTGGACGGCGGCCTGCGGTGGATCTCGCCTGCGATCCAACGGCTGCTGGGGTGGCAGGCCAACGACTCGGCTCTGGGTCAGATCATGCATCCAGACGACGTGGAAGTGATGAAGACCGCCCGCGAGGAGCTCGAGGCGGGCGCGGAGTCGGTGAGTCGACGACTGCGGCTGCGACACCGGGACGGCCACTATCGGTGGATGCAAGCAACGGCCCGAGCAGTTCGCGATGAGCGGGGAAATGTGCTCTCTTTTGTGGTGGTGACTCGGGATATCGAGGATCAAGTGACCGCCGAACAGGCGCTGGAAACCTCAGAGTCGCGATACCGCCTGCTTGCAGAACATGCCACTGACGTGGTGTACCAAGTGTCCGCCGAAGGGATCACGGAATGGATCTCCGATGGCGTGACAGCAATCCTTGGGTTCACCCCTGACGACTTAGTAGGTCGCAGCGGGTTGGAGATGGTAGTGCCTGAGGACCGCGACTACGTGGATGCAGTGGCCCGTGAAGCGTGGGGAGGGCGACGATCGAATGCCCGGTTCCGGCTGCTGACCAAGGACGGAGGCAGTCGCTGGGTCGAGGCCACGATGCACGTCGTGCGTGGCGATGCTCAAGAACCGCTGGGCTTCGTCGGCGGCTGGCGGGATGTGCAGGCCGAAGTCGAAGCTCAGGAAGCCCTTGACCTCCGTGCGCGTACCGATGACCTCACAGGACTGCTCAACCGTCGTGAGGCGCTGGCACAGTTGGTGCATTCGCTGGCAATGGGCAATGGTCATCGCGACCAGTTGGCCGTGGCGTTCTGCGACGTGGATGCCTTCAAATCCATCAACGACTCGTTGGGGCACAGCGTGGGCGACCGACTGCTGCGTACGGTGGCCGACCGCATCCGCGGGTGTGTGCGATCCGCGGACACCGTGGCGCGGGTAGGCGGTGACGAGATCCTGCTCATCCTGCGCGGAGTCCGCACTCTCGACGACGCCATGGCGATCGCGGAAAAGGTCAGACTGGCCGTTCGGGCGCCAATCGAGATGGAAGGTCAACTGGTGCCGACGTCGGTGAGCGTGGGGGTCACTATGGCCACCGAGGACGACGATGTGGATGCGCTGGTGGCCCGGGCCGACCGTGCCATGTACCTGGCCAAGGCAGCCGGCCGCGACCAAGTGGTCCGGGTCTTGTAGCCCGACCGACCGGACACGCCGCGGCGACTGCACTCCCGGCGTCTCCCACCGTGCGCCGGAGCCCTTCTGCAACGACCACGCCCTGCCCGGCGAAGAACGGCGTCCACGCCAGGATTCCCGTGAATCTCACGAAGCACCTTCACGCCCTCGTGCTCGACGCCTGCCCGGATCGGGTGTCGTAGGGAGTTTCTGGCCAAGAATGGGCGCAGTGTGGTGATAAGTGGAGGGAAATGGAGTACTGTGGGGCTTCGAGTGACGATCGGCGAAGGAGGTGGGGTCCATGTTCCTGGGCACCCATACTCCGAAAGTCGACGAGAAGGGCCGGATCATCTTGCCGGCGAAGTTTCGCCCTGGTCTGTCCGACGGCGTGGTTCTGACCAAGGGACAGGATCGATCGCTGGTGCTGTGGCCGATAGCCGAGTTCGAAGCGGCTGCCGCCAAGGTGCGCGAAGCTTCCCAGTCCAATGCCGGCGTGCGCGCCTACTCCCGGGTGCTCTTCTCCAGCGCCTTCGACCAGGTCCCGGACAAGCAGGGCCGGATCACGGTGCCCCCATCGTTGCGCGACTACGCAGGTCTGCAGCGCGAGTGTGTCGTGGTGGGTAACCATTCCACCGTCGAGATCTGGGACGAGCAGGCCTGGAACGAGTACCTGCAGACCCAGGACGACCAGTTCGCCGGACTCACCGAGGAGGTGGTGCCGGGACTGTTCTGAGGACCGATTCGACAACCGACCTGAATCCCATGAACTGCGGCCCCCGGCCGACGCAGCACCGGCGGTGAACCCACCGCCTTTCATCTTGGATCACTTCCCCGGATCCAAGATGGCCCCATCCGCATCGCGCGGACGGGGACCGGAGTGCATGGACTGACAAGGAGAAGACCCAGCGTGGACACGGATATGCGGCACGTACCGGTGGCGCTTGAGCGCGTCCTGGAACTGCTGGCGCCGGTCCTGGACACCGACTCTGGGCGACATCCAGTGCTCGTCGATGCCACGACCGGCCTGGGTGGTCACAGCCAGGCGGTGCTGACACGATTCCCCGCAGCGCGCGTCATCGGCCTGGACCGCGACCCGCAGGCGGTCATCGACGCGACCAGCCGACTGGCACGGTTCGGTGACCGCGTGCAGGTGCAGCAAGTCCGCTACGACCAGATGGACGAGGTGCTCGACGCACTGGGCATCGGTCAGGTCGACGCCGTGCTGTTCGACCTGGGAGTTTCGTCGATGCAGATCGACGAGGTCGACCGTGGATTCGCATACTCGCGGTCCGCGCCTTTGGACATGCGGATGGATACCACCAGCGAACTGACCGCAGAAGAAGTACTCAACGACTATCCGCAGTCGGAGTTGGCGCGGATCCTGTGGCAGTACGGCGAAGAGCGGTTCGCTCGGCGAATCGCTCGTCAGATCGTCGCGAACCGGCCGTTGCGCACCAGCGACGATCTGGTTGCCGCTGTGGAAGCTGCCATTCCCGCCGCCGCCCGTCGAAAGGGTCACCCGGCCAAGCGAACTTTCCAGGCCATCCGGATCGAGGTCAACGCCGAGCTCCTGAGCCTCGAGCAGGCCCTGCCCGTGGCCTTGCACCGGTTGCGTCCGGGAGGGCGCCTGGTCGTACTCAGCTACCACTCCTTGGAGGACAAGATGGTCAAGAAGGCCCTGCGGCGCGGTTCGCAGGACTCCGCCCCACCCGACATGCCGGTGGTCCCGCCCGACTCGCGGCCGTGGCTTCGCCTGATTACGCGCGGATCAGAGGTAGCGTCGGAACAGGAAATCGCGGTGAATCCACGGGCACGTTCGGTGCGCCTGCGGGCTGCGGAGAAAGTGCGGGAGGCATCATGACGGTCGTACCCCATGCGGGTTCGCGCCGCACGGTGCTGAACCGTTCAGTCCCGGCCCATCGCGCCACCCGTACCGGTGTCATGAGCTCCAGCGCTTTCGCGATCGGGGCGCTGGCCGTGCTCAGCCTCGGACTGCTTGTTCTTCTGGTCCTGAACACCGCGCTGGCCAAGGGCAGTTTCCGGGCCCATGAGCTGCGGATACAGACCGCCGAACTCGCACAGCGTGAGCAGGCCCTGCGCACGCAGATTCAGGATGCCTCGTCCTCAGTGACACTGGCCAAACGCGCGAAGAAGCTGGGTCTGGTGCCCGCGACCACGCCGGTGTTCATCCGGCTGTCCGACGGCAAGATCCTCGGCGTCCCGTACGCCGCGGGATTGCCGCTGGATCCGGTCACGGGGGAACCCCAGACGTCAGCAGGGATCCCATCGGCCGGCGCGGCGAATACTGATCCCTCGACCGTCGGGCAGCCAGGTGTGGAGGTCCCCGGGGCGAACACGGCGCCTGAGGCTGCTCCAGCACCGGATCCAGCATTAGCCGAGCCGTCTCCCGGCGTGTCGTCCGGGCCAGGCACGACTACCGAGCAACCCTTGGGAATAACCGGCGAGTAGGCGCTGCGGCGCACGACCGACCCGCCCACCGACGAACGACAGGACAGCCGTGAGCACATCGACACGACCACCCCGTGGCCCGAGTCGGTGGATCGACGGCGGCGGGGATGCCCCTGCCCGCACGTATCAACCTGCAGATCCGTCCCGGCGACTGCGCTTGCTGGCGCTGATCGTGGCCTTCGTACTGACCATTTTCGCCGCACGTCTGGTCGACCTTCAGTTACTCAACCGCACCCCCCGGGCGGAGGCGGCCGTGGCCGATCGCACCGCCGTGGTGTCACTGCCGGCGGCACGCGGCACGATCTACGACGACAAGATGAACCCCTTGGCCGAGTCCATCGTGGCCATCGATGTGACTGCCGACCCGCGTCTGGTCACGGACAAGGAGGCGACCGCGGACTACCTGGCCCCGATCCTGAACATCCCGAAGGAGCAGATCGTCGCCTCGTTGACCACGGACAAACACTTCGCGTACGTGGCCAAGCAGGTGACCCCCGAGGTTTGGGACGCGGTCTCATCGCTGGATCTGCGGGGGATTTTCGGGCAACGCACCACCAAGCGCTACTACCCCTCTGGGGAATTGGCGGCCAACGTGATCGGTTACGTGCGCGAAGACGGTGAGGCCGGCGGTGGGCTCGAGTACGGCCTTGACGCCGAGCTGCGCGGCCAGGACGGGCAGAAGATCTTCGAAAGTGGGATCGGTGGCCGCCAGATCCCCACCGGTTCCGAGCGCGAACGCGAACCCGTGCAGGGCACCTCCGTGCAGTTGACCATCGACTCGGATCTGCAGTGGGTGGCCCAGCAGGCCATCGATAAGCGGGTCAAAGAAGTCCAGGCCGACAGCGGCACCGTCGTGGTGATCGACGTGCGGACCGGGGAGATCAAAGCCCTTGCGTCGGTCCCGACCATGAACCCCAACTACCCCGGGCAGGCCAACGACGCCAATCGCAACAATCGGGCGGTGACAGAAGTCTTCGAACCGGGATCTACGAGCAAGGTCATGACGATGGCCGCTGTCCTGAATGAGCGTGCCGCGACCCCGAAGACCGTGTTCACCGTCCCGTACAGCTTCACCCGGGGCGGCAGCACGTTCCGCAATCACGATGCACATCCGACCTACCAACTGACCCTGGCCGGGATCCTGGCCAAGTCTGCGAACACGGGGACCATCGAGGCCGCCGAACTCATCGGTGAGCAGAAACTCTACGACTACATCAAGAAGTTCGGCGTCGGCGAACCCACCGGTCTGCAGTTCCCGGGAGAGAGCGACGGGTACGTTCCACCGCCGTCGGAGTGGTCGGCGACTTCGTTCCCCACGATCGCTTTCGGGCAGGGGCTGTCCGTCAACACCATCCAGGCCACGTCGGTGTTCGCCACGGTGGCCAACGGCGGGGTTCGGATGCCGTCCACATTGATCAAGAGTTACATCAGCCCGGACGGGAAGGTGCAGCCGGCCGAAGAGCCAGAAGGTATCCGGGTGGTCGACGAGAAGGCGGCTCGCCAGACGATGAAGATGATGGAGCAGGTCGTCGGCGATCAGGGGACGGCCCAGATGGCGGCCATCCCGGGCTACCGGGTGGCGGGTAAGACCGGCACCGCCTATCGCATCAACGACGCCTGCGGCTGTTACGACAACTCGGTCACGGCCTCCTTCATCGGCGTGGCACCCGCCGACGACCCGGTACTCGCGGTCGGCGTGATCGTGCAGAACCCCAAGCTGTCACGCTACGGCGGTCAGACCGGTGGTCCCATTTTCCGCGAGGTGATGGTCCACGGGCTGCAGTCCATGAACGTGCCTCCCAGCGGTAAGAAGTCACCCAAGATGCCGATCTTCTCCACCGACCTCGGGCAGTGATCGATTCGTGGCACCCAGCGGTGAGCAGTTCATCCGGGAGCCGATGCCGCCGGTGTCGCTGCGTGAGATCTGCCGGCTCGTCGGTGTACAACCGCTGCCCGGTTCCGTGACCGGCGTCACCCTTGACTCCCGTGCGGTGGCGCCAGGTGACCTGTACGCGGCTCTGCCCGGAGCCAAGACTCACGGGGCCCGATTCGCCGCAGATGCGGTCAACGCCGGGGCGGCGGGGATCCTGACCGATCCTGCGGGTGTCGCACTTGCTGGGCCCTGGGAAGTCCCGACGGTCGTGTGCCCGGACCCGCGCGCGGTCCTCGGCGCAGTCAGTGCTCTGGTCTATCGGCATCCAGCCCGAGGACTGCGCACCTTCGCAGTCACCGGTACCAACGGCAAGACCACCGTCACCTACATGCTCGCTGCGGCCCTCGCCGCACTGTCGGTGCCTACGGGCCTGATCGGTACCACCGGAACCTGGGTGGGGGATCGGCGACTGCCGACTCTGCGCACGACCCCGGAGGCCCCCGATGTCCAGGCGATCCTGGCGACGATGGTCGCGGCGGGAATGCGCTCGGTCGCCATGGAGGTGTCCAGCCATGCGCTGGTCCTCGGGCGGGTGGACGGGCTGCGGTTCGACGTCAGCGGCTTCACCAACCTGAGCCCTGACCACCTCGACTTCCACGCCGATATGCAGGACTACTTCGCAGCGAAGGCCGGCTTGTTCACCGAACAGCGCAGCCACCGGGCCGTCATCAACGTCGACGACTCGTGGGGGCGCCGGCTGGCGCGAACGGTGACGATCCCCGCGGCCACCTACGGTCTGGCCGATGCAGACTGGACCGCTGATCTGATCGAGTCGGATGCAACCGGTTCGCGGTTCGTGGCCCTGCATGCCGGTGCCGCGGTCCCGGTGCGGGTCGACGCTCCGGGCCGGTTCAACGTGGCCAACGCCCTCGGTGCGCTTGCGATGCTCGCCGAGGCAGGTTTCGACGTGGCGGACGCAGCGCGGGCGATCGCCGCCTTTCAAGGTGTGCCGGGCCGCATGGAGGTGGTCCGGCCCAGTCCGGATTCGACGCCCGACGTCGTGGTGGTCGTGGATTATGCACACACCCCGGACGCGGTTCAGGGAGCCTTGCTGACGATGCGTGCGCTGACACAGGGCAAGATTTGGTGTGTGTTGGGCTGCGGCGGTGACCGGGATGCGATCAAACGTCCCGCCATGGGCCGGATCGCCGCCGAAAACTCCGATCACCTGGTGGTGACCGACGACAACCCGCGCACCGAGGATCCCGCGGTGATTCGCGCAGCGGTGCTGGCGGGGGCCCGCGAGGTCGCTGCGGGCAACGTTCGTGAGGTCGGTGACCGCGGCGAGGCGATCGCGACGGTCGTGGCCGCAGCACAGCCCGGGGACACCGTGATGATCCTGGGCAAGGGTCATGAGACCGGTCAGGAGATCGCCGGCACCATCCACCCGTTCGACGACCGGGTGGTCGCTCGCGAGGCGTTGGAGCACAGACCATGATCGCGATGACGCTGGCGCAGGCGGCCACGGCGATGTCCGGGGACTTGCGCGACGCGACCGATGACATCGTCCTGGACACGGTCGTCACCGATTCGCGCGAGGCCGGGCCGGGTGCCCTGTTCATCGCGGTGGTGGGGGAGACCCACGACGGTCACGATCACGTCCCCGCGGCACTGGGTGCAGGGTGTGTCGCGGCGGTCGTCAGCCGTCCGGTGCCCGGTCCGCACATCCTGGTCGACGACACCGTTGCCGCGGCCGGCCGTCTGGCACGGGCGGTGATTGACCGCTGCGAGGATCTGCAGGTCGTTGCCCTGACGGGCTCGTCGGGCAAGACCAGCACCAAGGACCTGCTGAAAGTGGTGCTGTCGGCGGCCGCCCCGACGGTCGCGCCCCAAGGGTCGTTCAACAACGAACTGGGCCTGCCCCGCACCGTCTTCGAGGTCACCTCGGCCACCCGCTACCTGGTCGCCGAAATGGGCGCCCGTGGAACCGGACACATCGCCTATTTGTGCACCATCGCGCCGCCGGATGTGGCCATGGCCCTCAACGTCGGGCAGGCCCACCTCAGCGAGTTCGGAAGTCGCGACGGCATCGCCAAGGCGAAGTCGGAGATCGTCGCCGCTCTGGGCTCCGACGGGGTTGCCGTGCTCAACGCCGACGATCCCCGGGTCATGGGGATGGCCGCCAAAGCACCGGGTCGTATCATCACGTTCGGACAGTCCGCCGGGGCTGACGTCCGGATCACCGCGCTGGATCTCGATGACGGCAGGCCGGTGGTCACCCTGGCCCACGGCGGTGAAGAGGTGGTGATCCGGCCCGACCTGTACGGCGAACACCAAGCCTTCAACATGGCGGCTGCCGTCGCGGCCGCGGTTGCCCTCGACCTGGATTTTGTCGCAGCCGCCGAGGCCCTGCAGTCGGTCCGGCTGGACAGTCGGTGGCGGATGGAGGTGGACACGTCGGCCGACGGGGTAACAGTGATCAACGACGCGTACAACGCGAACCCCGAGTCGATGGGCGCCGGTCTACGGGCCCTGGCGGCGATGGGCCGGGGCAAACGCACCTGGGCGGTGCTGGGTGAGATGCGCGAACTGGGACCGACGTCGGCGGCCGAGCATGATGCGATCGGACGTCTGTGCGTGCGCCTGAACATCTCCCGGCTGATCGCCGTGGGAGCAGGGGCCAAGAGCATCCACATGGGTGCCGCTCACGAAGGCTCGTGGGGGGATGAGTCGATGACCGTCGACACGGTGGAACAGGCGATCGACGTGCTGCAGGCCCAGGTGCAACCCGGGGATGTCGTGCTGGTCAAGGCCTCGCGTGCGGTGGGCCTTGAGCGGGTGGCGCAGGCGCTGCTGGCGGTGAGGCCATGAAGCTCGTGGTGATCGCCGGACTGATCTCCTTGGTAGTGACGCTGCTTGGTACGCCGCTTCTGATCCGCTTCCTCGCGCGACACGGCTACTCGCAAGCGATCCGGACGTCGACCGACGGGATTCCCTACCCTGAGCATGACGACAAGCGGGGAACCCCTTCGATGGGTGGTCTGGCGATTCTGATCGCCCTGATCCTCGGGTACAGCCTGTCCCACCTGTACGCACAGCAGGCGCCGACCGCCTCCGGATTGCTGGCGATCTACCTGATCGCCGGGCTCGGGCTGGTCGGCATGGCCGACGACTACTTGAAGATTTTCAAACAGCGCTCCACCGGCATCCGGGCCCGCACCAAACTCATCGGCCAGGCGTTCGTGGCGCTCACCTTCGCGTACGGCACGACACTGTGGCCCGACGAATACGGCCGGACCCCCGCCTCGAACGCGGTGTCCCTGGTCAGGGATACGCCCTTGGTCTTGCCCACTGCCCTGCTCATGATCTGGATCTGGTTTCTCATCACGGCGACGACCAACGCGGTCAATCTCACCGACGGCCTCGACGGGCTGGCCGCTGGTGCCAGCGCGATCACGTTCATGGCCTACACGCTGCTCGGTGTGTGGCAATACGGCCAGAACTGTTCCTTCGGTCGTTTCGAGCGCTGCTACGACGTGCGTGACCCCCTGGACCTGGCCGTCATCGCCGCGGCCATGGCGGGAGCCTGCGTGGGATTCCTGTGGTGGAACGCGTCGCCGGCCCAGATCTTCATGGGGGACACCGGTTCGTTGGCCCTTGGCGGCGGGATCGCGTCGTTGGCGATCCTGAGCCGTACCCAACTGTTGCTGCCACTGATGGCAGGGCTGTTCCTGATCATCACGCTGTCGGTGATCGGACAGGTGGGCAGCTTCAAGCTGACAGGTAAGCGGATGTTCCGAATGGCGCCCCTGCATCATCATTTCGAGATCAAGGGCTGGGGTGAGATCACCATCGTGGTCCGCTTCTGGATCGTGCAGGCGCTGTTCGTGGCGGCAGCACTGTCCCTGTTCTACGCCGAGTGGGTGCGGCTGTGACGGATGTACCTGGTCTACCCGCGCCCGGCACTGCGGACTGGTCAGGGCTGCGGGTCGTGGTCGCGGGGATCGGCATCGCCGGCTTCTCGTGTGCCGATGCGCTGCTGGAACGCAACGCCGACGTGGTCGTCATCGACGACCAGGACGGCGCGGAGCAGCGCAACAAGGCTCAGATCCTTGAGGTCCTCGGTGCCACCGTGCGACTGGGGGACGGCCAGACCCTGCCGGAGGCGGATCTGCTGGTCGTATCCCCGGGCCTGCCACCCAGTGCCCCGGTGATCCGAAGTGCCCAGGCCAAGGACATGCCGGTCTGGGGGGAACTCGAACTGGCCTGGCGCGTGCGGCATCCGGAGTCCGCGCCGTGGTTGTTCGTGACCGGGACCAATGGGAAGACCACCACCACGCTGATGCTTGCTGCCATGCTGCGCGCAGCGGGCCTGCGCACCGATGCGGTGGGCAACATCGGGGTCAGTCTGGTGGCCGCGGTTCTCGATCCACGGCCTTACGATGTGCTGGCCGTCGAGGTGGGAGCCCCGCAGTTGCCGTTCGTCCACACGGTGTCGCCGCACGCGGCCGTGTGCCTGAACCTGGCCGAGGACCACGTGGACTTCTTCGGGTCGTTCCGGGCCTATCGCGACGCGAAGGCCCGGGTGTACGAACGCACGCAGGTCGCCTGCGTGTACAACAGTCAAGACCCGGCGACCATCGAGATGGTCGAACAGGCCGAGGTCGTCGAGGGCTGCCGTGCAATCGGCTTCACCCTGGGTATCCCCGGGCGTTCGGAGGTCGGGGTGGTGGAGGACATCCTGGCCGATCGGGCGTTCCTGGAACAGCGGGACACCCACGCACTTGAACTCGCCACGGTCGACGACGTCCGCCCGCCGGTTCCTCACCAGATCGCGAATGCGCTGGCTGCCGCCGCGATGGCCCGCTCGTTCGACGTCCAGCCGCGTCACATCGGCCTGGGCCTGCGGCAGTTCGAGCCGGCCCGTCACCGCATCGCCGAGGTCGGTCGGGTCGACGACGTGCTCTACATCGACGATTCCAAGGCCACGAACGCCCATGCCGCGGACATGTCGCTGCGTGCCTACGATCCGGTGGTCTGGATCGCCGGGGGCCTGGCCAAGGGGCAGTCCTTCGACGACCTCGTCCAGCGACATGCGCGGCGGCTGCGGGCGGTCGTACTGTTGGGCGCCGATCGGGAACTGATCCTGGCCGCTCTACAGCGACACGCCCCGGATGTGCCCGTGGAAGTGGTCACCGGCACGGACACTGGAGCAATGCAGGAAGTGGTCACACGCGCCGCCGGCCTGGCGCAGACGGGGGACACGGTGCTCCTGGCGCCGGGATGCGCCTCATGGGACATGTTCACCGACTACGCCCAGCGGGGCCGTGAGTTCGCAGCCGCCGTGTCCTCGTTGGAGGCACGCTGATGCCGGTTCACCAGGGGTTCTGCTGATGTGGCACGTCGTGCCGGGTGGCGAGACGTTACGCCGCTGGTGGAACCACCCGTTGGCCAACTACGCCCTGCTGCTGAGCACGACGATGCTCCTGCTCGTGCTGGGGATCGTCATGGTCTTTTCGGCCAGCAACGTGGTCACCTATGCCGCGGGCGACGGGGTCGGGCTGACCGTGACCCAGAAGCAGTTGATGTTCGCTGTCGTCGGGCTGGCGGCGATGGTCCTGATTTCGCGAGCATCCGTGGCCGGTATCCGCAAGGCCGCTCCGTACCTGCTGATCGCGGCGTTCATCGGCCTGTTCCTGGTGTTCGTCCCCGGGATCGGTGTGTCCGTTTACGGTCAGCGCAACTGGATCAACTTCGGAGGTCCCTTCCAGTTCCAGCCCAGCGAACTGGCCAAACTCGCGATCATCGTCTGGGGCGCCGACCTGCTGACCCGCAAGCGTAAGGTCATCCACGAGTGGCGTCACCTGCTGGTGCCGCTGGTCCCCGTCTGGTTCGCGATCGTCGTGCTGATCGTGCTGGAGGGTGACCTGGGCACCACCATCGTGATGTTCCCCATCCTGGCCAGCCTGCTGTTCGTCATCGGCGCACCGGCCCGGGTGTTCGGCGTCGCATTCGGCGGACTGCTCGTCATGGTGGCCGTGCTGTCGGTCACCGTCGCCTACCGGATGCAACGTTTCCGGACCTGGCTGGATCCCGCCTCCGATCCCAGCGGGGCCGGCTACCAGGTGATCCATGGCCAGTACGGCCTGGCCACAGGTGGGCTGGCGGGCACCGGACTCGGAGCCAGCCGCGAGAAATGGGGCGGTCTGCCGGAGGCCCACACGGACTTCATCTTCGCGGTCATCGGCGAGGAGTTGGGGCTGATCGGCACCGTCAGCGTCCTGGCGATGTTCGCGATCATCGCCGTCGTCGGCGTACGGGTGGCCCGCACCTCCGATGACCTGTTCGTGAAGCTGGCCACCGGCGGTCTGCTGGCCTGGATCATCGGACAGGCCCTGATCAACATCGGGGCGGTCCTCGGCCTGCTGCCGATCACGGGGCTGCCGTTGCCGATGGTGTCCTACGGTGGGTCGTCGCTGCTGATGTGTCTGTGCGCCATCGGGATCCTGCTGGCCTTCGCCCGCAACGAGCCGGAGACGGCCGCGGCACTACGGGCCCGCCGCGGGGACGACCGCACCCGCCTGATCACCCCCAGGGTGCGTCACTGACCATGGGACTACGGGTGGTGGTCGCCGGAGGGGGCACTGCCGGACACGTTGAGCCGGCCCTGAACCTCGCCGACGCTGTGAAGGCTATGAATCCAGACGCGGTGGTGACCGCCATCGGCACCGCCGAGGGACTGGAGACCCGCCTGGTCCCCGCGCGTGGCTACGAGCTGGATCTCATCGAGCGGGTACCGCTGCCCCGCCGGCCGTCGAAGGACCTCCTTACTCTTCCCCGGCGCGTGCGCAAAGCAGTCCGCCAGTGCCGGGAGATCCTGCAGGTTCGGCAGGCCGATGTACTGGTGGGATTCGGTGGATTCGTCGCGCTGCCCGCGTACCTGGCCGCCCGCGGCCGAGTTCCGATCGTCGTTCACGAGGCCAATGCCAAAGCCGGGCTGGCCAACAAGGTCGGGCGGCGCTTCACCCCTTTCGTGGCTGAAGCCACCAGCGAGAGTCTGCCCGGTGCGGTGCGGATCGGGATTCCCCTGCGCGAGAGCATCGCGAACCTTGACCGAGCGGCACGGCGCAGGTCGGCCTGTGCTCGGTGGGATCTGGATCCGCAGCGGCCCTGCCTGTTGGTATTCGGTGGGTCGCAGGGAGCCCGGTCCCTGAACGCCGCCACCGTGGCTGCGGCCCAGGCGCTGACCGCGGCCGGAGTGCAGATCCTGCATGTCTACGGACCGAACAACACCGACCAGGTAGAGGGCATCACCGATCTGCCGGACTACCACGGTGTGGCCTACATCGACGGCATGGATGACGCGTACGCGGCCGCCGACATGGCCGTGTGCCGCGCCGGTGCCATGACGTGTGCGGAACTGGCCGCGGTCGGTCTGCCTGCGGTCTACGTCCCGCTCCCGATCGGCAACGGCGAGCAGCGGCACAACGCGGCGCCGGTCGTCGAAGCCGGTGGCGGCATCCTGGTCGACGATGCCCAACTGTCAGGCACCCTGCTTTCGGCCTCGGTGCTGGACGTCATCACTGATCGCGGCAGACTGGACACGATGTCCGCGAATGCCGCCGAACACGGGGTGCGCGATGCTGCCGGCCGGCTGGCGGACATGGTGATGGCTGCCGCGGCGAAGGGCGACAAGTGAGCGCGAACCCAGAGATCTCCACCCTTCCCGACGCCGTGCACATCGTCGGTGTCGGAGGCGCCGGGATGAGCGCCTTGGCCCGCCTGCTGATCGCGCGTGGCATCCGGGTCAGCGGTTCGGATGCGAAGGACTCCCGGCGGGTGGACGCACTGCGCGCGCTCGGCGCCGAATGTCACATCGGTCACGATCAGGGCAATGTCGGCGACGTCGGGGCGGTGGTCGTCTCCACGGCGATCGCACCTACCAATGTCGAAGTCGTCGCTGCCCGAGAGCGCGGAATCCCCATCGTGCACCGCTCCGATGCGTTGGCGATGACCACCCTCGGCAAAGATGTGCTCGCCGTGGCCGGGACCCACGGCAAGACCACGACGACTTCGATGCTGACGGTCATCCTGCAGGCATGCGGCGTCGATCCGTCCTTCGCGATCGGCAGTGAACTACACGACTCCGGCTCGAACGCCCATCTCGGCACCGGGGACGCCTTCGTGGTCGAGGCCGACGAGAGTGACGGATCGTTCCTTCGCCTCGACGCGCGGGTGGGAATCGTCACCAACATGGAGGCGGACCACCTGAACTACTGGGGGACTGCTGAGGCCATGGAGGCGGGCTTCTACGACTTCGGCGCCGCCATCGGCGCCCGCGGAGGCTACCTGGTGGTCTGTCGCGACGATCCGGGGGCTGCCCGACTCGGGGTGACGTTGGCGGCGGCCGGGGTCGATGTGCGGACATACGGCGTCGACCCGGACAGCGACTATCGCATCACCGTCGAACGCAGCACCGCCGAAGGCTCCGACTTCTTCGTCGAGGGGCCCTCGCTGGGCGTGAGCGCACATGTCGGTGTGCCCGGCTTGCACAACGTTCGCAACGCCACGGCCGCCATGGTCGTCGCCGCTGGGCTGGAGCTGCCGGCCGAGGAGATCGCCCGGGGGGTTGGGCAGTTCACCGGTACCCGTCGGCGCTTCGAGTACCGGGGCGAGATCGCCGGGGTGCGGGTCTTCGATGACTATGCGCACCACCCGACCGAGATCGCGGCCACTTTGCGGGCGGCTCGTGATGTGGTGGGGACCGGGCACATCCGGGTGGCGTTCCAAGCCCATCACTACTACCGCACGGCGATGTACTTGCAAGAGTTCGGGCAGGCGCTCGGCTTGGCGGACTTCGTGGTGGTCCTGGAGGTGTTCGCGCCCGGCGAAGTGCCGATTCCCGGGGCCAGCGGCCAGGGAATGGCTGACGCGGTCCCGCTGCCCGCGGGTCAGGTGGTGTTCGAACCCTCGTGGTCGGCGGTGGCCACACACCTGGCGCACGGAGCTCGAGCCGGCGACATCGTGATGACGCTGGGAGCCGGGGACATCTCACTGTTGATCCCCGAGATCCTGGATCTCTTGTCGTTGAAGCCGGACGTACCCGGGTCATGACCATGACCGATTCGAGGACCTCGAGCCCGGAGGCGGCCAAACGGTCGCACCGGCCATTGATCATCGGGGGGATTACGGTAGCCGTGCTGGGGGCGGGGGCGGTCTACGCAGCCGGTTGGACCTCGCTCATGGGGGTGAACACGATCACTGTGCAGGGTGCGACCGTCACCTCCAGCGAACAGCTCATCGGTGCAGCGGGTATCGAGAAGGGTACCCCGATGATGCGGGTCGACGTTCGCGCGGCGACCGCCAGGCTGGCCGATCTTCCACAACTGGCCTCGGTGGACGTAATCCGGTCCTGGCCTCGCACTGTCGTCCTGTCGGTCACCGAACGGTCACCCGTGGCGATGCAGAAAGCCGACGGCGGCTGGGATCTGCTGGACGCCAACGGTGTCGCCTTCGTGGTCAGCACCGAGAAGCCCAAAGACCTGCCCATCGTCCAGCGCTCGCCGGACGAGATGACCAACACAGCCATGCTGCAAGCGCTGGCAGGCATGACGCCGGAGATCAGATCCCAGGTCGCGACGATCTCGGCGAGTTCTCCGAGCACGATCCGCGTGACGATGCGCAAGACCGATGCTGTGGTCAACTGGGGTTCGGCGCAGGACTCGGAGTACAAGTCGCAGGTCCTGACGGTGTTGCTGTCCACCAAGGCCGGTTGGTACGACGTGTCGAATCCGGACACCCCGAGCACCGCGGACGCGCCGCCCACACCGGAGGTTGTCGACACCCCTGCGGTTCCCAGCCCGCAGGCCACCACGACGCAACCCCCAGCACCGACACCGACTCCCACTCCCACTCCGACACCGACACCGGAGGGTGGCGAAGTGCCGCTGGGCGTAGTCACCGACTGACCCGCTTCAGGGAGGTTCGGGTCACCGGCCTGCTTCACGCCCAAACCTGAGAGACCCCGACCACGCACACCGGGGCTTCGCATGGCAGGACGATGGCAGCGGCCCAGCCCGTCAATGCTGCAGCAGCCTCTGGAGAGGTCGGGTTCTTACCGAAAAGCGTCGGATGGCTGGTAGTTCGTGGACATGACTCCTCGCTCACATCGAACGGGCAACACCGCGGCGTCCTAGAGGCGGTACACCTCTTCGATGAGCCGGGGCCACCCCTCCTGCTCTCGTCCAGCGCCCAAATGCATGGCCCAGTCTGACTCTAAGTCTCTTGTTAAGCCTGAAATATGGGGCATTTCTCGGCGAAGACGCGACGTTTCGCATGTCGATCCGACAAATTCATTGACTTCTTTGGGAGAGTTGCTTGCACCTCACCTTTTGCGTACTAGTCTCCTTCTCAGAGCCCGTGAGGGGGGTCGGATAAGCCTCAAGTAGAGGTTTACGGCGATCCAAGCGGCTACTTCCCCCACTGGTCTGAGAGGACCGGAACGCAACGGTGTCGCTGCGCTGCCCTGGCGTAGTGGTACCGCCACATTGTGTTGACCTCAACGTGATGTGGAGCCTTGGAACATTGACCTAGAAAGGATCTCTGGTGGCCGCTCCCCAGAACTATCTCGCAGTGATCAAAGTTGTCGGAATCGGCGGTGGCGGCGTCAACGCCGTGAACCGCATGATCGAATTCGGCCTCAAGGGTGTCGAGTTCATCGCCGTCAACACCGACGCGCAGGCTCTACTGATGTCCGACGCCGATGTGAAACTCGACATCGGTCGCGAACTGACCCGCGGTCTGGGTGCCGGTGCTGACCCCGAGGTCGGGCGCAAGGCTGCCGAGGACCACGCCGAGGAGATCGCCGAGGTCATGCGCGGCGCGGACATGGTCTTCGTGACCGCCGGTGAAGGTGGTGGCACCGGTACCGGTGGCGCACCCGTCGTGGCGCGCATCGCCAAGGAGCTCGGCGCCCTGACCATCGGTGTGGTGACCCGTCCATTCATGTTTGAAGGACGTCGCCGTGCCACGCAGGCCGAGAGCGGTATTGACTCGCTGCGCGAAGAGGTCGACACCCTGATCGTCATCCCTAATGACCGACTGCTGGCGCTGGCCGACCGCACGATCTCCATGATCGACGCGTTCAAGCAGGCCGATCAGGTCCTGCTGCAGGGTGTCTCGGGGATCACCGACCTCATCACCACTCCCGGTCTGATCAACCTGGACTTCGCCGACGTGAAGAGCGTCATGGCCGGTGCCGGGTCGGCCCTCATGGGGATCGGCTCCGCCCGAGGCGATGAGCGCGCAATGACCGCTGCCGAGATGGCGATCTCCTCACCGCTGCTCGAGGCGAGCATCGAAGGTGCACACGGCGTCCTGTTGAGTGTGGCCGGCGGTGCCGACCTCGGCCTGCACGAGATCACCGAGGCCGCACGGCTGGTGTCCGATGCCGCCCACCCCGAGGCGAACATCATTTTCGGGACGGTCATCGACGACACGCTCGGCGACGAGGTCCGCGTGACCGTCATCGCTGCCGGCTTCGACGGTGGTGCCCCGCTGCCGCGTCTGACGACGCCGAACCGAGCTGGCATCACCGAAGGCTTCCTGCCCAGCTCCACCTTGCCTGTCGAGCGCGAGTCGATCGATCTGTCGAGTCGTTCGGACGAGGTGGGTCGTCCCCTGGCCCCGGCCACACGCGCGGTCTCCTTCGAGGACGCCGCGGGAAGTTCGAAGGACGCCGATGACCTGGACGTCCCCGATTTCCTGAAGTGACCTCAGGCATTCTGCATGACGCCTCCTGGCTCGTCACCGACCGCAGCGTCGGTGCGAGTCAGGGGGCGTTCGCCTTCAACAACCTGGCGGTCCACGTCGGCGACGACGCCCGGGCGGTAGCCCGCAACCGTACCGCCGTCGCCGAGCGACTGGGCGTGCCGTCGGTGGTGTTCGCCAGGGCCGCCCATTCCAACCGGGTGGCTCGGGTCAGCCAGGCCGGTCCGGACGTGCCCGGTGTCGACGCGTTGATCACTGATCAGGCGGATCTGGGTCTGGCAGCGCAGGGTGCTGACTGTGTCATGGTGGCGCTGGCCACCGTGGACGGCTGGATCGCAGCTGTGCACTGCGGATGGAAAGGGCTCGTCGAACAGATCGTCGCGCACACCCTGCGCGATTTGACCGATGCCGGAGCCGATCTGCGCGGCGCGCGGGCCCATCTGGGACCCAGCATCTGCGCTGACTGCTACCAGGTCGATGCGCAGCGCGCAGAAGAGGTGCGGATGGTGGTGCCCGAGGCGGTCGTGGTCACATCATCCGGCGTCGGCGTGGATGTCCGGGCGGGCGTTCAGAAGCAGTTGCGCGACCACCAGGTGGAGTCGAGTGCTGATCCCCGCTGTACCGCAGAGGATCCGGGCCTGTACTCATACCGCCGCGACGGCGTCACTGGCCGCCAGGCGATCGTCGTCGCGCGGAGGTCGGCATGAATGACCCCCGTACGGCCGAGTTGGCGCAGAATCTGATGGCGGTCCGGGCGCGTATCCAGGCCGCGTGTGAGGCAGCGGGACGCCCCGTGGCGAAGTTGATCGTCGTGACGAAGTTCTTCGGCGCCGATGACGTCCACCGACTCGCAGCGCTGGGCGTCGCGGACGTGGGGGAGAACCGTGACCAGGAGGCGTCGGCCAAACACGCGCAATGCGCCGACCTCGAGCTCACCTGGCACTTCATCGGACAACTGCAGTCCAACAAGGCGAAGTCGGTGGTGTCCTACGCCGACCTGGTGCACACCGTTGACCGGCCCGGGCTGGTCAAGGCGTTGGACAAGGCGGCCCACGCGGCGTCGAAACGCCAGGATGTGCTGATCCAGGTGAATCTGGATCCCACACCACGTCCAGAGCGCGGTGGGTCAGCCCCCGACGATGTGCCCGGGCTGCTGGATCGCGTGCTGGCCGCCGACGGGCTTCGGGTACGCGGGGTCATGGGGGTGGCCCCTTTGGGTGAGGACCCGGGGCCGGCGTTCGCACGACTGTCGCAGATGGCGGCGTTGGTGCGCGACGAGGTACCAGATGCGGACGTGATCTCCGCCGGAATGAGCCAGGATCTCGAAGTCGCGGTCATACATGGTGCGACACACCTACGCATCGGCACAGCCGTGATGGGCAGCCGCCCAAACGTCAGGTACCGTCCTGTTAAGGGCGGGAAGTTCAACGAAGGAGAAGCGCAGTGAGCACCTTGCGCCAGAAGGTTGCCGTGTACCTCGGTCTCACCGAGGACGAATACGGATTCGAGTACGACGAGCGGCAGGACCGGGAAGGTCATGCCACGCGGACCCGCCCAGCCGCGGACATCGGTGTGGAGCAAAGCGCCCCCAGGGCTGACTTCGCCCCGACCGTTCCGCGACGCATCGATGCCGCGTACGACGTCGTGCGGATGAGTCCGTCGGCCTATGCCGACGTCCGGGCGATCGGCGAGAGCTTCCGCGCTGGCGATGTCGTCTCCATGGACCTCACTGGGCTGACCCCCGAAGACGCCAAGCGCATGATCGACTTTGCGTCCGGGTTGACTTTCGGTTTGCACGGGACCATCGAGCGCCTCGCCGGCAAGGTCTTTTTGCTCACGCCGAAGGGTGTGGAACTCACCAACTCGGTGCGCTCCAGCCTGATCCCGTAGGCGGACCTGTATGAGTCCGGTCGCCAGCGTCATCGTCAATGTTCTCTGGCTGTATCTGCTCGTCCTCATCGGACGTCTGGTGTTCGACATCGTGCAGATGCTGGCGCGCGACTGGAAGCCCAAAGGGTTCGTGCTGGTGATCGCGGAGATCATTTACACCCTGACAGACCCACCATTGCGCGCACTGCGCAAGGTGATCCCGCCTCTGCGCTTCGGCGGGATCCAGTTGGACGTCGCCTTCTTGGTGCTGTTCATCGGCCTGCAGATCGTGATTGCGATCGTCGCGAGGTTCTGACCCCCGCGTGGGCACTATCGACCGGTGGCCTTCTTGACTGTCGCGCCGCAGAGCTAGGCGCGCCGCAGGGCCACGCGCATCTGGGGATCGTGCATTTTCATGGCGGCGGGCGCCGCAGTGTGCACGATCTCCTCGGCCAGGATCTCCCCGGCGATCATCGCGCCATGTTTCTCGAATGCTTCGATGACCCGGTCGTCGTCCGACTGCCACAACAACATGACCCGATCGGTCACCTCGAAGCCGGAATCCTTGCGCGCCTGCTGCAAAGTGCGAACCACGTCGCGCGCCATTCCCAGCACCAGCAGTTCATCGGTCAGGTGCAGGTCGAGCGCCACCGACTCGCCGCCGGCACTGGCCACCGTCCAACCCTCCTCGGGGACCTCGGTGACGATCACCTCAGTCTCATCCAGGGACACGACCTCACCCTCAACGTCGACTTCACCTTCACCCTTACGCAGGGCAGTGACGAGTCCGGTGGCGTCCGCGGCGGTGATGGCCTGTGCCACCAGCGGAGTCCGCTTGCCGAACCGCTTGCCCAGGGTGCGGAAGTTCGGCTTGACGCTGACCCGGACCAAGGCTCCCGCATCAGCCAGGGATTCCAGCGACTCGACGTTGAGTTCCTCGGCGATCTGGGCGCGCGCAGGTGCGTCCAACTCTTCCCAGCCCGCAGCTGCCACCAGCGCACGGGACAGCGGCTGCCGGATCTTCATGCCGGACTCCGCGCGGGCCGCGCGACCGAGCTCCACCAGTCGGCGCACCAAGGCCATCCGGTTCTCGAGCTGCCCGTCGATCGCTGACTCGTCCACCTGCGGCCACGACGCCAGGTGGACGCTTTCCACCCCTTCAGAGTCTGCGAAAAGGTCCTGCCACAGCCGTTCGGTGATGAACGGCGTGAAGCCGGCCATCATGAGCACCACGCTGCGCAGGCAGGTGTGCAGTGTCTGCAGCGCGGCCGGTTCGCCCTCCCAGAACCGCCGTCTGGAACGCCGGACGTACCAGTTCGAGAGGTCGTCGATCAGCTCGGCGATCAGTCGGCCGGCAGTCTGGGAGTCGAACCTCTCCAGAGCGGCGTCCACGTCGCGGACCGTCGCATGCGTGCGGGACAGAGCCCATCGGTCCATCATCGTCGGCTGCGCGTCGTCGCTACCCGGTGTCCAGTCGGACAGCCTGCCGTACAACGCCTGGAAGGATGCGGTGCTCCACAGCGTCGACAGAACTTTGCTGACAACCTCCTGCAATGCTTCTGCACTCACGCGGCGTGCCTGCCACGGCGACCCGGAGGCGAGCATGAACCAGCGCAACGCGTCGGCGCCCTGATCGTCCATCAGCGGAATCGGCTCCAGCACGTTGCCCAGGTGCTTGCTCATCTTGCGGCCCTCGGCGTCCAGGATGTGACCCAGGCACAGCACGTTGCGATACGAGGACTGGCCGGTGACCAGGGTGCCCACCGCCATCAGCGTGTAGAACCAGCCGCGGGTCTGATCGATCGCCTCGCAGATGAAGTCAGCGGGGTAGGACTTCTCGAACTGTTCGGCATTGTGTGCCGGGTATCCGAACTGGGCGAACGGCATGGCTCCGGAGTCGTACCAGCAGTCGATGACCTCGGGCACCCGGGTGGCCGTCGCGTCACACTGCGGACAGTGGAAGGTGATGTCGTCCACGAACGGCCGGTGCGGGTCGATCGTGCTGACGTCGCGTCCGGTCAGATCCGACAGTTCCGCGCGCGAGGCGACGGCGGTGAGATGGTCCTGGTCGCAGCGCCAGATCGGCAGCGGCGTGCCCCAGTATCGCGAGCGCGACAACGCCCAGTCGATGTTGTTGCGCAGCCAGTCACCGTAGCGACCCCACTTGATCGTCTCCGGGAACCAGTTGGTCGCCTCGTTCTGCCCGAGCAGTTCGTCCTTGGCCTGCGTGGTGCGGATGTACCAGGAGGGCAACGCGTAGTAGATCAACGGTGTGTGACAGCGCCAGCAGTGCGGATAGGCGTGTTCGTACGGCACCCGTTTGAACAGCAGTCCGCGGGCGGCCATGTCGGCCACCAGGGCCTCGTCGGCGTGTTTGAAGAACTGTCCGCCGACCAGGGGCACGTCCGGTGCGAAGTTCCCGTCGGCTTGCACCGGGTTCACTACCGGCAGGTTGTACTCGCGGCACACCGCGAGGTCATCAGCGCCGAATGCCGGGGCCAGGTGTACGATGCCCGAGCCGTCGCTGGTGGTGACGAAATCGCCCAGGATCACGAAGTGGGCGTCGGGGATGTCCACCAGTTCGAATGGCCTTTGGTAGCGCACGCCTTCCAGATCCCGTCCGGGGAGGCGTTCAAGGACTTCAGCATCGTCACCGAGGGTGGCGGCCAGCAGGTCCTCGGCCACGACGAACGTGGCCTCACCGGTGCGGGCCACCGCATACACGGCCTCGGGTGCAACGGCCACGGCGGTGTTCGAGACCAACGTCCACGGGGTGGTCGTCCACACGAGAAGTTGCACGCCGGGGAACCGCTCGGCCAGGTCACCACCCACGACCGGGCAGGCGACAAACACCGAAGGGTCGACGACCGTCTCGTACCCCTGGGCCAACTCGTGGTCGCTGAGGGTGGTTCCGCACCGGGGGCAGTATGGCGAAACGCGGTGGTCCTGTTCCAGCAGCCCGGCGTCGAAGATGGTCTTCAACGACCACCAGACGCTGTCGATGTATTCCGGGCTCATGGTCCAGTAGGCCTGGTCCATGTCGACCCAGTAACCCATCCGCGAGGTCATCTCGGAGAAGGCGTCTACGTGCCTGAGCACCGATTCTCGGCATTTTTCGTTGAATTCAGCGATGCCGAAGGCCTCGATGTCGGGCTTGCCGTTGAAGCCCAGTTCTCGTTCCACTGCAAGCTCCACGGGCAGGCCGTGGCAGTCCCACCCGGCCTTGCGGGGGACGTGATAGCCCTTCATGGTGCGGTAGCGGGGATATAGGTCCTTGAAGACCCGGGCCTCGACGTGGTGCACTCCCGGCGTCCCGTTGGCGGTGGGGGGGCCTTCGTAGAACGTCCACTGGGGACCGCCCTCGGTCTGCTGCAGAGAACGATGGAACACATCGTGGGCCGCCCAGAAGTCGATGATCTCGCGTTCCATCGACGGCAGGTCGATCTTCGGTGGCACCGAGCGGTACATTCCACTCCTTCATCGGCGGGACTCCTCACGAGGGTATCGAGACCGACCGACCGGACATGTGGCCAGTGGCACTAGGGTGTGCGCGATGGTCCTGTTCGAAGCGCCCGTATGGGTCAAGCCTGGCTCGCGCACCACCGGCGTGGGAGGTTCCCACGGGCAGCCGCCTTCTTTGGTGGTTCGGGTTGCCTCGCCCGCCGCCGAGGGTGCTGCGAACAGGGCTCTGATCAAAGCGCTGGCATCGGCCCTACGTGTGCGTCGGTCCGACGTGAAGATCGTGCGCGGGCTGCACTCGCGGCACAAGTGGGTGCGGATCGAAGATCCTGGGGACGACCTGGCGCAGCGATGGTCGCGGTTGCTGTCTACCGTGGACTGAATGAGGCATCCCGCGGTCCTGGTGGCATGGTCGACCGCCGTCGTCGTGCTGCTCGTGGACCAGTTGTCGAAAGTATGGGCGGTGGCCACGCTCGAAGGTCAACCCGACCGGCCGATCATCGGGGAACTCCTGCAGTTCAGCTTCGTGCGCAACCCTGGTGCCGCGTTCGGTCTCGGCGGTGGCGCAACCATCGTCTTCAGCCTCGTGGCCATCATCGTGGCCGCCGTACTGCTGCGGATGTCGACGAAGCTCGTGTCGATGTGGTGGGCGGTCGCGCTGGGGCTGATGCTGGCCGGGGCGGTAGGCAACCTGCTTGACCGGATCTTCCGCGAGCCCGGTTTCCTGCAGGGGCATGTCGTGGACTTCCTGCGATTGCCCAACTGGCCGGTGTTCAACGTCGCCGACATGTCGTTGGTCACCGCTGCGGTGATGATCGTCGGCCTGAGTCTTCTCAACGTGCCGTATGACCGGCCACGGCATAGCCCGGCCGACGCCAACGCCGCATGAGCCGGCGAACGTATCCGGTGCCGGAGGGGCTGGACGGGCAGCGACTCGACCAGGCACTGTCGCGCATGCTCGGACTGTCACGCACCCGCGCCGCCGACCTCGTCGACCAGGCCCTGATCACCGTCGACGGACAGTTGCTGCCGAAGTCGGCGCGCGTCCTGGCCGACCAGATGGTGGAAGTGGAAGACCTCGACACACCGGCAGCGCCAAGGCCCGACATGGACCTGCCGGTGCTCTACGCCGACGAGGACATCATCGTGGTGGACAAACCGGTCGGGATGGCCGTGCATGCCAGTCCCGGCTGGGAGGGTGCGACGGTTGTCGCCGCGCTGGCCGGCGCCGGCTACCAGATCGCGGAAGTGGGTTCCGAGGAACGGTACGGCGTGGTACACCGACTGGACGTAGGGACCAGTGGCGTCATGGTGGTCGCGCGATCCCATCGGGCGTACTCCGCGCTCAAACGGGACTTCAAGAACCGTGACGTGGACAAGACCTACCATGCCCTGGTCCAGGGCCACCCCGACCCGTCCGACGGAACGATCGACGCCCCGATCGGGCGCGATCCGCGTCACAGTCATCGATTCGCGGTGATTGCCGACGGCCGTCCCAGCGTCACCCATTACCAGACCCTGGAGGGCCACCGGTTCGCCTCCTTGCTGGAGATCGGCCTCGAGACCGGCCGGACCCACCAGATCCGGGTCCACATGTCGGCTCTGAAGCATCCGTGCTGTGGGGATCTGACGTACGGCGCCGATCCGGTGCTGTCGCAGCGGCTGGGTCTTAGCAGGCAATGGTTGCACGCAGTGCGGTTGACGTTCCGCCATCCGGGCACCGGCGCCCTGGTCACGTTCGAGAGCCCATATCCCGCCGACCTCGCGCATGCCCTTGAGGTGATCCGGCAGGGGTGATTGGCCCGATGTGCACCGTTGGCGCCGCGCGGTTGGTGGTCCGGAGGTGGTGATGGGGCCCGAAGTGACCGGTAAGTTGCCGTCTGTCC
>ERZ795053.1053-NODE-1053-length-35380-cov-8.916999_pt1 | contig 35380 bp, 40 predicted proteins | sample MGYA00375137_ERZ795053 | MGnify/ENA primary metagenome ERZ795053 (study PRJEB30182, sample SAMN05720284) | activated sludge metagenome | isolation source: Anaerobic digester | place: Hong Kong | collected 2014-12-17 ...
GCGTTGAAGCCGCCGGCGGTGGCCCTCACGCCGGAGACCCGCTCCGTCAACCCTCGTCCCTCCTGGCGCCGGGCATCCCCAGCCCGATCGACCGGTGTCGATCGGGCCGCACCGGCCCTGCCGGGGGACGGCGCGCCCCGATCCTCAACCGACGGTGAAGCTGCCCCTCCCTCGTCCTGCGGCTTGTGCCTCCGGGCGACCGGACCGGGCAAGGCGCCGCCGGCGCCTCGCCTCATCGGTCCGGGAAATGCGGCGCGGGTCGCGCGGGGCGCGGCCTTCTCTCCGGCCCCAGGGCCCCGCCACGGGACGCCGGTCCGACGCCATGCCCCGGGAACCCCTGTCAGGGAAGGCTCGCCGCCGAATAGACCTGGCCGCTGCGGCTGCCCTGCACGATCACCGCGACCGGCTCGTCCCCGGTCAGCCGATAGGCCAGATCCACCGGCTCGCGTCCGTCCCAGCGCGCGATGGTGTCCCATTCCGTGACGATATTGGTGTAGTCGATGGTCCGCCCGGCATTCTCCCCGGCCTCGATCTCGACCTCGCTCGAAGGCATGTAGCGCACCACATGCACATCCGCCGTCCCCACCGGCACCCCGTTCGGCGTGAGCCGGATGTTCAGCAGGTCGTCCTCCAGATCCACGTCGAGATCGACCGCCGCCGGCAGGGCCTGATGGGCGGCGATGCTGCGCACGATGCGCACCGCATCATGCCCCACCAGCCTCTCGTTGCCCTGGACCACCATCTGCGGCGTGTAGAACCGCCGGCTGTGCGCCGCCTTGGCATAGGCCTTCTGCCGCGCCGTGAAGGCGGGGCTGCCGAAGGAATCCCGCCAGCCCAGGTAATCCCAGTAATCGACGTGGAGCGCGAGCGCGATCACCCCCGGCTCCTCGGCGAGTTCGCGGAAGAGCGCATCGGCCGGCGGACAGGACGAACAGCCCTGGCTGGTGAAGAGCTCGATCACGACAGGCGAGGTCTGGGCGCGCCCCACCTGCGGCAGCAGCAGCGACAGGAGGACGACGGCGAGCGGGACAAGGCGCATCTGGCACATCCGGGATCTGGCCCGTCAGAGGTAGACGGGCCCGCGCCGCGACGCCAGTCAAGCCTTCGCGAGCGCGCCGCGCCGTGAACGAGCCCGGGCGGTGCGGCGCGGCGGCCGCACCGCGCGGCTCAGGCCACCTTCGCCAGGTTGCGCAGCACGTAGTGCAGCACCCCGCCGTTCTCGACGTATTCGATCTCCACCGCCGTATCGATCCGGCAGCGCAGCGCGATCTCGCGCACCGTGCCGTCGCTGCCCTGGATGCGGCAGGGCACCTCGGACAAGGGCTTCAGATCGCCCGCCAGGCCGCTGATCGATATGGTCTCGTCGCCCTTCAGCCCCAGCGACTTGCGCGTGTCGCCGCCGGTGAATTCGAAGGGAATCACCCCCATGCCGACCAGGTTGGAGCGATGGATGCGCTCGAAGCTCTCGGCGATCACCGCCTTCACCCCGAGCAGCGCCGTGCCCTTGGCCGCCCAGTCGCGCGAGGAGCCGGTGCCGTATTCCTTGCCCGCGATCACCACCAGCGGCACGCCCTTCGCCTGCCAGGCCATCGCCGCGTCGTAGATCGAGGCCTGCATGCCGTCCGGCCCGAGGGTATAGCCGCCCTCGACCCCTTCCAGCATCTCGTTGCGGATGCGGATATTGGCGAAGGTGCCGCGCATCATCACCTCGTGATTGCCGCGGCGCGAGCCGTAGGAATTGAACTCGCTGACCGGCACCTGCCGCTCCTGCAGATAGGCGCCCGCCGGATGCACCGGCTTGAAGGAGCCCGCCGGCGAGATGTGGTCGGTGGTCACCGAATCGCCTAGCAGCGCCAGGATGCGCGCGCCCGCGATGTCGCTGATCACGCCCGGCTCGCGGCCCATGCCGCGGAAATAGGGCGGGTTCTGCACATAGGTCGAGCCCGTCGGCCAGGAATAGGTCTCGCTCTCCTCCACCGAGACTGCCCGCCATTTCTCGTCGCCCTTGAAGACATCGGCGTATTTCGACCGGAAGGATTCCCGCGTCACCGTGCGCTCGACGATCTCGGCGACCTCCCTGGCGCTCGGCCAGATGTCCTTGAGATAGACGTCCCGGCCGTCGGGGGTCCGGGCCAAGGGCTCGGTCGCGATGTCGATGTTCATGTCGCCCGCCAGCGCATAGGCCACCACCAGCGGCGGCGAGGCGAGGTAGTTCGCCCGCGTGTCGGGGTTCACCCGCCCCTCGAAGTTGCGGTTGCCCGAGAGCACCGAGGCCGCCACCAGGTCGCCCTCCTGGATCGCCCTGGAGATCTCCTCCGGCAGCGGCCCCGAATTGCCGATGCAGGTGGTGCAGCCGTAGCCCACGAGGTTGAAGCCGATGGCGTCGAGGTCCTCCTGCAGCCCCGCGGCCTCGAGATAGTCGGTGACCACCTGGCTGCCCGGCGCCAGCGAGGTCTTGACCCAGGGCTTGCGCGTGATCCCGAGCGCGCGGGCCTTGCGCGCCACCAGCCCGGCGCCGACCATCACATAGGGGTTCGAGGTATTGGTGCAGGAGGTGATCGCCGCGATCACCACCGAGCCGTCGCCGATGTCGTAGTCCGCGCCCGCGACGGGATGGCGCTTGCGCGGATCGACCAGGTCGAGCTCGACCACCGCGCCACCCTCCGAGGCCATCGCCTTGGAGCCGTTCGACAGGTCGACGCCGCGGTAATCCGCCACGACCTTGAGGAAGGCCGGCGCCGCATCCGCCAGCGCCACCCGGTCCTGCGGCCGCTTCGGCCCGGCGAGCGAGGGCTCCACCGCGCCCATGTCGAGCTCCAGCGTGTCGGTATAGACCGGATCGTAATCGGCACCCCGCCAGAAGCCGTTGGCCTTGGCATAGGCCTCGACGAGCGCGATGCGCTCCTCCTCGCGCCCCGAGACCCGCAGGTAGCGCAGGGTCTCGTCGTCGATGGGGAAGAAGCCGCAGGTGGCGCCGTATTCGGGGGCCATGTTGGCGATGGTCGCGCGGTCGGCGAGCGGCAGATGGTCGAGGCCGGCGCCGTAGAATTCCACGAACTTGTTCACCACGCCCTTCTTGCGCAGCATCTGGGTGACCGTCAGCACCAGGTCGGTGGCGGTGACCCCCTCCCGGAGCGCCCCGGTCAGCTTGAAGCCCACCACCTCGGGGATCAGCATCGAGATCGGCTGGCCGAGCATCGCCGCCTCCGCCTCGATCCCGCCCACGCCCCAGCCGAGGATGGCGAGGCCGTTGACCATGGTCGTGTGGCTGTCGGTGCCCACCAGCGTGTCGGGATAGGCGACCTCCGCGCCGGAGGGATCCTTGTCGGTCCAGACCGTCTGGCCGAGATATTCCAGGTTCACCTGATGGCAGATGCCGGTGCCCGGCGGCACCACGCGGAAATTGGCGAAGGCGCCCTGCCCCCATTTCAGGAACTCGTAGCGCTCGCCGTTGCGCTCGTATTCGCGGTCGACGTTCATCCGGAAGGCGCGCGGGTTGCCGAATTCGTCCACCATCACCGAATGGTCGATGACGAGATCGACCGGATTGAGCGGGTTGATCTTCTGCGGATCGCCCCCCAGCGCCACCATGGCGTCGCGCATCGCCGCGAGATCGACCACCGCCGGCACCCCGGTGAAGTCCTGCATGAGCACCCGCGCCGGGCGATAGGCGATCTCGCGCGGGTTGCGCCCGCCCTTCTCGGCCCATTCGGCGAAGGCGCGGATATCGTCCTGGGTCACCGTCTTGCCGTCCTCGAAGCGCAGCATGTTCTCGAGCACGACCTTGAGCGCCGCCGGCAAGCGGCTGAAATCGCCCAGGCCCGCCGCCCCCGCGGCCTCGATGGAATAATAGGCGTAGCGCGCGCCGCCCACCGTCAACTCGCGGCGTGTCTTGGCTGAATCGGTTCCCACGAAAACAGTCATCGTCCCCTCCGGTTGCGCAATCATGACGGTGAAGTGCCCCTGCTATGCCGCAATTCCGCCGCGCTCGCAAGGTGCGGCAGGGCAAAAAGAATACCGTCGCATACAATTCGCTAGCCCGCCCCGGCCGCCCTTCCCCCGCGCCGGGCCTTGGGCTATGCGGGCGCATGGGACTTCTGGTCGAGGGCCTCAGCTGCAACCGCGCCGGGCGTCCGGTCCTCGAAGGCATCGCCCTGGAGGTTCCCGACGGCGGCTGCCTGGCGCTGCGCGGCCCGAACGGCGCCGGCAAGTCCACGCTCCTGCGCGTGCTGGCGGGGCTGCTGCCGGCGGCCTCGGGCACCATCGCGCTCGACGGGATCCGGCTCGACCGGGACCGCGACGGCTACGGCGAGCGCCTCGCCTATGCCGGCCATCTCGACGCGATCAAGCCGCAGCTCGCCGTCGCCGAGAACCTCGCCTTCTGGGCCGCGCTCCACGGGGGCGGCGACATCGCCGCGGCGCTCGAGGCCTTCGACCTCGCCGCCATCGCCGAGCGCCCCGCCCATGTCTGCTCGGCGGGCCAGAAGCGCCGGCTGGGCCTCGCCCGCCTGCTCGTCGCCCCCCGGCGGCTCTGGCTGCTCGACGAGCCGACGGTCTCGCTCGACGCCGATGCGGTCGCCCGGCTCCTGGCGGTGCTACGCGAGCATCTCGCCGGCGGCGGCATGGCGGTGATCGCCACCCATGCCGACCTCGGCCTGCCCGAGCCGCGGGTGCTGCGCCTCGCGCCGCTCGCCGCCCGCGCCGCCGCCCGCCACACCGAGCCCTTTCTCGCGGGCGACTGGGCGTGAGCGCCGGCGCCGCCGTCCTCGCCCGCGAATTGCGCCTCGCGCTGCGCTCCGGCGGCGGCGCGGGGCTCGGCCTCGCCTTCTTCCTGATCACCGTGCTGCTCGTGCCCTTCGGCGTCGGGCCGGAGCCGGAGAAGCTTGCCACGGTCGCCGTGGGCACGCTCTGGATCGCCGCCCTGCTCGCCTGCCTGCTCTCGCTCGACCGGCTGTTCCAGGCCGACCAGGAGGACGGCACCCTCGACATCCTCGCCCTCTCGCCGCTGCCGCTCGAGACGCTGGTGGCGCTGAAGGCCGCCGCCCACTGGCTCACCACCGGCCTGCCGCTGGTCGCCGCCGCGCCGCTGCTCGGCATCACCCTCAACCTGCCGGCGCCGGCCTTTCCCTGGCTGGTCGCGAGCCTCGCGGTCGGCACGCCGGGCCTGAGCTTCCTCGGCGCCATCGGCGCGGCGCTGACCATCGGCATCCGCCGCGGCGGGCTCCTGCTCTCGCTGCTGGTGCTGCCGCTCTACATCCCCAGCCTGATCTTCGGCGCCAGCGCCGCCACCGCCGCCGCCGAGGGCCGCGACCCCGGCCCCGCCATCCTGCTCCTCGCCGGCCTGACGCTCGGGATCGTGGCGCTGGCCCCCTTCGTCGGCGCCGCCGCCATCCGGCTCAACCTGCGCTGAGCGTCCCTTGAATTGCCGCCGCCGCCGGGACTAGATACCGCCCATGTCGCTCTGGAGATACGCCAACCCGGCCGAGTTCATGCGCGTCTCCGGCAGGGCGCTGCCGGTGCTCTGGGCGCTCACCGCGGCCTGCCTCGCCATCGGCCTCGGCTGGGGCTTCTTCGTGGCCCCCGACGACTACCAGCAGGGTGCGACGGTCAAGATCCTCTTCATCCACGTGCCCGCCGCGCTGATGGCGATCAACGCCTGGCTGATGATGCTGGTGGCCTCGCTGATCTGGCTCGTGCGGCGGCACCATGTCTCCGCGCTCGCCGCCCGCGCCGCCGCCCCGGTCGGGGCCACCATGACGGTGATCGCGCTCGTGACCGGCGCGATCTGGGGCCAGCCGATGTGGGGCACCTGGTGGGCCTGGGATCCGCGGCTGACCGCCTTCTTCATCCTCTTCGTCTTCTATCTCGGCTACATCGCGCTCTGGGAGGCGGTGGACGAGCCCGACAAGGCCGCCGATCTCACCTCCGTGCTCTGCCTCGTGGGATCGGTCTTCGCGCTGCTGTCGCGCTACGCTGTCTTCTTCTGGAGCCAGGGGCTGCATCAGGGCCCGTCGCTCTCGCTCGACCGCACCGAGAACGTCGACAACGCCTTCTACTGGCCGCTCCTGGTCTCCATCGCCGGCTTCGTGCTGCTCTTCCTGAGCCTCGTGCTGCTCAGGACCCGCACCGAGATCCGCGCCCGCCGGCTCCGCGCCCTCCAGGAGATCGAGGCGCGCGCATGATGCCCGATCTCGACCGCTACGCCGGAACCGTGCTCGGCGCCTATGGCGTCACGCTCCTGCTGCTGGCGCTCCTGATCCTCGTCTCGCTGCGCCGGGCGGCGCGGGTGAAGCGCGCGCTCACCCGCATCGAGGCGCAGGCCAAGCGGAGTTCCCATGGCAAGGCCTAGCTTCAACCTCCTGATGCTGCTGCCGCCGCTGCTCTTCGCCGTCTTCGCGGGTCTCGCCTGGTTCGCGCTCACCCGCGAGAACCCCGACGAACTGCCCTCCGCGCTGATCGGCCGCCCGGCGCCCTCGCTCGCGGCCACCACCGCCCTGCGCGACGATCCCGCGCCCACGGACGCCGACCTGCGCGCGCCCGGCGTGAAGCTCGTCAATTTCTGGGCGAGCTGGTGCGGGCCCTGCCGCGCCGAGCATCCGATGCTCGAGGAACTCGCGGCGGAGGGCCAGACGATCGTCGGCGTGAACTACAAGGACGACCCGGCGAATGCGCGCGCCTTCCTCGCCGAGCTCGGCGACCCCTTCGCCGCCATCGGCGCGGATCGCAGCGGCCGCACCGGGCTCGACTGGGGCATCTACGGCGTGCCCGAGACCTTCGTCATCGCCCCCGACGGCACCATCCTGCTGCGCCACCCCGGCCCGCTGACCCGCGACATCGTCGAACGACGCCTCCGCCCGGCGATCGCCGACGCGGAGTGACGCGACAGCCGGGTGATTGCTTCCGACCGGCGGAGCAATCCCCTCGCGGATTTGGCACGGGACGAATCCGGACATGCCTTATGCCAGCGGCCCCTCCGACTGACTGAGCCTGCGCTCCGAGGCCGAATATCGGGACACGAAAAAGGCCGCGCGCCGCGCGGCCCGCTCAACATGCCCCCGGACTAAAACGGCGAGGCGCCCGTATGCCTTCGGCCACCTCCGTTGCCTTTCGTTTCGCCCATGGCCGGGGGATCCCAGCCCGATCGACCGGTGTCGCTCGGGCCGCGCCGGCCCTGCCGGAGGCCGGCGCGCTTTGCGCACCGTCCAGGGCCGGCGCGGCCCGATCCTCAATCGGCGGGACGGCTGCACCCCCCTTCGCCCTGCGGCTTGCGCCTCCGGGCGACCGGACCGGGCAAGGCGCCACCGGCGCCTCGCCTTTTCGGTCCGGGGGGCATGCGGTGCGCGCCGCGCGGGGCGCGGCCTCTTCCCAAGGCACCGCCTCAGGGCGCCGCGGCAACTCTTGCAGACGACAGAACCGCGAGCGTCCACCGTCCCCGACGCGCGGATCTCCGTTAACACATTTTCTATGCAAATTCCGCTACTTGCGAAGCGTCCCCATGGGGACAGCCCCGCCCCGCCCGTCACGCGCCCGAATTCGACCCATCCGACACGGCGTAGCGCTGAAAGAGCGGCACCTGCGCCATGACGAAGCCGAAATTCGCGAGCGGCAGCACGAAGGTGCGGAAATTGACCCAGGCATCGGTGCCGTAGACCCGCCAGACCAGTTCGTTGAGCGCCGCGAGCGCGAGATAGAAGACCACGAAGCGGGTGGTGAACTTCATCCATCCCTCGTCCCGCATCGGGATCAGCTCGTCCATGAGATACTTCAGATAGCTCTGCCCGCGCAGGAGCCCGAAGCCGAGGATGCCGGCGAAGAGGCAATAGAGGATCGTCGGCTTCATCTTCACGAAGGTGTCGTCCCGCAGGATCAGCGTCAGCCCGCCGAAGATCACCACCACCACCGCGGTGATCACCGCCATCTTCGGCAGATGCCGGGTCAGCAGCCAGCTCGCCGCGAGCGCCACGAGGATCGTGGGAATGAACACCATGGTCGAGAAGAGGATCTGCTCGAGCTGCCGCTCCTCGAGCGGCAGCCCCTCGGCCACCGGCGCCAGCCGATAGGCGAGGAAGAACACCGCGATCGGCCCGACCTCGAGCACCAGTTTCAGCAGCGGATGAATCTTCTTCCCTGACATGGCGCCCGACATAATCCCGGCCTCAGCCGAATTCCACCACAACCGCGCCGAGCGCGATCAGAACCGCGAGGGCAGCGCGCTGCACCCCCACCCGCTCGCCGAGAAAGGCCCAGCCGATCAGCGCCGCGAAGACCACCGAGGTCTCCCGCAGCACCGCCGCCTGCCCCACCCTGTCGATCCGGGTCGCGAGCATCACCGCCCCGAAGCTCACGAAGGCCACCAGCCCGCCCGTCACCCCGCGCAGCATCAGCGGCCCGGGCTCGGGCGGCGCCAGCATGCGCCGGTAGCGCCAGAGCGCGATCCAGGGAAACACCAGCCCGTCGATCATGAAGAACCAGGCGAGGAAGGTGAAGGGATCGGGCGTCGCCCGGATCCCGAAGGCGTCGTAGGTGGTATAGGCCGCGACGAAGACCCCGGTCAGCAGCGCCCAGCCGAGCGTCCCGACCGGCGGCGCCCGATCGCGCCCGGAGCGCGCGAGATTGACGAGCGCGAGCGCGAAGATCGCCCCGGACAGCAGCATCACCCCGCCCCATTGCACGCCCGAATAGCGCTCGCCGAAGAGGAGGCCGGCGGCGGCGACCGTCACCAGCGGCCCGGTGCCCCGCACGATCGGATAGACGACGGTGAAATCGCCGCGGCTGTAGGAGGTGGCCTGGGCGAGCTTGTAGCCCACATGGATCACCTCCGCCCCGACGAGGATCGCCCAGGCATTGCCTTGCGGCCAGGGCACCACGAAGAGCGCCACCGGCAGGGCCATCAGCCCATAGCTGATGTCGATCGCGCCGCGGCTCAGCCAGGGATCGTGCCGGCCCTTCTGCAGCGCGCCGAAGACCGCGTGGCTGACGGCGGCGAGCAGGGCGAGCCCCATGGCGACGACATGGCCTTCGGGCGTGCCGGAGATCGCATCGACCCAGCCCGTCACCCCTCCAGCCCGGTCAGCGCCCGCGCGAATTCCTCCGGGTCGAAGGGCGAGAGGTCGTCGATCGCCTCGCCGACGCCGATGGCATGGATCGGGAGCCCGAAGCGGTCGGCCAGCGCCACCAGCACGCCGCCCTTGGCGGTGCCGTCGAGCTTGGTCATCACGAGGCCGGTCACATCGGCAATCTTGCGGAAGATCTCGACCTGGTTGAGCGCATTCTGCCCCGTGGTCGCATCGAGCACCAGAAGCGTGTTGTGCGGCGCCTCGGGGTCGCGCTTGCGGATCACCCGCACGATCTTGGCGAGCTCGGCCATCAGGTCCTCGCGGTTCTGCAGCCGCCCCGCGGTATCGACCAGCAGCAGGTCCGCGCCCTCGGCCTCGGCGCGCGCCATCGCCTCGAAGGCGAGGCTCGCCGGGTCCGATCCCTGCTGCGCCGTCATCACCGGCACCCCGGCCCGCTCGCCCCAGATCTGCAGCTGCTCGACCGCGGCCGCCCGGAAGGTGTCGCCCGCCGCGATCATCACCGACTTGCCGGCGGCGCGGAGCTGGCTCGCGAGCTTGCCGATCGTGGTGGTCTTGCCCGAGCCGTTCACGCCCACCACCAGCACCACCTGCGGCCGGCGGGCGGTCAGCGGCATCGGCCGGGCGACCGGCTCGAGGATCGAGGTGATCTCGGCCGCCAGCGCCTCCTTGATCTCCTGCGCCTCGACCCGCCGCCCGAGCCGCCCCTCCGCCAGACCCGCCGTGACCTTGAGCGAGGTCTCCACGCCCATGTCGGAGGCGATCAGCAGCTCCTCGAGGCTTTCGAGCATCGCATCGTCGAGGACCCGCCCCTTCGGCGCGGCGAAGAGGCCGCCGAGCCGCCGCGGACCGGCCTCGGCCGGCGCCTCGGGCTGGTGGGATGCCGGCGCGGCCGCGGGCTCCGCGGCGGGCTCGAGGATCGCGTCGAGCCCCTCGTCGAGCTTCGAGGAGGACTTGAACAGACGGTCCTTCAGCTTCTGGAAAAACGCCATCCGGGTCTCCGGGGTGAAGTTTCGCCATCCCCTAAACCGGGACGGGACCGGATGCAAACCGCCGGGCCGGATGGATCGGGGCGCGGCACGGCCGGAGGCGACCTCGGACAGGCATCCGCAGGGTTTCCGCCCGGTCAGGACCCGAAGGCGCGCCTCGGATCAGGCCGGCTGGTAGTGCGGATTGTAGATCGAATAGACGCGCGCGTAGCTGATCCGGCCCGCGGGGCTGACGTCGTAGAAGGCCGCCATCATCAGCCGGAACGAAGCCCCGGCCGCGTATCGGACCCCGACCCATTCGAGATCCCGCTTGCACAGGAAATCGATGGGCGCCTCGGTCGCGATCTGTCGGCCCGAGGCGACGAAGCGGGTGTGATCGCGGATGGTCTCCTCCATGATCTCCTTCACGCCCGTCCAGAAGGCGACGGCGCTCCGCTTGCCGCTGTTGATCGCCGCCTTGGGGATGTACTCGAAGGTCGCGTCCGGCTCGTACCACTTGTCGTAGAATTCCGCGTGGCTCATGCCGGTCCCGGCACAGGCGCCGTTGAAATCGCGGATATACTGCCTGTAGGCCTCTTCCGTGATCATCGGTCCTGACCTCCGGTGGCGAGAGCGGGAACCGGTCGAGGATAGTTCGCCCGGCTGACCATCGCAACGCCGGGGCGGACATCGCCCGCGGAGGCAGCGGGTCGGCGCCTCTGGCCGATGCACTCGGGAAGGCCCGGACGGGTGGCGTGGCGGCCGGGCCTGCGGGGGATCAGCCGAGGCCGGTGTCCTTCTCGATGAGCCGGATGGTGCCGTCCTTGGCCTGGGCCTGGATCGCCTTGGTGATCTCGATCTGCGCCGCCTCGCCCTCCTTGCGGGTGACGTCCTCGAGCGCCGCCAGTTCCTCCACGTAGCGCTCGGAGAGCCGGCGCGGCAGGTTCTCCAGCACGAAGGCGACCGTGGCGCTGCCCTGGAGCTCGCCGAGCTTGAGCGCCTTGAGCAGATCCTCCTCGGGGATGTCGCGCAGCACGCCGGCGATGTCGCGGCCGTGCAGGCGCAGCGAGATGTCCTCGAAGGTGAACATCGTGCGCTGCACGTCGAGCGCGAGCGAGGAATCCTCCGCCTCGAGGAAGCCCATGAAGCCCTCGCGGACCTCGGTGGAGATGTTGTTCATCAGCCCGGCGATCAGGTCGGCCGGCCGGCGCTTGGAGAGGTTGCGCTGCAGCACCGAGAGGAAGTCGCGCTCGATGGCGGCCTGGATGCTGGCGAGCACCGGCGCGTCGAGCGTCGGCACCCGCGAGAGCCGCAGCACGATCGACTGGGCGAAGCTCCGGTCCAGCCGTTCGAGCACGCTCGCCGCGACCTCGGGGCGCATCTCGCTCACGATCACCGCCGCGGTCTGGGGATGCTCGCCCTGAATGAAGCTCGCCAGCGCCGTGACGGGGGAATCGTTCATGCGCTCCCAGATCGGGCGAATTTCGCTGCGCCGGCGGCCGGCGACCAGGCGGTCGATCTCCTCGTCGTCGTCGAGCACCGCGGCGAGCAGCTTGCGCGCCGCCTTCTCGCCGCCGGCGACCTCCGGGCCGGTGGTGAGCAGGTCGAGGAACTCCATGATCACCGCGTCGAGGATGTCCTGGTTGATCTTGCCCATGTTGCCGATCGCCCGGGCGAAGCGCTCCATGTCGGCCTCGCCGAGGTCGCGCAGGAAACCGGCCGCGAGCTCCGGGCCGATCGCCGTCAGGATCATCGCCGCCTTCTGGATCGGCGGCGGCATCAGCTCGGCCCGGATCGCGGGCGGGCGGGCGCCGGCGGGACGCCCGCCGCTGGGAACGAGGGCTGTCTCGGTCATTGTGCGTAGCTCCGGACCATCGCGCCCGCCAGGAGGCTCCAGCCGTCCGCGATGACGAAGAAGGCCAGCTTGAAGGGCAGCGAGACGACGGCGGGCGGGACCATCATCATGCCCATGGACATCAGGATCGCCGCGATCACCAGGTCGATCACGAGGAACGGCAGGAAGATCAGGAAGCCGACCTCGAAGCCGCGCTGGATCTCGCTGAGCAGGAAGGACGGGACCAGGATCGACAGCGGCACCGGCCCGGCCGCGGCCTCCGGGCGCGCCCGCGCCTCGGTCAGCTCGGCGATGGTGTCGGGATCGACGCGGCCCTCCATGAAGACGCGGAACGGCGCCATGGTCGGCGCGAAGGCCGCCTCGGGGTCGAGCTCGCCGGCGATCATCGGCGCGACGCCGTCGTGCCAGGCCTGGGTGAAGACCGGCTCCATCACGAACCAGGTGAGAAAGAGCGCGAGGCTCACGATCATCATGTTGGGCGGCGCCTGCTGCACGCCGATGGCCTGGCGCAGGATCGAGAGCACCGTGACCATGAAGGGAAAGCAGGTGACCATGATCGCGAGGCCGGGCGCGAGGCTCAGGAGCGTGAGCAGGATGAAGAGCTGGACCGTGCGCAGGCTGATCGACTGGCCCTCGCCGAAGTCGATGTTGACGTTCTGCGCCTGCGCGCCGTGCGCCAGCAGCACGAGGGCGACGGCCAGCGCGAGGACAAGCGCCGCGCGGACCGCCGGGCGATCAGATCTCATTCGAGAAATCGGCCACTTCCGTCAGGCGCACGCCGAGCCGGCCGGAATCGTCGCCGATCTCCTGCAATTCGCCCCGGGCGATCAGCCGGTCGCCGATGTAGAGCTCGACCGGATCGTCGATGGAGCTGTCGAGCGTCAGCACCGAATCCCGGCGCAGCTCGACCAGTTCGCTGACCAGCGGCCGCGCCTTGCCCACCGAGATGGTGACCTCGATCGGCACGCCGAGAAAGGCGCCGGCGCGCGCCGGCTGGCGTGCGGGCTTCTCGCCTGCGGGGGCTTCCGCGCCCTCGGGCTGGCCGTCGTCATCCGTATCGGATCTGCTCATCTTTTGTTTCTTCGCTCTGCGGTTCGGTATGGGCGGCGACGCAGGCCAGCGCCTGCGCGATGCATTGCTGGAGGTCGATGCGGTCGTAGCCCTGGTCCCAGAGCACCCGCGCCTCGCGCGGGAGAAGCTCCGGGGCGGGCTCGACGATGGCGGCGATGCCGCGCTCGGCGAGCAGGCCCTCGACGCGGGCGACCAGCTCGGGCGCGCAGCGCAGCCGCGGCCGTGCCTCGGGCGCGGCGGCCACGGCCTGGGCCGCGAGCCGCGCGATCTCGTCGCAGATCCCGGCATCGGCCAGGGCCGGGGCGATGGCCGTGGCCAGGGCGCGGAGCACCGGCGCGAGGCTTTCCGTCACATGCCGCCGCGCCGCCTCGTTGGTCATGCAGGCGTCGCCGATCGCCTCGACGAGCTCGGCCGTCAGGCGCGTCTCGTCGTCGAGATGGCTCTCGGTCGCGGCGGCCTGGCCGGCGACGAAGCCGGCGCGATAGGCTTCCTCCCGCGCCGTCTCCAGGCGGCGCTCGGCCTCGCTCTGCCGGCGGCCGCCCAGGCCCTCGGCCGGGGTGAAGGTCTGGAGGCGGAAGGCGCTCATGATCCGGCATGCTCCTTGCGGGCTTCGGGGGATTCGATCCAGGCGCGCAGCACGGCGGCGGATTCCTCGCTGCGGCTGGTGATCACCTCGCGCAGCCGGTCGACCTTGGTCAGCGTCTGCGGCGGCAGGTCGAGGATCTCGCCGGTCAGGTCGCGCTCCCCGGCGATTGCGCGGACCGGATCGGAGCCGGCGGCGCGCGGCCCGGTCAGCTCGGCGAGATCGGCCACCGGCCCCTGCCGGGCGAGCATCGGCCGCAGCACGAAGAAGATCAGCGCGAGCACGATCATCCCCAGCACGCCCACCTGGGCCAGCCGCGCGCCGTGCAGATCGAGGAAGCTCTCGCTGCCGCTCTCCACCAGGGAACCCTGCTCCGCCGCCGGGGTGAACTGCAGGGATTCGATGGTCACGGTGTCGCCGCGCTCGGCGTCGAAGCCGATCGCCGATTGCACCAGCATGCGCAGCGTCTCGATCTCGGCCGCCGGACGCGGCACCCAGGTCTCCACGCCCTCCGCACTCTTCTCCAGGAGGCCGTCCACCATGACCGCGACGCTGATCCGGCGGATCTGGCCGGGCAGGATCACCCGCTCGCGGCGGGTCTCGGAGACCTCGAAGTTCTGTCGCTCGGTCGACTGGCTCGCCTGCCGCGTGCTCTGGTTGCCGCCGCCCTGGACGTCGCCGTCGGGCAGGTTGCTCGCCACCGTCACCCCGGCGCTGCCGCCCTGGGCGTTCTCGGAGCTCGACTCGGTCTCCGAGCTGATCGCGATCCGGCTGTCGGGATCGATCAGCCGCTCGCTGATCGTCTGGCTGTCCATGTCCGCATCGACATTGACCTCCACGATCGCCCGGCCCGGCCCGACGCGGGCCTCGAGCAGGCGCTGGATATTGCCGCGAAGCCGCTCCTCGCGGTCGTCGGGGTCGCGCCCCGCGCCAAGGGCATTGCCCTCTTCGGCGCCGGCCAGCACCACGCCGCTCGCGGAATCGATGACCGCGACCGCCTCGGGCGTCACGCCGGCGACCGCGGAGGAGACCAGGTAGCGGATCGCCCGCGCCCGGCCTTCGTCGAGCGTGCCCCGCGCCATGGTGACCGTCACCGAGGCCGAGCCGGTCGTGGCCCGCGAGAAGGGCTGGGACACCGGATTGGCCAGATGCACCCGCGCCGCGCGCACATCCGGCGAGCCGGTGATCGTGCGCGCGAGCTCGCCCTCCTTCGCCCGCCAATAGGCCGCGTCGAACATCTGGCTGGTCGTGCCGAAGCCGGAGAGATTGTCGAGGATCTCGTAGCCGGCGGGCCCGCCCGCCGGGAGGCCCTTGGCGGCGAGGTCCATGCGCAGCCTGTCGCGGGAGGCGCGTTCCACCAGGATCGCCGAATCGCGGACCTCGAAGACCACGCCCTCGGCCTCCAGGGCCGAGATCACCTCGCCGGCGGCGACCGGATCGAGGCCGGAATAGAGCAGCACCATGGACGGCGCGCTGGCCACCCGGCTGATCCCGAAGATCGCCGCGGCGATCGCCAGCGCGCTCAGCACCGCGATCAGCTGACGGCGCGAATCGAGGCCGTCCCAGAAGTTACGGAGCTGTGTCAGGGCAGTCACTTTCTGTCGGTCACACCGCGCCGGCGGCGCGCGGCTCATGTCTGGTCGGGGCGATATTCGACTGAACAGACTTAACATTTGGTTAGTGGTGAAGGGGTTAGATGCGATCGAAACGCGAACGTAATTTGCCGAGTGTCCCATGAGTAAACCAGCCGAGGCCCCCGCGGCCGATGCCGATGCCGCACCGAAGAAATCGGGGAAGAAGGGGCTGCTCATGGGCGCGCTGGCCGCGCTTGCGCTGGGCGGCGGCGGCTTCTACGCGGTCTATTCCGGCCTTGCCGACACGCTGCTGGGCGGCGGCAAGGACGAACACGCCGCCGTCGAGGCCGTGGTCGGCAAGGTCGCCTTCGTGCCCATGGAGCCGATCATGATCTCGCTGCCGCCGGGATCGTCGTCGAAGTTCCTGCGATTCACCGGCCAGCTCGAGGTCGAGCCGGACCGGGCCGAGGAAGTGGCCCAGGTCATGCCGCGCGTGCTCGACGTGCTCAACACCTACCTGCGCGCCGTCGAGGTCCGCGACCTCGAACAGCCCTCCTCGGCGGCACGGCTGCGCGCGCAGATGCTGCGCCGGGTGCAGGTCGTGACCGGCGAAGGCCGGGTGCGCGACCTTCTCGTCACCGAATTCGTCATGAACTGAGGGGTTTGTCGATGGATGTCCTGATGAACGGACTGCTTCTGGCCGCCTCGCTCTTCGCGGGCGGCTATTGCTGGGTGCTGGCGCGCCGGGTGCACGAGCTGAAATCGCTAGACCGCGGCCTGGGCGGCGCCATCGTCACCCTCACCCGGCAGATCGAGCTCGCCCGCGGCACGCTCGAGGAGGCCCGCGCCGCGACCCGCGAGAACAAGCAGGACCTGACCCAGCTGATCGCAAGGGCCGATTCCGCCACCACCCAGCTCAAGAGCGTGCTCGCCGCCGCCCGCGACGCCGACCTGCGGGCGGCCTACCAGGCGCGCCTCTCCGGCGCCGCCGTGCAGCGCGCCCCGGAAGGCCCGCCCGTCCCGCCCCTGCGCGACGAGCAGGCCCAGCCGGCGCCGGTGCGGCTCGCGGTGCTGCCGAAGGAAGAGGCAGCGCCCGCGCGCCCCGAGCCAGCTCCCGAGGAGATTGTGCCGAAGCCGCGCAGCCTCGCGGCCTTTGAGAGTCCGCTTCGCCCGCGCGCGCCCAAGGACGCGCCCCGGAGCGAGGACGACCTCATCGAGGCGCTCAGCGCCATCGCCGCCGCCGGGGGCCGCTGACCCATGGCCGCGACCACCGCGGGCCGCCGCGCCATCGGCGGCGTGGGCCTGATCGTGCTCTGTTTCGTGGGCTCCGCGGCGCTGCGCCTCGCCGCGAACGGCCAGGCCTTCGCCGAGGAACTCGGCGCGCTGGCCGATTCCGGCGCCGGGGGCGGCACCGCCGCGGCCACCTGCCCGAGCACCGAGGATGCCGAGAGCCTGCTCTCCGCGATACGCGAGCGCGAGGACGAGCTGGCGCAGGAATCGCGCCGCCTCGCCGAGCGGTCCCAGACCCTCAACGTCGCCGAGGCCAAGCTCGCCGAGCAGCTCGCCGCCTTCGAGACCGCGCGGAAGAACCTCGAGGCGACGCTGGCCGTGGCCGACAAGGCGGCAGAGCGCGACATCGAGCGCATGACCACGGTCTACGAGAACATGAAGCCCGCCGAGGCCGCGAAGATCTTCGAGCGCATGGACGTCTCCTTCGCCGCCGGCCTGCTGGCGCGGGTGCGCCCGGAGATCGCGGCCCAGATGCTGGCGGCGATGAACGCGGATTCCGCCTATGCGGTGACGCTGACCATCGCCAGCCGCAACCATGCCGTTCCCACGGAATGACGCCGGCGCTTGAGTGTTTCTTAATTCCCCGCCGGGTAAGACCAAAGCCTTCAGGGGATACGGCGCCGGCGGCGTCCCGAGTTCGCGAGTGACCACATGATCGGCATCATCGGCATCATCATCGTTTTCGTGATGGTCTTCGGCGGCTATTCGATTGCCGGTGGCAAGATCGGCATCATCCTGCATTCGCTGCCCTTCGAGCTGATGATGATCGCCGGCGCCGCCCTCGGCGCTTTCGTGATCTCCAACGACAAGCACGGCATCACCCACACGCTCAAGGACGTGAGCAAGGTCTTCAAGGGCCCGCACTGGAAGCCCGGCGACTTCCAGGACCTGCTCTGCCTGATGTTCCAGCTGATCCGCATCGCCCGCTCGAACCCCGTGGAGCTCGACCAGCACATCGAGGATCCGGGCGCCTCGACGATCTTCAACGCCTATCCGCGCATCCTCGCCGACACCGAGGCGGTGGCGCTGATCTGCGACACGCTGCGCTCGGCCTCGATGAACTACGACGACCCGATGCAGGTCGAGGAGGTGCTGACCAAGCGCATCGAGAAGAACTACACCAATGCCCTGCATTCGGCGCATACGCTCCAGACCATGGCCGACGGCCTGCCGGCGCTCGGCATCGTCGCCGCCGTGCTCGGCGTCATCAAGACCATGGCCTCGATCGACCAGCCGCCCGAGATCCTCGGCAAGATGATCGGCGGCGCGCTGGTGGGCACCTTCCTCGGCGTCTTCCTCGCCTATGGCATCGTCGGCCCCTTCGCGAGCCGGGTGAAGAACGTGATCGACGAGGACCAGCATTTCTACAACCTCATCCGCGAGGTGATGGTCGCGGCGCTTCACAACCACGCGCCCAACATCTGCGTCGAGGTCGGCCGGCAGAACACGCCCGCGGGCCTGCGCCCCTCCTACAACGAGCTAGAAGGCGCGCTGCGCGCCACCAAGCAGAGCCTCGCGGCATGATCCGCACCCTGGCCGTTGCCGTCGCGGCGGGCCTCGCCGCGGCGCCGCTCCACGCGGCCGAGGGCGGTCCGATCCTCAGCGGCGAGCACGCGAATTTCTCCCGCCTCGTCGTCCGCATCGACCCGACCACCGAATGGTCGCTCGAGACCACGGACGGCCGGGTCACGCTCTTCATCCCCGGCAAGGAGATCGCCTTCGACGCCGCCCGGGTCTTCGAGAAGATCCCTCGGACCCGCATCGGCGCCGTCACGACCGCGATCGGCCCGGAAGGCACCAGCGTCGCCGTCGACCTCACCTGCGACTGCCGCGTCAGCACCCTCTTCGTGAAGGGCCGCCACCTCGCGCTCGACGTCTCCGACCGCGACGCGGTGCTGCCGGCGCCCGAATCCCTGCCCGCGCCGGAAACCGCCGAGGCGCGCGACCTGCGCGAGACCGCGGCGGTCGAGGCCGCCGAGCAGATCCTGCTCCGGCAGATCGAGCGCGCAGCGGGCCAGGGCCTGATCGAGCTCGCCGACGCGGGTCCGCCGGCGCCGCCGCAGGCCGAGGCCGAGGCCGAAACCGGCGCCGATGCCGCGGCGGAGGCCGAGTCCGAACCGGCCGAAGCGCCGCCGGCCCTGCCCGATCCCGCCCCGCCGGCGCGGCCCGAGAGCGATGCCGCCCCGACCCTGCCGGTGGCGCTCACCGCCCGCGGGATCCCGGAGGCCGTCGACCTCGCAGCGCTCCTCGAGCATGAGCAAATCCAGGCCACCACGGTATTCGACCGCGAGCGGGCGAAGGCCCTGGCGGAGATGGCCGAGCCGGAGGTCGCCGTCGAATGCCTTCCCGACGAGGCGATGGACATTGCCCGCTGGTCCGACGGCCGCCCGCCGTTCGAGCAGATCGTCGACCTCTCGAGCCACCTGCTCGGCGAGTTCGACGCCCCCGACCCCGCGACGCTGGCGCGCCTGATCCGGATCGACATCCGCTTCGGCCTCGGCACCGAGGCGGAGGCGACGCTCGCGAGCTTTCCCCAGGATTTCGAGAACCGTGCGCTCCTGCTCGACCTCGCCCGCGCCGTCGAGGGACGCCCGCTGCTGCCCGACGGCCCGCTGTCGGCGGCGGAGAGCTGCCCCGGCGCGCACGGGCTCTGGAGCGCCATCGCCGGCAGCGGCCCCGCGCTGCCCGACGCCGAGCATTTCGAGACCATCCATGCCGCCTTCGCCGAACTGCCGCCCGACCTGCGTGCGCTCGTCGGCCCGGCGCTGGTCGCCCGGCTGCTCGATGCCGGCCGGACCGAGGCCGCGCGGCTGATCCAGGATACGACCACCCGGCCGGAAACGGCGCAGACCTCTGCCCTGACCATCGTCGGCGCGCGGCTCGCCGCCGCCGAAGGCGACCCGCAGGCCGGCATCCATGCGCTCTCCGCCCTGATCGAGGCCGATGCGGCGGCGGCGCCCGAGGCGCTCGTCCATCTCGCGCGGCTCGCCGCCGACGCCGGCCTCCCCCTGCCAGACCGCCACGTCACCGACCTGCGCGCCGCCGCGCTCCAGGCCCGCGGTGCCGCCCGCGCCGCCGATCTGCGGCTCCTGCTCGCGGAATCCCTCGCCGTCCGCGGCGAGCTGCCCGATGCGATCGCCGAGATCCGCTCCGCGCTGATCGACCTGCCTCGCGACCCCCGTTTCGCCGAGCTCGCGGTGACGCTGCTCGCCGCCGCCGATCCCGAGCGCGTGGGCCACGCCGCCTATGCCGAGACCGTGCTGGCGAGCACCACGCTCGTCTCGGCGGATCCGGCCAGCGACCCCGCGCGCCGGGCGATCGCCCGGCGGCTGCTCGACCTCGGCCTGCCCCAGGGGGCGCGCGAGATGATCGAACCGGCGGCGGCGCGCGAGGGCGAGGCCGCCCGGCTCCTGCTCGCCGAATCCTGGCTGCGAAGCCGCGAATCCGCCAGGGCCCGCGACATTCTCGCCGGGATCGAAGGGCCGGAGGCCGCCCGGCTCACCGCCGAGGCGCTCGCGCTCGACGGGGATTTCGCCGAGGCCGGCGCGGTGCTGCGCGAGGCGGGCCTGCCGGAAGCCGCCGACGACTACGCCTGGTCCTCGGGAGACTGGCCACGCGCCCGCGACGAGGCCGCGCCGGATCCCGAGCGCCATGCCATGGCCGAGTTCATGGTCGCGCAGACCGAACCCGAGGAGGCCCGCCCCGCCTCGCCCGACCCCTCCACGCTCGACGCGGAGGAAGCCTTCGTCGAGCCCCTGCCGGGGCTCGAACGCCCGAGCCTCGACGCCGCCCGCCGCCTGCTCGCGACCGGCCGCCAGGTCGAGAATTTCGTCCAGGCCCTGCTCGCCGAGACGCCGCCCGGTGGCGCCCCGGCCGCGAACTAGGGCCGCCGCTCCAGCACGACCTCGCCGGAGACCGGATCCGTCACGCCCAGCCCCTGCCCGAGATCCTCGAGCCGGTCGCGGAAGGTGTCGAGGGTGGCGATCATGGCCGGCCGCGCCGCGGCGAGCGCCTCCATGCTGTCCCATTCGCCGATCACGCAGAACTCCCGGTCACCGGTCTTGATGACGTTCAGCGACCGCATGCCGTCCATCCCCTCGAGCACGCGATCCCGATGCGACTTCAGGTAAGCCTCCTCGTTTCCCGGCTTCACCCGCATGCGAACAACGTTGAAAGCGGTCATGGCGCTCTCCGTTCCCCAAAAGCCTCGCCGCCCGGACGAAAGCGCCCGGGGGTCGGGGGCAGCTATTTTAGCCGAATCCGGCCTGCGCCTCAACGCGGGGCGCGGTGCTGTCCGGAGCAATCGCACTTGGAGCCAATGGTTCCCGGTACGACCGTCCCGCCACAAGATTAGGGCAACGCCCGCCTGGGGGGGGGGCGGGACGGTGACGGCAGGCGCGCCCGGGGCCGGACCCCGCCGGTCAAACCGGCTCCAGATCCCCCGCCGCCCGGCCCGCCTCGAATCCGGCGACGAAGTTCGCCAGCCCTTCCGAGGCGATCGCCCCGCGAAGACCGGCCATCAGTTCCTGATAATAGTGCAGGTTGTGCCAGGTCAGCAGCATCGAGGCGATGATTTCGCCGGCCTTGAAGACATGATGCAGATAGGCCCGGCTGTAGGACCGGCAGGCCGGGCAGGTGCAGTCGGGATCGAGCGGGCGCGGGTCCTCGGCGTGGCGGGCGTTCTTGATGTTGACCGCCCCCCGCCGCGTCAGCGCCTGGCCGGTCCGCCCCGAGCGCGAGGGCAGCACGCAATCGAACATGTCCACGCCGCGCAGCACGGCGCCGACGATGTCGTCGGGCTTGCCGACCCCCATCAGGTAGCGCGGCCGGTCCTCGGGCAGCATGCCCGGCGCATGGTCGAGCATCTCCAGCATCGCCGCCTGCCCCTCGCCCACCGCGAGGCCCCCGATGGCATAGCCGTCGAAGCCGATGGCGCGCAGCGTCGCCGCGCTCTCCTCCCGCAGGTCGCGCTCCAGCCCGCCCTGCTGGATCCCGAAGAGCGCATGGCCGGGCCGGTCGCCGAATGCGTCGCGCGAGCGCCGCGCCCAGCGCATCGAGAGCGCCATGCTCGCCGCGATGGTGTCGCGCGACGCCGGCAGCGCCGGGCATTCGTCGAAGGCCATCACGATGTCCGAGCCGAGCAGCCGCTGGATCTCCATGCTCGATTCCGGGCTCAGGTGATGCCGCGCGCCGTCCACATGCGACCGGAAGGTCACGCCCTCCTCGCTCAGCCGGCGCAGTTCGGCGAGGCTCATCACCTGGAAGCCGCCCGAATCGGTCAGGATCGGCTTCGGCCAGTTCATGAAGCGATGCAGGCCGCCGAGCCGGGCGATGCGCTCGGCGCCGGGACGCAGCATCAGGTGGTAGGTGTTGCCGAGCAGGATATCCGCGCCGGTCGCCGCGACGCTCTCGGGCAGCATCGCCTTCACCGTGCCCGCCGTGCCCACCGGCATGAAGGCCGGCGTGCGGATCGCGCCGCGCGGGGTCGCGAGCACCCCGCAGCGGGCCTTGCCGTCCCTGGCCTCGATCGAGAAGGAGATGCCGTTTGCCATGGCCGCCCTGCTAGGGGCATTGGCGCGCGGATGCAAACACCTCGCCGCGACGGATCGCGCCCGCCCGACAACCGCGGCATCGCTCCGGCGGCTCCGTCTTTACGGGACGGCGGCATTCCCTATATAACTGGTCGGGAATTAGGGAGATCGCGCGTCATGACCGCCCAAGCCAATGCCCCGCTGGAAGGCACGCCGCTGATCCGGCCCTCGACCACCGATCATCCGCTCTATGACGACGTCGTGGCGGCCTGCCGGACGGTCTTCGATCCCGAGATCCCGGTGAACATCTACGACCTCGGGCTGGTCTATACCATCGAGATCGGTGACGAGGGCGACGTGGACGTCGCCATGTCGCTCACCGCCCCCGGCTGCCCGGTGGCCGGCGAGATGCCCGGCTGGGTGGCCGATGCGATCACCCCGCTGCCGGGCGTGCGCCATGTCAATGTCGAGCTGGTCTGGGAGCCGCAATGGGGCATGGACATGATGTCCGACGAGGCGCGGCTCGAACTCGGCTTCATGTAGGGGTTGCCGGATCGCGGCCGCCCGCCCATTCTCTGACCGTCCGAACCGGCCGGATCGCTGATGAACCCTGACCCCCTCGCTGTGCTGACCGGCGATCTCGTCGGCTCCTCCCGCCTCGGCGGGGCATCGCTCGACGCGGCGATGGCGGTGCTCGGCGAAGCCGCCGGCGCGGCTGCGGGCTGGGCCGGGGACGGCGCCCCCGCCCGCTTCACCCGCTTCCGCGGCGACGGCTGGCAATGCCTCGCGCCCTCGCCCGCGCTCGCGCTGCGCATGATGCTCTTCCTGCGTGCCCGGCTGCGCGCCCGCGGCGCCGAATTCGACACCCGCATCGCCGCGGGGATCGGCCCCGGCACGCTGCCGGCAACGGGTGATCTTTCCGCGGGCGCCGGCCCGGCTTTCGAGACCTCCGGCCATGGGCTCGACAGCCTCGGCCGCGCCGCCCGGCTCGGCATGGACTGGCCCGACGGCCCGGCCGCGCCGGCGGTGCTCGCGGCGCTCGTGGCGCTCTGCGACGAGGTCTCGCGGCGCTGGACGCCGCGCCAGGCGCGGATCTTCGCGGCGCGGCTGGTGCCCGACGCCCCGCCGCAGGCCGAGATCGGCGCGGAATTCGGCATCAGCCAGCAGATGGTCGCCAAGCATCTGCGAAGCGGCGGCGACTGGGCGCTGCGCCGCGCCCTCGCGGCGCTGGAGGGCGGAACCGGCGATGACGAGTGACACCATCAAAAGGTTGTTTCCGCCGATACAATCCTGTAAGGTTGTTAATGTTCGGCCCGGAGCGGCGCGGCCGTGACCCTGATCGAGACCGCCATCGCGCTCACGCTCGGCCATGTGCTCGCAGATTTCACCATGCAGAGCGACCGCATGGTGCAGAACAAGCGCGACCCGCTGGTCCTGCTCGCCCATGTCGCCATCGTCGCGGCGGTGAGTTGGGCCGCCCTCGGATTCGCGCCGCGCCCCGTGCCGATCCTCGTGATCGCGCTCAGCCATTACGCCATCGACTGGATCAAGCTGCGCCACGGCGGGCCGGGCTTCACCGCCTTCGCCGCCGACCAGGCCGCGCATCTCGCGATGATCGGCCTCGCCGCCACGCTCTCGCCCGATGCCTGGAGCGCCGGGCTCTGGGGCCTGGCCCTGCCGGGGGCGGCGGAATGGCATGTGCCCCTGCCCGCGGCCATGACCCTCGCCGCCGGGCTGGTGGCGGCGGTCTGGGCGGGCGGCTATGCCGTGCAGGCGCTGATGCACGGGCTGAAGTATCCGCTCGACCCCGCCGAGGACGAGAGCCTGCCGCGGGGCGGGCAGCTCATCGGCCGGCTGGAGCGGCTCATGATCTTCATGCTGGTGCTCGCCGGGCAGGCCGGCGCCATCGGCTTCCTGATCGCCGCCAAATCGGTCCTGCGCTTCAACGAGCTGGCCCGCGACCGGGAACTCCGCATCGGCGAATACGTCATCATCGGCACGCTGGCGAGCTTCGCCTGGGGGATCGGCATCGCCTTCGCCACCGTGGCGCTGCTGGCCCGGCTCGCCGGGACTTGAGCGGGACAGCCCGGCGCACTACCTTGAACCTCGAAAGCAACAGGAACCGCCCAGCGATGTTCGGCATTCCCGGCAAGCCGCCCGTGACCCTCACCGAGGCCGCCCAGAACCAGATCCTGCGCCTCATGGCGCGGGGCGGCAGCAAGGGCCTGCGCATCGGCGTCAAGAAGGGCGGGTGCGCGGGCATGGAATACACCATGGAATACGTCGACGAGATCGCGCCGCACGACGAGGTGGTCGAGACCAACGGCGCGCGGGTGATGATCGCCCCCATGGCGCAGATGTTCCTCTTCGGCACCGAGATCGACTATGCCAACGGCCTGATCGAATCCGGCTTCCGCTTCAACAACCCCAATGTGACCGAGGCCTGCGGCTGCGGCGAATCGATCAAGTTCGCGGGGACCTGACGTGGCCGTCTCCCCCGGGACGCGCGCCTTCGTCCTGGAGCTCTTCGCCGATCTCGGGGCCGTGACCGCCCGCGCGATGATGGGCGGGCTCGCGGTCTATTCCGCGGGCCGGATCTTCGCGATCGTCGGGCCCGAGGACCGAATCTACCTCAAGGCCTCCGGACCGCTCGCCGAGGCGCTGGCCGAAGAGGGTTCCGAGCAATTCGCCTACGACAGGGCCGGCAAGTCCACGCGCATGGGCTACTGGACCCTTCCGGACGCCGCCATCGACGATCCGGAGGCCGCCTGCGACTGGGCACGGCGCGCGCTGGCCGCGAGCGGCGGCTTCCCCTGAGCCGTAGCCTCTGCTACCACGCCCCGTCCCGATTGGCTCGCCGCCGCGCCACCTCGCCCGCCCATTTCCCCCGCCCGGGCAGGACGGAGAGGGCGGGGGCGCGCCGCAGCAGCAGGAGCCACGCATGCCGCCTCGCAAACTCGTCGCCGGAAACTGGAAGATGAACGGTCTCGCCGCCTCTGCGGAGATGCTCGAGGCCTTTCGCCGCGCCCACCCGGCGCCGGCCTGCGACGTGCTGGTCTGCCCACCCGCCACGCTGATCGCAGGGCTCGCCGGCCGCGGCACGGCGCTCGGCGGGCAGGATTGCCATCCCGAGGCCAGCGGCGCCCATACCGGCGACATCTCGGCGGAAATGCTGCGCGATGCCGGCGCCGAGGCGGTGATCCTCGGCCATTCCGAGCGCCGGACCGATCACGGCGAGACCGATGCGCTGGTGGCGGCCAAGGCCGCCACCGCCGCCCGGGCCGGGCTGACCGCCATCGTCTGCGTCGGCGAGACCGAATCCCAGCGCGACGCCGGCCGGGCGTTGGAGGTGGTCGGCGGGCAGCTCGCCGGCTCCCTGCCCCCGGAGGCCGACCCCGCCGGCCTCGTCATCGCCTACGAGCCGGTCTGGGCGATCGGCACCGGGCGCACCCCGTCCCTGGCCGAGATCGGCGAGATGCACGATTTCCTGCGCGCCCGGCTGATCGAGCGCTTCGGCGCCGAGCCCGGCGCGGCGATCCGCCTGCTCTACGGCGGATCGGTCAAGCCGGGCAATGCGAAGGAGATCTTCGCGGTCGGCAATGTCGACGGCGGGCTGATCGGCGGCGCGTCGCTCAAGGCCGAGGATTTCGGCGCGATCGTCGCCGCCGCCGGCTGATCACACCGCCTTGCGAAGCGGCCGAACCGCCGGGATCTGGTAGTGGATCGCCAGACGCTCCAGCGCGATCTTGAGCACGATCTTGCCGGAACGCGCTGACCAGCCAAGACGTTTTTCTGCCGTTTCAAGGCCTTCCAGGAAGCAGCAGATGCGGAACACGATGTCCGATAGCCCCGGCCCCAGCGCCTCGAGCGCCTTGGCGACCCGCACGCGGGCATCCGAGGGGCCTTCGGCCGGCCCGCGGGGCACGGGCGCCGAATCGCGCCCGCCCGCGGTCAGGAACCGCTCCCAGTTCTGGGTCGTGCGCGGCCCCATCTGCGCCAGTTCGAAATCCTCGCGCAGCCGCTCGCCCGCCTCGATCAGGTCCGGCGTGAGATAGGCCTCGCCGCCCTTGTCGCGCTTGCGGCCCAGGACCGAAAGCGGGCTCTCGGCGAGATTGAAGCGCAGGGTGCGCTCGCCCGAGCCGTCGCTCGCCATGACCGTGCGCTCGGCATAGAGGCGATGCTGCTCCTGGAACGGGCTCGGCGCCTCGGCGAAGCCGTCCTTGGCGGCCCGCGCCTGCCGCTCGTCGGTCAGCAGCCGCTTGAGCGCCGCGCGCCCCGCCGCGGTGATCTCGTAGCAGGCGATCTTGCCCGCGCGGTTGCAGGTGATCCAGTCCTGCAGCGCGAAGGCATGGGCCACGTCGCGATCGACCACGGCGATCCGGTTCTGCCGACCCGGCACCACCTCCCGCAGCACGACGGCCTTTTCCATCTCCGGCGAGACCGCGAGGATGGCGCCCTTCTCGCAGAGGCGGCGCAGGATGCGGCGCGCCTCGCGCTCGATGCGCGGGTCGGGGTCGGACTTCGGCGAGACGGCCGGCTTGGGCATGGATGCAAACTCCCTGGATACGGCGGAACGAACGGATTCGGCGGTTGCGACGCGCGCGAGGCTCTCCAGCGCCTCGTCGACCAGCGGATCGTCCCGCCGGGCCTCGAGGCGCCGGATCTGGCGCAATACCGTGGAGGCATGACAGCCCTTGGCCCGGGCGAGAGCCCGGATCGGAAGCCCCCCGGCGGTGTGGGCGAGATAGGTGAGCGCGCAGTCCGGAATCCACTCCGGCAGTCGCGCTACCATGGCCAGACACCATGCGATGCTTCTTGAAAAGCCTCGGGATTGAAGGTCACGGCAGATACCTCAATCGCTGCAATTTTCGCAAAAATCTACTTAAGGTTGATTCGTGAAAGAAACCTTAAATGGAACAAAAAGCGAATTGTTCTGGTGGTTTATGAGTCAAGGCCACCGTTCGGTGTAAACGAAATTCGAGCAACAGGCCACAACCTGAGCGATTATACCCCCACGACGAAAGCCGATGAGGGACCAGAAGATGACCGATTTCGCCTCCGTGCTCACCGCCCTGCGCCGCCCCAAGATCCTGATCCGCGCCGCCCGCGCCGGGGTCGTGGACTACCGCCGCGAACGCGACCTGCGGCGGCTCCTGCGCACCGTACGCTTCCAGGCGAACCGGCCGGCCCTCGACAGCCTGATCGCCGAGGAGAACCGCCTGGAGAGCAACCGCACCTCGGGCGAGGCGACCTACAGCATCCAGCGCCACGTGGCAGTCCTGACCGCGCTGATCGCCGAGGCGCGCCTGCTGCCCGCGGCCGGCCGGCCGGCCTGACCGACCGCCGCGGCGAGCGGCCCTCCGGACGCCAGCCTCCCACCACCTGCCGCAGCGGGCTTGCCTTCCCGGCCCGGGTGGCGTCTTCTGCATCTCGTGAAGGGTCGCCTCATCGTCGCCTCGAATCGCACCGCCAGCCCGGGCGCGCCTCCGGTCGGCGGGCTCGCGGTTGCGCTCTGGGATGCGCTCAGCGAGCGCGGCGGCGTCTGGTTCGGCTGGTCCGGCGACACGGTCGAGCGCGAGACGCGCGGCGTGCGCCTCTTCGCCGAAGGCAACGTCGACTTCGCCCTCGCCGACCTTACCGAGGGCGAGCTCCAGGGTTACTACCTCGGCTATGCCAATCGCGCGCTCTGGCCGGTGTTCCACTACCGCGTCGATCTCGCGCAGTTCGATGAGCACGATTTCGCCAGCTACGAGAAGGTCAACCGCCGCTTCGGCCGCGTGCTGGCGCAGCTGACCCGGCCCGACGACACCGTCTGGGTGCACGACTACCATTTCCTCATGCTGGGCCAGGAAATGCGCCAGTCCGGCTGGGACGGGCCGATGGGATTCTTCCTGCACATCCCCTTTCCCGCGCCGGAGATCTTCACCGCCCTGCCGCAGCACCAGCGCCTCGCCCGCGCGCTCTGCGCCTTCGACCTCGTAGGCTTCCAGACCGACCGCGACACCGCGAACTTCCGCCGCTACCTCACCGAGTATTGCAGCGCGAGCGTCGAGCCCGGCGGCGCGATCACGGTCTTCGACCGGACCCTTCGCACCGCCTCCTTCCCCATCGGCATCGACGCCGAGGAGATCGCCGCCCTCGCCGAGAGCGAGGAGGGCCGCTCCGCCGCCAGCCGGCTCGGCAAGATCATCGACAACCGCTCGCTGGTGATCGGCGTCGACCGCATGGATTACTCCAAGGGGCTGCCCCAGCGCATGGAGGCCTTCGGCCGCATGCTCGACGACCACGAGGAACTGCAGGGGCGGGTGAGCTTTCTGCAGATCGCGCCGCCCTCGCGCGAGGCGGTGGACGCCTATCAGGACCTCCGCGAGCAGTTGGACCGCCTCACCGGCCGCATCAACGGCGACCATGCCGATCTCGACTGGGTGCCGATCCGCTATCTCGCGCGGAGCTACCCCCGTGCCGCGCTCTCGGGCCTCTACCGGCTGGCGAGGGTGGGGCTGGTGACGCCGCTCTACGACGGCATGAACCTCGTCGCCAAGGAATTCGTCGCCGCCCAGGATCCCGAGGACCCGGGCGCGCTGGTGCTCTCGGAGTTCGCCGGCGCCGCCGAGCAGCTCGCCGGCGCGGTCCTGGTGAATCCCCATGACATCATGGCCACCGCCGACGCAATCCACGCCGCCATCGTCATGCCCGTCGAGGACCGCCGCGCGCGATGGGAGGCGCTGAACGCCGCAGTGCGCGAGAAGGACATCGCCTGGTGGCGCAACGAATTCCTCGCGGCGCTCGACGCGATCCGGACCGACGGGTGAACCGGGGCGATCTCGCGGCGCTGCGCCTCGCGCCAGGGGACGCGCTCTTTCTCGACTTCGACGGCACGCTCGCCGAGCTCGGCCCGGACCCCGAGGCCATCCGGCTCGACACCGCCACCGAGGCGGCGCTCCGCGCCATCGCCGAGCGCCTCGGCGGCGCCGTGGCACTCCTCAGCGGCCGCGACCTGCGCGATCTCGCCCGCCGCACCCCGGATGCGCTCTGGCGCGCCGGCGGGCACGGGCTGGAGATCCTCGCCCCCCACGCCGCGCCGCCCGACCCGCCACCGCCGCCGCCCGAGACCCTGCTCGCGCCCCTGCGCGCGGCCGCGCGCCACCCCGGCGTGCGGCTCGAGCTCAAGGGCCCGGTGGCCGCGCTCCACTACCGCGCCGCGCCCGAGGCCGAGGCCGCCTGCCTCGCCGCCGCCGCCGAAGCCGCCGTAAGGCTCCCCGGCCATATCCGCCAGGCCGGCAAGATGGTCGTCGAGGTCAAGCCGCAAACAGCGCACAAGGGCGCCGCCCTGCGCCGCATGGCCGCGGACCCGCCCTTCGCCGGACGTCGGCCGCTCATGTTCGGCGACGATACCACCGACGAGGACGCCATCGCCGCCGCCGAGGCGCTCGGCGGCATCGGCGTCAAGATCGGCCCCGGCACCACCGCCGCATCCTTTCGCGCGCCCGACCCCGCCGCCCTCCGGGCCTGGCTCGCCCGCGAGGCCGAGGCCCTGGCCGGCGCCACCTGATCCCGGCCACCCGCCGCCGAACGGCCGCGGCAAGCCCCTCCCCGGCGCCTCCCAAGGTTATCACATCCGGCGCCCATTCTTTCTTCATCGACCGCCCCACCACGCGGCGAGGGCAGCGCCCGACCCGGGCGGGCGCGGAGCGCCCGTCGGGCGGGATGGTGGCGCTGGGTGCACCCGGAATTCGGGCAGAGGGGCGCGTTGCCGGATGCAGTTCCACGGTCCGGGACCCACCCGATCGACCGGTGGCGACCGGCGGAAGGACCGTACCGCCATCGGCCTGCAGCGCCTGCCGCCTATTCCGCCGGATGCCCCTCGATCAGGCTCGCCGCCGCCGGCCCGAGCCGGTCGGGGATCGTCCGCTGCTGGTGCCAATGCGGGTAGATCAGCCGCGGCAGGCTGACCCGGTCGAGCCGCTCCCGCTCCGCCGCCGCCAGCACCAGATCCGCCGCGCCGAGATTGCGGCGCAGCTGGTCTTCGGTCCGGGCACCGAGAATGACCGAGGCGACCCCCTGTCGCCCGAGCAGCCAGGCCAGCGCCACCTCCGCCGCCGAGGCGCCGCGGCCGTCCGCGATGGCCACGAGTTCCTCGATCGTGTCGTAAAGCCGCTCCTCGTCGGAGAGCGGCGGCTCGTGCCAGTCGTTGAGATGCCGCCCGCCCTCTCCCGGCGCCTTGCCGCGCCGGTACTTGCCCGAGAGCAGCCCCCCGGCCAGCGGGCTCCAGATCAGCGCCCCGAGCCCCTGGTCGATCCCCGCCGGGAGCAGCTCGTATTCCGCATCCCGGCTCTCCAGCGAATAATAGATCTGCTGCGCCACCGGCGGCACGAATCCCATGGCCCGCGCCGTCGCCATGATCTTCACCAGCTGCCAGCCGGCGAAGTTCGAGATGCCCGAATAGCGGATCTTGCCGGCGCGGGTCAGCGTGTCGAAGGCCTCGAGCGTCTCCTCGAGCGGCGTCAGGCCGTCCCATTGATGCATCTGGTAGAGGTCGATCCGGTCGGTCCCGAGCCGCATCAGGCTCGCCTCGCATTGCGCGACCACATGCGCGCGCGAGAGCCCCAGGTCGTTCGGCCCCTCGCCCATCCGGAAGCGCACCTTGGTGGCGACCAGCAGCCGCTCGCGCCGCCCGGCCATGGCCTCGCCGAGGATCTCCTCGGAGCGTCCGCGCGAATAGGCATTGGCGGTGTCGATCAGGTTGATCCCCGCCTCCAGGCAGATGTCGAGCAGCCGGCGCGCCTGGGCGGTTTCCGTCGCCCCCCATTTCGCGAGCGGCCCGACACCGCCGAAGGTGGCGGTTCCGAAGGCCAGCGCCGAGACCTTCAGGCCCGACCGGCCGAGCTGGCGATATTCCATGTGCCTCTCCCTTTTCCCGTGCTTGCCCCGCTGCCTCCGGCCTAGCACCCTGCCCGCGCCGCGTCCTCCCCCGTTTCGGCGCCGGCGCGCGGCGCCCGGCCCGTTTCACGCCTCGAGCATCGCGCCGATCCCCCGCACGGTGTTCCAGTTGCGGAAGGTCCCCGGCCCGCCCGCGCGCTGCGGCTTCATCGCCCCCGCCAGCCGCGAGCCGCCCTGGCCATGGGGAAAATGCACCCAGAGATCGCCATCGACCAGCGCCATGCGCTCGTCCCCGCTCCGATAGGGCTCCAGCGCATCCAGGACCCCCGCCCCGGCCGGCGCCCGCATCACCCGCACCGCGACCCTGTCGGGCGCAAGCAGGGACGCCTCCGAAAACGGATTCCCCGCCATGAGCCGCCGCCAGCGGGACGAATCGCGGAGGATGATGTCCACATGCCGGCCGAATCGCGCGGCGAAGGCCGTCTCCAGCCGCTGTTCCAGAAGCCGCGGATCCGCCGCCGGCGCATCGAACACCAGGTTGCCGGTCGCCACCAGCGACCGCACCCGCCCGAATCCCAGGCCCTCGGCCATCGCCCGCAGGTCGTCCATGCGCACCCGCCGGCCCGGTCCGAGCACCACGCTGTAGAGCAGCGCCACATGGCGCACCATCGCAACCCCCGTCTTGCCGTCGCAACCCTGCCAGCCGCCGCGCGCCGGGACAATGCGGCTCCGGCGCGGCGGCAGCTTCAAAGCACCCCGGGCGCGGGAGATGCGGAGACCGGCAGCCCGGCTTGCTGGGGAGGCCCGCACATGGATTGTGCACGCTTCGTGCACGGATTGTGCGCCCTTAGCGCAGGGCGAAACTAGCCCTTGCCACACCTCGTGCCGCACCGCTAACTCCCGCCGCCATGGACCGCTCCCGCCCCCTCTACGCCGCGCTCTGGATGCTGGGAGCGGTGGCCTCCTTCTCGGCCATGGTGGTCGCCGGCCGGGAAATCCAGCTCGAGATGAACACCTTCGAGCTGATGCTCTATCGCTCGGTGATCGGCTGGCTCACCGTTGCCGCCATCCTCGCCCGCGGCCGCACGGGCTTCGCCCAGGTCCGCACCGCCCATGCCGGGCTGCACGTCAAGCGCAACCTCTTTCATTTCGCCGGCCAGAACCTCTGGTTCTACGCCCTCGCCACCATCCCTCTCGCCCAGCTCACCGCGCTGGAATTCACCAACCCAATCTGGGTCGCGCTCCTGGCACCGGTCCTGCTCTCCGAGAAACTGACGCGCCCGCGCGTCGCCGCGGCCGCGCTCGGCTTCCTCGGCGTGCTCATCGTCGCGCGCCCCGGCTCCGCGCCCCTCGGTCCGGGCCAGGCGGCGGCGCTGCTCGCCGCCACCGGCTTTGCCATGAACACGATCTATACCAAGCAGATCATGCGCTTCGACAGCGTGCTTTGCGTGCTTTTCTGGATGACGCTGGCGCAATCCTGCTTCAGCCTCGCCCTCGCGCTCCCCGGCGGCATCCCGCTGCCCTCGGCGGGGCTCGTCCCCTGGATCCTCGTGGTCGGACTCACCGGCCTGACCGCGCATTACGCGCTGACCTCGGCACTCTCCTGGGCGCCCGCCTCGGTGGTGGCACCGATGGAGTTCATTCGCCTGCCGGTGCTCGCGACCCTGGGAATGCTGGTCTATGGCGAGCCCTTCGACCCGGTGGTCTTCCTCGGCGCCGGCGCGATCGTGCTCGGCAATCTGGTGAACCTGCGGGGGGAACGGACGCGCACCGCGGCGTGAAGGACCTTTTGTTGCGCCTGCGAACATGCTAGGCGACCGCTCGACACGAGTGCGCGCAGGAGCAAGCCATGAACATCGACCGGATCCCCGCCGGGAAGAACCCGCCCCAGGACATCAACGTCGTGATCGAGATCACCGGCGGCGCCGCGGGCGGCGCCCCGGTCAAATACGAGATCGACAAGGACTCGGGCGCGGTCTTCGTCGACCGCATCGTCAACACGCCGATGTTCTACCCCTGCAACTACGGCTTCGTTCCCAATACCCTGCATGCCGATGGCGATCCGACGGACGTGCTGGTGATCTGCGACTTCCCGCTCGCGCCCGGCGTGGTGATCCGCTGCCGGCCGGTCGGCGTGCTGAAGATGGAGGACGACGGCGGCATGGACGACAAGCTGATCGCCGTCCCCGTCGTCAAGGTCGACCCGTTCCAGGCGCATATCACCGATCTCGAAGACATCGCGCCGAAAATGCGCGACCGGATCAAGCATTTCTTCGAGCACTACAAGGACCTCGAGGAAGGCAAATGGGTCAAGGTCATCGGCTGGGGCGACCGAGCCGAGGCCGAAGCGATCCTCAGCGACTCGCTCGCGGCAATGAAGAAGTAGGACGGGCGCCCGGCAGCGGGACCGCTGCCGGGCCAAGCACCGGCCCGCACCAATCGCAGAGCTTTTTCGTGTAATATCCGCGGCTTGATCCGCGTCCTCATGAGGACACACGGCGCACCCGCGATTTTCCCCCGCCAGGCGTGGGTGGCGGCGGCAATTGCAGACCTCCCCCCCCTAGCTGATCCCTCGATTTGAGTGAGAGTGCGTCACCCGATGCTCTGAGCCCCAATCTTGGATCGCGGGCGGCCGGAGTTTCCCGGCTCTGATCACGGTGACGGGCTGGTTGCGCCACGAATATGCAGTGCGATCGGGGCGCTGTATCCGATCGCACTATGGGGTCTGACTTCGTTGCAGTCACTGCGCCAAGCTTCCAGACTTTCGCCGGCGTCGGCAAGGTCCATGAACCAGCGCAGATTCAGGCACCCGGTCCTAGGTAGCCGACCCGGCGGCATACCCGTTCCAGCGTCTGCGCGACGTCCTCGCCGCGGCAGGCGAACCGTGGATCGGCCGCAAGACAGTACCGCAAGCGGGTGTCGACGACCGTCAGGATCCGCAGCTTCTTCCCGGGCGCGAGCAGGGCAAGCACGAAGTCCACTGCCCGGACCTGGTTCGGCCCCACCGCCTCCCGACGATCCTCGCGCAGCTTCGTCTTGACCTGGCACCTGGGATGCTTGTTCCTGAGCTGCAATCCCAACTCGTTGTAAATCCGTCGGGTCCACCTGATGTTCAGCTGCCAGCCCTCCCTTCGCAGCAGCACGTGCACACGCCGGCAACCGAGCCTGCCCGCGTCTCGCAAATCCCCCTGATCCTTCGTTCGAGGCCGGCCTGTCCGGTGCGGTAGGATCTTTGGTGGTAGCTTGAGGTGTCGAACCGCAGCGCCTGGCAGGCCCAGCGGATCGCCACGCCCCAATCGGCCAGCATCCCGTCGACCAGCTTGCGCTTCCGGGCAGGCCTCAGAGCTTTCGGCAGATCAAATGCTGCAGCATCTCCCGGTCCAGCGTCGGGTCGGCCACGATCTTCTTCAGCCGTGCGTTCTCGTCCTCGGGTGACTTCAGCTGTCGCATCTCGTCGGGCAGCAAGGCCACCGTACCGTCTCTTCGGGTTGAAGTACGTCGCCTGGCTGACGCCAGCCTTCCGGCGGACCTCGGCCACCGGCGTGCCCCCTCGCCCCGCTTCAGGACGAACGCCTTCTGCGCCTCCGTGAACTTCGATGCCTTCATGCGATTCCGCTCCTCACCCAACCGGGGAAACCTAGCGGAAAACACCAGCTTCAAACGATCCAGTTCTCATGGGGCAGAGCACCTCTCTTACGTGCTTCTCGGACAGGCCGTCAGCTGATTCTCAGGCAGCCTTCCGAAACTTGAAGCCGATTTCCGGAGTACTTCAGCATTACTACTGTTGGGCTATGGCGAGGGGGCCACCTTCATTGTAGTCTAAACAGGTGATGAGGGTGGAACCCCAGAATGCCGATTACTCAGATTGTCGAGGCTGGCTTGGACAAGCGCACCTTCTGGCTGCGCGATAGGGACTGCCTCTTTTCCCGGGGCGATGGCAACGTCCTCGACGAGGGAAGCGGTGACGACCTGCTCAACAGTGGAGTTGGACCGGGCTCGATGTCCGGTCGAGCAGGAAACGAAATCTGCCGCGTGGACAATCCGGGCAATTTCATCAGCGGAGAACCGTATCCGGGAGGTGACGCGGCAGGCATGAACTACGTTGTCAGTGCCAAAGGTTGCGGCCTTGGCTTCTATTCGGAGAAGCTGGGGCTGACCGGAACTGCAGTTCTTCGGAGTGCCGCGAGGTGGCTGTCCGATCAAGGTGGCTGATCTGAGGGTTCTCGACCCATCCTCGTTCCACGCGTTGCGGTTCAAACTAGCCGGAAAATTACCGATCGGCGCTGCTTCCGGAATTGGGATCAGGTTCTCGGCTGCTCTCTACAGCGCCACTACGGGACCAGGCGACTACTTAGCGCGTGCCAAAGATCGCTTCGGCATAGCGCAGATAACCAAGCAAGTGGAATGGGGTCTTGGGTAGAGCGTACTGAAAAAGGTGCTGGTCGCCGGTTTGTCAGATCGGCTCACCGTGAGGGATGGAGGTTGCAATGGCGGTCTTTGAGAAGCGGATCGCGGCCGGTGCGGACGATGTCGAGCAGACGGGCAGTTCGGTGG